>LFEF01010282.1_pt1 | contig 64927 bp, 67 predicted proteins | sample 619371 | NCBI WGS metagenome assembly LFEF01 (sample SAMN03014291, study PRJNA259931) | freshwater metagenome | biome: lake; feature: waterbloom | place: China: Taihu Lake | collected 2006-08 | depth 0 m m
AATATGCGGGCTTCACCCTGAAGCCGAACGGCTTCTTCGACGCCAACATCGCGATGGACCTGCCCGCCGAGAAGAACGGCCACAGCAAGGACAACCGCGAGGCGGACTGCTGCCCACCCAAGGCCGAGACGAAGAGCGGCTGCTGTCACTGAGGCAGAGGACTAAAACAGAAGAGGCCCGGGTCAAAACCCGGGCCTCCTGTCGTTTCGGATGATCGAAAGCGTCAGAGCGTGCCTTGGCGTTGCTGGATCATCTGATAGGTGTCGAAGCTGTATTCGGCGATCTGCGTCCAGAGATAGGCATCCTGCTTGAAGGCCTGCTGGCTGTCATAGAGCTTCTTGAACCACTCGTTCTTCGCCGAGAGATCCGCATAGGTCTCTTTCGCTGCCTTGTGGCAGGTGTCGAGGATGTCGGAGGAGAAGGCGCGCAGCTGCGCACCGCCGGCAACGAGCTCGCGCAGAGCCTGGGCGTTCGATGCATCGTAACGGGCGAGCATGCGGGCGTTCGCCGCAGCGCAGGCATCCGTCAGGATGCGCTTGTAGCTTTCCGGCAGCGCGTTGAACTTGTCGCGGTTGAAGAAGGCATGCACCGTCGGGCCGCCTTCCCACCAGGCCGGGTAGTAGTAATAGGGCGCGACCTTGTAGAAGCCGAGCTGCAGATCGTCATAGGGGCCGACGAATTCGGTGGCGTCGATCGCGCCCTTTTCGAGCGCCGGGTAGACGTCGGAGCCGGCGATCTGCTGCGGCGTGACGCCAACCTTGGTCATGATTTCCCCGGCAAGACCGGCGATCCGCATCTTCAACCCCTTGAGGTCGTCGATCGTCTTGATCTCCTTGCGATACCAGCCGCCCATCTGCGCGCCGGTATTGCCGGCCGGAAGGGCATAGATCTTGTAAGGGGCAAGAAACTCGTTGAGCAGCTCATTGCCGCCGCCGGCGGTGAACCAGGCATTGGTCATGCGGGCATTGAGGCCGAAGGGAATGGCCGTGCCGAGCGCGAAAGCCGGATCCTTGCCGATATAATAGTAGCAGCAGGTATGGCCCATCTCGACGGTGTCATCGGCGATGGCATCGGCAACTTCCAGCGGCGGCAGGATTTCGCCGGCGGCGTAGACCTGGATCTGGAACTGCCCGTCGGTCGCCTTCGATACGCTCTCGGCGATGTCGGTTGCCGCACCGTAGATGATGTCTAGGCTCTTCGGGAAGGACGAGGCAAGGCGCCAGGTGATCTTCGGGTTTTCCTGGGCGATGGCGGGGGCTGCAAGGGCGGTGGCACCAAGGCCGGCGACGCTGGCCTGCTTGAAGAATTGACGGCGGTTCATGATCTCTTGCCTCTGATTATACGCAGTCCTCCAGCTCCCGCGGCGGGTCTAGTCGGGCCGGTCGGGCAGTGCAAGGGCGAAAAGTCACAATCTTGTCGGGCAGTCGGACCAAATTTGCGTTTTGTTTCGCAAGCTTGAAGCTCTGCGCAAGGAACAGTCAGGGCGCGCTGCGCATGCGCGGATCGTCGAAGGCCGGATTGTAGAAGAGGGACAGCACGAGGCTCTTGGCGATCCGCTCGGCACTCGCCATGAACCAGCGATGCGCCTCTTCCGAGGCGCCGATGTCGACGAGTGTGTCGGAGAAGAGCTGCAGCCATTGCAGGAAGAGATGTTCGGCCATGCCGTCGACGCCCTGATGGGCCTGGACCGGCTTGCCGCCATAGGCGCCGGTCTTGAAGGCGACGGAGCTCCAGAAGGCCTTCATCTTGACCATATGCTCCGGCCAGCGTCCGGCAAGGCGACCCTCGAAAACAGGACCAAGCTCCGCATGCTCGCGGATATTGCCATAGAACGTGTCGACGAGCCGATCGATGAAGACGGCATCGACGCCCATTTCCGCCATTTCGGTCTGCGCCCGGGCGATGATCTCGGCGCGATGGGCCGCACGGCCCGATAGCTCGCTGGTCATGACTTCGTCTCGCTTCCTGGCTGTCGCAATGCTGATGCACCCTGCCATGCAAATGGTTCATGCCGCATCTTGATCCCGACCGCAATCCGGACTAAGTTTAGAATAATTCTAATCTAGGTGGTTTCAGTCATGTTCAGCCTTACGCGCAACGGCGGCAAGCGCGCCTTCGACAGTCTCTCGGAACAGGAGATCCTGGCGCTCGCGATCTCTTCCGAAGAGGACGACGCCCGCATCTATCTCGCCTATGCCGATCAGCTGCGTGCAGACTTTCCCCAGTCGGCCAAGGTTTTCGAGGATATGGCCGAGGTCGAGCATACCCATCGCAACCTGCTGATCGAGCGGCATCGCGAGCGCTTCGGCGAGCGCATCCCGCTGATCCGGCGCGAGCATGTGCGCGGCTTCTACGAGCGCAAGCCGGATTGGTTGCGCCAGAACCTGACGCTCGACCAGATCCGCGACGAAGCCATGCGCATGGAGGATGGCGCCTATCGCTTCTATCACGAGGCTGCCCAGCGAACCTCGGATGCGGCGACCCGCAAGCTTCTCGGCGATCTTGCCATGGCCGAACAGGGTCACGAGGAAATCGCCACCATGCTCGGCGAAAAACACCTGCCGGACGACGCGGTGGCGGCAGAGGACGAGACCAAGAAGCGCCAGTTCATCCTGACCTATGTCCAGCCAGGGCTGGCCGGACTGATGGACGGCTCGGTATCGACGCTCGCCCCGATCTTCGCCGCTGCCTTCGCAACAGGCGATACCTGGTCGACCTTTCTGATCGGTCTGTCGGCCTCGGTCGGTGCCGGTATCTCGATGGGCTTCACCGAAGCCGCCCATGATGACGGCAAGCTCTCGGGCCGCGGTTCACCGCTGAAGCGGGGCCTTGCCTCCGGCATCATGACCACGGTCGGCGGCCTCGGTCACGCTTTGCCCTATCTGATCCCGCATTTCTGGACCGCGACGATCACCGCGATCGTTGTCGTCTTCTTCGAACTCTGGGCGATCGCCTTCATTCAGAACCGCTACATGGAAACGCCCTTCTGGCGCGCCGCCATGCAGGTGGTGCTCGGCGGCTCGCTGGTGCTGGCCGCCGGGGTGTTGATCGGGCAGGGGTAAAGAGGCCTCTGCCAGGGGCGGTCTGCCTCAGGCCATGGCCTTCAACTGCCGAGGCATTTCCGCCGTCTGATACATCGACAGGGTATGCCCGTCGGGGTCGGCAAATTCTGCCGACCAGCCGCCCGGCGAATGGCTGACGGGTGTCACGATCGTGACGCCCTGTTCGGCAAGCCCTTCGACCATGTCATCGATGCCTCCATCTTCGAGGTCGAAGACGACGATCGGCGAGTTGCCCGGCTTCGACTCGACTTGAAAGAAGAGGAGATCGATCCCGTTCGCCGTCGAGGCGATCAGCCAATCCGGCTCTCCCGGTTCGTTTTCCATCCGCTGCAGTGGCAGCCCGAGTGTCTCGCCATAGAAGCGGGCGGTCCGTTCGATGTCGGTGACATAATAGCAGATATTGTTGAGCTTCTTGGTTTTCAGCATGGAGAACTCCCGTGTTGGAACGCTAACGCCTTGTTGTTGCCGCCAACCGCAATTTCGTGAGGTCGTGGCCGAAACAAATAAGGTGACCGTCCGGGTCGTGGGTCGCGAGCCTTGCGCCGAGGCGCAAGACCAGCGGACGCAGCGACCGCCTTATCGCGCCGAATGACAGCTGCAGCGAGAGGTGTTCGGGTGCCGCACCGGACAGCTCGGCGGCCCGCACGCGCTTGCGGATCTCGCAGATCCGTTGCCGCAGAGCCACCTCGCTCACAGAAAGGAGATGCCGGATCTCGCCATGGGTCTGGCCGTTGATGGCGAGCAGAAATGTTGTGCGCAGCGCAGGCGGCAGCAGTTCCACCTGGCGGGTGATATCGTGTGGCGCCACAGGCTCGCTTGTCGCCGGCTGCTGGGAGAGGAAGACGCTCTCGCGCTGTCGTCGACGCACCGCCGAACGGGCGATGAAGGTGCTCCGATGGCGCAACACACCCCGCATCCAGCGCATGTTTTCCGGTTGCGAAAGATCGGCTCGTCCTGCGGCGAGCGCCGCGACAAAGGCATCCTGAAGCAGATCTTCTGCCTCGTCCGCGCGTCGGGCATAGCGTCTCGCTTCGTTGAGAAGCTGTTTGAACTGTCTGCTGTGCACTCGGTCCCCCGCCCCCATCCTGCCGGAAGGTGGCAGACAGCGGTGACAGCGACAAGCGCGCTGTTTTCAGATTGGCGATTTTGGTCGATTGCTCCAGGATGACAGTCACATGCCTGCAATCATCCGTCGTTAAGGCGCATCCATGAAAGCCTCTCCCGCGACCATCGGTCTGGGCGTCACCATGACCATTGGTTACGGGACGCTCTATTATTCCTTCTCTGTTCTGGCCCCCGAGATCGCCCGCGAATTCGGCTGGGGCCAGAGCTTTGTCTTCGGCGTCTTCTCCTTCGGCCTGCTCGCAGGCGCGGTTGCGGCACCTGTGCTCGGGCGTTTCGTCGATCGATACGGCGCGCGCTTGATCCTATGCCTCGGCTCGATTGCGGCGGCACTCATCCTCGCCCTGTTTTCCGTCATGCAAAACGCCTGGCACTTTGCCGCGATCATGCTGGTGGCAGAGTTCATCGCGCTCGCCGTCCAATATGATGCGGGTTTCGCCGCGCTCGCCCAGGCGCATGGACGAGAGGCACGGGCGCATATCACGCTGGTGACGCTGATTGCCGGCTTTGCCTCGACCATCTTCTGGCCGCTTTTGCAATGGCTGCTGACCTGGATGACCTGGCGCGACATCTATCTGGTCATGGCGGCGATGAACCTGCTGATCGCTCTTCCGATCCATCTCGCTCTGCCGAGGGTGCGGACCGCTGAAACCAAGACAGCGGCCGAGCCGGTGCAATCCTCCGAAGATGTAAGCCTGGATGGCGAACGCAGGCGCCGGATGATCCTGATGGCAACGGCATTCGCAGCCGGCGGCTTCGTCATTTCGGCTGTCGGCGCGACACTGCTCGTTTTGATGCGCGACCTGGGTTATGCCACCGCAATGGCGACACTCGCCGGCAGCCTGATCGGACCAAGCCAGGTCGCAGCACGGCTCGTCGAATATATCAGGCGCAACCTCTTTTCGCCGCCGCTCACCGCCATCATTGCCGCCTCTTGCCTGGCATTCGGCCTCGCCTTGCTCTTCGGCGCGCTGATGCAGCCAGTGGCGGCCTTTGCCATTGCCTTTGCGGTTTTCTACGGGGCAGGGCAGGGGCTGACCTCGATCGTCCGGGGTGTGCTGCCGCTGCATTATTTCGGTGCTGCCGGCTATGGCAGGACCATGGGCACGCTGGCTTCGGCCCGCATCATCGCGTCAGCGATCGCACCGGTATCCGTCATCTGGCTGAATGAAACGATCAGCACGACCGCCGCCCTTGTGGCACTGACCGGCATGGCTTGTCTGGCGGTGCTGGCGACCCTCGCGCTGACGCGAGGGGATGGGCACTGACGGGATTTACTGAAGTGCGCCGACCAGGACGTCGGAGGTGCCGTTCTCGATGGTGACCCAGCGGCCGGTATCGGTCGAGGACTGCCGCTTGAGGAAGGCATAACGCGTCTCGGTCCAGAGCTTGACGTCGTCATTGAGGTTGTCGAGGACGAAGTCGCCCGACTGGGTGCGAACGGTCAGAACCGCATGGCCCTCACCGTCGGGCTTGCGCACCACGGTGATCAGCAGATCTGCCGCGGCAAAGCCCGCTTCCATCAGCTTCTTGCGCTTCAGAAGCACGAAATCTTCGCAGTCGCCGAGATCGACAGGATAGGCCCAGACTTCCTCGCGGCCATAGATCTCCTCATCCGTCATCGGAACGATGGCGTGGTTGACCGTGGCATTGATGTCGCGGATCACGCCCCAGCCATGCTCGGTGACCTTCGGCGGAACCGTGGCGCGGGCGCGGACGCTGCATTCCTGGGGCAGGGCCTTGCAGAATTCATAATGGCCGATCGGCTGCGACGTCACCCCGCCGGTGACCATCGAGCGCATGGCCTGGGGCGCCGAGAAACCCGCATGGGCAGGTGCAAGCACCGCCGCTGCAATCATCAGCGCCTTAATCGCGCGCAAGCCGTTCGTCATGAAACGTCCCCTGTATCCTTAACAAAACGTTAAGATTGCGGGAGGACGCGAGTCAACGGCGCGAGAGGGGACCAGCCGCGCAATTCATCCGGTATGGTTAAAATGCGACAGTCCGAACAACCGAATGGGGAATCGGTTCCCAACACATCATGAGATATGAAGAGACCGAAATACTCAGATCATTGAGAGAATGGCGTTTTTCATCTTTGCGATGTCCTCGGGACGGGACAACCGATGGTCGCCGTCCCGAATCAGCGTCAGCACCACGTCATCGAGCGGCAGGAATTCCATGAGTTTCAGCGCGTGCTGATATGGCACGTCCGGATCCTTCATGCCCTGCAGGATATGTACCGGGCAGCCCGTCTCGATCAGCCCGGTCAGCACCCGGTTCCTGGCTCCGTCTTCCATCAGGTCGCGGGTGAAGATATTCGGCTCGGGGCTGTATTCGGAGGGTTCCTCGAAATAGCCGCGCTCGGCAAGCGATGTCCGCTCCGCCTCCGTGAGGCTGGGCTCGATCAGTTCGGAGGTGAAGTCCGGGGCCGGTGCGATCAGCACGAGCCCCTCGACCGAGAAGGGCAGGTTCAGCCGTCTGGCTTCCTGGATGACCCTGAGCGCGATCCAGCCGCCCATCGAGGAGCCGATCAAGACGACTTTGCTGACGCCGGAAGACGAGATGACGGCCAGCGCCTCTTCCGTCCAGCGCGATATGGTGCCCTTGACGAAGTCGCCGCCGGAGACACCGTGACCGGAATAGTCGAAACGGATGGCGGTAAGGCCCTGCACTGCCGCGAGCGCATCCATTTCGATCGCTTTGGTGCCGGCCATGTCGGAGCGATAGCCACCGAGCCAGACCAGCGCCGGTCGTTCCGCGCTCTGCCCGAAACGCGTGATGACGGCGATCTCGCGCGCCGCCTCGCCGGAGCCAACGGTGAGTGTTGTCTGTCTGAGGATATCGGCTGTATCGGTCATCGCATGCTCCTTTTGCAGAACGGTTGTAAAACACATCCGGGAAGTGACCGACAACAGGTGATTTTCTTTCGCAAGCATGCTATTGACACTGCCGTCGCAGATATCACATAGCCCTTTCACGCGGATGCGCGCGGGTTAACGCTGCGACATCCCGAAATGATTTGAGGAGAATACGACCATTCGCAGACCGTTCAAGACCGATGCCCCCGTGAAGGATGGGCCGCGCTCCAACCGTGAAATCCGCATCCCGAAAGTCCAGCTGATCAACGAAGAGGGTCAGAACCTCGGCATCGTGCCGACGGATCAGGCGCTTCGCATGGCGGAAGAAGCCGGGCTCGATCTGGTCGAGATTTCGCCGAATGCCGAGCCTCCGGTCTGCAAGATCCTCGATCTCGGCAAGCTGAAATACGCCAACCAGAAGAAGGCGGCTGAAGCGCGCAAGAAGCAGAAGATCGTCGAGGTCAAGGAAATCAAGATGCGCCCGAACATCGACACCCATGATTATGAGGTGAAGATGAAGGCGATGAACCGCTTCTTTGAAGACGGTGACAAGGTCAAGGTGACCCTCAAGTTCCGTGGCCGCGAAATGGCTCACCAGGAACTCGGCATGAAGCTTCTGCTGCAGGTCAAGGAAGACACCGCCACGATCGCCAAGGTCGAGGCCGAGCCCAAGCTCGAAGGCCGTCAGATGATGATGGTGCTTGCACCCCGTTGATCTCAGCCGCAGGGCGAGAGCAGATCAAGCCGCCCCACCGGGCGGCTTTTTCATGCGCGGATTTCTTGGCTGCCCCAATCTGACAGAACGCTGATAAGCGCGTCAGCCGGTCTGTCAGCCTCGTCGTTGCATGATCTCTCCAGCGAAACGAATGAGTCTCTGGAGGAACTTCTGATGACCGCACTTCTTCACCGGACCTTGCTGGTCTCGACCACGGCACTGGCCGCACTGACTTTCATACCCGTCGCAGGTTTCTTCGCGCCTGCTACCCTCTCGACCTACATCACCAGCGATGTGCAGGCACGCGGTGGTGACGACGACGGCGGCGACGACGACAGTGGCGGCAGCAGCGACGACAGCAGCAGTGACGACAGCGGAAGCGATGACAGCGGTCGCGACAGTTCTGACGACAGCGACGATAGCTCCGACGACAGCTCCGGGCGTGACCGCGACCGCGATCGCGATCGCAGCAGCGACGACGATGATGACAGCTATGATGACAGCGACGGCCGCGATGACGACAGCGCGGAAGACGACAGCAGGCGCAGCGGCAACCGGGATCGCGACGAGATCCGGCTGATCGTCAACAACACCCAGCTTCAGGGACTGATCAGTGGCGCGCTGATGCCGGTGGACCAGAACGGCAAGCGCCTGCGCTACGAAGTTGAGCAGGAGGATGGCGGGACCGAGATCAAGCTTCGGGCTCCCCGGGGGACGCTTTCGAGCGTCACCGTGGTCCCCGTACCCTGACCGAACCGAAACGGTGAAGCCCGAACCGCCGCGGGTACACCCTCTCACCGTTTCGCCCCGCCCGGCCCCCACCGGGCGGGGATGACTTTTGTAGGTTGGCGCAACGGCGGCCGCGCGTTACTGTCTTTGAAACCTGAACAGAGCCCCCATGGATCGCCGCCAATTTATCCTCCTCCTGTTGAGCCTCGGATGGGCAACCGCCCTTCCGACCGGCAGGGCGCAGGCCAAGGACGGAGGAGATGATGGCGGTGGCGATGACGGCGGCGGCGGATCCGACGATTCCGATTCCGGCGGCGACAGCGATGACAACGACAGGGATCGCGACGATAGCGATGATGACGACAGCTCCCGGTCGGACGACAGCAGCGGCTCGGGGCGCGGCTCGGGCGATGATTCCCCAGATGATGACGACGAGGATGACGATCGATCCGGGAATTCCGGCCGTGAACGGGACCAGAGAGAAGCGAGCGAGGCCGTCAAGCGCGGCGAGATCTTGCCGCTGCGGGAGATCCTGAAGCGGGTGGACGAGCAGGGAGGCGGGCGCGTCATCGCTGTCGATCTCGACATGCAGGCGCGCAAACCCTTCTATACGCTGAAGGTCCAGAGTGGCTCGAGCGTCAAGACCATGAAGTTCGAGGCCTCCACAGGCCGCAAACTCAATATCTTCGGGTGGTGAACGATGCGCATTCTGCTCGCGGAGGACGATCAGACCATTGCAGCTCATACGAGAGCCAAGCTCGAGGCAGAAGGTTTCATCATCGAGCATGTCGACAATGGACCCGATGTCTGGGCCGAGGGCGAAACGGGCGATTACCAGGCGATCATTCTCGATCTCGGCCTGCCTGGCATGGATGGCCTGTCCATTCTCAAGCGCTGGCGGGGAGCCGGCGTTGAGGTTCCGATCCTGGTCCTGACGGCGCGCGGATCATGGATGGAGCGGGTCGACGGCTTCGAGGCCGGCGCCGATGACTATCTGCCGAAGCCGTTTCGCAGCGAGGAGCTGGTGGCACGCCTGAAGGCTCTGCTGAGAAGGGCTCATGGACGCGCCAGGGCGACCGCGTCGGCCGGGGGTTTCGTGCTCGATGACACCTCGCGCAGGGTCACTTTCGAAAGCCGGCCGATCGAGCTGACCCCCCTGGAATACCGGCTGCTCTCGATGCTGATTGCCGAACCCCACAAGGTCTTCGATCCGATCGACATCGCCCGTCAGGTTCAGGGGCGCGACGATGAGCAGGCCAAGAATGCCGTCGAGGCGATGATCGCGCGCATCCGTCGCAAGACCCATCCCTCGGCGATCGCCACCCGGCGTGGCTTCGGCTACACGCTTTCCGGCGAGGAGGCATGATCCAGTCGCTGCGCCTGCGCCTGTTCATCGGTGCCGTGCTGGCGATCGCATTCATCCTGCTTTTGGTCGCATCCGGTCTCAGCCAGATCTTTTCCAACTATGTTGCGGATCGCTATCGCACCGACATGTCGGCGATCATCGATCAGCTGGCCGCCAGCGTCGAATTCCAGGGCGGCAAGGCCCGCATGACAAAGCAGCCCGGCGATCCCCGCTTCGATCTCCCGGGCAGTGGGCTTTACTGGGAAGTGGTGGCCGAAAACGGCGTGGTCTTCCGCTCCCGCTCGCTTTGGGATGTGGAACTCGCGCCGGAAGACCTGACCGAGGGGCCTTATGGCTTCCGGCAGGGCGAGGGGCCCGATGGCGAGCCCTTGCTGGTGCAGCTGCGCGAGGTTGAGCTGGAGACGCCGGAGGGCAATCGTCCTCTGACGCTTCTGGCCGCCTTTGACCGAAAGGTGATCGACAACGCCATCGCCGAATACCGGGGCGCGATGATCATCATGCTCGTGCTGACGGCGGCGGTTCTGCTCGCGGCAGCCTTTCTCCAGATCGGTATCGGGCTTGCGCCGCTGTCGCGGCTGCAGAAGGCGCTTTCCCTCGTCCGATCAGGCCGCACCGACCAGTTGCCCGATGCCGGGCCGACCGAGCTTCGTCCACTGGTCACCGAGCTCAATGGTCTCCTGAAGGAAAGGGAAACGGCCGTCGAACGGGCCCGTGCGCGCGCAAGCGACCTTGCCCATGGCCTGAAGACGCCGCTCACCGTTCTATTGCAGCTTGCCGACAATCTGCCCGAACGCGAGCGCGAAATGATCCGCCAGCAGGTCGACCTGATCCGTCAGCGCTCCGACCGGCAGCTGCAATCGGCAAGGCTCGGCGTTGACCAGATGGCCCAGACGGGCCTCGCCTCCCTGACCGGCAAGCTCATTTCGGTCCTGGCACCGGTGACGGCAGCTCGCGACGTCGCCTGGAAGGTCGATCTCGACGAGCTGCTGACGGTCGACATGGATCCCGCCGATCTCGCCGAGGCGCTCGGCAACGTGCTCGACAATGCCACGCGTTTCGCAAGGACCGAGATCGTCGTCGCCGCCGGGCGCGAAGGCGCGCATATCCGGCTCGACGTCGAGGATAACGGTCCTGGTGTCGCCGAAGAGGCCCTTCCGGAGATCGTCGCCCGCGGCGTGCATCTGGTCGAGGACGAGGGGACGGGCCTTGGATTGGCGATCACTTCCGATATTCTGACCGCTTATGGCGGATCTGTCGCATTCGCGCGGGCCGCGTCCGGCGGCCTCAAGGTGACCTTGCTGCTCCCGGCCAGCCGCTGACGGAAGATTCCGCCCGCCACCCGTTGCGCTTTTGCAGGTCTGCGGTTATAAGCGCGCGTCCGAACGGTCCGGCAGGGCATGCCGTGGCCGTTCTTTATGCTTGAAAACGGGCATTCGTCAGCCTGTTTCGATACAAGAACAATGGAGTAGCAAAATGCCCAAGATGAAGACGAAGTCTGCCGCCAAAAAGCGGTTCAAGATCACGGCGACCGGCAAGGTTCTCGCCGCCGCTGCTGGCAAGCGCCACGGCATGATCAAGCGTTCCAACAAGTTCATTCGCGATGCCCGCGGCACGATGGTTCTGGCTGAACCGGATGGCAAGAAGGTCATCAAGAACTACCTGCCGAACGGTCTCTGAGACCCGATCGCTGTTGGACAATTAAGGAGATCATGACATGGCACGCGTAAAACGTGGCGTAACTTCCCGCGCCAAGCACAACAAGGTATTCAAGCAGGCCAAGGGCTTCTACGGCCGCCGCAAGAACACGATCCGCGCAGCGAAGGCTGCCGTCGATCGTTCCAAGCAGTTCGCCTATCGCGACCGCAAGGCCAACAAGCGCAACTTCCGCGCTCTGTGGATCCAGCGTATCAACGCTGCCGTCCGCGAATTCGGCCTGACCTACGGCCGCTTCATCGATGGCCTGAACAAGGCTGGCATCGAAGTCGACCGCAAGGTCCTCTCCGACCTCGCCATCCATGAGCCGGCAGCATTCGCGAAGCTCGTAGAAGCTTCGAAGAAGGCGCTCGCCTACCTCAAGGACGCCGGCACGGCCAACGAGTTTGAAAGCGCGGTCAAGTAACCAGCGCTTCCCAGACTGAATTCAAGTATTGGGAAACCCGCGCTGGCAGGGCTGGCGCGGGTTTTTTCATGTGATCTTCATGCCGCCGGGAAATGGTGGCGAGACAATGGGGCAGGAAACGGAAACATGTCCGATCTCGACAGTTTGAAGACGACGCTTCTCGCTGACATCGCCGCGGCTGCGGACGAGGCTGCGATCGAGGCTGTGCGCGTGGCGGCCCTCGGCAAGAAGGGGTCCGTCTCGGAACTCCTGAAGACGCTCGGCACGATGACGCCGGAAGAGCGCCAGACGCGCGGTGCCGCGATCAATGCGCTGAAGAACGAGATCACCGAGGAAATCACGACCCGCAAGACGGCGTTGAAGGATGCGGCGATCAACGCGCGTCTCAAGGCCGAGACGCTGGATGTGTCGCTGCCTGTGCGCTCCTCGCCGGCCGAACGCGGCCGCATCCATCCGATCAGCCAGATCGTCGACGAGATCACCGCGATCTTCGCCGACATGGGCTTCTCGATCGCCGAAGGTCCGGATATCGAGACCGACTACTACAACTTCACGGCGCTCAACTTCCCCGAGGGCCATCCGGCCCGCGAGATGCACGACACCTTCTTCCTCCAGCCGGACGAGAATGGTGAGCGCAAGGTGCTGCGCACGCACACCTCGCCGGTGCAGGTGCGCACCATGGAAGCCCAGAAGCCGCCGATCCGCATCGTCATTCCCGGCAAGACCTATCGTCAGGACTCGGATGCCACCCATTCGCCGATGTTCCATCAGGTCGAGGGCCTCGTCATCGACAAGACGGCGAATGTCGGCCACATGCGCTGGATCCTGGAAGAATTCTGCAAGGCTTTCTTCGAGGTCGACAGCGTCACCATGCGCTTCCGCCCGTCCTTCTTCCCGTTCACGGAGCCGAGCTTCGAGGTCGACATCCAGTGCGATCGTTCCTCGGGCCCGATCGTCAAGTTCGGCGAAGGCAAGGATTGGATGGAAATCCTCGGCTGCGGCATGGTTCATCCGAACGTGCTGCGCGCCGGCGGCCTCGATCCGGACGAGTACCAGGGCTTCGCCTGGGGCATGGGCCTCGACCGCATCGCCATGCTGAAATACGGCATGCCGGACCTGCGCGACTTCTTCAACGCCGATGTCCGCTGGATGAGCCACTACGGCTTCCGCCCGCTCGACGTGCCGACCCTGTTCGGCGGGTTGAGCAGCTGATTGGCATGTGACCGCCCCGGCAACCCCGGGGCGGAGTAACGGGCAGGCGGCAGGGCCGCCGGTCCGGGTGAATGAAGGCAAATGCGACGTGATTGAACATCTCGACAACATGCGCCCGGTCGATCTGCTTTGCGATGACGACCTCTTGCATGTGGAACTGACGGACGGTCGTATCGTCAGCGTTCCGGTCTGGTGGTACCCGCCCCTGAAGGAGGCGCTGCCGGTGGAGCGGAACAATGTGGAATTCATGCCGTCGAGCATCCACTGGCCCGACATCGATCTCGATGTGACGGTGGTCAGCATGCTCATCGGAAGACCGGCGTCAGGCGCGCGACCGCTCGACGCTTCGGGCAAGATGCGGATGGGAACGAGACAGTAGGATTAGGCACCTCAGCTTGAGGGAAATTGTGCAAGGGGTGATCTGATACCGACGGTCCTTCGCAAGTATGGGTTTCGCTTCCATTTCTATTCCGCCGACCGGTATGAGCCACCTCATATTCATGTCGATGGCAATGGCGGCGAAGCGAAGGTCTGGTTGGTTGACCTCAAGGTCGTCGAAGCCGGGGGCTTTAGCCAGAGGGACCTTGCACGTATATTGGAAGTGGTCGAGGAACACAGGCAGCAGATGCTGGAGGCATGGAATGACTATTTCGCATGATTCCTATCCCGAGGCGGAGCGCCCAACCGAGGCCTGGTGTGATCCGCATACCCTGCATGTTCGGCTCGCGGACGGGAGGCAGGTGTCGACACCCCTGTGGTGGTATCCACGCCTCCTGAACGCAACGCCGGCACAGCGTAATAACGTCCATCTGATGCTCGCGGGTGTTCATTGGCCTGACGTCGATGAGGACTTGTCTATTCGGGGCATGCTGGCGGGCTGGAAGGCCCCAGGCGCGAAAGCGCCGGAAGAGGCGGCTTAACTTCACGCCGACCTATCGATGAGACCGTGACGGAATAGTGAATTGGCGCGACTGGCGCACATGAGGAAGACGAGAAAGTTCGATGAAATTCACACTCTCCTGGCTGAAGGATCACCTGGAAACCGAGGCCTCGCTTGAAGAAATCTGCGAGCGGCTGACGGCCATCGGCCTCGAGGTCGAGGACGTCGACGACAAGGCTGCCTACAAGCCCTTCGTCATCGCCAAGATCCTGACGGCCGAGAAGCATCCGGAAGCCGATCGCCTCAAGGTCCTCACCGTCGATGCCGGTGACGGCAAGCCGGTGCAGATCGTCTGCGGCGCGCCGAATGCCCGCGCTGGCATGATCGGCGCACTTGCTCGTCCGGGGACTTATGTTCCGGGCATCGATGTGACGCTCTCCGTCGGCAAGATCCGTGGTGTCGAAAGCCACGGCATGATGTGCTCCGAAAAGGAACTGAACATCTCCGACGACCACAACGGCATCATCGACCTGCCCGAGGATGCGCCTGTTGGTACGTCCTTCGCCTCTTACGCCGGCCTCGACGATCCGGTCATCGAGATCAACCTGACGCCGAACCGTCCGGACTGCACGAGCGTCTTCGGCATCGCCCGCGATCTGGCCGCTTCCGGTTTGGGCAAGCTCAAGGCGCCCAAGGCCCCGAGTTTCAAGGTCGAGGGCGAGACCCCGCATCAGGTCAAGCTCGAGCTCGAAGACCATCTCTGCCCAGGCTTCGCCTATCGCCTGGTGCGCGGCGTCAAGAACGGCCCGAGCCCGAAGTGGATGCAGCAGCGTCTGCTGTCGATCGGCCTGCGCCCCATCTCGGCGCTCGTCGACGTCACCAACTACATGACCTTCGACCAGGGCCGTCCGATGCATGTCTTCGACGCCGACAAGGTCAAAGGCGCGCTGGTGGTTCGCCGGGCCAAGGACGGCGAGGAAATCCTCGCGCTCGACACCCGCACCTATAAGCTCAACCCGAACAATGTCGTCATCGCTGATGACAACGGCCCCGAATCCATCGGCGGCATCATGGGCGGCGAGCATTCGGGTTGCGACGAGAACACCGTCAACGTGCTGATTGAATCGGCCCTCTGGGACCCGATCAACATCGCCAAGACTGGTCGCGCCCATGGCATCATCACCGATGCGCGCTATCGCTTCGAGCGTGGCGTCGATCCGGAATATATCGTCCCGGGTCTGGAGCGCACGACCGAGCTGGTACTTGAGATGTGTGGTGGCACGGCAGCAGCAGCCAAGGTCGAGGGCTACAAGGGTCACCAGAAGAAGGTCGTCGATTTCCCCTATTCGGAAGTCAAGCGCCTGACGGGTCTGACCGTTTCCAACGAGGAGTCGCGCCAGATCCTGACAGCCCTCGGCTTCGAAGTCCTCTCGGGCGATGACAAGACGGCCAAGGTCTCCGTACCCTCCTGGCGTCCTGATGTCGACGGCAAGGCCGACCTCGTCGAAGAGGTCATGCGCATGTTTGGCGTCGACAAGATCAAGCCGGAACCGCTGCCGCCGACCGGTTCGGTCAATGGCAAGATCCTGACCACGCTGCAGATCCGCACGCGGTCTGCCCGCCGGGCGCTCGCCTCGCGCGGCATGCTGGAAGCGGTCACCTGGTCCTTCATTTCGGCCGAGCATGCCAAGCTCTTCGGCGGCGGCGGCGAGAAGCTGAAGCTCGTCAACCCGATCGCGGCTGACATGTCGGACATGCGGCCCTCGCTGCTGCCGGGCCTGCTGAACGCTGCCCAGCGCAATGCCGACCGTGGCTTTGGCGATGTGGCGATCTTCGAAGTTTCCGGCACCTATGAAGGCGATACGCCCGACAGCCAGCGTCGCGTCGCCGGTGGCGTGCGCCGTGGCACGGCCTCGATTGCCGGTGCCGGCCGCATGTGGTCGAATGGCGCCAAGGGCGGCGGCAAGCCGGTCGATGTCTTCGACGCCAAGGCCGATGCGCTCGCCGTGCTCGAAGCCTGCGGCATTCCGATGAGCAATGTGCAGATCGAGCAGGGTGGCCCGGAATGGTATCACCCCGGCCGGTCCGGCACGATCAAGGCCGGCCCCAAGGTCATCCTCGGCACTTTCGGCGAATTCCATCCGAAGACGCTGGAAGCGCTCGACGTATCAGGCACGCTCTGCGGCTTCGAAATCTATCTCGATGCCCTGCCGGAGCCGAAGAAGAAGGCGACCCGCACCAAGGCAGCACTTGAGCTTTCGGCCTTCCAGATGGTGAAGCGCGACTTCGCCTTTGTGGTCGAAAAGGCGGTGGAAGCCGGCGCGATCATCAAGGCGGCGACAAGCGCCGACCGCAAGCTGATCTCGGGCGTCAACGTCTTCGATATCTTCGAGGGTGCATCCGTCGGCGAGGGCAAGAAGTCGGTGGCGATCGAGGTTCTGATCCAGCCGACCGACAAGACGCTGACCGACGAGGATTTCGATGCGCTGACGAAGAAGATCGTTGGCAATGTCGAGAAGTCGACGGGCGGCACGCTGCGCGCCTGATCCTCTGATGGCGGGCAAGTCTGTCTATCTCGTTCAAGAAAAAGCCCTTTCCCTGCATGCCAGGGAAAGGGCTTTTTGATTTGAACCTGTTGGTTATTCACCGCCAGGATATAAGGCTTCGTCATCACGCCTCAGAGGCTGACGCGGCGGCCTTCCTTGTCGGCTGATTTGCGGTCGCTGCCGTGCTTGGCAAGGATTGCCTTGGCATCCTCGACCGAGATGCGGTGCTTCTTTGCAAAGGGGATGGGTTCATAGCCCTGTGTCGGGGCGATCGTGTTCTTCTTGTCTGACATACAAGTCTCCAAGTCTCATTGCGTCGGCGGAGTGCCGAAGCCTCTGGTATCGGGGTGAGGGGAAAAGGGACCGCGCCTGATATCGGCCGGCGTCGCGCGCGAATTCAGCGCCATGCTTTCTATATGGGGGTATCGGACCGAAAGCTCAATACTTCTTCTTGCGCAGCGTCTTGTTGCCCTTCGGCCCGGAATAGACGGGCGTGCGCTCCCGGTTTTCCGCCTGAAGCTGACGCCAGCGGTCGAGACGGGCAGAATCGAGGCTGCCGTCCTTGATCGCCGCCTGTACGGCGCAGCCCTTTTCATGCGAGTGGCTGCAGTCGCGAAACTTGCAATGCGGCACAAGCTCGGTGATCTCGGCAAACAGCGTGTCGATGCCATCGGTGATGTCGCTGACATAGAGCGTGCGGATGCCGGGCGTGTCGATAACCCAGCCGCCGCTTGCGATCGCATGTAGGGAACGGGCCGTGGTCGTGTGCCGTCCCTTGGCATCGTGCTCGCGGATCGCGCCGGTCTTCTGCGCCGTCTCCGCGCCGTGACCGGCAAGCGTGTTCACCAGCGTCGACTTGCCGACGCCAGAGGAGCCGACCAGCGCAACGGTCTGGCCCGGACCGCACCAGGGCATCAGCGGGGTGATGGCTTCAGGCGAGCGCGCATTGACGATGACGACCGGCAGATCGCGCTGCAAGCCCTTGGCCTCATCGGCAAAGGGAGAGGCGTCGTCGACGGTGTCGGCCTTGGTGAGAACGATGACAGGCCGCGTCCCCGCCTCGTTTGCCATTACCAGATAGCGTTCCAACCGGGCGGCGTTGAAATCGGCATTGCAGGAGGTGACGATGAACAGCGTGTCTACATTGGCGGCGGCAAGCTGCTGGCCGAAGGCACCTTCCGTGCGGCGTTGCAGCACGGTCTGGCGATCCAGACGCCGCACGAGGAGGTCTGTGTAGCGCTCGGCGAGCACCCAGTCGCCCACGGCAAAATCGGCGGTATTGCTGTTCGGCGGCAGTTCGATCGCGACGGACCCGGTGCTGTCGATCGCTTCCAGACGGTCGCGATGCACCGAGGAGATCCGGCGCACCAGCAGATCGGCTTCATCAGCCGTCACCTGCTCGGTGAAGAAGGCGCTGAAGCCGAGCCGCGCGAGGGCTGCGGTATCATGAAGGCCGGTCAAGGGCGAAACCCCGGGGCAGGACTTGAAGCCATGGGCACTTTCAGCGGTTGGATCAGAGATTGACGCTTGTCATAGCGCAGAAAGTTGTCGCTGACGCGGGAAATCGACCGCGCCATCCGTCGCAGCGGCAGGATACGTGATCAGGCCTTGAGTTCCGCCGGCTCGCCAGCGGTGACCGGCTGGCGGCGCGGCAGCCGCGCAAACATGACGGCATTGCCGGCGAGCGTTAGCGCTAGACCCACCATCGCGAGCGGCGTGAAGTGGTAGTCCTCGTAGAGGCTCGACAGCGTCAGGGCGACGACCGGGAAGAGCACAGTGGCATAGGCGGCCTTCTGCGAGCCGATGCGCGAGACCAGCATCAGATAGGTGGTGAAGCCGACGACCGAGCCGATAACGGAGAGATAGACGAGGGCGGCGAGATAGGTCTGGTCCGGCGGCAGCACGATGGGGGTGCCGGTGATGCCGATCAGGGCGAGCAATGCGATTGCTCCGTAACTCATGCCCCAGGCATTGGCGGTTACGGGCGCAATGCCTTCAGCGCTGTTGCGGCGGGAGGCCATGTTGCCAAAGGAAAAGAACAGCGTGCCGAGCGCCGAAAGACCGATGCCCTTCCAGCTGTCCGGATTGACGGCGATGAAGATCTCAGGGCCGAAGAGCAGCGCAAGCCCGGTGGCGCCGAGACCCGCGGCGACCAGCGTGCGTGGCTTGATCTTGTCTCCGAAGAAGATCCGGGCATTGACGGCGTTGTAAACAGTGGCGAGCGAGAAGACGACGGAGATGAGCCCTGAGGGGACATAGCTTGCAGCGTGATAGAAGCAGAGGAAGTTGCAGCAGAAGAGCGACAACGCCTGGACAAGGATGAAGGGCTGCTGCTTCAGCGTCGGCACCTTCAGGCGACCTGTGAGGGCCAGCACACCGACAAGCACGAGGGCGGCAAGCGCGAAGCGATAGAAGACCGAGACCAGTACGGGCACCGGCCCGATCTGCAGGGCGATGGCGATCCAGGTCGTGCCCCAGATCAGCACGGTCGACGAGAAGAGAAGAAGATTGGTCATGTCATACGCCTCGCTTTCGAGACGCAGGTAACGCCGCTGGCGCCATAGGTTCTTGCATGATCTTGCGGTGAACTGCGCTGAGGCGGCCACGCTGGTCCGATTGGTGGTGGCACAGCACGACAACCGCGCTAAAATGTGAGGCGATCTCTTGAAGGCCATCCATGCTGCACACCGCCACCGTTTTCGGCTCCCTGTCCGCCTCGTCCCGTGCCGAGCGTGGGGAAACGCTTGACCTCGGTGAGGGCCGGGCAAGTGCGATCTGGCGCAACAGCCATGACCGCATGCGCTACGAGCGGACCGACGGCCACACCTTCAGCTGCTATCTGCGCGGCGGCGACGGCACGCGAAGGATCGATGCCGGTAGCATCGCCGGCTGGCCGGGTGCGCTCTGCATCATGCCGCAGGGGGCCTCGTCCGAGTGGGAGATCACCGACAACTTCGAATTCGTGCATCTCTACGTCGCCGACGACGAGCTGCGCCATCTCTTTTCCGAGACCTTCGACCGCGATGCGCGGCTGATGCTTCTGCCCGAAGCGACCTTTGCCGAAGCGCCAAGACTGGCGGAGGCGCTGGTGCATCTGGCCACGGCCACGCAGGGCGGCGACCGGCTGCTTGCCGAACAGGCGATCGTCACGGCGGTGGAGCAGCTGTTTGCCGATCCGCGTTACGGTGGCGAACGGCGCCCTGTGCTGCGTGGCGGTCTGGCACCTGTCCTGCGGCGACGCCTCGTCGAGCATATCGAGGCGAGCCTCGATCAGACGATCACGCTGAAGGATCTGGCGAAGCTCGCCGATTTGAGCGAATTCCATCTGCAGCGGATGTTTCGCTTGAGCTGCGGCGTCTCCCCGCATGACTTCATCCTCAACCGCCGCATCGACCGCGCAAGGCGCATGCTCAATGGCGCCGAGCCGATCGCCCAGATCGCTTCGGCCTGCGGTTTCAGCAGCCAGAGCCATCTGACGCGGATGTTCAAGGCGGTGACCGGCACAACGCCATCAGCCTATCGCCGCGCCGTCAGCGGCTGATTATCCCATCGTCTTCAGCGCCCGCTCCAGCACCCGAAACGGGCGTGCATCGCCCATATGCGCCACGTTGAAGCGCATGAAACCGTCGGCAGAGAGCGAGGGGCTGAAGACATTGCCGGGCGCCAGCACCACGCCCTGGGGCAGTGCGGCCTGGGCGAGCGCAGTGGAACTGATCCCCTTGGGCATACGGCACCAGAGATAGGGGCCACCTCGGGGCATGAGCACGGGGTGGATGTCGAGCTCCCCGAGCCGGGTGGCGACCGCACGCCGCTCCGTATCCAGACGGCGATGCAACTGGTCGAGATGCTTGCGATAGCCGCCGCTCGAAAGCACGCCGTGGATCGCCTCGGTCGCCACCTGGCTTGGGCCGCCGAACTGGATCGCGACCTGTAGGTCGGTCAAGAGCCGGATGCGCTCGGGATCGGCGGCGATGAAGCCGGTGCGCAGCGAGGCGGAAATGGTCTTCGAAAAGCTGCCGATGCGGATGACCCGGGAAAGCCCGTCGAGGGTGGCGAGCGTGATCGCCGGCTCCGGCTCGAAATCAGCAAAAATGTCGTCCTCGACGACCAGCATGTCCGCACGCGTGATGATGCCGAGCAGCTGGAAGGCAATCTGCGGCGAGAGCGTCGCAGCGGTTGGATTGTGCAGGCCGGAATTGGTCAGATAGAGGCGCGGTGCCTCGCGGGCGACGGCGGCCTCGAAGGCGGCGATGTCTGGGCCGTTTTCCGTATAGGGCACAGGGATTGCGACCGCCTGGTGGGCGCGCAGCAGCGTCTGGAAATTGAAATAGCAGGGATCGTCGACGATGACGCGGTCGCCGGGGCGCAAGAGCAGCCGGCAGACGAGATCGAGCGCCTGGGTGGCGGAACCGGCAAGCAGCACCTGATCCTCGGGCAGCGTAATCGATTGCTGACGCAGCCGCGTTTCGACGAAGCGCCGGAGGCCAGCACTGCCGCGCGAGGGGCCGTAATCGGTGGTGAGGCTTGTCGCCTGGCGGAGCACGTTGCGCAGGCCAGCATGCAGGAGGGCGGTCGGCATCCAGTCCGGCGGCAGCCAGCCGCAACCGGGCTTCGATGTGCCGGGATCGGCATCGAGCGCCTGGCGCGCCACCCAGAAGGGATCGACCTCAGGCGCCCGGGGTGGCTCCAGCCGGACGAGCGGTGCAGGCGTGCGGCCGGCTTCGGTGACGTAGAAGCCGGAACCGGGGCGGGGACGGATCAGGCCTTCCGCCGCCAGCCTGTCATAGGCCTCGACGACGGTGGAGGGCGACACCGAAAGCTCGACGGCGAGGCGCCGGATCGAGGGCAGCCGGTCGTTGGGCACGAGCTGGCCCGCGCCGATGCGCCCCCGAATATCGGCCATGACATGCGCTGTCCGCGATGCCGGCAGCTCCGGTGGTTGAACGCGCTCGTTCATCTGTATGGCCTTTGTAATCAATACAGTTTGGCAAGATTGTATCGCTCTGTTTCTGGATGCGCCAGCCCCTTCGCGCGATAGGGGAGGGCATGAAAGAAGGAGATAAGAATGACGACCTCTTGGAAAGCCTGGGCCAGCGGGTTCATTGGCGTGCTGATTTTCAGCGGCTCGCTGCCGGCAACGCGCGTGGGCTTGGCCGATTTCGCCCCGCTGTTCCTGACCTCGGCGCGCGCCGTGATCGCGGCGGGGCTGGGCGCTGTGCTACTTATCGCGCTCAGGGAAAAGCGACCTATGCGCAGCGATCTGTTGCCGCTCGCTGTCGTCGCGCTCGGTGTCGTCGTCGGTTTCCCGCTACTGACGGCGCTGGCTCTGCAAAGCATCAATTCCGCCCAGTCGATCGTCTTCATCGGTCTGCTGCCGCTCTGCACAGCGCTGTTCGGCGTGTTGCGGGCGGGCGAGCGCCCTTCGGCGGTGTTCTGGATGTTCTCCGTGACCGGGGCGGCCCTGGTCGCCGGTTTTGCGTTGTCGACCACGGCGGACATGGCCGTGGCCGGTGCTGGGTTTATGATCGCCGCGGTTCTCGCCTGTGGCCTGGGTTATGCCGAAGGCGCCCGTCTGTCGCGTCGGCTGGGTGGCTGGCAGGTGATCAGCTGGGCGCTGGTGCTGTCCCTACCAACAACGCTGCCGCTGGCACTCTGGACCATGCCGGAGGATTTTGCCGCCGTTTCGACCTCCGGCTGGTTAGCTCTCGCTTACGTTTCGCTGTTCAGCATGATGATCGGCTTCATCTTCTGGTATCGCGGCCTGGCGCTCGGCGGCATTGCCTCGGTCGGTCAGCTGCAGCTGCTGCAGCCGTTTATGGGCTTCGTGCTGGCCGCAGGGCTGCTGCATGAGAAGGTCAGCCTTCCCATGCTGGCGACAGCCCTGCTCGTGGTGCTCTGCGTGGCGGGCAGCCGGCGCTTTGCTTGACAGAGCATGTCCAGCAAAAGTGCGTCAGCGGTTTTGCGTCCGGACTGCCTCGAAACAAGGCAGATCGAGTACTTCCGGCTCCTGGCGGAAGTACTCGAGCGACTTTAGCGTCCCGCCATCTTGGCCATGGCCTCGTTGTAGCGTGCGCCGGCCACCTTGTCGGGCGAGACGGCATTCGACAACGCGGCAAGATCGTCGGCCGAGAGCGTGATCCCGGTCGCATCGATATTGCTGTCGAGATTGGCGATCTTCGTCGTGCCGGGGATCGGCACGATGAAATCGTCCTGGGCGAGAACCCAGGCGAGCGCCAGCTGGCCGGGCGACACACCCTTCTCCGTCGCCATGGTTTCCAGCGCCGTGACCAGCGCCAGATTGGCGTCGAAATTCTCCTGGTCGAAGCGCGGCAGGCCCCGGCGGAAATCGTCCTTGCCGAGCTTGGAAAGGTCCTTTAGCGCCCCGGTCAGCATGCCGCGACCGAGCGGCGAGAAGGGCACGAAGCCGATGCCGAGTTCGCGGCAGGTCTCGAGCACGCCGTTGGTCTCAGGGTCACGGGTCCAGAGCGAATACTCACTCTGGATGGCGGAGATCGGATGCACGGCATGCGCCCGGCGTAGCGTCGCAGCACTTGCCTCGGACAAGCCCAGCGCCTTGACCTTGCCTTCCTTCACAAGTTCGGCCATGGCGCCGACGGTCTCTTCGATCGTAACATCAGGATCGACGCGGTGCTGGTAGAAGAGGTCAATGGCCTCGACACCGAGCCGCTTCAGCGAGGCCTCTGCGACCGCGCGCAGATGCTCCGGTCGGCTGTCGAGACCGGACGGACGCGCGGCCTTGGCCTCGTCACCAATGGTGAAGCCGAATTTGGTGGCGATCACCACCTTGTCGCGATGCCGCTTTAGGCCCTTGCCGACCAGCTCCTCATTGGTGAAGGGACCATAGACCTCCGCCGTATCGAAGAAGGTCACGCCGCGCTCGACCGCATGGTCGAACAGCTTCTGTGCCGTCGCCTCGTCGATATTGGTGCCATAGGCATGGCTCATGCCCATGCATCCGAGGCCGATGGCCGATGTGGTAAGCGTGCCGAGTTTGCGGGTCTTCATGATGGCCTCCTGAGATACCGATTTGGTGCGATGCTGCGCGGCTGGTGAGGGCAAACTAGGGCGAAAGCGCTCTTCAGAAAATCCATGCATTGCCGATCACCTTGTTCTATCATTTCGAACAATGAACCGGACCCAGCTTTCGCAACTCGCCGTGCTTGCCACGGTGGCCCATCACGGCAGCTTCCGCAAGGCAGCCGCCGAACTCGGCATTGCCCCCTCGGCGGTCAGCCACGCGATCTCGTCTCTGGAGGAAAGCCTGAACCTGCGCCTCATGGCCAGGACGACCCGCAGTGCCGCACCGACGGCCGAGGGACGCCAGCTTCTGGAGACCCTGCAGCCTGCGCTGGCCGATATCGCCTCGGCGATCGAGGCACTGTCCGACAGCAGTGGTCGCCCGGCAGGGGCACTCCGCATCACCATGCCGATGCTGGCCGCACAGAGTTTGATCGCGCCTCGTCTCGGCGCCTTTGCCTCCGCCTATCCCGAGATCGAGTTGGAGATCGTCACCGACGACCGTTTCGAGGATATCGTCGAGAAGGGCTATGATGCCGGCCTGCGGCTCGGCGAACATCTCGATGCCGATATGATTGCCGTCAGGATGAGTGGTCCCTGGCGGGGCTCAGTCGTCGGTTCACCGGAGTATTTCGCAAGCCACCCGATCCCCCGCGAGCCGCGCGACGTGACCGAGCACGCCTGTATCCGAAGGCGTTTCCAGAGCGGCACGATCTATCGCTGGGAATTCGAGAAGGAGGGCCGCGCGCTGTCGATCAATGTGCGCGGGCCGCTGATCCTGTCGGATCAGGGTCTGATGCGGCAGGCCGCCCGCGATGGCGCAGGCCTCGCCTATCTCTTCGACACCGGTGTCGAGGCCGATATCCGCGACGGGCGGCTGGTGCGCGTGCTCGAAGACTGGTGCCCACCCTTCGACGGCTTTTCGCTCTACTATTCGAGCCGCCGCCAGATGCGCCCGGCACTTCGCGCCTTCATCGATTTCTTCCGCTGGCGGGGTGCCGAGGCCGGCTGAGCGCCGGCCGCGGTGCAATGCCTGAGCCTTCAGGCGCTGGCAGCATTGAGCGCATCCAGCTGGGCTTTCGTAAGCTCCAGCTTGCCGGCTGCGATCAAGCTGTCGAGTTGGCGCAAACTCGTGGCGGATGCGATCGGGGCGGTGACCCCCGGCTGCGCGGCAATCCAGGCGATCGCGACGGTCGCCGGGCTGGTGCCGGTTTCCGCAGCCACCTGGTCGAGGGCGCCGAGAATGTGGAAGCCGCGCGTGTTGAGATAAGGCTCCATATCCTCGCCGCGCGCCTTGCCCTCTGTATCGGCCGCGCTGCGGTACTTGCCGGTGAGGAAACCGGAGGCGAGCGCGTAATAGGTGATCACGCCGATCTCTTCGCGCTGGCCAAGGTTCGCGAGATCCCCCTCGAATTTCGAGCGGGTGTAGAGATTGTATTCCGGCTGGATGACGTCGTAGCGCCCGACCCCGACCTTGGCTGCCGCGTCGAAGGTCGCCTGCAGCTGTTCGGCATCGAGGTTCGAACAGCCGATTGCCCGCACCTTGCCGGCCTCCTTGAGCTTGGCAAAGGCAGCAAGGCTCTCCTCGTCGTCCGTTTCCGCATCCGGCCAATGGGCAAGGTAAAGGTCGATATAGTCGGTCTGCAGCCGGCGCAGCGAGTCCTCGACCGCTTCGGCAATGCGGCGGGCGCTCAGGCCCCGCTTCTTGCCGCCGAGATCGGCACCGACCTTGGTGACGATAACGGCATCTTCGCGTCTGACGCCACCGCGCTTCAGCCAGTTGCCGATGATTGTCTCGCTCTCTCCGCCGACATTGCCATCGGCCCAGAGCGAATACATGTCGGCCGTGTCGATGGTGTTGAAGCCGGCCTCGAAGAAGCGGTCGAGAATGTCGAAGGACGTCTTCTCGTCGGCGGTCCAGCCGAAGACATTGCCGCCGAGCACGACGGGAGCGATCGAAAGGCCGGTGCGGCCGAGAGCACGTTTCTGCATGGAAAGCCTCGGAGAGATGGGGGAAGGGGCGGCACGACGCTATCAAGCGTAAGTCGATGGCACCATTGAAAAGCATTGATGGGGTCTGAAGCAGGATTGTCGATGAGCAGGATCAGTCCTCGATATGGGTCTCGGCTTGCCGCTTTCCAGTCTCGTCTTGCCCATGCGAAACCCGATATCACGCCAACCCTGTGCATCCGAACGCCGTTGCGCCCTGCGGGGGCTTCGCCTAATGTCCGCCCGACATTTTTGAGGAGGATTTGAGATGCTGCGTTTCGGAATTCTGTCGACGGCCAAGATCGGTCGCGAGCTCGTGGTGCCGGCAATCCAGGACGCCGAAAACGCCGTGGTCACCGCGATCGCCAGCCGCGATCTGGCCAAGGCCCGTGACATGGCCGACCGTTTCTCGGTGCCGCATGCCTTCGGCTCCTACGAGGAAATGCTCGCCTCCGACGTCATCGATGCCGTCTATATTCCGCTGCCGACCTCGCAGCATGTCGAATGGGCGATCAAGGCAGCCGATGCCGGCAAGCACGTGCTCTGCGAAAAGCCGATCGCGCTGAAGGCCGGCGAGATCGATGAGATCATTGCCGCGCGCGAACGCAACAAGGTGCTGATCACGGAAGCCTATATGGTGACTTACGCACCGGTCTGGCTGAAGGTCCGCGAACTCCTAGGTCAGGGTGCCATCGGCACGTTGAAGATGGTGCAGGGCTCCTTCACCTATTTCAACCGCGACCCCGGCAACATGCGCAACATTCCCGAACTCGGTGGCGGGGCGCTGCCGGATATCGGCGTCTACCCGACGATTACCACCCGTTTCGTCACGGGCAAGGAACCGGTCCGCGTGCAGTCGACCATCGAGCGCGACCCGGAATTCGGCACGGACATCTATGCAAGCGTGAAGGCCGACTTCGGTGACTTCGAACTGAACTTCTACGTCGCGACCCAGATGGCCAACCGCCAGCTGATGGTCTTCCACGGCACGGATGGCTTCATCGAGGTGAAGTCGCCGTTCAATGCCGATCGCTGGGGTGCCGAGGAAGTCGAGCTGACCAACCGCAGCCACAATGTCTCGCAGATCTTCCGCTTCCCCGACAGCCGCCAGTACAAGCTGGAGGCGGAAGCTTTTGCCCGCGCCGTTGCCGGGACGACCGGTGAGGTCGTCACGCTGGAAAGCTCCAAGGCAAACCAGAAGCTGATCGACGCGATCTACCGCGCGGCGGACAAGGACGGCTGGGAAACGGTGTAAGCTGCGGCTTTCGCTCTAGCGCCGGAAGACGTAGCGCGAATAGCCGAAGAAGCTGAACAGCATCGCCGCGATGGAAGCAAAGACCAGCGCGGCGTAAGGGCTGAGCAGCGGCGCGCCGATGAGAAGCAGGGCATAGACCCCGTAATTGATCAGCGATGTCACCACGCCGATGAAGCCGTAGCGGAAGCCCTCGGCCACCAGCGTGCGCTTCGAGGCGCCGAAGGTGAAGGTGCGGTTGAGCATCCAGGTCGTGGCCATCGCAACCGCGATCGCAACGATGCGGGCGGGAAGCGGGCCGATCGGCGTGAAGCTCAGGAAGAGCCAGAGCACGGCGGCGTCGACGACGAAGCCGGTCCCGCCGACAAGCACGAAGCGCAGGAACTTCTTCATGCCGCGCGGGACGACCGGCCCTTTTCCGTCGTCTTCGGCGAACGTTCGCGGCGGGCCGTCTCACGCACTGCCAGCGGTTCACTCACCTTCTTCGACGTGTTGAGAGCCGGCAGGGTCAGATAGTGGATACGCAGCTGCTCTGCCCGGGATCGGGCGACCGAGTCCAGGATGAGTGCGGCCGTAAACGACAGGAACGACATCATCATCAGCGCCATGGCGCCAATCCAGGTCGGCATGCGCGAGACAAGGCCGGTCGTGAAAAACTCGTAGAGAACGGGGGCCATGGCAGCGAGGCTGACGCCCATCAGGCCAGCCGCGATCAGTCCGAAAAAGGCGAAGGGACGCGTTTCCTTCATCAGCATGGCGAACATCCAGAGGATCTTGAAGCCATCCTTGAAGGTCGAAAGCTTCGAATGCGAGCCTTCCGGACGGCGGCCATAGTCCAGCTCGATTTCGCAGACCGGCAGTTTCAGTCGTGACGCATGCACCGACATTTCCGTCTCGATCTCGAAGCCGGCGGAAACGGCCGGGAAGCTCTTCACATAACGGCGCGAAAAGGCGCGGTAGCCGGAGAGGATATCGGTGAAGTCATTGCCGAACAGCATGCGGTAGAGCTGGTTGAACAGACGATTGCCGAAGGCATGGCCCTGGCGACCGGCGTCGTCGTGCACCCCGCGACGCGTGCCGACAACCATGTCGGCGCGTTCGGTGATCAGCGTCCGGATCAGCTCCTCGGCGTCTGCGGGGCCATAGGTCCCGTCGCCGTCGGCCATGATGTAGATATCGGCATCGATGTCGCAGAACATGCGGCGCACCACATGGCCCTTGCCCTGGCGGCGTTCGCGCACGACGGTGGCGCCCGCCAGCATGGCCTTCAGCGCCGTGCCGTCGGTCGAGTTGTTGTCATAGACATAGATTTTTGCCTCGGGCAGCGCCGCGCGGAAATCGCGGACGACCTCGCCGATTGTGGCTGCCTCGTTGTAGCACGGCAGGAGGACGGCGATGTCGAGGGAGGGGGTGGCCGAACGGCTCATGATAACCTGCTCAAAGCGCTGGGGTTCGCGCAGCCTGTGGGCTGCCTTCCGTTTTACTATTTCTTGAGAAGGTTAAGGCTAGGTTTCGGGCAAGATCAGTCTTTGAAATATGATCCGTCGCTCGCCCGCAGCCGGGTGAGATTGGCACGGACAGAGAGGTTTGACGAAGCATGGCCGAGATCACCCTGTCGGGCGCATCGCGATCGTCTGCCGCGCGCCCGCTCTTCGTCTGGACGCTGGTCTACGGCCTTGCCACGATGGTCGTGATCGCGCTGCTCAATCTGCCGGCGATGACCGATTATGTCGGCGCGGACAATGACGACGTGATGCGCCTGGTTCAGGTGCGTGATCTCCTTGCCGGCCAGTCCTGGTTCGACATGACGCAGTACCGCCTGGGCCTGGACGGCGGCACGCTGATGCACTGGTCGCGCCTGATCGATCTGCCGATTGCATCTCTGATCCTGCTTTTCGCGCAGATCTTGCCGATGGAGCAGGCCGAGGCGCTGGCGCTGCTCGTCTGGCCCTTGTTCCTTATTCTGCCCCTGATGGGGGCAATTGCCGTCGCCGCCCGCCGCATCGGCGACGAGGTGACCCTGCATGTCGCATTGCTGCTGACCTCTGTCTTCGTCATCACCAGCAATCGCTTCCTGCCCGGGTCGATCGATCACCACAACGTCCAGCTGGTACTGGTCGCCACCATCGCCGCCGGTCTGCTCGATCCCGCGCGCGGGACAGGCAGCCATGCTCTGGTCGGCTTCGCCGCAGCGCTTGCGATTGCGATCGGCGCGGAAACCACGCCGCTTGTCGCAACCGTCTGTGCGACGGTCGGCATTCTCTGGGCCATCGAGGGTGTGGCCTTTGCAAGGGCGGCCCGTGCCTTTTCCCTGACGCTGGTCGTCAGTCTGTCGGCCATGTTCTTCGCGACGGTCCCGCCGGTTCATTATGCGATGGTGACCTGCGACAGCCTTTCGGTCGGTTTCTACGCCGTGGTCGGTATCGGTGCAGCCTCACTCTTTATCGCTACGCAGCTGCCGGGCATGCAGGACCGCCGCTATCGCATCGCCGCAATCGGTATCACCGGGGTGCTGGTGACAGTGGGAACGGTCATCATTGCACCGCAATGCCTGCAAAATCCGCTGAATGAGCTCGATCCGCTGCTGCACACGCTGTGGCTTGCCGGCGTCATCGAAGCCCAGTCCTTCCTCGATCAGCTGGGCAGGGAACCTGCGGCCTTTGGCGGCTTCTATGCGGTCGCCTTTTTTGCAATCGGTGTCTGCATCTTCCGCATCGTCAACGGCGATCGTGTCCGCGCCCATGCGATCATGCTCGGCCTCATTACGGTTTCCTTCTTGATCGCCCTGATCCAGGTGCGCGGGGCAATCTTCGCCAATCTCCTGACCATTCCGCCGCTGGCTCTGCTGATCGGCGAACTCCGTCTGAAGGCGCGCGAAGAGCCGCCCCAGCTTGGCGCGGGCCTGCTTTTTGCACTCGCGGCCTTTCTCTCGGTCCCCAGCGCCTGGTCCCTCTTCGGTGTGCTGTTCGTCGAGGGCACGGCCGGCGTGATGAACCGAATGAAGGGGCTATCCGAAACGTCAGTCGCACTGGCAGAGAGCAAGCCTGCCTGCGATGCACCGGCGGGCTTTGCCGCTCTGAACCGCCTACCGGACGGTGTCGTCGTGGCCGCCTCCGATCTCGGTCCGGAAATCCTGCGTTTCACCCGTCACCGGGCGCTCGCAGGACCCTATCACCGCAACGAGGGCGGCATGTTGACGGAACTGCATGTCGGGCTTGCCAGGCCCGACGAGGCCTCCGCCTTTCTGCGTGGATCGGGCGCGACCATTCTGGTATTCTGCCCCGAGCTGTTCCAGACCAAGAAAATTGCCACGACCAAGGCCGATGGCCTCTATGCCGGCATGTTGAAGGGTGAAATTCCCTCCTATCTCCGGCCCGTGCCCGTGGACGGCCCCTCCGGCATGCAGATCTACCGCGTCGAACTGCCCTGAGGGAAAGCGGCTGATGAACCACCCGTCGGGCTGATCTTGCCGCCATTTTCCGCTAGGGAAGGGGCATGAGCAATTTCTTCGACAACGATTCGCCGACGAACCTCACCGAGTTTTCCGTTTCGGAACTCTCGGGCTCGATCAAGCGCACCATCGAAACCTCTTTCGATCACGTGCGGGTGCGCGGCGAAATCTCCGGCTATCGCGGACCGCATTCCTCGGGACATGCCTATTTCAGCCTGAAGGACGACAAGGCGCGGATCGATGCGGTGATCTGGAAGGGCTCCTTTTCCAAGCTGAAACATCGTCCGGAAGAGGGCATGGAGGTGATCGCAACCGGCAAGGTCACGACCTTTCCGGGTTCGTCGAAATACCAGATCGTCATCGAGCAGATGGAGCCCGCTGGCGCCGGCGCGCTGATGGCGTTGATCGAGGAGCGTAAGCGGCGCTTTACGGCGGAAGGCCTGTTCGACCCCGCGCGCAAGCAGCTCTTGCCCTTCCTGCCCAAGGTGATCGGTGTCGTGACCTCGCCGACTGGCGCCGTTATCCGCGATATCCTGCACCGCATCTCTGACCGTTTCCCGGTGCATGTGCTGGTCTGGCCGGTCAAGGTTCAGGGCGAAGGCTCCGGCGATGAAGTGGCCAATGCCATCCATGGCTTCAACGCGCTGGAGCATGGCGGAGCGATCCCGCGGCCCGACGTGCTGATCGTCGCCCGCGGGGGCGGCAGCCTAGAGGATCTCTGGAGCTTCAACGACGAGGCGGTGGTGCGCGCGGCGGCTGCGAGCACCATTCCGCTGATCTCGGCGGTCGGTCACGAGACCGACTGGACGCTGATCGACTACGCCGCCGATGTGCGTGCGCCGACGCCGACGGGCGCGGCCGAAATGGCGGTTCCGGTGAAGGCCGATCTCGAGGCGCAGGTGGCAACTCTGTCTGCCCGACTTTCCGGTGCGATGAACCGCCAGATGGACACTCGTCGCCAGAACCTGCGCAGCCTCGTGCGGGCGCTGCCTTCGCTCGACCAGCTGCTGGCTTTGCCACGCCGCCGCTTCGATGAGGCGGCAGCCGGCCTCGGGCGCAGTCTAGAACTCAACACCATGAACAAGCGCCGAAGCTTCGAGCGTGCGGCGGCTAAACTTTCGCCCGACATGCTGGCGCGCCGGCTGGTGGAGCGTAAGCAGAAACTCACGGAAAATGCCGTGCGGGCCGAACGCGTCATCGAGCGGCTGATCGAGCGCAACAAGGCGCGGCTCGGGCGTTTCGACGCGACGCTGACGGCAGTCCCGGCGCGGCTGAAGGCAATGACCGAGCGCTCGAAGGACAGGCTGGAAAGCCTTGGTCGCCGCGCCGACAGTGCGGTGATGAACGACCTGCGCCGCGCCCGTCAGTCGCTGGTTTCGCAGGACCGTGTGCTGCAGTCGCTCTCCTACAAGAACGTGCTGGCGCGTGGCTATGCCGTGATCCGTGACGAGCATGATCGCCCGGTTTCGCGCGCCGATGGACTGGCCCATGGTCAGGCGATCGCGATCGAGTTCGCCGATGGCCGCGTGGCTGCGGTGGCGGGTGAGGGCGTCTCGCCGCCGGAACCGTCGTCGGCGCCGCAGCCGGCGCGCACCGCGCCTGCGCCGAAGCCCCAACGCAAGAGCGAACCGCCGGCCGGTCAGGGAAGCCTGTTTTGATGGCCCAGCACTTTCTGGTCGTGCTCGCCCATCCCTTGCCGGAAAGCTTCGCAGCTTCCGCTGCAAGAACAGTGGTCGAGGCGCTGGAGGGGCAAGGCCATACGGTTGATATGCTCGACCTCTATGCCGAGGATTTCGATCCCCGGCTCTCCCCAGCCGAGCGCGCCGCCTACATGGAGCCGGGCTATCAGCCGGCTGAAGACGTCTCGGGCATTATCGCCCGGCTGAAGGCCGCCGATGGTCTGATCCTCGTCTTTCCGCAATGGTGGTTCAATCTGCCGGCGATCATGAAGGGCTTCATCGACCGCATCTTCGTGCCCGGCGTCGCCTTCGACCATGACAAGGCCGGCGGACGCATCGTACCGCTGATGACCCACATCAAGAGCTTCTGGGTCGTGACCTCCACCGGTTCGCCCTGGTGGGTGGTGCATCTCTACATGGGCAATCCGGTCAAGCGGATCCTGAAGCGCGGCGTAGCGGCCTTCTGCGCCAAATCCGTCGATTTCCGCATGCTGTCGCTACACGACATGGACCGTGCGACGGAGGATAAACGCAAGCGCTTCCTGGCCCGGGTCAGGGCGGCGATCAGCGCAGTTTGATCCGAGCGTCGGCGCCGCGGTTGCATCGTCGGAAATTACACTTTTGATTGAGAAATCAGCCGGATTGAAAACCGATGGTTGACTTTCATTAGGAAGACCTCTATCTAGGGGTCATCGATGTTTGCTTGCTAAGCTTTGGTTATCGCGCGGAACAGCCCGCGCCCTGTCGAACCTTCCTTTCAAAAATCGTTACCTCCACAGCGCATCCGCGCTGCGGCACTCTATGCGCTATGAAAGGGTTCATCATGACCACTGGCACAGTAAAATGGTTCAATTCCACCAAGGGCTTCGGCTTCATTCAGCCTGACAACGGCGGCCCGGACGCTTTCGTTCACATCTCCGCCGTCGAACGGTCGGGCATGCGCGAAATCGTTGAAGGCCAGAAGCTGGCTTACGACATGGAGCGCGACAACAAGTCGGGCAAGATGTCGGCCTGCAACCTGCAGGCAGCCTGATAGATCCGGGATCCGCTTTCCTTTGACCACGGATGTACTGGCACTGTTGAAGGCAAGATCCCATGGAAGGTCAGGCGGTTCGCCTGGCCTTTTTTATTGCCCGCAAGGGCAGGCTCCTGAAAGGAGACCACATGACCGAACACCTGACCAAATCCCGTCAGACCGCTGAACTCGCCTTCGCCAAGGCGCAGTCGCAATTTCTTGCCCGCGGTCGCGCGATCGACGAGCAGGACGCGATTGCCTCGGCACGCGACGAAAAGACTGTTCGTCTGCGCGAGGCACGCCTCACCCGCGAACGCGAAGCGCGCGAGAGTGCCACGGCGGCCCTGGTCGCCAAGCGTGCCCGCACCTGACCCTGACTCGAGACATTGGAGCACCGATGAAATTCACCAGAGACCATGGCCTGGCCGAGCGCCGGACGACTGCCACCGACGCCAAGGCAGCCCTGCTGCAGGCCTACAAGGCCGCCCATGCCGCCGCCGACCCCGAACGTGAAGCCCGCAAGGCCGAACGTGCCGCCCGCGCCGAAGAACGCGAAAGGCGCCATGCCGAACGCAACCGCCTGAAGGCTGAGGAAAAGATCCGCGTCGAGCAGGAAGCCCGCGAACGCGAGGAAGCCCTCGTCGCCGAAGCCCGCGCCGAAAAAGATGCCCGCGACCAGGCGGAAGCATCGCGCATTTCCCGTGTTGTCGAAGACGAAGCCGCCCGCAAGGCCGAGCGCGACCGTCGCTACGCCGCCCGCAAGGCCCGCCAGAGCTGATCGAAGACCCGTTCGGCGCTTGATTTGCCCCGCACAGAGACCAGGCGGGGCAGGCTGATCACGGCCTTGCCAAATGCGTTGCGCGCAATTGATCAACCTCATGTGATTATACTGGACAACAATCATCATCGTCGCCACATGTGGCTCTGAAGCCGGACGGGCTCCCAAGCGTTCGGCCAAAAGGAGTATGATCATGATGAAGAAAATCGTGGCTGCGGCTGCCATTGCAGCAGCCGGTTTCGCCGCCCTTCCGGCAAATGCCGCACCGCATTCTGCGACCTATGTCGAATTCGGCGGCTGGACGCCCAGGGAAATCCTGTTCGGCAAGCAATACAATGGCAATGTCACCGCGATCCGCGTCGATCGTGGCAGCTTCGATCGCCACACCTACCCGATGCAGGCCCTTTATCCGACCGGCAACAGCCGGGCACTCGCCCAGGCCATGGTGACGGAAGACCCAAGCCTGTCGGCTGCCCTCGAAGTCCGCGGCATCGCCCCACACAATGTGCTGTGGGTCCAGACCGCGTTCAACGGTGGCAAGATCGTCTACTATCGCTGAGGCGACGCTTGTCCCTTCTCGGTTGCGTCTGTAATCGTAAACCTCGCGACATGCGAGCATCACAATTGTCTGATATGACTACCTCCCTGTCCAAAAGCCTGGGAGGGAGTCATGCGCCTTGCAGTCTACAACGTCGAGAACCTGTTTGATCGCGCCAAGGCGATGAATCTGGAGACCTGGGAGGATGGGCGCCCCGTCCTTGAGAAGTTTGCGGAACTCAATGCGCTTCTGGGCGAGGTCACCTATTCCTCCGCCACCCGCCAGAAGATGGTCGATCTGATCGTCGCGCTAGGCATGGAAAAGAGCGACACCGGTCCCTTTGTCATGTTGCGCCGCAGTCGGGGCGGTCTTCTGAAGCGCCCCAAGACGGGTGGCGTCGAGATCACGGCTTCCGGCCGTGCCGATTGGGTCGGCTCGCTGGAACTGCGCGATGAACCCATCAACGAGCATGCCATGCGCAACACGGCGCGCGTGATCCGCGATTTGAAGGCCGATGTTCTGGGCGTGGTCGAGGCCGAAAGCCGGCCTGTGCTGAAGGCTTTCAACGAGGAGATCGTAGCGTCTGTCGAGGGCACGCCGTTTCGCCACGTCATGCTGATCGATGGCAATGACGAGCGCGGCATCGATGTCGGTCTGATGTCAGGCCAGCAATTCCCGATCGGCCGGATGCGCAGCCATGTCGATGATCGTCTCCCCGATGGCAGCGACCGCATCATCTTCTCGCGTGATTGCCCGGAATACGAGGTGACGACCGCAAGCGGCAACAGGCTGCTGGTGATGGTCAACCATTTCAAGAGCAAGGGCTTCGGCGGCAAGGCCGAGTCCGACCGACGCCGCAAGGCCCAGGCGACCCGTGTCGCCGAGATCGTGCAGGAGCGTCTGGCTGAGGGCTGGGAGTATGTTGCGGTCGTCGGCGACCTCAACGATACGCCCGGGAGCGATCCCTTGAGCCCTCTGCTGCAGCATGGCGGCATGTCGGATGCCTTCGATCATCCGAGCTTCGACAATGGCGGCTATGAAGGTACCTACGGCCTGTCCAATCCCAGCAACAAGATCGATTACCTGCTGCTGTCTCCCAAGCTCTTCGACAAGGTGGAGAAGGGCGGGGTGATCCGCAAGGGCATGTGGCCGGGGGTAAAGCCGAAGCGCTGGGACACCTATGAGGAACTCAAGAGGCCGCAGGATGCGGCCTCCGATCACGCGGCGCTCTGGGTCGATCTCGCCATTTGAGTGCTCAGGCCCATTCACCCTTCCGCATCACCGGCACCTTCGAGCCGTCGGCCCGGATGCCGTCGATATCGACCTTGTCCGAGCCGATCATCCAGTCGATATGGATCAGCGAGGAATTGCCGCCCTGCGCCTTGATCTGGTCCTGGCTGAGCGAGGCGCCATTGAGGAAGCACTTCGAATAGCACTGGCCGAGCGCGATGTGGCAGGAGGCGTTTTCGTCGAAGAGGGTGTTGTAGAAAAGGATACCCGAGGCCGAGATCGGCGAGGAATGCGGCACGAGCGCCACCTCGCCGAGACGGCGTGCGCCCTCGTCGGTGTCGAGCACCTTGTTGAGCACGGCCTCACCCTTCGAAGCCTTGGCCTCGACAATGCGGCCGCCTTCGAAGCGCACCTGGATATTGTCGATCAGCGTGCCCTGATGGGAAAGCGGCTTGGTCGAGGAGACATGGCCCTCCACTTTCAGCGCATGCGGCGTGGTAAAGACTTCCTCGGTCGGAATGTTCGGATTGCAGGTCACGCCGTTCTTCGCCGTCGAGGCGCCGCCATGCCATTCATGGCCGTCGGCAAGGCCAACCGTGAGATCGGTACCGGGACCGGTGAAGTGGAGGGCGGCAAAACGCTCGCCGTTCAGCCAGGTCGAACGCTTCTTGAGTTCCGCATTGTGCTCGGCCCAGGCCGCGACCGGATCGTCTCGGTCGACGCGCGAGGCGGCGAAGATGGCATCGGCCAGTTTGCGCACGGCCTCTTCGATCGGCATGTCAGGGAAGACGAGGTTCGCCCAGGAGGGGTTCGGATACGAGCAGATATTCCAGTTGATGTCGAAATTCGAGATATGCTCGAGCGCCGGCTTGTAGGCGATCGAGTTTGCCTTGTTGGCACGGCCCACCTTGGCAGGATCTTGCTCGGCAAGCAGCATCGGATTGTCGCCGGCGATCGCGAGGCGTGCAGCTCCATTCTCATAGGCCTTCGCCATGCCGTCATAGAGCCAGTTCGACGCCCGGTCGAAGCTTTCGTCATGGCCGTGGCGATAGCGTGCCAGCGTTGTCTCTTCGTCGGAATAGAAGGTCGTCACCGTCGAGGCACCCGCTTGATAAGCATGCGCCGTGATCAGGCGCACCAGCGGCACGGCAACGAGCGGTGCGGTCAGCACCAGATCCTGCCCCTTCTGCAATCGTAACCCGACCTTGATCGCCACCTCGGCGAGCTTGTCGAGCTTGACGGGATCAATGGAGGCGGAGAGATCGGGGAGGGTCATGGGGTATTCCTGTTGTGGCTGTCACGCCAGACTTAAGGGGAAAGATGGCGAAGTCCAGACCATGGGCGCCAAAGCATGGATGACGTCAGGCAACGAGCGGCGCTGCAATCGCACCCAGCGCCTTGAGTGCATCCTGCGGCGAGAGCCGCACCTGCAAGCCGCGCTGCCCGCCATTCATGTAGACAAGCGCCTCGTCCATGGCTGAGATCTCGATGGCCGTCGGCACCTGCTTCTTCTGGCCGAATGGGCTGATGCCGCCAACCACGAAGCCGGTGAGTTTTTCCGCATTGGCCGGCTTCATCATCGCCGCCGATTTGCCGCCGAAGGCGCTGGCGAGCTTCTTCATCGAGACCTCCTTGTCGGAGGGCACGACGACACAGACCGGCTTGCCATCGAGTTCAGCCATCAGCGTCTTCAACACCCGCGACGGATGCTCACCGATCGCTTCCGCCGCCTGCAGCCCGATGCGCTCGGCATTCGGGTCGTAGTCATAGGTCGCAGTGGTATAGGTCACGCCGGCCTTGTCGAGAAACTGCGTGGCGCGGGTGGTCTTGGCCATGGAGTCAGGCCTTGAAGGTCTGCTGATAGGTCTCGGGCTTGAAGCCGACGACGAGCGCGCCGTCCACATCGAGCACCGGCCGCTTGATCATCGACGGCTGCTCCAGCATCAGCGCCTTCGCCTTGGTTGCGTCAAGGTTCTCTTTCTGCGCCTCGTCGAGCTTCTTGAAGGTCGTGCCTGCCTTGTTGAGCAGCACCTCCCAGCCGACCTTGCCGATCCAGCTGTCGAGGGTTGCCGCATCGATGCCCTTGGCCTTGTAGTCGTGGAAGTCATGCGCCACGCTGTGTTCCTCGAGCCAGGTGCGCGCCTTCTTCATCGTGTCGCAGTTCTTGATGCCGTAGATGGTGGTGGGCATGGGCCGCTTTTCTCCTGTTCGTGACCGACGGATAGCAAGACGATCCCACGGCTGGCAAGCCGACCGCTTGGCTGCCCTGCACACCCGTTGAAAGTCTTTGCGGTCCAGGCATGAAACGGGTTGATCGATCGCGGAGAGCGGGCCAACCTGTACCGTCAGCAGAGGATGCTTGATCATGGCGACCAACCACGCGTTTGCGGTGTTCGATACGAAGAGTGGCACCTGCGCGATCGCCTGGAGCGATGGGGGCATTTGCGGCTTTCAACTGCCAGGTGACGAGACGGAGCAGGCAGAGCGCGCCATTCGTCGGCGTTTCACGGGCGCGGCGCGCGCCTCTCCGGTCCCTGAAATCGCTGTCGTCATCGATCGCGTGCGAGGCTACTTCGAAGGTGAACGCAGCGACTTCTCCGACCTGCGCCTCGACCTTTCCGCCCAGACGGATCTGTACCGCGAGATCTATCTGGCCACCAGCCGTCTCGGCTGGGGCAGTACGACGACCTATGGCGGCCTCGCCGGAGAGCTTCAGCTTGGGCCGGCAGGCGCCTGGACGGTCGGCCAGGCCATGGCCAGGAACCCGATCCCGCTGATCATCCCATGTCACCGGGTTCTCGCGGCAGGACGAAAGATCGGCGGCTTTTCCGCCCCCGGCGGATCGGATTCGAAGCTGCGAATGCTGGAGCTGGAAGGTGTCGAATTGCCCGACACGACGCCGGCGCAGCAGTCCTTCGCTTTCTAAACTGTATAAGAAAAAACGGAGGGCGATGGCCCTCCGTTTCATTCATTCACTGAGCCTGGGGCACTCGCCTCACTCCCACTCGATCGTCCCCGGCGGCTTCGAGGTCACGTCGTAGACCACGCGGTTGATGCCGCGGACCTCGTTGATGATGCGGGTGGCAGCCCGTCCGAGGAATTCCATGTCGTAGTGGTAGAAGTCGGCGGTCATGCCGTCGACCGAGGTGACGGCGCGGAGCGCGCAGACGAATTCATAGGTGCGACCGTCGCCCATGACGCCGACGGTCTGGACCGGCAGCAGCACGGCAAAGGCCTGCCAGATCGCGTCGTAGAGGCCGGCCTTGCGGATCTCGTCGAGATAGATGGCGTCGGCTTCGCGCAGGATGTCGAGCTTTTCGCGCGTTACGCCGCCGGGGCAGCGGATGGCAAGGCCCGGACCCGGGAAGGGGTGGCGACCGATAAAACTGTCGGGCAGGCCGAGCTCACGACCGAGCACGCGCACTTCGTCCTTGAAGAGTTCGCGCAAGGGTTCGACGAGCTGCATCTTCATGCGCTCGGGCAGACCGCCGACATTGTGATGGCTCTTGATCGTCACGGACGGGCCGCCGGTGAAGGAGACGCTTTCGATGACGTCGGGATAAAGCGTTCCCTGGCCAAGGAAATCCGCACCGCCGAGCTTCTTGGCTTCTTCCTCGAAGGTCTCGATGAACAGGCGGCCAATGATCTTGCGCTTGGTTTCCGGGTCGGAAACACCTTCCAGCTCGCCGACGAACTTGTCGACAGCATCCACATGGATGAGGTGCAGGTTGTAGTGTTCCTTGAACATGGCAACGACATCGGCTGCCTCGTTCTTGCGCATCAGCCCGTGGTCGACAAGGATGCAGGTCAGCTGGTCGCCGACGGCCTCGTGGATCAGGAGCGCTGCGACGGACGAGTCGACGCCGCCCGAGAGCGCGCAGATGACGCGCTTGTCGCCGACCTGGGCGCGGATCTGCTCGACCGCCTTCTGGCGATAGGCCTGCATGGTCCAGTCGCCCTTAACGCCGGCGACATGGTGCACGAAGTTCTGAATGAGCTTGGCGCCATCGGGCGTGTGCACGACTTCGGGGTGGAACTGTACGGCGTAATACTTGCGCGCCTCGTCGGCGATGAAGGCAAACGGCGCGTTGGCCGAGGTGGCGAGCACCTTGAAGCCCGGCGGGATCGCGGTGACGCGGTCGCCATGGGACATCCAGACCTGATGGCGGGAGCCGACCGACCAGAGGCCGCTGAAGAGTTCGCAATCCTGTTCGACTTCGAGGAAGGCGCGGCCGAATTCGCGGTGATGGCCGCCTTCGACCTTGCCGCCGAGCTGGGCGCACATGGTCTGCTGGCCATAGCAGATGCCAAAGATCGGAAGACCGCTGTCGAACAGCACCTGCGGCGCGCGGGGGCTGCCTTCATCCAACGTGGAAGCGGGGCTTCCCGAGAGGATGATCGCCTTGGGCTTCAAGCGGTTGAAGCCTTCTTCGGCGGACTGGAAGGGGACGATTTCGCAATAGACGCCGGATTCACGGACGCGGCGGGCGATCAGCTGCGTTACCTGGCTGCCGAAATCGACGATGAGAACACTGTCGGGATGTGCTGTCTGGGTCATGGCGAGCCTTTAAAGAAAAAGGCGCCCTGTTTCAATGGCAGATCGCCCAGAGAATCTCGAATTTTTGTGCAGCCGCTCAGAACCAGAAGACGCCGTCTTCCAGCGCCGTCTGCAGGCTGTCGACGGAGAGCGCCAGCTTCTTGTCGATGAGATGCAGATACTGCGTCCAGTCGTCGATATGGTTGACGTCGTGGCGACCGTCGGAAATGCCGCGCAACCCGATCAAGGGAATGTTGAAGCTCTGGCAGGCCCGCAGGACTGCAAAAGTCTCCATGTCGACCATATCGGCGTTGATCGACTGGTAGGCAGCGCCCGAGACGACATTCGCGCCGGTAGAGAGTGTTGCTGTCGGAATGCCGGGAATCCGCAGCGGCAGTTCGACGGAGACGGGGAGATCGAGAAACGGCGTCTTGCCCTTCTCGAAGCCGAAGGCAGAGGCATCCATGTCGCGATAGGAGACGGCCGAGACTTGATAGATTTCCGCCTGCTCGAGGTTGGCGGAGCCGGCCGAACCCAGCGACACGACGAGATCCGGCAGGTCGTCGTGGCTTGAGAGGCGGGCCAGTTCCTTGGTCAAGACGACGGCGGCCTCGACAGGTCCGACGCCGGTCATCAACGGCGAGATGCGGGTGCGCAGGAAGACGCCATATTCGGCATCGGCCGCCATGACGAAGAGCACGTTCTTGCCGGCGATCGGCTTCATCTCGTAGGTCATCCGGAAATCCCCTCTCGGCCGCGAATGACCATCATCGTGCTGGTCATCGAGGCAATCAGCTTGGCCGGGCCGTCGGTCAGCGCATAGCTGCGACCGTCGGCGACGATGATGTTGGAACCGGGCTTGGTGATCTCGCCGCGAAACAGGAAGCGTTCGCCGCGCCCCGGCGACATCAGGTTCACCTTGAACTCGATGGTCAGCAGCGACACCTCCGGCGTGGTCACCGTATAGGCCGCATAGCTGCAGGCGGTATCGAGCGCAGCGGAGATCACGCCGGCATGCAGGAAGCCGTGCTGCTGGGTGAGCTTGCGGTCATAGGAAAGTTCGATCTCGACCACGCCGGGGCTAACGCGCGAAAGCTCCGCCCCAAGCGTTTCCATTGCCCCCTGACGCGCAAAACTCTGTCGGATCCGTGTCTCGACGGCTTCCTGATCGTAGTCCACCATGCCTTGTCCCCTTTGGCGGGAAATTGGCACGGTCGTTCCAGGCAGGCAAGCCGGCGAAATGGAAATTCAGTTCAGCCACGCGAGGCTGACATTGAGCACGCTGGCGAAGGAAACCCAGGCGAGATAGGGCACGAAGAGCAGGGTCGAAATCCCGTCGATCGGCTTTGCCTTGACCATGAAGGCGATGATCGTTGCCAGCATGCCGGCAATGACCACCAGCGCCAGTTCCGGATTCTGCAGACCGAAGAAGGCGGGCGACCACATCAGGTTGAAGGCCATCTGCGCGAACCAGAGCTGCATGGCCGCCGATTTCGGTGCCCGCTGCCAGATCCGGGCGCCGGCCACGCCGATCATCACGTAAAGCGTGGTCCAGACCGGCCCGAAAAGCCAGGAGGGCGGGTTGAAGAACGGCTTCTCGAGCGACTGATACCACTCGCCCGGCATATTGGTGAGACCGGCAATAAGGCCCGCGCCGACGACGAAACCGATGAAGAGGATGTAGCTTACGATCTTGGACATGGCAGGCATCTAGGGCAATCCTCTCGGTTCGGCCAGTCTTTTAGAGCCGGATGATATGCTGGTCCCAGGCGACAGGGCTTTGTCGGTCGAGAAAATCGCCACGATAGGAGGAGACGGCAAAGCTGTCGGGCGAGGGGGCAATGCCCGCTGCATCCGTCAGCACCGTCTCGGACAGGAGCCGCCCGTCCTTGCCGTCGAGCACCGCCCAGAGCCCGTTTTTCGGTGAGGCGATGCCGACGAGGCCTGACGCGCGGTTGACGGCGATGGCGCCGACATAATTGCCGAGCCGGTCGGTCGTCTCATCGGGCAGCTGGAGGTAAGTGATTGCCTCGCCCTTGGCGAAATGCCCGACAAGCGGCGGTCGATCCGTGCGCGGCCCCTCATACTGGCAGGCAAACCAGATCCGCCCATCGGCTGCGACATCGAGATGTCGGGTAGAGAGCTGCCTGAGTTCGGGCGGAAGCGTGTGCTTCTCGATCAGCGCGCCGGTCCTGGCATCGGCCAGAACGAGTGACGGCTCCATATGGTCAAGATTGAGCTTGGTGCGGCCGAAATCCGGATGCGTCTCGATCCCGCCATTGGCGATGACCAGAAGGCCGTCCGCCGTGACGGTGATGTCATGCGTGCCGATGCCATGGGCCGGCACCTCGCCCACCCGCTCGAAGCCGGTGAGGCAGTCATAGATCCCGATCACACCCGCATTGGCGTCGAAGTCGTTTTCGCTGGCATAGAAGAGCCGGCCATCCGGCGAGAAGGCGCCGTGGCCGAAGAAGTGGCGGCCTTCCGCTGCCGCGATGATCCGTGGCTCGATGGATTTCTTGGCATCGAACACGATTGCAAAGGTCCCGGGTCGACGGGCAAAGGCAACGGAAAGGCCGTTTTCGGCGCTGTGGCACAGCCCGTGAATGCGGCCCGGCAGGTCGATCTCATCGATCAGGCTGCCGGCCTCGCTGACGAGCCCGATGGCAAAGGAGCCATCCGCGCGCTTCAGCCCGCTGGCATAGACCGCATCCGCGCGTTCCAGCGCAAAGGCTGCGCGTGGTGCCAGGCCCGCGAGGAAGGCAAGACCGGCAGAACGCAGGAAGGCGCGACGATCGATGAGAGGCGTTGCGATCATTTCAGTCGCCGTCGGAGAAGGAAAAGCCTGCGGCAAGCCCGATACCGCCGCCGAGATCGTTGTTGAGCCGAAGGATCAGGTCGCGGCTGTTGAGCAGCAGGAAGTCGAGCTTGGCGATCTGCGCCGGATCCTCGAAGACCTGCGCCACATCCGGCTTGATGTCGGCGGAGACCCGCGACAGCGAGCGGGCGACGAAATCGGTCGAGGAGACGACCGAACGATTGTCCTCGGCCAGAAGCTCGGCCATGCCCGATGTGTCGAGCAGGTCGCGCAGGCCTTCGATATTGGCGGTGATCGAGCGGAAGGTATTGCCCGAGCGCCAGTAGATCGCCTGACGCGGCAGGGCCTTCTTCGGGTCGCCCTTGTAGAAGTGCTCGATGCGCTGGTCGCGGATCGTCTCGGCCGCATGCACGAGCACGCCGAGCAGTTCCTTGGCGGCCTCCGCCTCGTCGCGGTAGAGCGGATTGCTGGGGCCCGGCGCCTTCCAGGCGGCTGCCACACCATCCGGCGCATCCCAGGCGGCGGAGAGTTCCGAACCGAGACGCTTGAGGTTCGCAGCAATCGCAGTTCCATACTGGCAGCGGTAGTTGCCGTCTTTCGTGTGCAGGCCCTCCGAGCCGGTCCCGAACAGAACGAATTCCAGCGCGCCCAGCCCCTGCATGGCAACGCTCTTGCCCTTCAGCGTCTCGACCGACGTCACGCTCGGATCAGGCTTGGCAAGGGCTGCCTGCACCTGCTTCAGCCCGGTGCCCTTGCGGTCGGGGAAAAACAGAATGCGCTCGAAGCGGTTGTCGTCGAGCACAGGGCCGACCCGGACGATCTCGATGCGCGACCAGGCTTCGACGAGATCGCCGAAGGTCGATTGCGCGTTCAACAGGCTCTCGGTCGAGGGCGCTTCGCAGAGCATAGCCATGGATTCCTCCATGGTCGCGGCCTCTTCGGTGAAGTGGCGGTAGCCGGGGCGGATGAAACCGTCGACGGCTCGCTCCATCACGGCCGGTACCTTGGCGGCGTCGAGGACACCGACGGTCGGGCTCGATTCCTGCGCCAGTGCGGGCAGGGGCAGCAACATCGTGGAGAGAAGGGCAAGGCGCGCGACGAACCGCATCAGAGGGACTCCAGAAACGTGATCAGGGCCTTGCGGTCCTTGGGGGTGGCGGCGGCGAAGGCATTGCGGGCGGCTTCTGCCTCGCCGCCATGCCAGAGAATGGCCTCGGTCAGGTTTCGCGCCCGCCCGTCATGCAGGAAGAAGCTGTGGCCGCTTACCACCTGTGTGAGACCGATACCCCAGAGTGGCGGCGTGCGCCACTCCCGGCCGGTGGCGTCGCCCACGGCCTGACCATCGGAGAGACCTTCGCCCATGTCATGCAGCAGGAAATCGGAATAGGGCCAGATCAGCTGAAAGGCCTGTGCCTTGTTCTCGGCCTTGCGGCTGGTGACGAATTTTGGCCGGTGGCAGGCGATGCAGCCGCTCGCATAGAAGATTTCCTTGCCGCTCAGGACTTCTGCATCATCGACATCGCGACGCTTCGGCACGGCGAGGTTCTTGGCATAAAAGGTCACGAGATCGAGCACCGGCGCGGGGCCTTCGGTATCGCCGAGCCGTGGCTGGACTCCGGTGGCCGCTTCGAGGCAGGCGGTCTGCTTCTCCGTGCAGTCGCCGAAATGCCTGGGATCATCCGGCGTCGAAATCCCGATATCGCCGGCAAAGGCGCTGGCGCTCTGATCACGCACCGAGCCGTTCTGCGCCTTCCAGCCGAAGCGGCCGAGCTTGATCTCGCCGGTGCGGTGATCGCGGGCGCGGGCGGCGCGTCCCGAAATGCCGTCACCATCGAGGTCATCGGGATCGGCCAGCGCCCGGATATCCTCCTCCGGGATCGCCTCGATCAGGCCGAGCCCGATCATCGGATTGCTGATGCGGGGTGAGAGAGTTGTCGTGGGATCGAGCGGGCCGTAATTCAGGTCTCTGACGGAATAGCTGGGGCGGCGCAGCATCACCGTCTCGCCGCCGGCAAGTGTCACCGCCTCTTCGGTATAGGTGATCGCCATGCGCCCCTCGGCGGAAAGGCCTGGCACCGCCTGATCCTGAAGCTGGCCGCCATAGACGGGGTCGGGCAGGGAGGCGACCTCCAGCCGCTCGAGCTTCGCCTTCTCCGCTGCCGTGGCGCCAGGGCGCGCGAGGCGGAAGAACATGGAGGTGTGGTCACCATCGCCCTCGGGCGGATGACCGCGCCCATCCTTCAGGTGGCAGCTCTGGCAGGCGCGTGCGTTGTAAAGCGGACCGAGACCATCGGAGGCCTGGGTCGAGGAGGGTGAGGAGACCCAGAGCTTGCGGAAGAGCGCATTGCCGAGCTTGAAATCCTGCTCTTCGGCAAAGGTGATGTTGGTCGAAAACTGCGAAAAGGCATCCTGGTTGACGCCGTGGGTGGAAGTGCCCGCACCCCCCTGCATCAGTTCGAAGGCCTCGGCCTTGCTGAAATCCTCTGCCGGTCTCGTGACGGCTGCAACGCGGGCGGCATCCTTGGCCGTCAGGTCCCTGCGCTGCGGGGCATCATCCGCCGCAGCCGGCCCGGTCTGGGCGGCGACCACCAGCAGTGTCGCAAGGCTCAACGTGAGGAGGCGGCAGGATGTCATCGGAGGATCGGGCCGCTCCGGTAAGAAACGGCCCGCCTTTGCTGCTTACTGGAAAACCGCACCTGGATTATCAAGGCTGTCGGAGCCTTCAAGCTCGATCGTGCCGAGGTCCAGCGAGGCAATGACGCGCTGGATGGTCTGGGTCTGGTCGATCAACCCGTCGATGGCGGCCTGGACGGTGGCATTGCCCTCGGCATTGCCTTCGCCGATCATCTGATCATAGGCTTCCTTGGTCTGAGCACGCTCGGCCATGGTGTTCATGGCATTGAGCGTCTTCTCAAGCTTGCCCTTCATCTCCGCATCGAGGGCGGCATCCTTGGCAGCAACGAGTTCCGACAAAGACGGGCCGGTGAGCTTGGTGCCGTCGACGCGGGTGTATTCGCCGGTATAGGCGGATGCAATGCCGATGGCGTCGTTCAGATGCGAGGCGTGGGTGTTGTCGGAGAAGCAGTCATGCTCCTCTTCCGGGTCATGCAGCAGCACGCCGAGCTTCATGCGCTCGCCGGCGAGTTCGCCATAGGAGAGCGAGCCCATGCCGGTGAGGATCGCGGAAATGCCCTTCTTCTCGTCGGCAAGAACGGCCTTCGTTGCCTCGCCTTCCGGCGCCCAGGCGGCGACCATCTCTTCGAGGTCCTGGACCAAGAGGGTCGAGGCGGATTTCAGATAGGCGGCGCGGCGGTCGCAATTGCCATTGGTGCAGTTGGCCGTGTCATAGTCGGTATAGGGGCGGTTGCCGGCGCCCGGGCCGGTGCCGTTCAGATCCTGGCCCCAGAGCAGGAATTCGATGGCGTGATAGCCGGTCGCGACATTGGCCTCGACTTCGCCGGCTTCATGCAGGGTGTTGGCCAGGAACTCCGGCGTGATCTTCGAAGCATCGACCTCTTCGCCGTTAATCTTGATCTTCGGGTTGGCGATGACGTTTGCCACGTAAAGCGCGTTGCCGTCGCTTTCCGTGCCATAGCCGGCATCGACGTAATCGATCAGACCTTCATCCAGCGGCCAGGCATTCACCTTGCCTTCCCAATCGTCGACGATCGGGTTGCCGAAGCGATAGACTTCCGTCTGCTGATAGGGCACGCGGGCGGCGATCCAGGCAGCACGCGCAGCCTTTAGCGTTTCGTCGCTCGGCTTGGCGATCAGCGCATCGATGGCGGCATCGAGCGCCTTGGCGGTCGAAAGCGCGTCCTGGAACTTGGCCTCGGCCAGCACGGTGTAATGGGTCAGAACGTCCTTTGGCGCCGGTGCGGCAAGGGCCGGGCCTGCGAAAATTGCAGCCGATGTGACGAGCAGCGCGATCGACGCGCCGATGACGGATTTGCGGGTCATGATGTCTCCCTCCGGCGCGGACCGGGCGCCTCGATGTAAACGGACGGCCATGTCTTCGCGCAAAAAGAAACTGGTGTCAAACAGTCGACTATACGAAACAACGGTTACAATTGACAATCGTCAAGTCAGGTGGCTCGACGGCGCATCCGGCAGAAGAAGAAGCCGTCTGTATCCATGCTCGCGGGGCTGAGCGTAACTGTCTTGCCATCGGCCGAGCGCGGCTTGGGAGCGGAGGCGCCGAAGAGACGCGTCCAGTCCTCGACCACGGGCACGATCACGAACTGCGGATTGGCCTCACAGAAGGCCTGGACCTGACGGTCGTTTTCCTCAGGCAGCACGGAACAGGTGACGTAGAGCAGGGAGCCATTCGGCTTGACGAAGGTCGCAGCCTCGGTCAGCGCCTCCTGCTGCTGGGTTATGCGTTCCTGCAGGTTTCGGTCCGTCAGCCGCCACTTGGTGTCGGGGCGACGCCGCCAGGTGCCGGTGCCGGTGCAGGGCGCATCAACGAGAACCTGGTCGCAACGCTCCCTGAGGTTCGAAAGCCCCTTGGTGCTGTCATGCACCTGGACGTTATGCGTGCCGGCGCGCTTCAGCCGCTCGATGATCGGCGCGAGCCGCTTGCGGTCGGCGTCATAGGCATGCACCTGGCCCTTGTTGTTCATCGCAGCCGCCATGGCGAGCGTCTTGCCGCCACCGCCGGCGCAGAAGTCGAGCACCTGATCGCCTTCGCGTGGGGTCACCAGATCGGCAACGATCTGGGAGCCCTCGTCCTGCACCTCGAACCAGCCCTTCTGGAAGCTGAGTTCGGCCGTGACATTGGGGAGCCTTGACGGGCCTTCGCCGGCCGGAACACGCATGCCGAAGCGCGCGATCGGCGAAGCCTGGGCGCCGGAGCGATCGAGCGCCTTCAGCACCTTGTCTCGGTTGGCCTTCAGCGTGTTGACGCGCAGGTCGAGCGTCGGGCGCGTGGCGAGCGCCTGGGCCTCGGCAAGCCAGTCGTCTCCGAAGGCCTGTTCGAAGGAGGGCTGAACCCAATCGGGAATGTCACCCTGGACATGCAGAGGCGCATCGGAAAGGTCGCGATTGGTAAAAGCCTGGATCTGGTTTTCCGACAGCGGCGCGGGGGCAAAGTTGTCGCCTTCGAAATCCGCCTGGAGAGCCTCCCGGCTCATGCCCCATTGGCGCAGCAGGACGGCCCAGCCGAGGGAATGGGCGCTGTCGTCATCCATCAGCCAGGCATGCGAAAGCTTCATGCGCAGGGCATCATAGACAATATTGCCGATCGCCGCACGGTCGCCGGAACCGGCGAAACGATGCGAAAGGCCCCAATCCTTGAGGGCATCGGCAACGGGACGGCGACGGGTCTCGATATCGTTCAAGACTTCGATCGCACCGGCAAGACGGCCGCCCAGGCGCATGGTCATTCTCCTCTGAAAGAAGAGAGCGTGGTAACGGCGATCAGGGGCAAGAGCAAGCGTCTAAAGCCATGAAGAGATCACCGTTCCCGGAAGCGGCAGCAGATGTCAGCGGATGATCTCGTAGCAGACCTTGGCGTGGCCCGAGCGGATCATGCCGATGTTCTGGGCTGCGGCCTTGGAGAGATCGAGTACACGACCGCGGATGAAGGGGCCACGGTCATTGATGCGGACGACGACGCTCTTGCCGCTGCGGGCATTGGTGACCTTCACCTTGGTGCCGAAGGGCAGGCTCTTGTGGGCTGCCGTCAGCTTGGCCGGGTTCATACGTTCGCCGGAGGCGGTCTTCGACGTCAGCGCGTACCAGGAGGCGCCACCGCAGGAAGACTTCGCATTTGCACTGTGAGGTGCGAAAGCACAGAGTGCAGCAATAGTTGCAGCGGCGAAAATAGAGCGTCGGTTGATCGTCAAGTTATACGTCCCTAGTCGTTGACACGAGCGGTTTTTTGCGTGCCGACGGCTAAGGGAGGTCAAAAATGGCAAAAACGTGCCTTCATGCAATCACGAAACGTTACGTCTTGTAACATTTGTGATGAGTGAAAGCGGAGTCTTTACCTTAACGATTTATGAACAATCAGCAAAAATCGTTTGATTCCATGCGCTTTGATGGAATGAAAAACCACCGGATTGGACAGGCTAGGCGATCACGGAATCGGCGAAGAAAAATTTTCCTCACCTGCCCAATTTGCTGCCCGATTTGTGGTGAGAAAGCGATGGAAGCGGCCAAATTGCAGTGCTTCCAGCCCCGGACGAGCAAAGTTTGACCGCGAAAAACGCGGTTTCAGGCCCGATGGTTCCATGTCCCCGAGGCAAGTAGATCCTGAAGAGACATATGGTAATTCGGGTACTGGAAATTGAATCCAAGCGTCTTGATCTTGGTGTTCGAAACGCGCTTGTTCTCGCCGTAGAAGGAGCGTGCCATGGGGGTGAGATCGGCGGTCTCGAAGGGCTGTTCCGGCGGCGCTTCCATGCCCATCAGCCGGGCCGCTTCGGTCACCACGTCCTGGGGCGGAGAGGGCAGGTCGTCGGTGACGTTGAAGATCCCGGCGGTCCTGGGCTCGGCCAGGAAGGCGGTCGCCGACGCGATATCCTCGACCCGGATGCGGTTGAACACCTGGTCCTTCTTCACCAGTCGCCGTGCGGTCCCGTTGGCAAGATTGAGGAAGGTATTGCGACCGGGACCATAGATGCCGGAGAGACGCAGGATCGCAAGCGGCAGTCCGTCGCGCGCAGCCACGACCTGCCAGGCCTGCTCGGCCTCCACCCGCTCGACCGAGCGCACAGAGACTGGCTTCAATTCCGTCTCCTCATTGACCCAGGCGCCGTGATGATTCCCATAGACACCGACGGTCGAGAGATAGGCGATCCATTCGAGCTTCGGCATGAGGGCCTTGATGCCGGCCTGGCCGCAGAGCCGGATCAGCGGGTCGCCTTCGCTGCCGGGCGCAATCGACTGGACAAGATGGGTGGTCTCAGCAAGCTCGGTCAGCAGAGCCTCGGACAGGCTTGTACCGTCGAAGAGGAAGGGGCGGATCGAGGCCTCTTCCAGTGCCTTACCCTTTTCGGCGCTCCGTGTCGTGCCGGCGACGGAGACGCCCTGATCATGCAGAAGCCTGCCAATCGCCTTGCCCGAATATCCCGCACCGAAAATCATCACACGCATGCGTCAGCTCTCCGTCATCCATTCCTGTCGGACATGCTCGTCCGTTTCTTGTTTGAGATGCTCCGCCCGGAGCCTTATAAAGTCGTCTCCGGCCAAAAGCCGCGACAGCGCCCAGACCGCCATGCCGCGTACATCCGCCGCACTGTCCGTCAGCAGCGCTGCGCAGGCCGGTGCCAGATCTCGGGAGCCGGAATTGCCGGCCGCAATCAGCACGTTGCGCACGAAACGGTCCCGACCGATCCGCTTGACCGGCGAGCCGCTGAAATAGGTGCGGAAGGTCGGATCGTCCAGCGTCAGGAAGAAGGCAATGTCGGGCGCCTTGAGGTCTTCGCGCGCGACAAGCTTCATCTCCCGGGCCGAGGCCGCGAACTTGTTCCAGGGACAGGCCGCCAGACAGTCGTCGCAGCCATAGATGCGGTTGCCGAAGGCAGGCCGCAGCGCCCGGTCGATCGGCCCCTTGTGCTCGATCGTGAGGTAGGAAATGCAGCGCCGCGCATCGATCTGATAGGGCGCCGGGAAGGCGTCGGTCGGGCAGGCATCGAGACAGGCCCGGCAGGAGCCGCAATGATCGCGCTCTGGCGCGTCGACGTCCAGCTCAGCGGTGGTGAACAGGCTGCCAAGGAAGAGCCAGGAGCCGAAGTCGCGGCTGACGAGATTGGTGTGTTTGCCCTGCCAGCCGAGTCCCGCGGCGGCGGCCAGCGGCTTCTCCATGACGGGGGCCGTATCGACGAAGACCTTGACGTCCTCGCCCGCACGCGCCGCAAAGCGCGTCGCCACTTCCTTGAGGCGCCCCTTGATCACATCGTGATAATCGCGATTGCGCGCATAGACTGAAATCGCCGCCTTTTCCGGCTGCGCCTGCAGCAATCGCGGATCCTCGTCCGGTCCATAATTCATGCCGAACATGACGATGGAGCGAACCTCAGACCAGAGCACACGCGGATCTGCGCGGCGCTCCTTAGTCTCTTCCATCCAGGCCATGGTGCCGTGGCGACCTGCCTCGAGAAAGCTCTGAAGCCGGGCTGGTGCCTCGGGAATGGCATCCGGTAGCGTGATGCGACAGAGATCGAAGCCTTGAGCTTCAGCCTCCTGTCGCAGAAACCGTGTGAGATCTGCCCGCCGCTTCCGGATCTTGGGATCGATCTGCGGCTCGTCCATAACAGTAACCGTCAGAAGTCGAGGTCGGCGTAGTGCGACACCGGCGTGATGCCACGGACGCGCTCGGTGAGCAGCGGTCGGAAGGACGGGCGCGACTTGATGCGCTGATACCATTCCTTGGCGACCGGATACTCGTTCCAGTCGATTTCGCCGAGATAGTCGAGAACGGAGACGGCGGCTGCGGCCGAAAGATCGGCATAGCTCAGCCGGTCACCGGCGATCCACTGGCGCGAGCCGGACAGCCAGGTGAGGTATTTCATGTGGTGGCGGATATTGGAGCGTGCCGTGCGCAGAACCTTCGAGTCCGGCGCGCCGCCGCCGAGACCGTTCGGAATGATCAGCTTGTGAACACGCTCGCGCACCAGCGGTTTCGTCACGTCCTGCTCCATCTTCTGCAGGAACCATTCGGTCAAGCGGCGGATCTCGGCCCGCTGGAACGGGTCCTCGGCAAACAGCCGCCGGTCGCGCTTCAAGACGCCATGCGTCTCGTCGATGAATTCCGAAATGATGAAGGGGCCACAAAGTGCCCGCATGCTGTCATCGACATAGACGGGCAGCGTGCCGGCCGGGTTGAAGGCGAGGAATTCCTTGCGCTTCTCCCAGGTCTGCTCCTCCACCAGATCCGTCTGAAATCCGTATTCGGACAATACCAGTCGAATGAATCGGGACGCGGTGGACATCGTGTGATGGTACAGGGTCGGCATAAGAACTCGGATTCTCGGAATTTTCAGTGGCCGCGACACAGGCTGTCGAAGCGGCTGGTCATCAGCGCGGCTTCCAAGCTATAGGGTTTCGGCCCCGGCAATACAAGCAAATCACTTTGCCTTCCCCTTGAAGGAGACCTCATGGAAGATCAATCCATTATCAGCGCGCTCGTGCTCGGCCTGATCGAAGGCCTGACCGAGTTTGTGCCGGTATCATCAACCGCCCACGTGCTGCTGGCCGGACATTTCCTCGGATTCGAATCGCCCGGCAACACCTTTGCGGTGCTCATTCAGCTGGGTGCGATCCTGGCGATCCTGAGCGTCTATTTCGCGAAGCTCTTAGGCATTGCGTTGTCGCTGCCGACGAGCGCTGAGAGCCGTCGTTTCGTCGGGGCCGTGCTCCTCGGCTTCCTTCCGGCGGCCGTGATCGGCGCGCTGGCCCATGACTTCATCAAAACGGTGCTGTTCGAGACGCCGATGCTGATTTGCGTGGTGCTGATCCTCGGCGGTTTCGTCCTGCTCTGGATCGACCGCCTGCCGCTGAAGCCGCGGTATCACGACGTTACCGAATATCCCCTGTCGCTTGCCTTCAAGATCGGGCTTTGCCAGTGCGTGGCGATGATCCCGGGCACCTCGCGTTCGGGGGCGACGATCGTCGGGGCCCTGCTGCTCGGCGCAGACAAGCGCTCGGCGGCGGAATTTTCCTTCTTCCTCGCCATGCCGACCATGCTCGGCGCCTTTACGCTCGACCTCTATAAGAACCGCAATGCACTCACCGTCGATGACACCATGATCATCGCGATCGGTTTTGTCGCGGCCTTCATCTCGGCGCTTGTTGTCGTCCGGGGTCTCCTGGATTTTGTCTCAAAACGGGGCTATGCGCCCTTTGCCTGGTGGCGGATCGCTGTCGGCACGGCAGGCATCATCGGGCTTATGATCTTTGGCTAATACCACAACGCATCACATACGCCCAAGCCGGTTGTATTTTAATGATTTTCTCAAGAAACTGATAACCATGTTTGTATACGACGTCTTCAACATTGAGTTGATCAAAGGCGGCAATTCCCTATCCTTCGCTTATGGGAAACAAAGAGCCGCTGGATTTCTCGAAGGAATTGAAACGGACGCTGGGGACGGCGGACGAAGCGTCTCAGGCTGTTGATCAGACATTCGGCGCACCCCAGGCGAGCATATACTTTGAACATGCGATCACGGTACTGGTCGAGGAAGCCGTGCGTCTCGGCTATACACGCAAGGAAATCACGATCGCTCTCGGAGACGCAATCGGCAGGCTTGATCAGGACACAGGTTTCGCCGACCCAAAGCGTACGACCCAGGGGATCGCCCGCACAAACAGCCGAGTAGACTCGGAAAGCCTTAAAACCCGATCAAGTCAATGGAACCCGAGCTGACCGAGGCGTTGGTCTGTAAAGGACGGCCGCCAGCACGACGATGACAATGTGAAGCGGCCAAACCAGGCAAAGACCAAAACCTGGAACACGCCAGATATCCCAGCCAGTCCTCGCGCTCGCCTTCAAGATAGCTCTCCAAGGCAAAACCAAACGCCACCAGGGCGTAGAAAATGATGACGCATGCGAGCATCTGCGTGTCCTCATCGATCGTTCCGCTAAAACTCTAGGAAATTGATTAAACTTGGATTAACCGTGAGCGTCCGGTGAGCTATTTTTGCTGATCGGGCAAATCAGGCGATGTTCTGGCATTCGAACCAGCATTAATGCTGACATTAATACCAGAACAAAGAGGTTTCATGGCTCGCATGGATATCATGTCCGGCACCGAACGCAGACGGCGTTGGTCGGACGAGGCGAAGCTGAGGATACTTGCGGAAGCTGATGAGCCCGGTGCCCGCATTGGCGATGTGGCGCGCCGGCACGACATTCATCCGGGCCAGATCCGCTTATGGCGGCAATCATTTAGCTATGCCGACCTGCCGACGGTATTCCTCCCGGTGGAGATCACCCAGGAGGTTGGCGGATGCCAACCGACTACGGCGGCAACCAAGCCGGTGATGGGACACGATCCTCGTTTTTGCCGGATCGGGCGGCTTCAAGACCACATCGGTAACGATCCCGACAGCCCTGCGATGGCGTGGAGCACTGATCGTCCTTGATCCATCAAATGAGGTTGCGCCGATGGTAGAGGCGCACCGCAAGCGGGCCGGGCGGGACGTTTTCATCCTCGACCCGAACCATGCCGCCACAGGCTTCAACGTGCTCGACGGGCTTGGCCGTCATGGCGCAAGCCACGAGGAAGACATTGCCGCGCTTGCGAGCTGGATCATGAGCGAGGCCGGCCGTGCAAGCGGCGTGCGGGACGATTTCTTCCGCGCCACGGCCCAGCAGCTGCTCACCGCCTTGATTGCGGATGTATGCCTGTCCGGCCAGGTGGAGAGAAAGGACCAGACCCTGCGCGCGGTTCGCGCCAATCTGGCCGAACCCGAGCCGAAGCTCCGCGCCAGGCTCCAGGAAATCCACGAGACGACACAATCCGATTTCGTCAGAGAGAATGTTGCAAGCTTCATTCACATGACGTCCGAAACCTTTTCCGGCGTCTATGCCAATGCCATCAGGGAGACCCACTGGCTCAGCTACAGGAACTATGCAGCCCTTGTGTCCGGTTCGACATTCTCGACCGGGGATATCGCCGAGGGAACGACCGACGTCTTCATCGCCCTGGATCTCAAGACCCTTGAGACCCATCCGGGCCTGGCAAGAGTGATCATCGGGTCCTTGTTGAACGCGGTCTACAGCCGTGATCACCCAAGCGGAGGACGTGTGCTTTTTCTGCTGGACGAGGTGGCACGGCTGGGCTTCATGCGGATTCTCGAAACCGCACGCGATGCTGGACGCAAATATGGCATTACCCTGATGATGCTCTATCAATCGATCGGGCAGATGCGCGAGAGCTTCGGGGGCAAAGACGCAACCAGCAAATGGTTTGAAAGTGCAAGCTGGATCAGCTTTGCAGCCATCAACGATCTGGAGACGGCGGACTACATATCGAGGCGTTGTGGCACCACGACCGTCGAAATCGACCAGGTCAGCCGCAGCGACCAGGCAAGGGGCTCCACCCGAACCCGCTCCAAACAACTGGCAAGTCGTCCGTTGATCCTGCCCCATGAAGTCCTTCTGATGCGCCCCGACGAGCAGATCGTTTTTACCGGTGGCAATCCTCCGCTTCGCTGTGGCCGGGCTACCTGGTTCAGGCGACCCGAGATGCGCGCCTGCGTCCGAGAGAACCGCTTTCACGGCAAACATGGCGCCGCGCCAAAGACTGCCGATCGCGCAGCCCGTATGAGCGAGACGATGCCGGATCATCGAAGCGATGTCTGAAGCTCGCAACCTGGCCCCTGGAATGGGCAAAACTGCAACGATCAGGCCAGCCCAGCCATCTGGTGCTGGCCGCAGAGAAGCCTGCCAACTTCGAACACCGGTTTGGCGCGCAGCCTTTGTTTGCACCGCAAAACCATATGCAAGCCGACCGACGGCGGGAGGCAGGCCTGCATTATCGTCTTGCCGCCGCCGCACGCGATGAAGGGGCGGATCACCCGACACTGCCTCTGGATCATGACGGCGCGGGCATTGTCCCTGGCGCAGTGACCGTCGACTGACATGCGCAGGAGCCCTTGCAGGCCCATGAGTTGCAAGTTGGTCTTTCGTATCGGCGGATCACCGACACCGGAGCCTGCGGCTGTTGTGCTCGGCAAGCGGCCGATCGATCACAGATCTGAATCAATCGGGGACGAGCGATTCATAACTGTCGTTGGACGTTTTCGAGGAAACCTCCGATGCTGACCACATGACCAAGCAACCCTATCACCTCTATATGGAACGCATCGACGCAGCGCGGAACATGGCACGTTATTACGCACTGGAAATCTCGATGGACCTGCTGGGACATGTCTTGCTGAACCGAACCTGGGGTCGGATCGGAAGGCGGGGGCAGTCGATGAAACATGTATTCGAAAACGAGGCTGATGCGGTCAAACTCTTCCTCGATCTTCTGCGCCGGAAAAGATCGAAAGGTTACCAGCCGGCGATCCAGGAACCATCCGGCACCGGCGCATCGCTGACGCACCCATGTCGCACGAAGCAGGCAGATGGCGAGCATTCGAGCCGCAAGACGGCGTCTGCCATGAAAGCACTCACCGCAACCGGCAACAACCCAAACCATCCGAGCCAGTCCACCGTGGTGGCATGGATGAGCCAATCGATCGGGCTCGAGAACCCGAAGCAGGTTAAGCGCCAAACAGCGGTCTAAAGACAATCGGAGCTTCCAGGGCGATACAGTCAGCGTTGCAATCCAACAGGCAAGCCATCCATAAACCAGGGGAACTGGAGCGTATCCCGCAATCAGCGGATTGAGCCATCCATCGTCAAGCCCATCTCCACCGTCTCGAGCCGCCGCATCCAGCCCAAGGCCCTCTGGTCTCAGATATTGGTGAGACGGGGCTGCGGGTAACGGACTGGAGCCTTGAGCCCACCATCGGGGCCGGCAACGCGGCGGAGCTTTTCGACTGACAAAGGGCGCAAGACATCGCCATCAAGCTGGCAGCGCCGATAAGGCCGGCTCCCAGCGCCGCGACCCACGGCAGGTGCGAACAGACTGAGCCGGGAAGGGGAGCATCAGCCTCTTCAGGCAGAGGGCGCCGACCAATTCAAGCTTGACGACTATCTTTGAAGTCAATCATATTCAGATAAACGGAAATCTTGCATCGGCATCTGACATCCTGGACGTGACTTGAGGCAATGCAGCGGCTTCAGATTTCAAGCTTGTGCGAGATTTCCGGCGAACGGACAAGCCTGCTTGTCTTTGACGTGGCCTTGAGCGGTCACCTGATCGCCACTGTCAGCGTCCCATGCAAGCGCGGTCGCATCATCTGGTCCGCAGCATCTATCGACGGATTTGCTGATTTCAGTCCATCCGAACAGGAATTCATGTCGCAGCAAATCTGTAACGGATGGGATCTGCGCTTGCAGCAGGCAAGGATCCAGTAGCAATGCAAGACTGGCTGATCCGGCGCCGAACATCTGGGCTGTCCTTTTAGGGATCCGAAGGGATCGGCGAGGCGTGTCGCGGTAAGGCTGATCGGTGCCGGATCAAGGCTCACCGACGGGAAAGGCACGTAACCCTGTGTAGTTCACCTCCTCGAAATCCACGACGCTTTCAGCCTGGCGCAAAAGACAGCTGCAAGCTTGGCGGGGCCTTTGTCATGTCACGACTGCACATTGACGGCGCAGCCTGCGCATTCGACCACAGTGTCGGGAGCGTCGATCCGGCGAGCCATGGATTGGAGAACTTTCGACCGATAATCTCTGATGCGCGCAACCATTGGGTCAGACATCGGTGAGGCGAGGCGGCTGCAACGGGCATGAAACCCAATCGATCGGCGAAGTCTCGCTGATGTTTGCCGGCTTCACCGCTGATGCTCCAGTCTGCGTCGACCTCACTCAAGGTGATCGACAACCTGCCGTGCAGGGATTAACTTTACAACACCTGATCCCACCAGCCGCGACTTTGCACTGACATCTTCCGTGCAAAGGGGAGGGGGAAGCTGAGCGCCAGGCTTGCTCTTGCATTTTTACGCAAAGATGGACTTACTGAAGTTGTGTTTCTGATTTCTACATGTTGGCAGGGGGGATATGCCATTAATGATTCCGGAGATTCATCTGCAAGGCAACATTGATGTGGTTGCCGCGTCACCTCTTCTGCGAGGCATGGTTCTTTCTATTTCCTACGCGGAACAACATGGTGGCATAGGTCTCACCACGTCTGGCGCGATGAACCGCAAATTTGTCGATTGGGCAGCGGGCAACTTCCTTTGGCCCGACTATACGACCGAAGAACTGTACAGCGTGAACAAGGTTCTCAATGAAGGCGACATGCAGCCCCTGTGGCCGGTCCGACACGTGTCCCAGCGGCTGAAACTCCTGCGCAAGGACGGAAACCTGCTTGTGCCCACAAAAAGGGGCAGGGCGTTTCTGACCAATCCAGGATCGGAATTCGCGGTAATTGCTTCCAACTACCTTTATTCCTATGTGGACCGCTTCGAGCGCGCGGTCGACGTGCGTGAGCGCCTGCATATGTGGGAACCGCTGCTCCCGCTGCTCGATGTCGAGGCTGCTCGAGGCTGTTCTCCGACGGATGTGCTTGTCGCTCTCTATCCGGAGCTCGGCTTGCTGTCGGATACGCAAATCGCCCTGCAAACATGGGATCTACGATCAGAGCTGAAATACGGCTTTCTGAGACGATTGTGCTGGATCGGACTTCTTTACGAACAGCGCCAAGGCCTCACGCTGCTGGAGGACGGAGTCTATTACAAAACACCCTTGTGGTCTGAAATCTTCAGGTTTCACCCAGACAAGCAGAAAGAGTTCGTCCGACAGTAATGCGATGTAGACCCTGCGACGGTCTCATGCCCTTCGCATGCGCCGGTCTGAAGACTGTCGTTTGATTATTGCTAAAGATATGGCGTATTGAAGATCCGAGCCGGGCAATCATTCGGATCGACGGACATGGACAGATCCAGTGAAGCAGTTTTCAGCGAAATAGCCTGCCTCTTGCTGCCTGGTTTCGGAAGGGCCCGGGCGGGAGCTGCTCGAGCAACCGATCAACCAGCTCGTTTTCTTGACCAGAAGAATGAGACGGGCCCATATCAAGTCAAGCTTCAAGCTCCGAGTTAAACCAACCACGGACCGGACATGACGAGACAAAGGCACTCCGACAGTGAGATTGAACACATCGTCGGGCAATACAAGGCGGGAACGTCGGCGACAGAAATCTCCCGCATCCACGGCATTCACAAGACGACGCTTTACAACTGGGTAACAAAGGCTGAACCGAACTATGCAACGCGTCAAGATCGGATGACGGCGCTGAAGGCCGAAAACGAAAGGCTGAAGATCATGCTGGCCGAAACCGTCCTCGAAATGATTCTTGAGCGAGCCGGCATCCGTGCGCATAAGGCGTGCGACGCAGATTGAACACTAAGCGTCCGCTCTTTGTATCCGAAGGAAGGCGCGGTCGCTGCAATCATACAAGTTCCAGGTTTGGCCCCGGCAGCGGTTCTGAGGGCGACGTCGTCTTACGGTGAGCGCCTGCCTGACATGACAGCAAGTGATCCACCAAAGGTCGAACACGTTCAAGGGAAATGCAAGCAACTTCCAGGAGTATAGCGGCTGACGGGCCACAATCCACTGACGGAGGCGAACACGAAACTGGTGATGATGTCGCGCTGATGGATGACAACTTCGCGGTTGGCCTGAAAAGTCGTTGCAGACCACGATAAGATGCTGCGCACGAACCGCGCGTTAAAATTGCGGCCGGCCAACGACGCAGTCTGCGCTGGACGGTCATACCTTGCACCCAGGCGGTCGGTCGATAGCTCTTGAAGTCACGCTGCAGCTGGTTCAGTTGCATCCCTTGATTTGAAAAAGCAGACAGATGCCGGTTCTGACCGTGCGGATTGACGAACCTTACAGCATGGTCCGCAGATCGAGATCACAGGCCTGGTTCTCAATCCTCCCTGCAGCAGGCAATCAAGGCGTTCAACACGTCTTCGAAGAAAAAGCTGCGGGCGGCCAAGGGGGTTGTTGGCTGCCTTTGGGGGCAAGATAATCACCATCACACCCGCGACATCAGGGTCACATTCAAACAGGTTTGAATCAACCCCAAAGCTCGGAATTTATTCAAATGAGAATTTTGCGTGTCTGGTCAATTGCTGGACATGTTGATGTCATCAGAGGTGACAGTGCGAATATGACAAAGAGGCCTGATCCGAGATTTTCTTGGCCGCGGGTCCCCCGCTCATAGATGCGGCCTCGCACGCTTCATCGCCCTGCAAGATCACCTTTCTCTGCAACCATCAACAGGCACTTGCAGTTTCTAAGGTGCAGGATGCTTAGGGCTGGTCATCGTCCAACTCCTTGAGGTTAAAGCGTCACCCTGGACCGGCAGAACGCCGCAAGATCCGATATCTGCAGCAACCCTGTCGCGTTTGATCGGTCAAGGGGAACGAGGCCCCACGAATGGCAGGGCCCCTCTTGCTGTCACTCAATCCCGGTTCGAGCGTGACCAGATCAGCTGGTAGCCGTCCTCGCCCTCAACCTCGGTCAGCGTCGCATCGATCGGAGCGGGGAAGCTCGGATCATCGAGCTTGACCGAGAGATAGTCGCGGTCGGTCTCGCCGGAGCGTTTCTGCCAGGCAGCACCGAGCTCAACTTTTTGCGGTGCACCGCAAAACGTTGATTATGCTGAGAACGTGATTTTGCAGAGTGTCGGTCGCTGAAGGCCGGATTTGCCGGTGATTTCGGCGGACTCTGCTCCGCATAATCCCGGAGGCTGAGATGGATAGTGCGTCTTAAAATACGGACGCCTTTGGCCTATGCTGATGCCCACGATCATTTTGGCGAAAGCTGCAAAGTTGGCGGAAAAGAATGATGCATGGGAAAACATTGCTCGCATTCGACGGCGGTTAGCCGATCTGAATGAAGAGCGGATGGCGCTTGAGCGTGAACTGGAAGCGTTTGAGCAACAGCTGATTTCCGATAGCCAGGTTGCCGCCGAGAAGCCAGCCTTCGCCGATGCACCTGTTACCAACAGTTCACCGTCGATGGAGAAGGTGGAGTTATTCCGGCAACTGTTCGCCGGGCGCCCCGATGTCTTTCCGGTACGATGGGAAAATAGAAAGGATGGTCGCACCGGTTACTCCCCGTCCTGTTCCAACGAGTGGGCGAAAGGAATCTGCGGCAAGCCGAAGGTGAAATGCGGGGACTGCCCGCATCAGGCGTTCATTCCATATTCCGAGGATATCATCGAAAAACACCTTCGTGGCGGCGATGCCCGGTCAAGCGACTTTGTTGCCGGCGTATATCCATTGCTGCAAGACGAAACATGCTGGTTCCTTGCTGCTGACTTCGACAAGGAAAGCTGGGCGGATGATACCAGAGCGTTGCTGGCAACCTGTCATGCAAAGGGAATTGCCGCAGCCCGCGAACGGTCGAGGTCGGGCAACGGAGGCCATGTCTGGATATTCTTCTCTGAGCCTGTTCCCGCGAAGGTCGCCCGACAACTTGGGGCCGCACTGATCACGGAGACGATGGAGAACCGCCCCGAGATCGGCTTCACGTCTTATGACCGTTTCTTTCCCAACCAGGATACCATGCCACTTGGCGGCTTCGGCAATCTGATCGCGCTTCCCCTGCAACGGAAAGCCCGCGAAAATGGCAACAGCGTTTTTGTCGATGGCGACCTGCAACCCTACGATGACCAGTGGGCATATCTGTCGTCTTTACCCAGGTTGTCGGCGGACGAAGTCTTCAGGATCGCCGACGAAGCCGAATTGTCGGGGCGGGTCTTGGGCATCCGGATGCCAGTCGATGACGAACATGCCGATGAGCCGTGGAAGATGTTGCCGTCACGTCGGAGCGAGCCGCGGCGAATTGAGGCTGCGATCCCGCAAAGCATCAAGGTCGTGATCGCCGACCAGGTTTACATCGATAGGACCGAGCTTCCGTCCGCGCTGATTGCGCAGTTCGTGCGCCTGGCAGCATTCCAGAACCCGGAATTCTATCGCTCGCAAGCAATGCGATTGCCGACATTCGGCAAGCCTCGGATCATCTCCTGTGCCGAGCTTCACCCGCGCCATGTCGCGCTGCCACGAGGCTGCTTCGACGAAGCGATTGAACTCATCAAGAGCCATGGCGCGACCGCCATTTTGGAGGATCACCGCGAAGACGGAGATGCGCTACCCGCCGGCGTCTCGTTCCAAGGGGAACTGCGACGGCCACAATCGCGGGCCTTTGATGCTCTTGTGGCCAACGACAACGGCGTGCTCGCCGCGACGACCGCCTTCGGCAAGACAGTTGTCGCTGCTGCACTCATTGCACATCGAAGCCGCAACACGCTGGTTCTTGTTCACCGCAGGGAGCTTCTCACCCAGTGGGTAGAGCGTCTGAGTTCCTTCCTGAGCATCGACCCAAAGCAGATCGGCATCATCGGTGGCGGGAAAAGGAAGCCGACAGGGATCGTTGATGTGGCGCTGATCCAAAGCCTGGTTCGCAATGGCGAGGTTGATGACATCGTGGGAAATTACGGTCATCTGATTGTCGACGAGTGCCACCATCTGTCCGCTGCAAGTTTTGAACTTGTCGCTCGCAGATCCAAGGCGCGATATGTCGTCGGCCTGTCAGCAACGGTCGCCCGAAAAGACGGACATCATCCGATTATCTTCATGCAATGCGGCCCCGTTCGCCATCGGGTCGATGCAAGAGTTCAAGCTGCCGAGCGTGGTATTCGCCACCGTGCCCGCGACCGTTCGACGAAGTTTGAGTTGCCAACGTCACTCGTCTCGGCCGAGCGTCCGTCAATGCCAGCGATCTATGCGGCCCTTGCGCAGGACCAAGGCCGAAATGACCTGATATTTGATGACGTGCTGAAATCCCTTCAGGCCAGACGTTCGCCCATCCTGCTAACGGAGCGGAAGGATCACCTCGATTATCTCCAGCAGAAGTTCGAGCCGTTCGTGAAAAATCTGGTGGTGCTGCGCGGTGGCATGTCGGCGAAGGATCGCAAGCAAGCCAACACGGCGTTGAATGTCGCAGACGATGATGAGCGCCTGATACTTGCGATAGGGCGCTATATCGGGGAAGGCTTCGATGACGCCCGGCTCGACACATTGTTCCTGACCATGCCGATCGCCTGGAAGGGAACTCTGGCGCAGTATGTCGGCCGTCTGCATCGCCAGCATGATGGTAAGAGAGACGTCTTGGTCGTCGATTATGTCGATAGCACCGTTCCCGTTCTGGCCCGGATGGCCGCAAAGCGACGCGTGGGTTATCGCGCGCTGGGCTATGTGATCGAATGAGGGCGCCCCGCTTTGAGCGGAGCGCCGTGGTGCTGGTCAGCGTGACCAGATGAGCTTGTGCTCGCCCTTGTCGCCCTGGACGAGGGAGGCGTAGACGGGCGCCGTGAAGGACGGATCGTCGAGCTTGAGCGAGAGGTATTCGGCGCCCGTTTCGCGGGCTGTCCGGCTCCAGCCTGCTCCGAACTCGACACCCGTTGCTGTGACCCGGAAGTCGGGTGCGCGGTCGTTGTCGCGGTCGCAGGGCTTGATGGATGCCTTGACGTTGAGGGTGAGGGTCTTGATGGTGCCGTTGTAGGCGCCGGTTTCGTCGCGGGTGAAGGTGCCGATCTGAGCCATTGTCGTATCTCCTGAGGTTGTTCGAAGCTGCCCGATGCGGCCTCGATGGCGGTCGAGAGGCGACGGATTGGACGGAATGCATCTGAAGGACCGCAGCGTGAGCGAAGGACGGTGGCAGCCGACCTTCTTCCCCTGACCGCAGGCGGTCATTCCTCGCGAGCCAACAAGCAAATCGAGGAAATCAGCGTGACAAAGCGAAAGTACTGACATCGCCGCAGTGTCGATGTTCGGATCAACTGGCTACAGCCGCATGTTGACGGGTTCAAGGAGTGGCTTTCTCAGCAGAATTATTCCCCTGCAACGATCGTCGAGGTGGTGCGTCTACTGGCATTGTGGGGCGATTGGGTACGTGCTGCTGGCTTCGGCGTCGAAACACTTGCCGCTGGCTTGAACGCATCAGCATCGGCGTTCCAGGGTAGCAAGAATGCCCGTGCGCCACAGGGGGCTGCTGCACTGTTTGTCGGATATCTGCGCGAGTACACCGTTCTGGAGCAGGAGCGGCCGTCGTCACTGGAGAGGACTTGGCCGGCACTAGCCGCCTTCGGTTGCTGGATGCGGGAGCAACGCGGCATCAAGGACTCGACGCTCAACACCTACCAGCCGATATTGGTCGATTTCTTTATATCGCTCGGCACAGATCCTGTGGCTTATACGGCCGCCGCGATCCGGGACTTCGTACTTGAGCGAGCGAAGCCGCACGGACGTTGGCGGGCGCGGGGCATCACTGTCGCCACGCGCGCCTACCTCAAGTATCTCGTCGCGATGGGGCAATGCCCTATCGGTCGGGAACATGCGGTTCCGAGCTTCGCGAACTGGCAACTGGCGACAACACCGCGCTTTCTTGGCCAAAGCGACATCGACCGCCTCCTTGCCACCTGTGAGGGCGCTGGCATCCGTGACCGGGCAATGATGCATCTTTGCTTCGCCGGAGGCTTGCGGGTCTCCGAACTTGTCGGCGTTCGGACGGAAAACCTATCGCTTCGACACGGCGCAAGCCTGACGGTTCTAGGAAAAGGCCGCAAGGAACGCTGCCTACCGCTCTGGAAGGATACTGCACGGGACCTTCGCGCTTGGCTAAGTGTCCGGGGCGCAGTGCGCGTCCCGGAGCTCTTCGTCAATGCTCAGGGCGATCCGATGAGCCGTGCCGGCTTTGAGTATGTGCTCGACAAGCATGTCGGCAAAGCTGCCGAGAACTGCGGATCACTTCGCGATCGTCGCGTCTCACCTCACCAGCTTCGGCACAGCTGTGCAGTCGTCATGCTGCAGGCAACCCGCGACATCCGCAAGGTCGCCCTGTGGCTGGGCCATGCCGACATCCGCACGACCGAGGTCTATCTTCGCATGGACCCGTCAGAAAAGCTGGAAGCGGTCGAGGCGGTAATCCCTCCTGAACTGAGGCGCGGCCGATTCAAGGCGCCGGATGCCCTAATCGCATCCTTGCTGTCGGACTTGGGATAACCAACGCAATCCGAACGGCGTGCGGTTGAGTGGAGTTTGGCACCCAAAAGCGGACTGTCCGCTCCATCTCATATTGCGCTCGGCACGGTCTCGATACCATGGCGAGCGCGGCGTGTTTTGAATCTGGTGAGACGGCGGCTGGGACGGCGGGAGGGGTAACGCACCGGCGGCGGCGCTGATCATGCTGATGAGGAGACATCGATCATTCACGTCGTTCTCTGCTGACGGCGCGAAGCCCCCCATACGGCCTCTCTTTTGGGCTGGTCTGGCACCGGACCGGCTCTGGCCTGCAACGGCTCCGCCGACCTTCTTCCCCTGACCGCAGGCGGTCATTCCTCGCGAGCCAACAAG
>LFEF01003888.1_pt1 | contig 64628 bp, 58 predicted proteins | sample 619371 | NCBI WGS metagenome assembly LFEF01 (sample SAMN03014291, study PRJNA259931) | freshwater metagenome | biome: lake; feature: waterbloom | place: China: Taihu Lake | collected 2006-08 | depth 0 m m
TAGTCGGTCCAACAACGCTGTTGTCATCTTTTCATCGCCAAACACTCGGCTCCATTCCGAGAAGCTCAAGTTGGTGGTCAGTATCACGCTGGTTTTTTCGTACAGCTTTGAGAGCAGGTGAAACAGCAGTGCCCCACCGGTTTGGCTAAAAGGCAAATATCCCAGCTCATCCAGAATCACCAAATCGGCATACAACAGACGGTTTGCGATTTGTCCCTGACGCCCAGATGATTTCTCTTGCTCCAGTGCATTGACCAAATCCACGGTGGAGAAGAAACGCACCCGTCGGTTCAAGTGCATCACTGCTTGTGTACCAATGGCTGTGGCCAGGTGAGTCTTGCCTGTGCCTGGCCCACCAATCAGCACCACGTTCTGGGCTTGTTCCATGAAGTCGCACCGGTGCAATTGTTTGACCGTGGCCTCATTAACCAGGCTTTGACTGAAGTCAAAGCCCACCAAGTCCCGATACACGGGGAACTTGGCCACCCGCAATTGATAGTTCACCGAACGTACTTCACGCTCTGCCACTTCAGCTTTAATCAAGCTGTCCAGCATGGGCAAGGCTTGATTAAATGCTGGTGAATTCTGATTGCCCAACTCCTCAATGGCGTGTGCCATGCCAAAGAGTTTCAAGGATTTGAGGATTCTCACATGGCCTTCATGCTGCATCATGGGCTCTCCTTAAACTGTCATAGCGGTTCACGTTGGCCTGTGGTTCCAATGTCAGCCTTAACCCCTTGGGAATTGGAATCGGTTTGGGTGGAGGTTCTTCGGTCAAACGTCCCAACAGATTAAGCACATGCTCCTTCGATGGCTTGCCACACTCCAATGCCAATTCCACAGCACTGAGTACCGCACCTTCATCGTGGTGCAATACAAGGGCCAGAATTTCCACCATGTCACGGTCACCGCCGGGGCGTTGCAGCAAGATGGATTGAAGCTTCTTGAACGCGGGTGGCAATTCAGCAAATGGCGCACCATTGCGCAACGCCCCAGGTTTCTTCTGAAGCACAGACAAGTAATGGTGCCAGTCGTATTGTGTGTGGCCACGCCGAGCGTGGCCACTGCCAAACAATCTTGGATGCTCGGCAATGTGTTGACCTTCGGCAGCCATCACCAGTTTGTCTGCATAAATCCGAAGGCTGATGGCCCTGTTGGCGTAACTGGCAGGAACGCTGTAGCGATTGCCCTCGTGGTGAACAAGGCAGGTTGAAGTGACTCGCTTGGTTTGCTCCACGAACGCATCAAAAGCGTTGGGCAGTGCCATCAGCTCGCCTTGCTCATCGGCAAAGGCCTCTTGCACGGTTTGGTCCAATTCGGGATGGCGCAGCTCGGACCACAGCGCTTTGCAGCGATGCTCAAGCCACACATTCAAATCGGCAAGGCTTTGGAAGTCTGGTGCGCCTTGCCACAGGCGTTGGCGGGAATCCTGCACATTCTTCTCAATCTGGCCTTTCTCCCAACCCGATGCCGGATTGCAGAACTGCGCATCAAACAGGTAATGACTGACCATGGCGGTGAACCGCTGATTGACCCTGCGCTCTTTGCCTCGCCCAACCGAATCCACAGCGGTCTTCATGTTGTCGTAGATGCCGCGCTTGGGAATGCCACCGAAGATTCGAAAGGCATGCCAGTGGGCGTCAAACAGCATTTCGTGCTTTTGCTGGTAATAGGCCCGAAGCACAAAGGCCCGGCTGTGGGCCAACTTAAACTGGGCAATCTGAAGTTTGACCTGTTTGCCCGCTATGCGGGCAAAGTCCTCACTCCAATCGAATTGGAAGGCTTCGCCACAAGCAAAGCGCAAGGGGATGAAACAACCCTTGCCCGAGGTTTGCGCCTTGAACTGTTCGGAATCTTTCCACTGTCGGGCAAAGGCACACACTCGGTCATAAGACCCGGTAAAGCCCAAAGCGACCAAATCCCGGTACATGCTGCGCAGGTTTCTGCGCAGCTTCTTTGTCTTTTTGTGCTCGGTGGAGAGCCACTGCCTTAACTTGGGCTCAAAAGGACTTAACTTGCCAACGCTGTCTCGCGCTGGGTACTGCGGTTCAACCACCTTGCTTTGCAAATACTTGCGAACGGTGTTCCTGGACAGGCCGCTTCGTCGGGCTATTTCCCGAATCGACGCACCATCGCGAAAATGCCAGCGTCGAATTGCGCTCAATATCGCCACGTTTATCACTCCTTGATTTCTCCCGCCATATCCAGACGGGAAACAGTGTCATACGTGGGTCAAATTTCGACGCAAATCTTTACCCTAAGTGGGTCAATTTTAGATGCAACTCAACAGTCGTGTCTCTCATTGCGCGCACGCGGAAGTCATGCAGCCCCTCTCCCAGCTTACTGGCCTTCCAATCAACCCAGGTTGAAAGATATCCTGGCTTTTTACTTCGCAGCGCCGCACTTAGGCGACATGGCCAAGGCGATTATCGAAAGAAAAGCAACGAGTTGATAGTTTAGATGGAAAACTCTAACTCGTTTGGACGCGGAAAAAGTATCGAAAAATCGATATATCTTGAAACGGAATGTACTTTATAAGTAAATATACCTCTGCTTTTTTCCTTTTCTGGGCATTTACTTTATCTACGTTAGCGCTAACATGGGCACATGCACAAAACAAAAGCGTTCAACAAATCAAAAAGGAAAAGAAAATGGCTGAGAAAGTAAAAGTCCGAATTACAGCAAAAGAAGATAATAAGCGTAGATTTGCAGTTGTTTTTATGAATGAAAAAATCGCCGTGGCGTTCGATCGTGATTCAGGTGCAAAAATTGGCGATGGCGTGCGAATGATCGATGGTGAAATCGACTCAGGCGGAAGTCGCGTAAATTGGTATTGTATCGTTAAAATGGACTCAGTTTTTGAACTTGAAGTAGACCAAGAAGTGTTTTATAAAAATAAAAATAGAATTAAAAAATGGGACATCCAATTGATCGAAAATTTTTCGATCAATTAAATTAATCATGAGAATAACTGAACACCAGGCAATTGAAATTTTTGAAAAGCTGGTTGACCAGGTTGTCGGCAGAGGTCATGCAAAAGGGGTTTCTGGAACCATGATCATCTCACCAGATTCGATTGATGAGATGGTCGACACTTTGATTGAAAACGACCCGATTCTTGAAACTTACGCAATAGATGCTTGTGTAGATATCGAAGACCTGGACTTTCAAAGTGAGCTAAGCCAACATGCCCATTTTCAATATTACCAATGTGTTGCTGAGGCTAAGCGACAATTTGAATCGATAACATCGTCTTGCAACCTGATACTGGGCGGCGATGAAGAAATTTATGTAGAAAAAAATGAAGCAGGTGAACTGGTGATCGCCTATCTGGAGTTGCATGGCTATGCAACAGGATTTCCGGAACTGGTGATCGGCGAGAAACTCGCCGATTATTACAAACGTTGCACAAACTAATATTTTGAATCAGGGTGAGAAAATGAAAAAAAATAGTGGAACCGAAAGAGTTTCAGCCTATTCAGAAAGAATGAAAAGTGCCGGATATAAAAGAATATGTGCTTATGTAAGTACCGATACCGAAAAATTAATTCAATCTTATGTCGATATGGGATTTAATAAAGGCGAAGCAATAGACGAGATTGCACTCGATTCTGTAAAAAACAATCCAAGATTTGGACTAATGAAAATAATTGATATTAAAATCGGAGTAAATCCAATTCATTTTTTAAAGTCAAAAGTCAAAATAGATTCGAATATTTATGAATATTTAATAAATGGTAATGGGGATAGAGTTCACAACTTAGATTTTGGATTTGGAAAAAATCCCGATTTAGTTGAAAATTACAATGGCTCCTTACATGATTTTTATCGAGACTATGACGAATTACGCCTATTCTTGAATACTTTTTTTTATGAATATCACGGATATTGGCCAAAAAAAGGAGTTGATCAATGAGAAGAATTGACCTTTTTAGAGTAGTACCAAGCCAGAGGCAGGCTAGAGAATCGGCACCGATCGACATGCTCAATTTTCTGCCATTCAAACACTCGCCTGAACATGTGGTCCAGCTTTTTTTCAAGGAAGCGAGATCGATTACCACAAAGCCTTGATCCCATATCGCACCGAGATTCTTTGCCGAAACCTGAAAACAAAGCTCTAGCAATGAACTTTTGTGTAAAACAGCGTGGATTGTGTAAAAAAAGAAAAGGGCTTGCATTGCTGCAAGCCCTTTCTGTATTTGGCTCCCCGACCTGGACTCGAACCAGGGACCTGCGGATTAACAGGCCGGTGCCAAACGCTTTAAAATCATCAACTTAACAACCAAAATTTCCCGCAAAATCAATTTCTTCGATACCCCAGAACCCGCATGAATACTGGGCCCATATTCCTTTGCGGGAATACGGTATCAATTATATGGGGAGTAAATAGCCCAATAACCGACAAAAAGTTACCCGTTAGCATTCGAGGCTGGGCAAGCTAAACGGCTTAATTGTGTAGTGCACCCTCTAAATGAGGGGGGTACATGAATATAAAACGGGTTTGGTTGATCATCTCCACCATCACGAATTAACTTATACAAATAGTTTTATGGTTATTTCTGTTTTTCCCCAGGCTCAGCCTGATTTAACCACCAAAGAATTCCAAGGATAAAAGTTGGCATGGATATATCTCCGATTAGCGACGTAGTATTCAAATATATTTGGTATGTCATACCCATCGCAGTCCTCATGGTTGTTGTGAAGTCGCCATGGTTCAAGGGTGCTATCGGAGAACTAATAGTCAACCTTTCAGCAAGGCTTTTGCTGGACAACAAAAGATATCGAATGATCAAGAATGTGACTCTACCCACAGAAGATGGGAGCACTCAAATTGATCACATCGTCGTTTCTGTTTATGGTGTTTTTGTCGTTGAAACCAAGAACATGAAGGGCTGGATTTTTGGATCTGAAAGTCAGAAGCAATGGACGCAAAAAATTTTTAAGTATTCAAACAATTTTCAGAATCCTTTGCACCAAAACTACAAACACATTAAAACTCTGCAATCCCTGTTGAATTTGAAAGAAGATCAAATTCATTCATTGATTGTGTTCGTTGGTGACAGTCAGTTTAAATCGCCAATGCCCGCCAACGTGACGCAGGGCGGAGGTTACATTCGGTACATCAAATCAAAGACCATACCCGTGCTAGAAAAGCAGGAGGTACGGGACATCACGATTCGAATAAAACAAGGAAAACTAAACCCCTCGTTGAAAACTAGTTTTGAACATGTCAAACACGTTCAAAAAATAGTGGCGCAGAAAAAACAGGAATCAAGCCCACGGTGCCCCAAATGTGATGGTGCCATGATCATGAGAACATCAAGAAAGGGAGCGAATCTTGGCAACAATTTTTGGGGATGTTCAACTTTTCCAGTTTGCAAGGGAGTATTGGATATTTCCAACTCGTAGTGATTTTCAATTGATCTGACCATGACAGATGGGATTAGGCTACGTGACACAAGCTGGGCGGTGAATTTTAATGATTGGCTTCTATTCGGTCGAAGCCGCCATTATGACTGACGCCTGAGAGGTCTGAGGTATTGTTGAAAGCAGACTTCGAAACTTAGGTGATGGTCGATGGTAACCCTGACCTTAGAAATAAAGCTCCAAGCTTACCAATTAGTGACGAGAAACCGGGGTTTATTTTTCATCACTTTCATGCAATGCTAAACAATCACTTGAAATAGATAAGTTAAAGAATTAATTAGCGATGTTCGGATAAATGGACATCACAGTTATTATTCGATAAATCAAGTTAGGCCCCGTACTCCACTTCTATGGCGACTCGTCGAAAAGATACTGACCTGACGGCTCTCGCGGCACGCGCGGAGTGTGCAAAAGCTAATGGTGATTCTGATGACTTCATCTCTGGTGGATTCGCAAACTCTGACTTCTCCATTATTCTTGGTGGATGCATCGAGTTCCATAAAGACTTGCCAGAATTTGAACGCAAAAGAATCGTGAGACGCGTTTCCCACGACTCGAAGACTTCACGCCCAATCACCGCCGATAGTCTCCTCAAGCAATGCACAATACTCGAACATGAGTATCTTGCACTCCCCATGAAGCCGTTCCGCTTACTTACAGAGATATCGATCTCGAGGACTATCGATATTCCTCGCACGAATGTTGGGCAGACAACAGTTACCTTCAATCCGCGGACGGTGAGCGGTTTCTCTGAACGATCGCGTCTTTTCAACGAGTCGCGAGGCTCAGTCGGCTTCGCCCTCCCAGATCATTACATGCAAGTGTCAGTACTAGTGTCAGCCAGAACACCCTACGAAGCAGCAGAGAAGGCTCTAAACGTAATTGATTTGGTAAGGGCTAGTTGGAATCTCTCTCTCAACCGAGGGAAGGCTTGGCGGCTCTCGGGTGGGCGCCCATCACCAGTTAACGATATACGGCTCTCCCCGTTCCACACTGTTCATGACCCGATGGGAGCACTGGCCACGCAGACCTATTGGTACGACCCAGGATTCTCCAAACCAGCAGGTTTATATTCCGACAAGACACGGTTCTCCAAGCTGCAAGAGTTCGCCAAGAACTTACGAACGAGGCTGACTCTGCTTCCATATCGCTCGGATATTGAGTCTGCACTCATTCGATATGTCCGGGCCTTGGATTCAGCAGACCTAAACGACGCATTCCTCAGGCTTTGGAGTCTCCTTGAGTACCTCACCGACAGCGGACATGACCCATACAAAGTTGCGACACGCCGTGCAGCTTTTATGTTCCAAGATCGCGAGCGCGCACAACTCGTACTAACTCATTTGACACAACACAGGAATCGCTTCGTGCACGCAGGATCGGACTCGAACGAGATTGAATCTTTAGTGTTTCTGCTAAAGCGCCACGTGGACTCTCTCCTGCTGTTCCACTTAGGAAACTCATTCGGGTTTGCAACACGGGCTGAGGCGGCAAGGTTCATGGACCTACCACCCAACAGAGATGAGATTGATCTGCGAATCCGGCGCCTACGTTCGGCACGCAAGTTCATCTCCGGTGGGGCCTAATTCCTCGCTCTAGCCGACCCACTACTACATGTAGTGCAAAGCTGGCATGAAGCACTAAGAGCATTATCACAGCCTAACCTTAAGTTGATGCCGACGTTATTGTGGATAAATCGGGTTAGGTTAAAAAATATGCGCGTTAGAGGTCATTGATAAAAAAGGATATTTGATGTGAAAACCTGTATTTACTGCAAGACAGAGAAAAATGAAAATGAGTTTACATTAGAACATGTAATTTCGCAGTTTTTGGGTGGTGCTCAGGCTCCTGACGACCTCAAAACAAGAAATGTATGTGGGACATGTAACAGCAATCTAGGGCTGTTTGTAGACGCATCCTTTGAAAAAGACTTTTTGGTTTTTAATGAACTAAATGAGGCGGCATATTTATTTTTCGATCCTCATGCTCCGACTTCACTTCCTTTGAGAAATATGGGGGTATCTGACCTTAGCCCACCGAAAATGAAAGAAGGGGAAATATGTGAGTGCTGGATTGGTCCTTTAGGTGAGCAAATATATTGGATTCGTCCTTCAGATGAACGAATGTATTGGTACTCTGGGGGAAACCCAAGAACAGTTAAAAGTGTAAAAACGAGAGCCTACTTCATATGGTCAGAACGCTCTCAAAAAAAACCAATAATTACTTGGCTATCTTTCAAAGATGCTTTTAATGGTCGAAAAGTTAGGAAAGTTTCATGCACTTCAGTTAAAGGCGCTAATTTGGCTGAGATTGGCTTCTCTGAACCGCCCCGGTTTTCGTAGAGGCCAATTTGCTTAAGTGCAGGTTTGTTCGGCCTGCTGACCGAGTTGTTGATAATAAATCATCTCTGCTTCGGCGGGTGGAATGTAGCCCAGTGGTTCCATTAGTCTGTGATGATTGAACCAAGCCACCCATTCCAGCGTGGCCAGTTCCACCGATTCAATGGTTTTCCAGACGCTTCTGCGGTGAATCACTTCGGCCTTGTACAAACCGTTAATGGTCTCTGCCAATGCGTTGTCGTAGCTGTCGCCTTTGCTGCCTACAGAAGGTTCAATTCCAGCCTCAGCAAGGCGTTCGCTGTACCGGATGGACACATATTGCGAACCCCTGTCACTGTGGTGAATCAGTGACTGGTTTCTGTCAGGTTGGCGGTCCCACAATGCTTGTTCCAATGCATCCAAGACAAAGTCTGTGCGCATCGAACGGCTGGCTCGCCAGCCCACAATGCGCCGGGAGAACACGTCGATAACAAATGCCACATAGACAAATCCCTGCCAAGTTGAAACATAAGTGAAATCAGAAACCCACAACTGGTTTGGCCGGTCGGCTTTGAACTGGCGTTTTACAAGGTCCAATGGACAAGCTGCCTTAGGGTCTGCAAAGGTGGTGCGCTGTGCTTTGCCGCGAATCACGCCACGCAAACCCATCTGGCGCATCAACCTCTCAACCGTGCAGCGGGCCACCACCAACTTCTCTCGTTTCATGGCTTTCCACACTTTGTCGGCACCGTACACCCGTTTGTTTTTGTCCCAAACAATTTGTATTTGCTCAACACGTTGTTCATCGGCAATGGCGCGGGCACTGCGCAATGCTGGATTGCGTTGGCAGGCAGCATGTTTCCAATACCCAGACGGGGCAATCTGAAAGGTCTTGCAGATTGACTCGACCCCAAAGGTTTGGCGGTGTTCATCGATGAAGCGCCTCATTTCTTTTTGAGGCGGTCGAGTTCCGCCTGGGCGAAAAAAGCGCTGGCCAGTCGCAATATTTCATTGGCTTGGCGAAGCTCTTTTACTTCGCGCTCCAACGCTTTGACCCGTTCCTTCTCGGCCGTGGTCACGCCATCGCGGGTGCCGTTGTTGACTTCGTATTTGCGCACCCATTCATTCAAGGTCTGCGGGGTGCAGCCCACCTTCTGTGCAATCGATTCAATGGCTGACCAAAGCGATGGGTAATCCTTGCGGGCTTCTTGCGTCATGCGAACGGCTCGCTCGCGCATCTCAGGGGTAAATTTGGTTCGGGTTTTGCTCATGATGACTCCATTGTCTCAAATAACGGAGCCTCCTCAAAATCCGGGGCGGTTCACTCAGAGCCAGATGAGTTGGATTTAGAACGAATTACTTACTTCAACGAAAAATGCAGTAACGGTCAAGAGCGAAAAAACCGATTATCAATGTACGTTCGTTATGACATTCGGTTCATGGCTAAACTGGCAATTGGTCTTGGTCATATCTTATTTGGTGAGAAATTCGATAATTCAGGCTATGCCAGAGAACTACATAAAGCTCTTTGGTATAAGGAAGGAGATCCTGAGCCCCGCATAGTGGGTGAGAGCAACCTGAGTCAGGATAGTGAATTTCTAAAAAACGTGTGCGGAATCACGCATGGAGTAACACTAACGATATTGCCCTCTTCAAAATATGTTGTTCTTAACCTCAATCTTGCAAGAAAAATGAATTGGGTTATAGGGATTGCCGAAATCGAAGATGTAAAAGGGTGTGTTGGAGAAGATTTATTGCACGGGTTGTGCGTGCTGTTATTTAAACCGCTTGGCAAGGGTTTCAGACTGTCGTTACCTGAACTAATTGCACACAACTCAAATGAGAAACTTCACCCGAAGCTCGCCGAAGTCGAATCCCATGCTGGTAAGAGTGTAGGTTACTTTGAAAACCTATGAGGAGCCTAACAATCAAATGATCTCAGATAAGGAAAAGGGCTGTCACTTTATCCCACTACTTTTTGCTGCTGAACATGTTAGGCGTTAGGTCTCAAAAGACGGACTGTCTTAACTTGTTGGGAATGTGTATGCCAGTTGAGATATAGGCGGCACCTGTTAGTGTTGACAACGCATTGATTGGGGTTTTGTATGGCGCAAAGCTGTCAAAAAAAGCAGCTATCGAAATAGTGGTGTAAAAAGATAAAGGGAGATTTCACTCTCGCTTCATATCGCTGCTGTGAACCTGCGTGTATTAAAGAACGTAGCTGTTCCTCGCCGTCCTGATAAAAAACTGACCATTGCTTGACTGCTTGATCTGCCTGCTTGCGAAAACATTGATTTCAGCACTCAGTTTCCCATGGATAGAGGCTACCTGTTCGAAGCCTGTATTCACGTATTCGCCAAAGCGATGTGACTTTTGTTACATCGCTTTTCTCATTCTGCCTCCAGTTTTTTCAATTTTTACCCCTTCTTGATTTCATAAGTAGGCCTTTGTTTCCGCGATCTTGAGCACCAGATCGAATCAAATTGCGACTGTATTTTGCCCCACTTACCCCTAACATTTCATGGCAATGTATATCAATTTGCTCTACATTGTCAAAGTACAATTTCCTTTATAAAATAGAAACTTACATGGATTTTTTCAGCATTAAACAGACATACGGAAATTAGCAAGAAATGACGGAAACATCACCAGATCTTTCTTGGCCGGTTCTATTTGAACTTCTCAAGAAAAAAGAGCAACTTGGCAGCGATGCCCAACTCGCCAGAGATCTGGGCGTATCTAGGGGATTTATTTGTTCGATCAAAAAGGGGAAGAGAAACATGCCAGTAGATAGGGGATTAGCAATTCTTCGCCGGCTGGGTATACGGCCCAATAAAAACGATCTAGCACTTTTATTGGCAGGGTCGAAAGTACGAAAAATTCTGAAGTGAACGGCACTTGGAAAAATTGAGTTTCAAAAAGTGTATTGATCGAACTTTTCTTGAGAGACGACAATCGATAATATGGCGGATACGAACTTTAATTTCCAGACAACATTAATGAAGGATTCGTCCACCTAACTAGTGCTGTAAACAAGGAATAGACCACGCTTGCTTTGCAATAATCTAGTCTCAGTCACCACCGAGTTTTCTATACAAAGTTCTTTCGCTCATACCCAAAAAATTAGCAAGTTCACGACGAGATCCATTGAATGTCCTCTCAATCTCGCGCAATTCGTCAACAGTCAGCTTTTTAGATTTCGATCTGGAAATACCGGCTTCAACACTTTCATGAAGCTGACTAGGGCGCAGCAGTTCCTCCGGTAAATGCTCCAATTCAATTCGCCCGTCATCAGCAAATACGCGAGCGCGATCCAAAACGTTTTTAAGTTGTCGGATATTGCCAGGCCATGAAAACCCCATCAGGGCATGCATGGCTTTTTCACTCACAACATATTGAATGCCCAACGCGCCAGATCCCCGACGCAACAGCGAATGAACTAACTTGGGAATGTCATCCTTTCGATTTCTCAGGGCTGGAAGCTCAATTGGAAATGCACAGATGCGATAGAAAAGATCAGCCCTGAATTTGCCTTCGTCCACCATTTTTTGAAGTGGCTTGTGCGTAGCAGCAACCAGTCGAAAGTCAGAATTCTTTGTTTCCAATCCACCCACTCGCCGAAAGGTTCCAGATTCCAATAAGCGCAATAATTTCACTTGCATGGTCAATGGCACGTCACCGATTTCATCCAGAAAAACGGTACCGCCCTTGGCAGTTTCAATCAGCCCGGCTTTGGCCTGTTGAGCACCAGTGAATGCTCCCTTTTCATAGCCGAATAACTCACTTTCAAACAAAGTATCTGCCAACCCTGTGCAATCCACCACCACAAATGGCGCATTTTTTCTGGGGCTTCCATCATGTACTGCGCGAGCAAACAACTCCTTGCCAGTACCGCTTTCACCTTGTAACAGCACAGGCAAATCAGTTTTTGCTACACGGGATAAATCCGATAGCGCCTTGTTAAACACAGGCGAAGAACCAACCAACCCCCTTCCAGTTGCCTGCACAGAAGCAGATTTAATCGTATTGATTCGCTCTACGTAGCCGATTACTTCACGCGAATCGTTCAATATCGGGCGCAACTCTACATCAACGTGTTCTTGGCCGCGTGGGGTGTAATGAATATGCAACAGCTTGGCTGGCGCTTTGGTTTTCTTCGCAGTATTCATTGGACATTGCTCGCCCGACAAATCACAAGGCTTGTCGTAGTGATGGGAAACCTGAAAACATTTTTTCCCCACAGGGGCAGCGTCCGCAGGGTGTCCATATGCACGTAGATAGGCGCTGTTGGCACCCAGAATTGTGTAATCAAGATCCAGGACGATTGAGGGCTCGGAATCAATTTCCAGATACGACAAGAGGGTTTGAATACTTTCTTTCAACGGTGAATACCTCCAACAACAACTCTGCCATCTTACTGCCAAAAATGCTGCCAATGGCAGGCTTAATGAATCAAGAATATCCTCCCACAGGCGCGATTGAATTAACAAGAGCTTATAAGCGCTTGTTTTATATTAATTAATTTAAATATGAGCAATCAGGCATGTTTCTTGATATGGAGATAGCAATAGTGTTTTTTTCCGGGAGATTGACATGAAAACAAATGTGGGTGGATTTGACAAAATTGGGCGGATTGCAATTGGAATTGGTCTGATTGGCCTTGCTGCAACAGGAAACATTGGAGCATGGGGTTTTCTTGGCGCGATTCCCTTGTTAACCGGCATAGGTGGATACTGCCCCGTGTACCGCGTCTTTGGAATCAACACCTGCCCGATTCAGGCTAAAAAACTTAAGTAAACAGAGGACTATCAATGAACAAAATCATGAAAAAAACAATCTTGACCATTCTGTGCACCTCCCTCAGCTTTGGGGCTTTTGCACAAACAAGCGGCCCCAAAACTGAAAAAGCACTATTTATCTTGACCAGCGACTCTTTGCAAACCCAAGGCATGAGCATGGTGTTGGCCAATGCCATGGCCAAGCAAGGTACACAAGTCAATGTTTTGCTCTGCGACAAGGCAGGCGACCTGGCGTTGAAGAGCACAACAAGTGAACCTCTTAAACCAATGGGTGCTACACCAGAAGGATTGATGATGAACCTGATTAAAGGCGGCGCACAGGTGAAAGTCTGCGCACTTTACCTGCCTAACAAAGGCGCCAGTAAAGAAGACTTGCGTGAAGGGATCACTGTGGCCTCACCACCTGATATGGCTGCCATGATGGGGCAGCAGGAAACAAAAGTAATTTCAAACTAAACCAAGGAGCTACAAGATGGCCTATCAAATAAGAAAACGTCAATTTTTCCGCGACTTGGTGATAATCGCCATGATAGCCATCGGCTTGGGCGCAGCCACACTAAGCTTCGCCCAGGAAATTAAGCCTCGCTCTCTCACACCGCACAAAACATTTGAGATGGTGTTGAACGATCCTGGTGTGCTATTTGTTGATGTACGCGATCCGATCGAAATCATGTTCATCGGCAGCGCGCCAGCAACTCACGTGAACATTCCATTCATGTTTGCCGATCGCACCGAATGGAACGCCAAGTCTGGTGCGTTCACCATGAAACAGAATGCGAACTTTGTGACAGAAATTCAGGCGGAGCTGGAAAAGCGTGGGCTTGACCGCAACGCCACTATCATCACGATGTGCCGCACGGGTAGCTCACGCGGTTTGCCCAGCGCAGAGTTTTTGATGAAAAACGGCTTTCCCAACGCCTACTACGTAGACCATGGATTCCAAGGCGAAACTTTGAAAGACGGCCCCCAGAAAGGTCAACACTTGATCAATGGGTGGCTCAACAGTGGATTGCCCTGGAGCAGCAAAATGAACCCAGACACAATTTATCGTTCTAAGTAAAGAACCCCGAAAGCGGCAAGCTGTTTGCCGCATTTCTTTGACGTCAGCTCGTGATGAGCTGACGTTTTTTTACAAGTGATTCTTCAGAACCTCAACGTCATAGCCATGCGTTTTGAACTCGTTCACCACCGATTCAAAACTCTCACCATTCTTCAGTTTTGCAAAAGCCAGTGGCAATGCCGCCCTACGACCAGTTTTACAAAACGCATGCGCTGGCTTGGGCGCTTCTTCAATGATGCGATGCATCTGTTGCATCAATTCTGAAGACACCTGCGCTAGGTCATAAGGCAGGTAATAACAAACCAATCCCAACTCAGAAGCTTCACGGGTTAAATCGTCAAATTCAGGCTGCTCGGGGTGTTCTCCGTCTGGCCTGAAACAAATCACCGATTTAACACCCAGCGCTTGAAGGTGCTTCAACTCGTCTTTGGATATTTGTGCCGAGCAAGAATACCCGTCCGTCAAACTCTTCACATGCATCGCATTCATTTCCATATTAGAGTCCATTGATGGGTACCTTCAAATAGCGCTGACCATTGCTTTCAGGCTCAGGCAAATGCCCTGCCTTCATGTTGACTTGAATAGAGGGAATGATCAGCTTGGGCATTGCAAGCGTTGCATCGCGGGTTTCCCGCATTTTTACGTATTCGTCTTCACTGATCGCATCGGCCACGTGAATATTCTGGCGACGCTGCTCACCCACGGTGCTGACGTGCTTAAGCTCACGACCATTGGGTGCGTAGTCATGGCACATGTACAGTACAACCTCTTCAGGAAGGCTTAGCAAACGGTGAATAGACCGGTAAAGCGTGCGTGCATCGCCGCCGGGGAAGTCTGCGCGAGCCGACCCAGAATCAGGCATGAAGATGGTGTCGCCCACAAAAGCCGAGTTCCCGATCACATGAGTCATGCAGGCTGGTGTATGGCCGGGGGTGTGCATGGCATGGCCTATTAGCGAACCAATTTGGTATGAATCTCCATCACTGAACAAACGGTCAAACTGAGAGCCATCGCGTTGAAATTCTGTTCCTTCATTGAACACTTTGCCAAAGGTATCTTGCACAACGTTGATGTTCTCACCAATGCCAATCAAACCACCTACGCGCTCTTTGATGTAAGGCGCTGCAGACAAATGATCGGCGTGCACATGGGTCTCGATGATCCATTCAACTTTCAGATCATGCTGGCGAACATAATCAATAATTTCGTCCGCGCCCTTGAACGACAAACGGCCAGCGGCATAGTCAATGTCCAACACCGAATCAATAATCGCGCATGAATTGCTGTGTGGATCTTTCACCACGTAACTGAAGGTGTTGCTCTGTTCATCAAAAAAATGGACCACCTCTGGCTGCTGGCTCATGTCCACTTTGAATTGAATACTGCTTTGTTGGTTCATTTTCTAACTCCTTCAACTGCTGTTGAAACTACAATTTAAATATATGCGTATTGGCTCATACTTTCCAATTGATTAATTCGAATAAATCAAGTGGAAAAATCGATCACAGGCCACGCCTCGCCCGCTCTACTGTTTCCAGATGAGTCAAGCCGATTCGATTTTGGATAGTTGCGTACCAATGCGAATTTGAAAGCTGGTCCTGCACAGGCCCTTTCACCTCGGATAAATACAAAGTGATGCCCATGGCCTGAAGGTTCTCATCGATTTTTTCCAGTGACTCCAGTGCGCTGGCATCGATGTGGTTGATCGCATTGCATTGAAGAACGATCGCCCTTGTTCCGGGCTTGACCACTGCAACTTCAAGCAAGGCGTCTTCAAGCCACCTTGCATTTGGAAAGTACAAACTTTCATCCACACGCACAGAAACAACCCCATCCACCGTCGTCACCTTGTGCCGCTTCTCATTGCGAAAATGCTCAGTACCTGGTACCTGACCAACCACAGCCATGTGTGGCTTGCTGATCGCTGCCAACAAAGCCAATATGGAAAACACCACGCCCGCAATAATGCCCGCTTCCACCCCCGCAACAAGCACAACAATCACGGTCAGCAAGTAAGCCAAGAAGTCACGCTTGGAGTAACGCCACAACATGCCAGGCAAGTGCCAATCAATCAAACCAAGAACGGCGATGATGATGGTTGCAGCCAATGTCGCATGCGGCAAATTGGTCAGCAGTGGGGTTAGGAATAATGTGGCCAGCAGAATGCCACCCGCGGTGAATACACCAGCCATTGGAGTTTGTGCGCCGGCGTCAAAATTCACAACTGACCTTGAAAAACCGCCCGTTACGCTGTAACCACCAAACACACCGGAAGCTATGTTGGCTGCACCCAAACCCAATAGTTCCTGATTGGGATCAATGCGCTGTTTTCGCTTGGCAGCAAGGGCGTGGCCAACCGAAACAGTTTCTACAAAACCCACCAGTGCAATCAGCACAGCAGGCACGAACAAATCTGCCCAGCGACTCAATTCAAGCGAAGGAAAAAACAATCCTGGCAGATCAGTAGGAATAGCACCCACGGTCCGTACGCTACTCAATTGCAACAAAGACACCGCCACAATGCTCATCACAATTGCAAGTACAGGTGCTGCGCGGAAAACAATTTCCAGCGTCAGGCCTTTCAAGCCAAATCCTTTCAGAAGATTTTTTCCCCACTTTCTTGTAGCCCACAACCAAAGCAAGGCAAGCGCGCCGATCAAGGCTGTGGCCACATCAAACTGCGCAAAATTCTTCAGCAATGCCATCACGGTTTGAAAAAATGTTTCGCCTTTGGCACTTACCCCAAGCACAGAGCCCAACTGGCCCACCGCGATTAACAACGCGGATGCGGACACGAAACCGCCCACCACGGGGTGGCTGAGCAGGTTTGCCACAAAGCCTGCCCGCAACAAGCCCAACGCGATCAACACCCCGCCCCCAATGAAGGCCAGCACCACTGAGGCTTGATAAAACAACGCAACATCACCTTGTGCGAACTGGCCTGCGGCAGCAGCTGACATCAAAGATGCCACTGCAACAGGCCCTACAGCCATGGCCCTGCTACTGCCAAAAACGGCATACGCCAACAGTGGTGCCATGCTGGCGTACAAACCCACCTGTGCAGGCAAACCTGCCAATAAGGCATAGGCCAGGCTTTGCGGAATCAACATGATGGTGACCACCGCAGCGGCCACCAAATCGCTGGCCAGCCATTCGCGGTTGTATTGGGGCAGCCAACTGCTGCAGCCAAACCAGGTGCTCAGTTTCATGCCTTCGCCTTGTCAGCTTGTGTTGCACATTTTGTCAGCCACTCGTGCCCCTTCAATGCGCCAAACCAGTACAAAGCCGGGAACACATGCCTCTTCAACACCCAGTTCAATCGCCTCGGCACTGCTGGGTTTAAGGGGAAGGTCGGGGCCAATTTGCCGCCATAAGAAAACTCGGCCAACACCACCTTGCCTTTCTCTACAGTCAGTGGGCAAGCACCATAACCGTCATACTCACCCAAGGGATTCAAGCCTTTGCGCATGCGAACAATGTTGTTGGCAACAATTGGAGCCTGCTTACGGATTGCGGCTGTTGTTTTCGCGTTTGGCATGGAACCCGCATCGCCAAGACTGAACACGTTGGCAAACTTCACATGCTGCATCGTGTGTTGGTTTACATCTACCCAACCTGCGGAATTGGCCAAGGGGCTATTGGCTACAAAGTCAGGAGCCACTTGGGGCGGCACCACATGGATCATATCGAACTTGCGCTCAACCAAGGCTTTGCTGCCGTCGGCTGCGGTCACTTCAAAAGTTGCGGTTTTGCCTGGGCCATCTACTTTCACCAGGTTGTGCATGAAATTCAATTTGGCGTTATAACGCTTGATGTATTCCATCAAAGGAGGAACGAATGTTGGCACGCCAAATACCACGCCACCTGCGTTGTACATTTCAACGTCAATGTTGTTCAGCACACCCTTTTCTTCCCAGTTACTGCAACTCAGGTACATGGCTTTTTGCGGGGCGCCGGCACATTTAATCGGCATGGCGGGTTGGGTGAACAAGGCACGCCCACCGCGCATTTTCTGCACTAACTCCCAAGTGTATGGTGCCAAGTCATATCGATAATTCGATGTCACACCATTTTTGCCAAGAGCTTCTGGCAGGCCTTCAATCGCGGCCCAGTTCAGTTTCAAACCAGGGCACACTACCAACTGTTCATAGCCCACCGTGCTGCCGTCTTCCAAAGCAACCTTGTTCTCACCGGGCAAGAACCCTGTAACCGCTTTGGCAATCCACTTCACGCCCTTCGGAATCAGTTCAGCCAACGGTTTTCGGGTGGCTTTCTGCGCATATTCGCCAGCCCCCACCAATGTCCAGGCAGCTTGATAATCGTGTGTGGAAGAAGGATCGATCAGCACAATATCAAGACCTGCATCTCGTTTTAACAAACTGGTGGCCACCGAAATGCCCGCTGTACCTGCACCCACAATCACAACATCAAAAGACTTCACCCCCTGCCCAGTTAAGGGCAGGTTCATCGCAGATTGATGAATCATTTCCGAACGCCTACCAGTGCGGCAAAATACATGCACAGGCTTTGGCATTTCATCGATGGCTTTGCGGTAGTTTTGCGCCAGAACCGGGTCTGGTTTTTGCCCAGCAATCAGTGGCAGATAAACCCACTTCACACCCAGGCTTTCAGCCACGGATTGAAGCGCCGCATTTCCAGGCTGACCGCCTTCCTCCGCATCTGGGCGATTGTTGATGATGGTCTTAATACCCTGCCCGGCCAGTTGTCTGACCATTGCCTCATTGATCTGGCCTGAAACAGAAATATCGTTATCCAATTGCTTGCTCATATCCCTTCTTCCACTTTTTTAGTTGTAACTCAAGCCCTGCGCCTTGCCCCAGAACACTCGGTATGCGTACACCGTGTAACCAAGAATTGCAGGCAAAACCACCACCACACCCCAGAAGATCACCAGCAATGAATCATGGTGACTTGCGGCCTGCCACACATCGATCTTGTCCAATACCAAGTAGGGGAACAGGCTGTAGGCCAGGCCATAAAACGACAGGAAGAACACACCGACCGCACATGCAAAAGGTACCCATGCGCCGTACTCGTTGCCCGAATTCAAGCGGCTTGGCAGGCGACGCAACGCACGATCTGCGATAAAGAACAAGCCCAGTGTCGCCAATGGAATAGGCATCAACAAAAAGAAGTTATTGACCGCAAACCACTTCTCGAAAATACGGCTGCTGATGAAAGGTGTGACCAGTGAAATGGCCGCAATACCCACGCCAGCCAACCACAAACTTCTGCGCGCCCAAGTCACGGCTTTCAGTTGAAGTGCGCCAGTCGTTTTCATCAGCAACCAAGTGGAGCCCATCAGCACATAACCTGCCAACAGGCACAACGCGGTTAGCATGGCAAACACAGTGCTCAAAGCGCCATCATGAAACCCGGTGATATAACTACCCAGCATGTAGCCCTGCGACAGCGCAGCACCCACTGAACCGGCAACAAACAGTTTGTTCCACATGTGCTTCTTGTCGGCAGGTACCTTCACACGGAAGTCAAAAGCCACTCCGCGAATGATCAAGCTGAACAGCATTAAGGTCACTGGCAGATACAACTCGCCAAGTACCACGCCGTGCGCCATCGGAAAGGCCACCAGCAAAATACCAACCCCCAACACCAGCCAGGTTTCATTGGCATCCCAGAATGGTCCAATGGAAGCCACCATGGTGTCTTTCTCATCGGGTGTGGCATAGCCCATCAAGGCTCCCACACCCAAGTCATAGCCATCAAGAATCACATAGGCCAGCATGGAGATCCCCATCAGGATCATGAAAATCACAGGCAGTGCCTGCTCAAAACTCATTGCTTCAGGCGTGAACATATTGGCCACCTACAGGGTTTACAGTTTGGATAGGGGCTGGCTTGTTACCCGCTTTCTTGGCGAGGTAAAACAAGGTGCTGACATAGGCCACCAACAACACGGCGTACAACACCAGGTAACCAATGAATGTCGACAGAATCATGTTGGGAGGCACGGCTGAAATGGCATCTTCAGTGCGCAAAATACCCTGCACAAGAAATGGCTGCCGACCAATCTCGGTGACGTACCAGCCAGCCACTGTGGCCACCCATCCGGAAAAAGTCATCGCGATTAACGAGAACAACACTGGCTTGTTCAATGCCTTCTCTGCATTTTTGTTACGTGCCATGCGCCACACGGCGTACCAGCTAACCAGCAACATCAGCACACCAACACCCACCATGACACGGAACGCCCAGAACACCTGAAACACCGGTGGGTGTGCACCTTCGAACTCATTCAGCCCTTTGATTTCGCCATCGGCCTTGTGCGTCAAAATAAGTGAGGCCAAGTTCGGAATACCAATTTCAAAGTGATTGGTCCGCGCTTCGTTGTCAGGAATTGCAAACAGCAACAGCGGCGCGCCCTTCTCTGTTTCCCAAACACCCTCCATGGCAGCCACCTTTTGGGGCTGATGCTGTAGTGTGTTCAAGCCATGCAGATCACCCATAAAAATTTGAACAGGAATCAGCAAGGCCGCCACAGTGGCACCGGTGCGCAGCGCTGCTTTCACAGCAGGGGTGCGAATACCCTTGTGCCATTGCCATGCTGAAAGCCCTGCCATCAGGAAAGCACCTGTCAGGCCACAAGCCAACAACATGTGAGTCAAGCGATAGGGAAAGGAAGGGTTGAAGATCACTTCAAACCAACTGGTCACCACGGCTTTGCCGTCGATCATCTCGAAGCCCGCAGGCGTTTGCATCCACGAATTCAAAGCAAGAATCCAGAATGCCGAAGCAGTGGTGCCCGCAGCCACCAGAAAAGTCGCAATCGTATGCATGCGTGGGCTTACTCGATTTGTACCAAACAGCATCACTGCAAGGAATGTGGCCTCAAGAAAGAAAGCCGTCAGTACTTCATAGGCCAACAATGGACCTGCCACGTTGCCAACTGTTTCCATGAATCCAGGCCAATTGGTGCCGAACTGAAAACTCATGGTGACACCTGACACCACACCCAAAGCAAAGGTCAATGCGAACACTTTGACCCAGAATTGATAGGCTTCCATCCAATGCGCCTGCCCGGTTGAATTGAATCGAACCTTGAAAAACAACAGCATCCACGCCAAGGCGATGGTGATGGTTGGAAACAAAATGTGAAAGGTAATATTTGCACCGAATTGTGCTCGGGCTAACAGTGCTGGATCCAGTTCCATGGCTTGTACTTCCTCTTGAAATTTGATTTCATACAAGTCATTTGCAAGATCAATACCAGCCTGCACTCATATTTCAGATAATCGACAAGCTACTGATATTTAATAGGTTTTTTTATTAACACGGAAAAACCCATCAACCTTAGAACTGCCAAAATCTGCCAAAAATTTGTCATACTGCCAAAAAAATGGGAGCCAAATAACTTGGCTCCCATTGTTACTTCAACAAATCAGCGATTACTGAATTAGCTTGGCTGTTTTGTTGTGCGCAGATAAGGCAACTTGATATCGATGCTGCCGAACTTGGCTTTGGCCTGCTCATCGTTCAGGGACAAAGCCACGATCACGTCCTGACCATGAACCCAGTTGGCTGGTGTTGCGATTGGAACTCCGTAAGTTGCCTGCAGCGCATCGAGGGCACGCAATACCTCAGCAAAATTACGGCCCACAGACATGGGGTAAGTCATCGACAATTGCAGCTTCTTGTCCGGACTAACAATAAACACAACACGCACACTTGCTGAATCAGCCGCAGTGCGGCCATCTGGCAAGTAAGCATTTGCTGGCAACATATCCAAGGCCTTGGACACTGCACAATCTTCGTCGGCAATAATCGGGAAAGTGGCTTTTGCACCGGCAAACTTTTCAATGTCGCACTTCCATTCTTTGTGCTCTTCAACACCATCTACCGACAGGCCGATGACCTTGGTGTTGCGCTTTTCCCATTCGGCAGCCAATTGAGCAACTGCGCCAAATTCGGTTGTGCACACTGGTGTGAAGTCTTTGGGGTGGCTGAACAAAATTGTCCAGTTGTCGCCAATGAAATCGTGAAATTTAAAGCTGCCTTGATCAGTTACCAAGTCCAGGTTAGGTACTACATCATTAATTCTCAGACCCATGTCTTTCTCCTTGTTGAGCGATTAGAAACGAACAAACGTGCAATAAATATAAGCTATTAAAACCACACGTCTCATTGTTTCTATTAACAAGAACCATGCCAGCTATACGAAAGTATCACTTCTTTAACTCAATCAATCACTTAGAGTCATCCACGCAGTGTTCCCAGCTTTATTGAATTTGGCATATGTGTCAGCTTTGGCAGTAATTGGCAGTTTCTGTCATTAATTGACAGAAACTTTACACTTAGGCGGTTTTACTTCCAACCCATCTGCTCACATACCCCAAACCCGAATGTCCAGCCCCTTCCGCAAGCAACACATTGCCTTCGTACTCGAAATGGGGCGTCAATAAATCCTTGAAATCACTACGAAGCAAGTCACAGTCGTACAACATGCCGATGTCTTTTGGCCCCCCACTGTTGCGACTCAATTGCTGCGGGTGGAAGCACTCGACAATAGCGATTCCACCTGGTTTAAGTGAGCTGGCAATTTGTTGATGAACCCGCAGTCGGATAGATTCCGGCAAATGCAGATAAATCAGGACTGCTGCATCAAATGTGGCTTTGGGATATTCCCAAGTGGACAGATCCGCAACTGTCTGAAGCAGCCCTACCCCATGCCGAGCTGCCAGCGATCGCGCTTTTTCAACGCCTTGAACAGAAGAGTCCACTGTGGTGACGTCAAACCCTTTGCGGGCTAACCAAACTCCATTACGTCCCTCTCCATCCCCGGGAACGAACACACTGCCGTTGGGCACTAACAGGGTCACCATCTCTGCTAGAAACTCATTGGGTAATTCACCGTACAAATAGTCATCGGTGCTGTAGCGCCTGTCCCAAAACTCTGAATGCAATTCACAAACTCCTTACTGCTAGGGTGCGGCATAGTGTCGCACTTGGGCTAAATCCGGCGTTTGTTATGACCTCGCCGTTAGAACCTTCTATTTGCATGCCTATACTTCAAACCAACTTAAACATGATCATTTGCTCATATTAGACCATGAAATACAAACTAATAGCCCTCCTGCTGCCAAGCGGCTTGTTCGCGGCTAGCCCACAATCAGCGATTGCTCAGACCGCACTGCCAGATATCGAGATCAACAGCGATTCAACGCCAGTTGGTTCACCCGGCTACCCAGAGACCATCACAGACACTCGCGAGTTGGACAAGCAACGCCCCGCCTACACACTTCCCCAAGTGCTTGAAGGACAAACTGGCTTGATCGCTGAGGGAGTATTTGGTGGTATCGATCACCCTCGCCTTTCCATTCGGGGGTCCGGTTTGCAACGTGGTACACAACCAGCCGGCCGCGGCATTGAAATTCGCGAGCAAGGCCTGCCTTTGGGCTATGCCGACGGCAGCTTTGATTTTGTGGAATCAATCGATCCTTTGAGTTTTGATGAAGTTCACGTGTTGCGCTCTGGGCGTGCAGTGGTTACCGGCTCTGCCACTCTGGGTGGTGTAATCGACTTTATTCGCTATCCGGCGCAGTTGGGTACTCATCAACATCAACTGCACTATGAAACAGGATCGTTCGGTCTGCAATCCATACAAGGCCAAGCCACAAAACAAATTGGATCCGCTCAGGCAACGGTGAACGTTACTGATTACCAGAAAAACGGATTTCGCCAACACAACCGGCAAGACGCACTTCGCAGCCAACTTTCATTGGAAGGCAAGATAAAAGAATCTGCGTGGCGCTGGCGTGCAGGTGTTACTGATTCATCCAGCGAATTGCAACTGCCAGGGCCGCAAACTTTTACGCAAATTTTGAACGGCTCCAACGCCGCGCAACCCGGCAATGTGCGTGGCAACTGGCGCAGAATTACCCAACGAACCCGCTTGAATGCGGGGCTTGAAGGCCCAACAGCTACCGGTTATTTGAACGTAAACATGGCTTATCAATTGGCTGATGTACAGTTCATTCGCCGTGATGAACAAGACGAAAGCAACGAAGACATTGCGCTTCAAGCGCACTTCAAACCCAACAACAGCCCGTGGTTTTTTGAAACCATTTGCCAGCACAATGAACGCAGCCTGCAGCAATACCTCAACGGTGGTGGCACCATGCCCACCTTCACAGGTACACGCGGGCTGAAATGGGCTGACAACACACTGAAAGCGGATCGCTTCGCATTCACGGCTGGCCAGGAACGTGATCTTGGTAATTCGTTTAGCGCTTTGATGGCTGTTGGCTTGAACCACCATACGCGTCGCATTGAAGACAACTTTCAAACATCGGCGTTACGCCCAGCCGCTGAACTGGATACCGATTACACCCAGTTGTCGGGTTTTGCAGAAATTCGATACGCACTAAGTAAAACCAACACAGTTTTTCTGGGATTTAATTCAGTGGGCGAACCACCCACCTACGACATGCTGCTGTTGAACAGTGCTGGCACTGGAGCAGGTGCAGCCCTGGTGAATGGTGCCGACCCGCGGCGCCCAACCATCAAACCACTTGATGCACAACGTCAACACACCGTTGAGGCTGGCTGGCGGCATTTTTCAGACTACTCTTCGATTGACTTCACTCTTTATTACGCAAAACTGAATCGGGAAGTAATCGCTACGCTGGACCTAGTGAATCAAATTAACACCAACCTGCGCAATGCCGATGACACACAACGCATTGGCGCTGAACTGAATGCGCAAACTAGGGCAGCACAAAACTTACTTGGTTCTGGCGCAGACCTGTTGGCCAAATTCAACCTGAACTGGGTGGATGCACGCTTTGATGCCGACCCCATGTTTGGCAACAACACACTGCCTGTGGTTACCCCCTTGAGCATGTATTCCGCCCTCGCCTTGAACAAATCGAACAACTGGCAAACCGAACTGTTCGCACAATCGGTAAGCCGCGGTGCTTATGTGGATTACACAAACACAGTGCGTGCCGGTGACTATCTTACCCTTGGCCTTCGTGGTCAAGTTCAGTTCAAGGAATGGCTATTGTTCGCAGAAGCACGAAACCTGACCGACGAACGCTACGTGTCTACAGTAATTGGTGCATCACTCAATGCAGCCGGCGCGGACACCGCAAGCTTTGCACCGAGCGAGCCGCAAAGTTTCACAGTTGGCGCGCAATTCAAGTTTTAATCGGGTATTGAACATGAACAACCTACTGAAATTTTTGTCGCTCGCTTCATTGGCATTCTTGATGCCATCAGCTATCGCAGGCGAAGTACAGTTCGAAGGCTCACTTCGGCAAATGCATTACGGAAACTACGAGGGGAAAGTTGACTTGCATGCGCTGGGTAACAAGGCGGATCTGACCGCTGTTGGCCCACTTGAAGAGCTACAAGGGGAGTTCACTGCATACAAAGGTCAAATCTTCTCTACGCGTGTGATCAACGGTCAACTTGAGTCCAACAGCAATTTGACTGGATTAAAAGCGAGTTTTTTGGTTTGGACCTATTCGGAAAAATGGACAAAGCCCACACCAATACAATTCGATGCTGACAATCTTGACACCATTGAAGCCAAAATCGAAGCTGCTGCAACAAGCATGGGTGTCAACACAGACAAACCATTTACCTTCGCATTGAAGGGAACAGTGAATGAACTGCAACACCATGTACTTTCGCCGCTACCAGTGGGTAGTGTCGGCAAAAACCACAAGGCTGGTGCTTTTGTTGAAACGCTTGAAAACTCAGAAGTAATCTTGGTGGGTTTTTACTCGAAAAATCATGCTGGAGTTTTCACACACAAAGGAGCTCGAGTCCACTTGCACGTTCTCAACCGCGAACACACCGGCCATGTTGATTCATTGAAATTGAACAATCAGATGGAAATCGAGTTCGCTATTGATTGAAAGGTTAGGCTTGAAATAATAGGAAAACACCCAATTTAATTGAGGTCGATATAAACCGGAACATCGTATGCATTTAGTCTGCCCTTCCTGCGCTGCAATTAATCGCGTCCCTTCAGAAAGACTGGATGAAAAGCCAATCTGCGGGCGCTGTCAAACAGAGGTGGCGCCAAATTATCCGATTGCGCTAGATGACCGAACACTGCCGCGTTATTTGGGAAAAACTGAAGCGCTGGTGCTGGTTGACTTCTGGGCTGAGTGGTGTGGGCCTTGTAAAGCATATGGGCCACAGTTCGAAAAACTTGCAAGTCAGCGAACCGATATTCGATTTGTCAAGGTAAACAGTGATGCAGCTCAGCAGGCCTCCCTTCGCTATCAAGTCCGAAGTATTCCCACAACAATTCTTTTCAAAGGCGGAAAAGAAGTGGTGCGCATATCGGGAGCGTTAAGTGCAGCACAGTTGGGCCAGTGGCTTAAAGACGCTATGTAAAAGAGGACAAGTCTTTTCAAGATTATTTTGATACATGAGCCATGACTCATGTTATAAGAAAGCTCCCGAATTCAATCGTCGCACCTACTTGTCATTATTGATCGTTGATACATCGACACAAGGAACCATCATGAAAGAGAAAAAACCTAAACCAATCATAATGGACGTTGGAATTTCCGAGTCAGACAGAAAGAAAATTGTGGCAGGGCTTTCGGCACTGCTTGCAGACAGTTACACCCTGTATTTAATGACACATAATTTTCATTGGAATGTGACTGGACCACAATTCAATAGCCTGCATAACATGTTCATGACTCAATACACCGAGCAATGGACTGCCCTTGACCTAATCGCCGAGCGCATCCGCTCTTTAGGCTTCCCAGCCCCAGGTACCTACAAGGAATTCGTGAAACTTGCTTCGATCAAGGAAGTCGAAGGAGTACCCAGAGCAACAGACATGATTCGGCACTTGGTCGCAGCGCAAGAGGCGACCGCCCGCACTGCCCGCAAGCTATTCCCAGTTGTCAATGAAGCCAATGATCAACCCACCGCTGACGTACTAACCCAGCGAATTGATGTTCATGAGAAAACTGCGTGGATGTTGCGAAGTATGCTTGAAGAATAACTTTTGGTTCGAGAAAAATCTGGATATGGCGAGAGTTTTTTCCTTTCAAAAATCACAACTAGCACATTGAATTTCATAGTTTCTGGAGGTCTTCTAGACCTCCAGTGACTTTTGGTCAAAAACCAAGTTCTCCATTAACCCGCACCTACCATAACATCAACAGTCGCGATGCAATCTCTTCACGTTTCGAAATAAACTGTTGCGAGTAACCCAGAGCTTGTGCCCCAGATTCAAGACGTCCGCGTCGAGCGGATACCAAATGCACACTTCAAAAGTTAGTAGATCAAAACCAGTATCGAATAATTGACACATCCGCGAAGCTAGACACTGAATCTTTCGCGAAATATGAGGTTTCTAAACCTAGGTATTTATAGGTCTGGATCAGGTCACGCTCCCAGCCAGATCAATTCTTTCTAAATTTCGATAAAAAGCGTTTCCTCTGGGGGTGTTTCGAGTAAGCCGGCTTAGCTCCCCCAGCCGGCCTGCTGCTGCTTGGCTCTCATAAGAATTATCATCCTTTCTATTGGCAACCTCCCTGAGTTCTTCAAATTCAGCCTTGGCCTTTGGCATATCCATATCGGCAACCAACAAGTAATCATCTATTACTTCGAAACTTGGTGGATGATCTTCGTAAAGCCGCTTGTATCTTGGATGTTCTTTAATAAGCTGACCGAAATCCATGGGCTCACGAGCTTTATCAAGAATAGCCCTGAAAAGTTTATGATTCACTGCCCTGAGGACAATAAATATTGCGACGTAGATCGGATGCAAATAGTATTTAGTTCCCACCTGCTCGATAACCAAGCCAAGTCTTGTGATGCAACGTTCCTTGTCCCGCAAGGATAGGCCAAACAAATCTGCCAACACCGAGAAAACATCCACAAATTCATCAAGCTCTCGAAGGTGGCTGCCATCGCCTTTTTGCTTGTCCTGAAAGACATCTGCAAAGTCTGACTTCTCGATAAGGGACCGCACGAATGTCCCACTTTGAACTGGAGGCAGGCTAATCGTTAGGTCGAAAAAACGCTGTAAGTACCCATGACTGTCTATATCTTCGCCATATACGGATTTAACTGAGGCCGCCATTTGAGATGCGTCAACTGACAAAACGAAGACCACTTTATCAATATCGAAGATGTGTTTTACACGCTCAAGCAGATCAACTGCAAACGTGGGACGACAACGATCAAGCTCATCAATGAAGAAGATCAATTGTTCATTCTGCTGATCCGAAGGGAGGAGCGAGACAACGACTCCTAACTCCTCGCGCAATCGTTTGTAAAGATCAACTTGCTCTAAATAGGCATCGACAACAGTATCCAAGGATTTTCCAGCAGCCTCAGCAACGACTGCTTCAGTAACGTCATCAGCATTTAAAATGCCAGCGGTGGCAACTCTTGCCCCCACATTGAGCATAATCTTCCCAATAGTGCCCGCAGTCTTTTTGACCTTTGTAATTGCGGAGCTTTCTGACTTTCCCAGATCACTCGGATCTTTGGCCCCAACAATCTGAGCGATGAGAGGAATCAAAGGGTCCGCAATATGGTCCGCCTTCCAGGCATTGAAATAGAGACACTTGTAGCTTTTTTCCTCCATGAGCGCTTTGAGCATTCCGATCGCGGATGTCTTGCCTGTGCCCCAAGGCGAGTCCATTGCGATGACAAAAGGGCCGGACGTCTTTTCCAAAACTTCCGCGATGAAACGTACGTGCTGTTCACGCCTCAGGGTGTCGTTGGCGAAAATGTTGCCTTTGGGAATTTCAATTTCTTTGATTCTTGAGGTCATAAGAACTGTTCTAGATGGGCACTCGGACAGATTGATCAATAGATTGGTAGGAAAATTTTTCTGCCAGCTATTCGTTAAAGTGGATAAACCATTGAATTGATGCTAAAAAGATCCCGCAGCTGCGGTCCTTCATTCCTTCAGGATACAAGGTGCACCTCTAGCATTCAGCTCGATATTCAGGTTTCGCTAACTTAACGCCTCAATATCAACGTTTACCGCTAAGGGCGACTCTCTGAAAGAGTTTTAACGAGATGTCGGATTCCTGCTTCATCATGACTGCAATAAAGGCAGACCGTAAGCCCCCAGCGAACCCATCTTGTTTGAGCTTGAGTTTTAGTTAACGCTACTCCACTAATTTCATAGCGGAGTAGTTATGACTGAGTTGGTTGTTAAACGCGGACGATCCCGACGCACCCACAGCGTGCAATTCAAGCAAGACCTGGTCGAGCAGTGTGTCAAGCCAGGCATGTCACTAGCCAATGTGGCAAGACAGCATGGACTGCATCCCAGTTTGCTGGCCCGTTGGGTTAAAGAGCGAACAGAGCCTGCAAGAATAACGGTGTCATCGCAGGCTTCATTGGTGCCCCAGTTTGTTCCCCTGCGTGTCAAGTCAGCACAGTGTGCCGAACTGCCGACATCTGCAAAGTTATCGAGCAAGATCGAAGTTAACATTGATCGTGGTGAGTTGCACATTGCATTCAAAGTCGATCCATCACAAATGGTTGAATTGGGCCAGATGCTTCGTGAGGTGCTGCGTTGATTCGTGTGGATGCCATTTGGATGAGCACCGCACCGTGCGACATGCGCAGTGGCATGGACACTTTGATGAATCAAATCATTGCCGTTTTTGGTGCAGCTCAGGCCCACCATGCTTACCTGTTTGCAAACCGTGGAGCCAACCGGATGAAGGTGATTGTGCATGACGGCTTTGGTGTTTGGTTGTGCAGCCGCAGGCTGAACAAAGGCAGTTTCAATTGGGGCAAAGGTGCTGATTTGGGTGCGTCGGTCACGCTGTCGACTGAACAATTCAACGCCTTGATTGTGGGGCTTCCCTGGAAGCGTCTCGGCGAATATTCCAGCATCAAATGTCTCTGAATTTCAATTGGCAAGATTGCCAATAGTTGGCGTGGATTGTGTGTGGCAATATCTGAGTCATGACCTCAAGCCCCACGCCAGAACAGATTGCCAAGATGGATGCAGACCAACTGCGGGCGATGCTACTGGGGCAGATTCAAATCAATACCCAGTTACAGCAAACCGTTCAATCCAGTAACGCTGTAATACAGGCCAAAGATGAGTTGATCAAAGAGCAAGCGATCACCATCAAATACCAAGAGACCGTCCTCTCCAAAGTGACGCTGGAGTTGGCGCTGCACAAACGTCTGCGATTTAGTAAAAAAGCCGAGTCGCTGACCGTTGAGCAACGGCACCTGTTTGATGAAATGATGGACGGCGATATTGCCCAGATCGAGCAAGAAGAACTGGACAAGCTGCCCGAGCAAGACAAAGAAGCCGTTACCAGAAACCTCAAGCCCAAACGCAAACCTCTGCCGCCTGAACTGCCCCGCACCGAGATTCGTCATGAACCGGATTCCACGCTGTGCAAATGCGGCTGCCAGTTAACGCGCATTGGAGAAGATGTTGCCGAGAAACTGGACTATCAACCTGGCACCTTCAGCGTAGAGCGCCACATTCGTGGCAAGTGGGTATGTGACACCTGTGAGACTTTGATTCAAGCACCAGTGCCTGCACATGTGATCGACAAAGGCATGGCCACCACCAACTTGTTGGCCCAAGTGCTGGTGAATAAATTTGCTGATCACCTGCCGCTATACCGGCAAGAGCAGATGTTTGACCGCACGGGCTACAAACTATCGGCCAGCACCATGGGTTCGTGGGTGGGCCAGTGTGGCGCAGCCTTGCAACCTTTGGTCGATGCGCTGCGCACCACCATTCTGAAGCAAGGCGTGCTGCATGCCGATGAAACACCCATCACCATGTTGTGCGCCAAACAGGCGCTTAAGACAGGTTCGGCCAGCAAGAAAGCTTACCTGTGGGCCTATGCGACCACACAACACGCGGATATCAAAGCCGTGGTGTTTGACTTTGCAGAAGGGCGAAGTGGTCAACATGCCAAAGCCTTTCTGGACAATTGGAATGGCACCCTGATCTGTGATGATTACCAAGGCTACAAAGCCTTGATCAAGGACAACCAGATAACCGAAGCAGCTTGTATGGCCCACGCACGGCGCAAGTTCTTTGAGCTGTTTGCTGCCAACAAGAGCCACATTGCCCAGGGTGCATTGGAACAGTTCAATGCCATTTATGCGGCTGAGGCTAAGTTGCAAGACATGCCGCCCGATGAACGGCGACATCGACGGCAAGCGGACATCAAACCGCTGATGGACAAACTTCGACAATGGTTGCTAGACCACAAGATCAAGGTGCCCGACGGGTCAGGCACCATGAAGGCCATTGATTACAGCTTGAAACGCTGGGATGCGCTCAGCACGTTCCTGGATGATCCACACACGCCGATTGACAACAATTGGGTGGAGAACCAGATTCGCCCCATCGCGGTGGGTCGCAAAAACTGGCTATTTGCTGGAAGCCTGCGCTCGGGTCAGCGTAACGCAGCCATCATGAGCCTAGTGCAATCAGCCAAACTCAATGGACTGAACCCGCTGGAGTATCTGAAGGATGTGATGGATCGACTGCCCACGCAGCCGTACAGCAGGATCAACGAGTTGCTGCCGTACAACTGGAAACCTGCGTCGGCATCAATCGAAAGTTAATGTTTGGTCTCTGGATTGCCCAGCTTGGCCTGCACTGCATCCCAAGCGTGAGCCCAGTGCAAAGTGCGTTGAGGCATAGCGTTAATCTTCAGGATGATGTCAGTCAAGTTGCAGGACTGTAGGCCACCGTCCACCTCAATCATTGCGCGGTAACAAACAACCAAATCATTGAGCACGCCCAGTACACTTCGACTGTCCGTCTTGGCAAACAAGCCAGAGTGATAAGGAGTTAGTGCGGTGTCGATGGCAGCATCTGAATAGCCTCGCATCTCCAAAAGTTGAGCGATACCGGTCAACATCATGTTGGGCAAAGTCTTGGCTGTCACCGGTTTCTTGCCCTGGTACATGATGAACGACAGATAGGTGTTCTCGCTCATGAAGACAAAGCAATTGTGCCGCCCAACCTTGAATCGATTGATGTACCAATTGCCCAGCGGTGCGGAGGAGGGTTCAGCCTCAGCCAGCGATGCTTTGGACAGTTTCAAAACCTTCTGAATCTCAGCGGTGCACTTTAAATAAAGCATTGGTTGGTGGGCCTAGACTGGAACAAACAAGCCGGCAGTTTAAGCAATACGAAACAGAATGTCCAAATCCAAGTCAAGACGGGTTTGCTGGGGGCTTACGGCAGACCCAGCTTAACGCCAGGTCTGACCTTAGTTACCTCTTACTATTTGGTGTTTTACTAACTTGAACCCAAGTACTATTGGGGCCAGACGTAGGCGGCAATGGTTTATTGTCTGCTACCGTCGCATAGTTTGGTCTTGGGCCTCCTCGTGGCCCATGCTCTTGATAAATACCACCACCATTGCCAGTGCTTTGACCTGGTTTGCCAGTTACTTTTTTCATCTTTACATTCCTTATAAAAAAGATGAATTAAGTCCAAAGCTACAAAAACCTTGACGTATCAACCCTGCTCGTAAGAACATAAACGCTGACTTGTACGGTCAAAGTGACAGACTGCTTCGGACAGAGGTTTGTCTGTCAAAGGCTGGTTGAGGGTTGCAGCCCTCCTCCGGCCTTTTTCATGTCTAAAAATCCCACCTTTTCCGGTGGAAATCACAATTTTCTGAATTCAATAAAAAAGCCCAAGGTTCTTTCGAACAATGGGCCTCAAGCAGCTTACTGGGACTTTTAGGGCTTTCACCTGTTTGATGAAAACCCGAGTTTCAAAACAATTCCGACAAATCGAAACTTTTATCATTAAGCTCACTGATCTAACTTGACCTAGGAAGAGGTGCTTTGGTTTTCGCTCGTGCACCCCGCTCCGAAATGCTGACTCAGTTCACTCTTAGCTAAAACCAGTTCATTTTTAAGCTGTTAAGTTCACTTTTTAACTGTGAGTGTGGGGAATCCCGAACGACACATGGTGATTGGCACTGTATTGCGCAACCCTCGGATCAAACGGATTGGTACGAAGAAACACATACAAACCACCCGCCAGTGATTGCTGTGCACGCAGTTTCTGGGCCGCCCTTTCTACATAAGCGGAAATGGCTTCACACAAATGCGCAACCTCGGTAACGGGTTGCCCAAAACTTTTCGAACTCATAATTTGCTGCTTGTCCGGTGCAACATCTTCCAGTTCCAGGCACGGCAGGCCCCGCAGTTCTTGGCAGGTTCGTTCCATCACCACATTGAAGTGTTTGCGAATTTCAGCAGGCTTGGCGTTGCGAAGATCAAGCACCGTGTAAATGCCCATGTCATTCAAACGCGCAGCCACGCGCCGCCCTACTCCCCACACTTCGCCCACATCAATTGCGGCCATCAGTTTCACGCGCTCGGGTCGTGGAATGTCATGCAGGTCGCACACGCCATTGAAATGCGGCATTTTCTTGGCCATGTAGTTGGCCAACTTGGCCAGGGTTTTGGTGGGGCCAATGCCCACACACACAGGCAAGCCCAACCATTGGCGCATACGCTCGCGCATTTGTTGCCCCATGGCTGTGGCCGATAGGTAAAGCTTCAGTACCGATTCAATTTGCAGAAAACTTTCATCAACGCTGTACACTTCGGTGTCCGGGCAAAAGGTAGAAAGCACATCCACCGCCCGTTGGCTCATGTCGCCATACAGGGTGTAGTTCGATGAATACGCCAAAATTCCATGTTGTTTAGCAAGGTCTTTTAACTTGTGCCAGGGTTCGCCCATTTTTACGCCGAGGGCTTTGGCCTCGGCACTGCGGGCAACAGCACAGCCGTCGTTATTGGACAGCACCACCATGGGCACGCCTTCAAGCTTGGGGTTAAAAACCCGCTCGCAAGACACATAAAAATTATTTACATCAACCAGCGCAAAAACTGGGTCAGCTTTGGGTACCATAGCGGCGCACTACTCCCACAACCACACCCCAAATCTCCAGCTCGCTACCCTCTTTAAATACAATGGGTTGGTAGTTCGGGTTTTCTGGCCGCAATTCCACTTTCGAAGCAGTTTTATAAAGCCGCTTGATGGTGTACTCACCATTTACCACCGCCACCACGATGTCTTTGCTTTTGGGGTTCACTGATCGGTCAACAATCACCTTGTCGCCTTCCACAATGCCTGCATTAATCATTGAATCACCTTTCACGGTGAACATGAAGGAAGCAGGTTTGTTGCGAACCAAGTAATCGTTCAGGTCCAACCCATCTTCCGCATAATCAGCCGCAGGCGAAGGAAACCCGGCAGACAGACTGTGCAACACCAAGCGCATCCTATGACTTTTCGCCCCTTGAACAATTGAACCTGGGGACTGTGACAAGGTGCCGATAGAATGCTTGAATACAGGGCTTGAAGAATTTTTGGCCATTACGAAACTCACATTATATTTACTGTATATATAATCAGTATACCGTCACGGTCAAAATTTATTCAATGCCCATCTAAAAGCACCCCAAAATCCTTAGCAACTCTTCAATTCCAAGACTGCAATACTCGAATAGCAACTTAATTTATCTTTAATCACGTGTGCAACATCTTGCCCAGAAGTGCCGCCAAGAGTAGCTCATCTGCGCAAAATGAGCGGCAGGTTACATGCTCATTTCTAGGCTTGGTTTTGTGAATTCTGGCTGCTTAAGAAACTCGTCGAAGTCGGCTTCGGTCAATGTACGATTGTGCTCAGCAATTCGCTGGTTCAATTCAGCGGTTGCGTTTGGTAGGCCGCGCTTAGTCGCCCAATGCCCCTTTTGCCCCAGTGGAATTGTTGGAATCTCAGGTGATCCACGACGCCTCGCCGACTTCGAATGCATGAACAGGTCAATTCCTGCCTCCCTAGCCTTCGCATTGATCATATTTGCCACCTCCGTTCTGATCTTCTCGATCTCGACTCGGCCGGTTCTGCCATCGTCTAGAACCCTTGTTTTTTTGTCAAACCCGCGTGGGGTCATTTCTCTTGTTGAAAATAAAATGTGCGTGTGCCAATTTTGGTTATGAAAAAATCCGGGTGCACTTTGCATGGGTACTGCGTGCTGCCCTTTGAGTTTGAAAAGCTCCTCCGCCGAAAAAATCTTTGGCTCATGAATGTCCGCTTGAACAACCACCTTGTATTGCTTAACCAGGTAGTGCGCAATTTCCGCAACCAATAGAGCACGTTCTTCATAGGAAAATTCTGCGGGCAAAGAAATCATAAGCTCACGGGCCAAGCGGCTATTTTTTCGCGTGTCTGCCTTGGCTGCTGCGTTCCACACTTTTTCTGGGTACAAAGCCCAACCCGGGGAATTCTTTGGGGCCGTTATGTAACTGAAGCAAACATCTTTTCGATGCGAATAATCGTAAGTCTTCCCTGTTTCCGCATCGGTGATTTTTTGACCTGCTCGATAGGCTGAGCGCTGCACAATCGAAGCCCCGTCAGACCTTGAAACAACATTTATTTGGCACTTAAAGTTCTTCACGTTAATACTCCAAAAGGTAGTTTGCGTATCTGAAACAAGAGCAAATTGGTGTGGTCGCGTACGTTCAGATCAAGAAATATTTCAGAACAACAGATCACTGCATGTTTTGCATGGTTGCGTTCTTCAACTTGTTCTCAAGAATAAATCTCACTGCTTTTTTAACCTAGTAATTCGTTTACCTCAAAAGCACTGTGTTCTAAATTTAGTGCTCAAAGCCATAACTAAAGAAGGAAAAAAATGCGAACAGCACAACAACGACTTGCTGAAATTGAACGCAAACAAATTCTCTTAATTAAAAAAGCACGTATCGAAGAGACAAGAAAAACTCAAAAAGTGGGCGAGTTCGTACGCGAGCACATGCCGAATGTTGAAGCAAGCCAAGAGTTCCTTGCTTGGTTGCGGACAGACATTGACAAGGCATTATTCGGCGTCACCATCGACAAAAGGGAGCGCATGCCACGGGGCGAGAAGGCTTCGAGTGGGCAAAAGCACGAAGAGGTCAAGCCCAAAAGCATGGAGCCAAAGGTTGCAAATAAAAACAGACCCAGTTTTGCAACGGAAGCCAGCCTCAAGGGGCTTCCAGAAGAGGTTCAGGTCAAGGTAGCAGCGATGACAAAAAAGCCTGAGCCGAGCCCACTGACTGGCGGTGCAGGTGACTTTTTAAGGAACAGGCTCAATGGACAAATCTAAGCTGGCCAACATCGCATTACTGAAGCAAGCTGTTGGCGAAGCAAAAGGCCTTGGCGTTCCCGAAAGTCCAATTAGATATGATGAAGACGATTTTAATTGTCTGTTTGCCTGGGAAATTTCGAACGCAATTGCGTTTGATTGGGCCAAAAGGACCCTCACCGAAATTGATAGGGACTTCATTTTTGGCGTGGGCTTGAAAGATACAAAAAGAGGACTAGTTGAAGCTGCGGCAGTAGACTTGCTAGAAGTTATAGAGGCCGAATCCTTTGATGAGCTTGCTGACTTGCGAGATGGTCGCCAGTATGAGCTGCATGGGCTGACGAAGTTCGGGGATGATGATTTTGTTTTTAATCCAGCATGCCACCAAATGGCAGCCATCGTTTTATACCGCAAGCAACTTTAATCAATGGGCTCGCAACCCACGCCCACTTGGGTGATCCCCAGGTGGGCCATCACATGGGACCAAGTGCCCTCACAGCTTCTACAGAACACCAAAATTGTAGCCCGCATACCCTCCTCGCCCTTTGAATCCTGAATTCCACTTAGTGTCCGGGAGAGGTCTAGGCTTGAGCAGAATGGGCACATGTAGGAATGGTGTAGCAGCCGTTCCTTCATGATCTCAAAGGCGTCAGGTGGAAGATCTGGATCGATGTTCATGACTAAGTTTTTTAAAAAATCCCACTGTGGGATTTATTGATCAAGCGGCCTTTTTCAAAATATGAAGAGGTCTTACTAGAGTCAACAAGCGAGCTGATTCTGCAAATAGAGCCCGTAGTTGGTCGCCATCGACCCCAAGCCCCGCCCCAATGTTTTGTACTTCATTGCTGGCAGCCAGATAATCAAAAAAGGAGACTAGCTCAACATGTGAGCCACCGACCACCGCCAAACCAGTGTGCGTGTTTTCAATCACCTTGATCGCTTGAATGCTCATTTCAGACCTCATCCGGTTAATCATTTGGTGGGCTTAACGGCGTCGCCACGACGCTGCCTTGTGTAATGCTCAGTCATGCTTAGGGCAGCATGCCCCAGTTGCCTTTGGGCTTGCCTGATATCCCCAGTGGCTTCAGTAGTATCAGTGGCCGCCTTGGCTCTAAGGTCCCTAAATTGAAAGCCCTTGATATCAACACCCGCTGCTGCCCTGGCCTTGGTGAAGCGCCCTTTAAGCGCACCTTCAGTTAACTTGCTGCCGGTTTCAGTGACCAACAAATATTGGTGAATGACGTTCTTAACCCTTCGGTATGACTGGATCTCTTCAATTAGACCCTTGAGCTCACCACTAATTTCAATCCGAAGCTTCTTCCCTGTTTTCGACTGCTCAAAATGCATAAAGCCATCCTTAATATCACCGGCGGTGGCCGATAAAACATCACCAGGACGCTGGCCGGTGAGGTAAGCCAACTTCATTGCAAAACGAGTGGGCTGGTCTGCTTGTTTCAACACCGCCTCAAATGCATCATCTTCAACGTACACCGTCGCGCGCCCTGTCTCTGAGTAACCCTTAATGCCCTTCACCGGGTTTTCCGAATCGGTCATGCCCACCGACCTGGCGAAGTTGAACATGTGGCTGAACAACGCCTTCTCTCTATTGGCTCTCACGTGGCCTTTTCCATCTTTGGTCCGCTGATCCAAATATTGCCGAATGTGAAGGGGCCTAATTTGATCAAGGGGGGCCGGGGGATTGCCAAAAAAACCTTTTAGTTTCTCAATCTCTTTAAGGTTGTCCTGGCGAGTTCTTGGCGCCTTGGTGGGGAGCACATCCTTTACGTACCTGTGAACCAGGTCGATGAAATTAGGACCATCCTCTTTAATTACAAGAAGGCCGCTGTGTTGCTTCTCAAGCTCAGCCCAGCGCTCAATGGCCTTCAAATAGTCGGTGCCCAAGGCCACTTCTTTTCGAGGTTTGCCGCCCAAATCATAAGCGTAATAGTCCTTACCGTGCTTGGTTCGCTTTCGCAAGCGAGGCGGCAAATTATTGTGCTTGTAAGACGTGCGGCCCATCACAAAACTCCAGGTTGCCAAGTCGATTTGATACCGGCCGGCGGTGGCGAAACACGAGTTGACTCAAAATATGAACGGGCCACAATGGGGCGACCACGAGCGTTCTGAATGAAGGGAATGCCTGCCTGGCGCAAAAATGCACACTGCAATTGATGCTTGGACAGGCCGCTTCTGCCAACAGCAATCCCGCTCAACTCAACCATTTCTTTTTCTGACAAAAACATCTAGGCCTCTTTTTTCACTCGCATGAAAATAAATTAGCTTTAAAAATTACACCTGTGTAAAAAAACAGGGGTTTTGGGCAACTATATTTTCATGAACGAAATTCCGCCTTTAAGCCAAGCCGCTTTACGTCGATCAAATTGACCTCTTCGGAACCATTACGAATGGCCCGGGCGGCCAGCCTGCGTAGGTCTGCATTGATTTGGCGAAGGGATCGGGTTGAAACATTAATGGCCTGCAGGGCGTTTTCTTCGAAGTCTACCGGCAACTTAGCGGCCATCATTTGAATGATTTTTAGCTGCTGCTCAGGGCTTGGCCTTGATACATGAATAACCTCACATCTATCCAAAATCGCAGAGTCAATCCCGGCGGTGGTGTTACAGGCCAGAATCTTGATCCATCCGCTTAGGTCCATTTCGTGATCAAAATAGAGGTCCTTAAATCGGCTGGATTGATCCAGGTCAAGCAACTCAAGCAAAACTGGCTCGATTGGGTAACGTCGATCATCCTGATTTCCTTTATTTGCTTCGTCGCAGAAAAATACGCCAGCGTGCGCATTTGTCCGGGCAATCTCAAAAATGAAATTGGATGGCTTACCTTTGTTCCAAGTCGAGTTTGAACCCGTTAATGCCCATGGTGCGTCGGCGGTGGCGCAAGAAAAATTGATGAATGGCGCTCCGGTAACCTGCGCAATTGAGTTCGCAAAATGGGTTTTGCCAATGCCTGGTTGACCAACCATCAAAATGGGGCGTGGCGATGGGCGTTGCTGTCGAGCAGACAAAATAAGCTCGCTGCAGAGAAAGTCGATCACGTCAGCCATTGCCGGGTGTGACTCAGTGAGAATCTCTTCGAGCAGAGCAAATCGTGGATCGTACTGGTTTTTGTAAATCGATTTTTGCTTACCCGCACAACTCGAAAGTGACTTGATCTTTTTAAAAAAATCAGTTTGCTCATCGTGCATGGTGTCAGTTTCGCGAACTAAAAGCTTTTCAAGCAAATGACATTCGGGCAACCGAAACTCGGGTGGTGTTTCATCGTGGTCGAAAATTTCCTCTTCATCTTCGGGCTCTTCGTTTTTTAGGGGAAGTCCCGCTTTATTCAGTTCCTCGGCAAGCGGATCTCGCTTCTTTTTTGCATCGGTAAACTGCTGAACAATTTTCAATTCCATGACCAGCTTTTCGGGCAGGATGATTGAAAAATCCCCGTCGTGATGAACTTTGTACACTTCGCTCCAAGCCATGTATGTCACGCCACCGTGCACCCGCCCCCACCTCAATGGACCATTTGTTTCAATCAACTCAATTGACATTGGCAAAACTCCGGGCAAAAAGGGGCCTAAGCCCCTGGCGGTGGGGCTAAGAAATTCGTTGGCAGTGGGGGTTATTTAGCGGACGAAGTGTTCCATCAACTCAGCCTGGGCGAGCTGGGCGTGCTGAAGTAGTTGATCAGCCAAGTTTTCAACGGAACAGATTGCTTCAAATGTGGTGCGGGTCATGATGGTTTTTTTGTAATACATCAGGTCAAAACCAATGTCTGTCGCGTCAGCGCGGTCAAATTTTGAACAAGCCATCATGTACCCCTTTTCTTTAAAAACTCCCTGCAAGGGAGTCGATCATCTTTCTGGCGGCCCGCCTAAATTCGGGCGAGCCTGACTGCAATACCTGAACAATGTGGGCTATATCATCATCATCTTTGCTGGCCGGTAAAGTTAGGCTGGCCAGTTTTAATTCAAGTTCAGCCACACGTTGCTCTAGGCTTTTTTCGGCGACCAGGAACTGCGCCCCGTCCCTAATTTCTTCAAAACTCATTTGCAAATATTCGGCAATTTGCTTGCAGCTTTCAACTGATGGACGGGTTTTCCCCGACGACCACTGGCTCACCTGTTGTGGACTAAACCCGAGCGCATCAGCCATTCGGCTGCGATTGCCGCCAAAGTTTTTAGCCAGGATGTGGGCTATAGCCGCCTGAAAGTTCTCATTCATTGGTATCAATCCTACAATATTTTAATTTAAAAGTCAACTGATTTGAAAGAAATATTCCCGAAAGCGCTTGCCATCACTTTAAATTTGAATTATATTTAAACCATCAACACACGGGGGTACAAATGGAAATCAAAGATCAATGTTTTGAAGGATTGAGCGGCCCACAAATCGCAATTCGCGTACTAGGTGGCCAAACAAAAGCAGGCCAGAAGTTTGGCTACACACCTCAAGGCGTTCAAAACTGGGTGGTTCAGGGCATCCCAAAAAACATGGTGGAGCGCGTTGCTGAATACACCGGCATTCCTGTTGAAATGTTAAAGCAACGCCCTAAGCGCAGCAAGAAAAACGCTTGAAATTTAAAGCAAGAAAAAATAGTTGGAAAAAATAAGGTTTTTGGCCCACAAAAAAATTGGGGTAATTAAGATGATTTTAAGGTTTGGTGAAATTGAGGAAATTGACCAAGGTCTAGCTGCTCAAGTTTTAAAAGCTGATCAGGTGTCGGGGCAGGTCATTATCCGATGCGTCCAGCAAGTAATGCGCGGGTTTGTGTTCGATCGCGAAATTAACTCAATGGGATTTTTGGGCGCCTACGCCGAACTGGGCAAGGCAATTAGTAAATTGCAGGAATTAGCGAAAAAGGAGGGGGATGCGAAGAAAGTAGAAACAATTGATGTGTGCATAAAAATCACAAGTGTTCGAGTGCGGCAGCTTGTAATTGCCGGGGACATGATCTCTGACTTACCTGATAAGCCTGTCTTTCAAAGCTCGGTGATGGTTCACTAATTTTTTGTAGGTAGAAAAACAAAAGGACCCGCGCTGGATCCTTTCGCTCTCACTTTGCTTGGTGGAACAAGCTTAGTGAATTTATTAAAAGTCATATTTGGGATGACATTCAATATGAGAAAAAATACCAGTTTATTAATTAAAACGCAACAGTTATTTGTTGCGCAAGTGCATGTTTTTACAGGGGGTGTGCGATGAGCAACATCCTTATTACTAAAGCTTTTTGCTCCACCGCCGTGGGATCATCAAAGTTCGTCCTGATAGTTCTGGCGGATGCGGCCAATTCAGATTCACAAACATGGCAAGGGCTAGACACACTAGCCGCCAAAACTGGTCTGTCCCGCTCGGCTATAAAAAATGCCATGGTTCGCCTGGTCGAAGACAAGCACATAACCATGGATCGCCGGTACAACAAAACGAACATATACACAATCCACCCAGTTGAATGTCCAAAACTGAAAGAATTGCTGCTTGAGAAGCCAACATTGGCTGCGCGTGAATCATTGCTTGATCAAATTTTCGCAGAGATTTCAGGTAAGAAAAAATCGCTGGCTGAAGGTGGCAAGAAGCTAATGAGCCAGAATCTGGCCCATCAGAATTCAGAGGTAATGAGCCAGAATCTGGCCCATGATGAGCCAGAAACAAGCCCATTAATGAGCCAGAATCTGGCTAATAACCCAAAGGTAACCCAAAAGAACCCGAAGGAAGAAGCTAACGCTTCCCCCCTGCCCTCTGTTCCCGCTCAAGCAGGCAGGAAAAGGACAGAGATCACACTCGCGGAATACATAGCCAATTGCCAAGCGAATGATAAAGAGGTCGTGCCTGAAAATCATTACGTGTGGGACAAGGCAGCAGCGATCGGTCTGAGCATTCCCATGGTGAACTTGGAATGGGCTGTTTTCAAAGAAAAGTACACAACTGTCTCTAAGGACAAATCAAAAAAATACGCGGATTGGATGCAAGTATTTTGCAATGCAATTCAAGGTGGCTGGCACAGGCTCTATTTCGTTCAACCTGATGGGCTAGTAGTTACAACATCACCCGGCCGCGCGGCAGCCAAATTGCATGAGGTGCAGCTATGAGCTACCAAGTATTTTCAAAGGAAGTGGTTCAGGAGCCCGCAGATTTTGTAATTGAAAAAAACCTAGTAGGGATGTTTTGCGTCGACAAAGCACATATGCACATATGCTTGTCCGCTGGGCTAAGGCCGCAACATTTTAAATGGCGGCTGCCACAAGAAATATTCAAAGCGCAGCTAGCCCTTGATGATCAGGTATCTCAATTCGACTGGTTTATGGTCGGCCAAAAAGTCACGTCAACCTTGAAGCAGGAAAAAACAACTGAGGTTGTCGATCTATTGGGATCTGCTGGTCGGCTTAAGGTTGAAGCTCTAACAATCCATGCAAAAACAGTAATGGACCGTGCTTCTAAGGGCCAGTTGATATCGGCGATTAACGAGATGATGGAAAAAGCCCAAGAGCCTGGATTCACCGTTGCTGACCACCTACCTGGATTTATGGAGAAGTTGGAATTCATGCTGTCCAACAGCAATGGTCCAAGCGCCGGACTTCAATGTATCGCTGATGTTCTGAGAAAACAAACAGAAGCAATGGAGCGGCGAGAAGCTGGGGAGGACAACCGAATTACAACCGGCATTGAAAAACTCGATGAGCTGATCGGCGTGGGAATGTTCCCTGGTCAATTGGTTGTTGTTGCGGGGCGGCCTGCCATGGGTAAGTCCGTTTTTGCCCAGCACCTGGCCACGGTTTGCGTAAAGCGCGGCGGCACCGCTTTCATTTTTTCACTTGAGATGCCAATCGTCCAGGTTGCAGACCGACTGATTGCCTCAACCGGGTCAGTTTCACTAAAAGATATTCGGAACCCACGAAACGCAGATGACCATTTCTTTGAGCGCTACACGCTAGCAGTTCAGATGGCTGAGGCGGACTTACAGGGCCTGATGATAGACGAAACGCCCCGGCGCACAGTTCAAGCAATAGTGCGGGAAGCAAAGCGTCAAGCAATGAAAACAAAGCCTGATTTGATCGTTATTGATTACCTGACCCTTATTGAATCTGAAAATGAAAAGGGCGAAGAGAACGAGGCGCTGAGAATTGGCAAAATTACAAGATACCTAAAAAACGTTGCTCTTGAAATGAACACGACAATTGTTCTTTTAAGTCAGTTCAATCGGTCGGCTGAATTATTTATGGATAAGCGCCCAACCGCCGCACAATTGAAGAGCTCAGGTTCTATCGAGCAAGATGCTGACACAGTGATCGGGATTCACAGACCCTTTGTTTACGACCAAAATTTCGATGACCCTGAGCTTTGCGAGCTACTTGTTTTGAAGGCTCGAGAAGGACACCAAGGAACTGCCTATTGCTCTTTCAGAGGCGCATGGCAGAGCTTTAGCGATCGTCCAGGCTATGAGCCCCCGGCAATTGAAAACGCGCATAAAAAATACCAAAAAGGAATCAAAGCATGAAGCCTTGGCTTTTACCCTACATGATGAATTTGCTACGGCTTGTTTGCTAACGATGTTGAGTCTGGATTTGTCGCTAGTGCCAAAGGAAAAAATGAGGCCAGGTGAAAAAGTAGGCGAATACATCGCCCGAAAGTCATACGAATACGCTGATTACATGATCGCTGAGCGGAATAAATCAAGAAAGCGGAGCAAGCACACCTCGACGCCGTTGCGCGCCTGGGTTGTTCGCTTTGTCATGTCATTGGGCTGGGCGATTCGGAGGCGGAAATCCACCACCTGTGCGAGGGCCAGGGTGGTGCACAGCGAGCCAGTAACTTCTTGGTAATCCCTTTGTGCCCAACGCACCACCGCCACAGCATTGAAGGAATCCACGGCCACCGCCGCGCTTTCAAGTTAGCCAGCGAAGACGAAATGAGCTTGCTTGGACTTTGGAAAAAATTTTAGGGTGATGGATGGGGTCTACGGACCTGCGGCGTAAGCCAGCAATGGCGATTGGGCCATCTGGCAGCCGGGAAAGACCGGCCCCGTGGGGCGGGGGGTGGGTCAAATCCCTGGGAGGGGTCCCCACGTTATACCGCGCCATAACTTGATTTTCACGCGTCTTATAAATTCTCTACAAACACCAACACTAACAGAACAAAATGGCAAAAAAATCATCTAATGCGAATACCTGACTGAGAAAAAAGTTCACAAACCTACACCTCCAATATTATGCCTGTCGTGATTAACGCCTCCAAATGATCCTGGATCCTTCGCGGTAGGCCCTCTCCCTCTATCAACACACCTGCCTCCATATTCTTTTCCATAGCATGCCCAGTGAGGTTTGCACTCGTAACAAAAGCCAGTCTGCTATCGGACACAGCGATCTTGGAATGCACACGACCTTCAGCAAATTCCTGAGATTTATTAGCCCAGTAATATAGTTTTGCTGCGGGGAGCATGGAACGCATCTTACTAACCGCGCCACCGTTTTTATCATCCAAAGAATCCAGAGATGATTCCAATAGAACCTTAACCTCTACACCCCTGCGCACCGCTTGATCTAACGATGCCATCACCGTTGCAACATCAAAGACAACAAAGCTTGTCAAAAAGAGGGATCGCTTGGCAGAATTAGTAACCTGAAGCAAAGCCTGGGCCGTCCTTCGCGCAGATACACCAGGAGTCGTGGGTCCTGTCCATACAAAATCTACCGTTTGATTAAGACTTGCCACTTCATAGGTATGTGCTGCGGCGATTAGCATTGATGCCAATTCATCAGAAGATAAATTTGTGGCTTGCCATGTGGAAATAAGCCCGGATACCAACTGTGCCCCCAAAGGAGTTCGAACCACATCTCCAAGTGAAGAGGACAATTTATTTGGTTCCGAACCCCTTATTCTGATCGCCACCGCCAGAAGCCGCTCTTTCGAGACCTGTTTGACTAAAGCAGAAATGGCATTGAGCAATTCATCCATGTCAAAATTCTTTGAAAAACGCTGCGCCAGCTCTTTCGAGTGTTGAAATTAAAAGCGATCGATCTAAGTAACGATTTCCACGCTCACAGGAAGTCTCAGCAACGAATGAACAGGCGTGGCAGGCAGCCGCATGAAGGCTTCGATCTTTCTCAGGATTGTGTTCGGAACAAAGTGGATCCGAAGAACATATTTTTGACCGATTTAATGCTTGTTCAAGTAACCGACCCAAATTCTCTGGCTTGCCCAGTTCAACGAGTCCACCCAGAGTCCCATCTGAATCAGCAGCAGCGGTATAAATTAAAATTCCAGCCTGTCGGTAATCCCCAGAGGTATCAGCGTAAATTCTCTCTCGTATACTTGCCGCATTGTATCCACACTCCAATGCGAGCTCACGAATGAGTAAGTGAGACAAGGTGTGTAGCATCGCGTAGCGAATTCCTGGGTATCCTTCTGTTGGCTCTAAATGACGCGAATTACGCCAACCTGAATGTCCACCCATCATCATTGCGTCAACTTCACTTACTGCATCTAACGACTCCCACTTCTGAAGCAAATCTTCATTGAATTGAATGAAGATTCCCTCACCGTGCACTTGATTAGCGGGAATCCAGTCAGGCTTAGCTCTGGACAAACTCGCCATTTGAGGACGCTCATTGGGGTCGCTAGATTCTTCAGGAGCTTCAACCCGAGTAAACCCAAGAAGAGCATTAACTTCTCGTAAACGTTCGAGCAACAAAACCCGACTGATATATTTGCTAAACCGTTCAGCAACACCTACTTTTTTACTCATAAAGTGAGGGTAGTCTGTTGGAGGATTTGGTTCTGTAAGCACCTCCCACTCAGGGCCCTTGATATCAGCCTCTCCTACAGCATCCTGCCCGCAACCGTTGCGATAAATCTCTATTGCTGACCAAATAGAAGCAGCCGTATATTTGTCAATTCCTGGCAGAGCACCGGTCTTTCTTAATGTTTTAACTGTTACTGCTACCTCACCCTCTGAATCAAGATCCTCAAAGAACTCCCAGCCGTCCTGAATTAGTTGACTCAGAGGATCTTTTGTCTGAGGAATTGCAAGTGCAGAGAGCGTGATCGGAAACCAGCTATTTGTCGCACCCAACAGCACTGCGCGCGCCTCCTCATCACATTTTTTATCAAAGTGATTCAAATGTGGATGGCGTCCCCTGCAACCAGGTAAGTTCTCTTTGCCGGACTTTCCAAATGCGTGAGCCATACTTCTTGATGCTCCGCAGGCGTCGCACTTTACCCAAAGATTTTCTGTTTGAAGCGAGGCCCCGCTCTCGAAGAACCGTAACGTACCTTTGCAAGAACTAGTGCCGCTATGAACAAAATAATGCCAAGGGAAATCGTCAAGATGACCATCGCGACATGCCAGTAAGAAACGCGCAGGAACAGCGTCGGCGTCTTTAGCTTTCTGATCACCTTTGGAACCACGACACCCTTTATGAACAAATCTAGTTCGCTCAGGTCGGAACCGATTCTCTTTAATCTCAAACAGGCCCGCATCAAAAGGCGACAACAGACCACATTTCACGCAACGCATCCACCGCGGAAAAGGTTTTACCGGAACGCCTATATTTGCCTCGGCTGACCAAACATCCGCAAGTTCATTTTTTTGAAATGGAGGCATACGCAAGTTTTCAACCTGAGCACCCAGCACCTTGCGAACAGCAGCTAACAATCGTGCCTCTTGAACTGGCTGACAACGATCTTTTTCCCACTGATCAATTCCAAGGGTCACGACAGACAAACTCGGCAAGTCGATTAAAGCACCTGGTCCGTATGTCCAGAGTAATTGGCTCGGGCGTACTTCACCTACCGGGGTTTTATTGTTAATGCTCATGATTAGTCCTCATCTTTTGCTGCAGGACGAGGCTTCCACTCATGATCATCCGTAATCTGGCTCGTGTTCATAATCAAACGCACCCCTGGTTCCACCTCGCGCATCGACATTGGTACAGTCCAGTTGTCCCAGGATTGAATACCCGGCGACTTTATCAATGCAACGGTTCTATCCTTCTCTGGTCCACGTTTTTCATACGCCAAAAGACGCCCTCCTTTCCCAACTTCTTTCGCCCACTCATCTGCGCGCTTTTTAAGTTCATTTTCTGTAAGAGTCTTGCGTGAATTATCTTCAACAACATTTACGGCACGGTTCGCCAGAGTTTTTATTACATCCAACATCTCCTGCTGGTTCGGCATTGACAATTGTCCGGCCCCCTCGTTCGGGCTAAAAATATCGTTATCAAGACGCATTAGGCTAAGCATTGCGCCAGTCAATCCTCTATCCATCGCTCTCGGAGAAAAAGGGGTTACCGATTGAGCCTCAACATGTTTATAAAAAGTGGCGTGGTAATGCTCAAACGTCTCGTAGTGCGATAAATCTCGCGGTCTAGCCCATGTCAGCACTGTGCAAACTAGGCCCGGAAAAGAGCGTCCGACACGACTAGTTGCTTGAATATACTCGGCAGTTCCCTTGGGCTGTCCGTTCACAGCCATCAGCCCCAATCGATTCACGTCAACACCAACTGAAAGCATGTTCGTTGCTAGCACCACATCAATGGCCCGCGTATCTCCATCTTGCCAGCGCGTTACATATTTTCCAGCACTCGGATCGAACTCAGACTTAAACTTGACTTCCAAGTTATCAAGATATTTGGGGATATCTTGGCTAGACACTCGAGACGTCAATTCACGAATATTGTTAATGCTACGCTGCGCCAAAGCAGGACGTTCGACCATACTCATTTGTACGCGGTAGGATCGCGTCTGAACGTCATCCTCCGCCAATCGCTTCATACCACCCAACTCACGCAAAGAGTTGAAGTAGCCGACCATTGTCATGTACGGATCGGCAGGCTCTCCGAAGTGGTCGAATAACTCCTGTGCCGCCGTCAAGAACGCCGTGTAAACGCGGATCAGCATCGCCGGGCGTGAACTGCCTGGTGAGCACACGCCCAGGTAACGTCGCCCCGGCCTCTCTTTAATAGAACGTTGGACAGAAAAGTAATTGTCTTCAACATCCAAACCAGAGGGTGGAAAAATTGAGATTCTGCGATTGAAAACTCCTGACACCTGCTCTTTCGCTTTTCTAACCGTCGCGGTTGAGGCGATTATTTTGGGCTTCACGGTTTTTCCATTTAAAGCCCAGCTACATAACTCATCCACAGCAGTCTCATACAAGCCCACCATGGTACCTAGCGGTCCACTTATTAAATGGAACTCATCCTGAATGATCAAGTCTGGTGGACGAATCGGATTGATGGATTTGACCTTCGCGGAATTAAAACCTTTGCCAGCTTGGTGATTGCCGTTACATTCTGCACCTTGCCAAAGCAGGCCGTGGCGCTCGCATTCCTGCCCCACGCGACCAAATAGCGTGCGCACCTGACCACGCCACGCCATCATGGCGAACTTGTCCACGGTGGCGATCATCATCGTGGGCGGGCGGTGGTAGATCTCTTCGTCAACAACGAGTACAGGAATACCTGGGTGTGGTTGTTTGCTGGATTTACCCTTGGAAAAGTCACAACGAGCTTTCTTGTCGCCACAGTAAACGAAGGTACGGCCAGAGCCTTTGTCGACCTCGACATCACGCCCAGGAGCAACTTCTGAACCACACCAAGGGCAACTGGTGAGCTGCGCAGGTGATGATGTTCCTGCGTTGTACTTCCCGGGGTTGCGCAAGTCCTCAATCGCACGATGACTATCTTCGGTCGTCCCCGGTGTCACTTTATTGCCAACCCATAGACCGATAGTGAAGGGTTCTGTGCCAAGGGACCTATCGTTCTTTTCCAACGCCTCGCGACGCAGTACTTCCATCGCGCAAATCAACGCTGTGGCACGCTGGAACTGCTGCAGCGTTAGCAAGCGCAAGGTGTAACGCATGATAACGGCCAACCCGCGCGAACTATCAAAACCGCCAAGATTACCCTGCATTCGCCGAATGGCCATAGTGAAGGCTGCAACGCCCAAATAGGCCTCGGTCTTGCCACCGCCGGTGGGGAACCACAATAGGTCAGCATACGCTTCGACAGGTTCAACTCGATCCGGGTGGCTGGGATCTGCCAGCGATGGAATGGATAACAGAAGAAACGCCAACTGAAATGGACGCCAACTGCGATTCTTCAATACGTCAAACTTCTCGACAGTTACAGCCTCGCCTCGTCGGATAGCTAACGCGTACTGGCTTCGCACCCGTTGCGTCGCCATCGCGCGGTTAGCAAAACGAAAGGCAGCAAGCGCTTTCTCGTCGTCTTTAAGGGTGTCAATACCCCGCTGCAGGCGAGAGTGTATTTCTTGGCAACGATCCAAAGCCTGGTGCGACTGGGTGTCATAACCAATTACCTCTGTACCAATGCGAGCATGCTGTTCATCAATCCACGCGGCGTAGTCGCGGGTCAATGTATGTAAGGCATCCACCAGTGGGTCGATGTCTAAGGTCGCCAGGCGCTGCATATCGAGCAGGCCACTACTGACCATCTCACGCATGGCCGGGCGATCGGATGGATCTAGCCCTGGCGTCTCTGTCACTTGCACCTCGTACTGCGGCATCACTGTGGTGCGAACCTCGGTGGCCAGCGTCACGTCGTCTGCGATTTCGGCGTGGACGGCGACCCCATGGCCCACAGCGAATTCGACACGGTTGCGGTAGATCATCTCCAGCGCTTCGCGCTCGGGGTCCATACCGTCTGCGTCCAGCACCGGCCTGCGTCGAAAGATGGCGCGCTTGGCAGCGTCCTTCTCCGAACGAACGATCAGCTCGGGTTGGAACACCCATGCCGTATCGCGGTTTGTGTCTAGCTCTTCCTGTGCATTCACTAGGAACAAGGTAACCAGCCGATCGTCATTGGCATTCTTGGAACGAATGGAACCCTGCAGGCGCACTTCGGGAAACTCGTTATCCGGTGCCTTATGAGGAATAACACCCTCAATCAGTGGCAGTACGATCTTGCCGCCACAAGGGATGCGTTGCCACACCTTGGCCTTCTGCCCGTTGGACTTGAGCAGTTCATGCTCATCATTGGGTACCCGCTCGTAGCGGCCCCAGCGCGCTTCGATCTCAATCCGGTCGGCATCACCATCGACGCAGAAAGTCATGCCCAAACTGCTGGGCACCAGAGACTGGTTACTGGCGGCATCAATCTCGTCAGATGAGTCCGACTCCGGCTCCACACGCCCAGTGGCTGTTCCAAACTCCGCCCCTGGCTCGTGCCGTCCAGGAGCCAGGGCCTCCGCGGGCTCCTCTGCATCATCATTGGCCAATGGTCCGTCCAACCCCTCAATACCACCCTGTGCGGCCTCACGCGGAGCCAGCTTGCCAACCAGGTAGCGGTCGCGTACACCCATGTCGACGATGCGTTCGCGGGGTCCACCAGCAGGGCCGAGTAAGTCGTCCATCACAGCAAGTTGCAACAGCTCCCGGATATAGGCTTGATCCTCAATGGTCGGCACTTCGGCGATAGTCTTGTGCAACGCTTTGGGGAGCGACTCCACGAAATCTGTCCATTGAACACGGCCGACGCTGCCAGACGAAGGCGGGGTGAGCGACGTAAGGCCAATCGAAACTGCGGCATCGACCAACAGCATGCGGTCTAAATAGAGTGTGGTGGTCTCCAGATCGGAACGGACTCGCAGTACCCGCCCGACCCGCGTGATATGGCCAGCGGCGTTCAGGATCAACACCCAGTCTTCATCAGCGATGGCTTGATACAACGAACGCTCGCCTTTTAGCCGTAACATATAGGGTGCAAGCGTGAGATCAGCAGCAAGGCCATGATCGATGGCGATCCATGCATTTGGTGTTTTTGTCATGCGTTAGCTACCTCAAATTCTGTCCACGATCTTTTCGAGCTTGTCGAGTGACTTGCTCTTTTCGATGTATGCCGAATAAGCCTCTTGGGCACCGTGAATCAGGGTGTCGTAATGAACGATTCGGCTGCCTGGCGAAATTGATACCATTGACGACTTGAGGCGCTCCGGGTTCGATGCCTCTTCATCGACGGTCTTGCCAAGGACGAAGATCACTTCAATGTCGGGGTTGGGCTGGTTCTGCTCACGCAAGATTTTCGTCAGCTTGTCGACATAGGTCTGCCCTTGCTCGACAAGCTCAAGCAATCCCATCTTGCGACCGACCTTTTTGAGCTCGACAATGACGTGCTTGCCAGCATTGGTGCGATAGGCGATATCGACCCTACCCAGACGCTCTTTCTCGGTCATGTCCTCGATCAGCACGCCTTCCGTTGTGAGACGCGACTCCATGATCGGGCTGCCTGTGGCGCGCTCCCAAGAGGGATCTAGCAACCAGAGATGATCGAAAAGATATTTCTGGAGCACCCGCTCTTTTGCGTTCTCATCAATGATGGTTTGGAAATCTCGGATCGCATCCAGACGCGATTTGACGATGTCCCGGTAGAGGGAAGCCTCAAGGGAGTCCCTGTCGGCGAGAACGGCCAGGAGTCTGTCCGCACTTTCGATACTCGTCACGAACTCCTCAGTCGAGCCGCGCAGCTTCATGCGCTCGAATGCCAGGATGCCATGCCGGTACATCAGCTTGCGGTCGTCCTCGTCATCCACCGGTAGCGCGCTCAATTTGGAGATCAGCGTTTCCGCGCTTTTTTTGTATCCTTCAGGCAGCGTGTCGAGCCACTCAGCAAGAGCGGGAGAGGATTCTTTCGCCTTTTCGACTTCATGCTTTTTTCGCCATTCCGTCCAACGCTTTTCGACTTGCGTCAGGCGTGATTTCAGGAATGCGATCAGTTGCCCGTATCTTGGGTCATCCTCCTGAACGCGCTGCCTATCGCTGGTCGCAATATCAGGTGCATCGTCCGCATCAAGAAAATCAGCCTCAATCTGCCCAGTGAGGTACTTCGTGTAGAGACGCCCATCGTTTAGCCTGTCGAGGATGTTCTCGTGAAACAGGCGGCCACGAGCAAACACGACGATGCCGTTCAGATTGCCAGCATCCTCACTGTCCAGTTGTTTGGGAAATCGCGCAGTACCTATCCAGCCACTGACCTTCCAGCCTATATGCCAAGCATCGAATCGATTCGGCAACGATTCCTGTTCCAACAGTTGTGTGGCGGGAGTCAGGTCGAGTGTGTCATCGCCGAGCTGCCAGAGAAACTGCACCATGGGCAAGTCACCACGATCGGCGGAGGTGATGGGGCGACCGTCGAGGTCGATCTTGAACCCATGGACTTCGCCGATCACTGAGAAACGACGTGCCAGACGCTTGCGCAACGCAAGCACGCCACGCCCGAGCCGCTGTCGTTTGATGTCATGCAAAACGATGCGCGTGCCCTTGGTGACTCCGATCTTGTCAGCAGGTAGGGATTCGGGGCTATAAAACGGCTCCTTCTTCTGCACGGATTCGTGGATACCTTCCACGGTCATACGGAGGCCGTGTGCCGCCCCATCCTTGGCGGACTCGACCTCAATGACATTAGCAATCGAAAAAAGAGATAGTTTGCCCAGACCTTTGCGGCCCATCACAGGTCGGCCCTTCGCAGTGGTCTTGCCATGCTCGACATCCTCGTCACGTCGTCTGTAACCGACACGAAGATACTTGCCATTCATGTCGTCGACCGACATGCCAATGCCGTCATCAATGATCTCAATCCGGCTACCGTCGGGGTCAATCTTGATGTCGACCGTCTCGGCATCGGCATCCCACGCGTTCGCGACAGCCTCTGTCAGAACGGCGGCGATGTTGCTGTAAAGGTTGATCCCGAGATGGTCGAGCACATTCAGATCAACCGTCATTTTGTATATGTCAGTCATTTGCTCCACCTATTCATCAAACGCTTCGACACCATCAGGATTCTTCCCGGCCTTGAGCATTGCGAACTCTTTAAGGAACTGATCTACGGATTCGCGAGCCGAGTCCGGAACGGCACTAGCCTGCTGCAGGGCCATCAAGCGCTGTGCGCAGGCCGTGGTATCCACATACCGTTCTAACCAAGTTGGATTCAATCGTGGTTGAAGGCGCACGGCCCAATCACCCATCGTCTGTGAACGTGTGTGCGAGCAGAACTTCGGCAGGAATGCCAGCAGACCATCATTTGATGAAGTTGCCGCTTCACACCATGTCTTGGCTTCGACAGGGTCGCCCCATAGGCACCATGCAGCCAGAAGGCGGGCAAGTTTTAAATGTGCCAGCAGTTCGTTCTGACTGAGTTTGGTTTTCATGCCGTCGAGCCAGCGGGCTTTCAAGTCATCAAAAGTGCTGGCATCAACGAGCGGCTCTTCGCCGCTCTCGGCCTCCTTCTTTGCCTCATCGAACAATGCTGCGATCAGATAGCGCTGCGCCCCGAGGGCACGACCTTGGGCTATAGCGGTCTCGAGCAGGGTATGCCGCTGCGTTCCATCGACTCGTTTGAGAAGGTGATATACCACGCGTGTAATGCGTGATTCGTTGCCAAAATCAAAGGAGCCGCGTTCATCGCTTTCCAGCACGAGTGAGTCGCCGATGTCGAGAAGTACGCCGATGAACACGGGGATGTGCGCATCGGGAATGTCTTTTTCAACGTGATCCATCATCCGTTCAAGTAGTGCCCTTGCTTTCGACAGGCCATCAGGACGCTGCACGCTCGTGGCTTGAACCAGCGCGTCGCCCAATGCTGCAGGCGTTTCTGCCAAGCTCAAAAGCGCCAGCATTTCGCTGCGGCGGACAGTGCCTGGAGGAACAGTCATGCGGAAGTAAGTAGGAAATGCGTCGGGGTGGCATGCGCGAAGAGCCCTCCGCCATTGCGCCAACCAGTCCGCCCCATAACCCATTTGCCCAATTTTCGGAAAGATGCGTTCAAGCAGTGCTTTCGTGCTCGAACGCAGCGACTCTGGCAGTGCTTGCGCCCATTGTTCGTGGAAGGCTGCTATCGCTCTTTGATCGCCGTCGTACCGGTTGTCACGACTGTGGCCTGAGAACTTATCCTGATTCGTGCGGATGACGTCGTACAGGTTGGGCAGGAAGACGCGAAGCGCCTCAAGTGCGATGAAGTCCACAGGGTTTACTTCGCCGCGTACCGCTGGATAGGTCACTGCCAATGTGTTCGTGAAACGGACGACATCACGCGGAACCTGAATCAGCGGATCGATGCCATCGTGGAAGGCGTTCGTCCAATAGGACTGATCGAACAGACCGTCTGTAGTGTCGCCAAGAATTTCATTGAGGCGTTTGAACAAGGCTGCCCGCAAAGCCACCCGATCGACCGGCGGCAATTCGAACGGCACCTGAATGATCTTCTCCAGATAGCGCTCGCCCGGCAGGCCACTCTGCTGTTCGATGGCCAGTGCAGCGACCTCGCGATCGAAGGCAAGCAAGTAGACGACGTTGGGGAAGTCGGCCAACGCCTTGATGACGGTGAATAGCTGACGAGTTTCTTCGGGCGTTAGCCGATCAATGTCATCAATGATGACCAAAATCCGAGTTTGTGCATCCCGCAGAATCTTGCTGATCTCTGATTTGAGCGCAGGAACATCTTTCGGTTTGCGCCTGGTGATCATGCCAACCAACTTGCCGATCTTGCTGCCAGCACCGCCGGTCATGCCGCTCAGGTCGATCAGGCCACCAACCCCTTCAGCAAAATCACCGAGCAAATCGCCCAGCTTCTTGAACTTCGCATTCTTGGCTGGCAGTACGGCTTGCATCTGGCCCAGAAAGGCCCGGGCCAAGTTTTCCTGCCCAGAGAACCACCATGGATTGAAGGTAACGATGGCAGGCTGCTCGGCTTCCGGGCGTTGTTCCAGAAAGTGCCGGACATAGCTCAGCACCGTTGACTTTCCTGAGCCCCACGGGCCATAGAGCGCCAGCACCAAGCCATCATTGCCTGGATATCGACAAATGCTATTGGCAAGGCTTTCGGCGAATGGAGCATGCCCGAATAGATCGTCCTGCGGGTTTGAGCTTGGGCGATCGGCGGAGAGCACGGTCATGGAGTCTCTCCGCCAAATAAATCCTCAGACGTTGGCGGGAGAAGATTCTTTGTGCGACGGCGACGCTGTGTTGCTCCCATTTTAGCAATGGGCAAAGCCTCATCTTCGAATCGCCTTCGATTCAAGGCAGATAACCGCACCAATATCTCTCTTCGAGCAGACTCATCAATAGTAAATCTGACGCCAGAGCTTAAATCTTGAAATCCATGGTTCAGGTGTATTCCATTGAACCCATAGGAGGCTAATACAACCTCATCCATTTCTCGCATCAAATCTCTTAACTTGACTACGTCATGACTCAAGTCTGTCTTGTTATGAATACGGTTGTATATCTTCGTCATCCCTTCATTTCTTTGGGCCATCATTGCTTGGCGATGTTCGTGGTATTTTTTGCCAATAATTTCCAACTCAGTTGAAAACGTTGATGGGAAAGGGAAAGTCTCAAAACAATCGGAGACGTTATATCTTGGGTCTGTCTTAAGCTTTGACCCGTGTGAATAAGCCCAAATTTCATGTATGGAACTTTGCAAAATTGCAAAGTGTTGGTAGTCATCAAATGCAAAGACATTTAATGCATTTGAGTAGATGTATTTCGAGGAAATGAAGCCTATCGCGTGGTATTTACTTACCGCAGATGCAACAAGGACTTGATCAAACTCCTTAATGGTCCGATACAAATTCACAGTTGGTCCAGTGAACTTCCACCACAAGTCACGCCGTTGTCTAGCCATCCCATTTGTCGGAACTATCTTTTCCCTAACGGGCTTCACATATTTTTTAACAATCTCCAACGCAAGTGGATATTGCTCGCACTCTTCAAGCGACCAGTCAGAAAAGTAAATTACCCATCGTCCAGGACAATAATTCGCAGACTCGTTTAGCTCCTCGCCATTGATGTATTGATAAATTACTCGACTGTACTTCTCCGAGGAGGACAATATTTGCTGAGCAAGCTGTTCATCAATGAAAAATCCATCACCCAATGGCACGGAGCCCTTAAAGCACTTGCCTTTGTTATTTATCAGAATTTCAGGTGCCAGCGCTTGCTTACCAGAAACAAGTGAGCTTGAAATTTCATCAACATTTTGACCATCCAACATGCTGATGCCATTCCAGTACTTCTTCGATATGCACAATGTACTCACTCTCACACTTGCAGCTCCAGGCCACTGAATATTTGTTCTTGCTGAATAGACAGTGCAGCCTTTCGCAAGTAAAAAATCCAGGCTGGTTTCTCTTGTATCAGCCTCGGAGATAGTGTTTGTTGCAATCAACCCGAAATATCCAATCTCTCGAAGTATTGACTCCGCCCTCAGGAAGAAATATGAACAGAGATCCGCATTCTTTTTTGCGTGCGACCAAGTTCTCTTTAGGTAATGGCTATATTCGATAGAGATTCGTATGGAAATTCGCAACGCCCATAGAAACGGTGGATTTCCGATAACAACATCAAACCCTCCCCTGTTGTTTAAAAAAACCTCAGGAAATTCCAACGGCCAGTGAAATGGATTCCTAACTCTCGACATGGCTGCAGTTCGCTCGGTCAGTAATAGCGAGGCCAATTCCAAAATCTGGGAGCATTCCTTTTCATTACCGCAAATTGCTTCATAAGCCGAAGCAGCCAGTTGATCTTCTCGTTCTTTGATCCCTTGATTTCCCTTGTCAGCCGAAAAATGAATTCCAACGAGGGCATCAGCTATACGCTCTGGTACTTCTAGTAGTTGTCGCGTTTTTGCATCTAATTGACCCATGGCCTCCACATCGCGAATGTCTCGGATAGGAATCTCACGCAACCGTTGCCGCAGCTCGATGGCATCACGCACGGCCCGCTCGATGTTCTGCCCGAACAGGCGCAGCTGCCCTTGACTGGAGGGGGTCATCGAAAGTTGTGTGAGCTGATCCAGCCGATGTATGCCGAGCAGGCTGTCGCCGCAGCGCAGGTTGTGGTCGAGGAAGCCAAACGGACGCCCTTTGGCCATCGTCACCAGCCAGATCGAGAGCTTGGCGAGCTCGACGGCCAACGGGTTCAAATCGACGCCATACAGGCAACGTTCGGCAATGAGGCGGCGTGCGATCACCGTGCGGGCTTCGCTGTCGCGTGGCAGAGGTTCCTTGGCTGCTCCGGCATCCAGAACGTCACCATCCACGTTCACGGCTTTGCCCGTTGCCTCGACTAGTGACCAAGCCTCGACGAGGCGATCCGATAACCAGCGGCAGGCCTGCACCAAGAAAGCGCCAGAGCCCATGGCCGGGTCGCAGATTTTGAGGTCGAGCAGTTCGGCGGGGGATTTCAGCACCCAGCGATCACGCGGCGTTCCCTCTGCGGGGCCTACATAGGCCACCGGCGTGAGCGTCTCGGCGACGATCGCTTCGGTCAGCGATTTCGGGGTGTAGTGGGTGCCGGTTTCGCGCCGGTCGGAGCCGGTGGTGACGATGAAAGCACCAGCGGGATAGACCAGTGGATAGCCCCATTGATCGGTGCGCAACAAGTTGGCATAGGGTTTGATCCGATTGCGGAGCTTGTCGTTGCCTTGGCAAACAGTGAGTAGTCGGTCAGCTAACGTGTCATCGACGGGCTTGGCCAGGTCATTACGTACTTTGCTGGCAACACTGCCAGAGCGTTCTTGCAGCATTTCGGTAAGTCGTGAAACGCCATCCAAACCTGCCGAATCCAGCTCAGCTAGTTTGATCCAAGGCGTTTTTGCCTTCTTCGTGGCATTCAACTCCAGCGTGACTTCATCGGTACGCTTGACGGTGCGTTCGAGCAGACCTTCATACACGTAGCCGATTTGTTCGACATTCAGTGCACGGTATGACAGCGTGCGCCCTTCATACTGCTGTACATTTTCAAGTAAAAACAGAACGGTGCGGTTGTCGATGGGCAGCGGCTTGGCGGCATCGGTGCGCCAGTTCGAACCTTTGGGTCGACCTTCGAGGAAGGGGAAACGGTCTGGGTCGAACAGTGAGCCGCCCAAGGCTGGCAGGCGCAGATTTTCGTGTTCGATACCGCCGAACACCGCACGGAAGATCGCCAACAGACGTGACCAAGCATCCCAGCGGCGTTCGAGGATCTCCTCGGATTCCTTGCGCAACTGCATGCGCAAGGTGGAGAGCGCGTAGTTAGCCTCGTAACGTTCGTCGCCCATCAGGAGCAGGCCACGCTCCTCGGCGGAGAGCAGGAACACTAAGCGCATCATCACCGTGAGCGCTGCTTCGTACAGCTCGGGTTCCTTGACGTCGTTCAGGAGCTCTCGATTGCGATCCTGGTCGGCTTTGTCGAGCGTCTGGATCAACACTTCGACGGCGCGGCGCACCTGTTCGCCAAGGGCGTCGGTGACTTCATCCTGGAATTTCAGTGAGCGATCGAACAGTGCGGGCAGTTGTTCGGATTCATCGACGTAGAAGCGCCGAATGCCGAGCAGATGCACGAATGCCTGCAGGGTGATGGGCTCCTGGCTCCAGATGCGGGCATACCAACTGGCAAAGGTGGTGACCGCACCGACCGGGGCATCCACCAGCATCCAACGCTCGCCATTGGTCACCAGCCCGAGGCGGCAGCTCAGCGCACGGCACAGAGCGACCATGCGATCGGCGGGTGTGGCGGCCCAGCCGTTTTGCTTCAAGGTGGCATCGAGATCGACATCCTGCGCATAGGTCTGGATCAGCAGCAGCGGTTTATTGGCGCGTTGCTCATCGATCACGGCAAGATCCGGCGACAGCGTCACGCCGTGTTCGGGCAAGCTGGCTCGAAGGTTGGCAGCGCACCAGTCTGCACGTTTCAGGACATCGCCTTTGACGTCTTCATCGAGTTCGAGTCCGCGCGACAGCACTTCGTCGATCCAAGCCGCGTGTAACTCGGCAAACTGCGCGTCTTCCAGCTCCAGCGCGTCACGCCATTCCTCGTAGGCTTGGCGCAGACGTTTACGCTTGATGCCATCAAGTTCTTCCAGCCCTTGCGGAAAGGCTTCCTTCAGAACGGGAACGGCGAGGAAAGGGCCGGAGATCTCGATCAGCGACAGCCAATCGTCATGCACGCTGGGGGTACTCATGCGGCACCTCCCTGAACAGCAGATGCAGGCACCAGAAAGATGACGGCGACCGGGAAGGTGCGGTCGTTCAGTTTGGCGTAGCGGGCTTCGATGGCCTCGGCCTCCTGCTGGCGCTCGGCTGGAATACGGGCAAGACGCGCCTCTAGCGCGGCGGTGTCGCGCCTGAGCTGTGTTCGTTCGTCTTCCGAGAACAAAGAGAGCTGCGCCGGTTGCTGATCTTTTTTCAGTTCGAGCTGAATGGCTTTTTCCAGCTCATCGAGCACGGTGCCAATGTCAGCAACTTCCTGCTGCTTGCGGGACTGCAGGGTATTGGTCAGGAACTTGAGCCGGTCTTTCGAGCGAGCATCGACCGACTGCAGGATGGCGCTCTGCGCGCGATCGAAACGCACACGGATGGCGTCGAACAGAGAGTCTGCGGCAGTCAGTGGCTTGGCTTGATCCAGCCATTGCTGGACTTTGGTGACGCCTTCTTCGCGGCGGAATGCTTTGTCGCCCAGATAACCACCGGCTACCGTCAGTTCTTCGTGAAGGCGATGATGATTGCCGCCCGTGACGACCAGCCGCGAGATGACGACCACGGCAGGTCCGTCGATCAGTGCGTCAGGCACCGAACGCACGGTGACGCGGTGCAGTTTCTTCACGTCGTCTTGCGCCCAGACCTCGGCGCGCAGCAAGCGCAGGCACATCTGCACCAGCCGGTGGTTGAGGTGAACCAGCACCACGTCGTCACGCCCGGTAGCGACTGTGTGATCAAAGGTAATGGGGCGAATCTGCAGTGTGTGGGGGTGACGCAAACCTTCGAGGCAGCGCGCCCACGAGCCCGAGAGCGCGGGTATTTTGAATACGGTTCCTGGTGGAGTATTCGCCAAATCAAAACGCTCAAGCGGCGGACGGCCTGCCAACACAAGGCCCGTCTTGACCGCCATCAGGATGTGCTCTGGAGTGAGGTGGAAATCCTGCTGCGTGGTCAGAAGCCGTTCGTGCAGCTTGGCGACGCGGTCTTTCAGTTCGCGCTCGGCGCGCACGAAGCGTCTGGCCTTGGCGATTTTGGCTTCGGCGAGGCGAGTATCAAGGTCTTTGAGCGAGCCTTCGATCAGCCCCGACATTTGCGGCGCGATGACGGGGTTGACGCTGCCCATATCCGCCCGCATGGATTCGAGTTTGCGCAGTGCCCGGATGATGTCGTCGCCGTGACCGCCGATGGTTACCTTGCCTTGTTCTCCACCATCGACGGGGTGCCAGATCAAGACCTCTTTCTGGCGCTGACCGTGCCGGTCGATACGGCCGTTGCGCTGCTCCATCACGTTGGGGTTGTAAGGGATCTCCAGATGGATGAGGCAGTTACAGTGGTTCTGCAAGTCGATACCTTCGGACGCGGCATCGGTGGCCAGCAGGATGCGCACCGCTGAATCCTTGGGTGAGGTCTGGAAGGCCGCTTTGACTTTCTCTCGCTCGTCCTGCGCCATGCCACCGTGAAGGATGGCCAGTCGATCGCCACCGAAGTCGTAGCTGGCCAGGATCTCGTGCATCCAATGGTGCGTGGTGCGGTATTCGGTAAACAAGATGACCCGACGATCATTCCACTGACCGTCAGTCTTGAGATTGATCGTGAGCCAGTCGAGGACTGCCTTGGCTTTGGCATCGACCTGGTTCTTGGCGGTCTGTGCCCACGACCGCAGTTCGTTCAGCATCTGCAGCTGGTCTGCTGTCAGCGGTTGCGCGCGACGTGAGGCCTCTTCGACTGCCTCGGACTGAGCGTTTTCGACATCCTGGTCGTTGGCGTAGTCCTCTTCGACCCGCAGAATGGCTTTGCGCAATATGCGGTCGGCCATTGCATCCTTGTCCTTGCGCTGGCTGCCTGATGTTCCAACCGCCGCCAGGCTGGCTATGTGCTTCTCAAGCGTAGATGCGAACGCGGCGGGAGAGGAGAAAAGGCGCTTCTTAAGCAATTGGTTGACGAACGATGTGCCGAAAGCATTGCCCGCTTTCTCTGCGTCCTGTTCCCGGCTCGCACAATAGTCGTTCAGCTTTTGGTGAATGACCCGCTCTTGTGCGGAGTACGCGGCTGGCAGCGCTTGCAACTTGCGCTGTGCATAGAGCGGCTTGCCTTCGGCATCGACCAGATCGCTTTTGAGGCGGCGGATCATGACCTGACTCAACTGCTTTTCATCGGGCAGGATGTTTCGAGCGAAACGCTGGTCGTCAAGCAACTCCAGCAGCGAAGTGAAGGATTCGGTGTAACCGTTGTGAGGGGTGGCCGTCAGAAATAGGCGATGCTGGAAGTGTGGACTGATGGAACGGATGAAGCGTGTGCGCTGGCTCTCCAACGCGTAGTTCGCACCGGCAGCCGGGGCGATGTTGTGTGCTTCATCGACGACGAGCATGTCGAACTTGCGCGGGTAGCTGGTGTGTGCAGGGAGGACGTCGCGCATAGCGCGCAGTCCTTCGCCGCTCTTGACCCAGTCCATAGACGCGATCAAGCGTGGATGAGAGGTCCAGGGATTGGCATGGATGCCGCGATCGCGTCGCAATTGCTTGATGTAAGCCGTGTCGACAACCCTGAAATCAAGCCCAAACTTTTCCAGCATCTCGACACGCCATTTTTCTTGCAACGATGCGGGGCAGATAATAAGGACGGTGCGAGCACGATGGCGCAACAGCATCTCCTGGATGACCAGACCGGCCTCAATGGTCTTGCCCAAGCCGACGTCGTCGGCGATGAGCAGATTGACGCGGGCCATGTCGATGGCGCGCACCAGCGGGTCAAGCTGGAAATCTTCAATGCTGACGCCGCTACGGAAAGGAGCCTGTAGAAAACCTCGGTCGGCATTGGTGGCAGCACCCCAGCGAACCGCATCAAGAAAAGCGTCGAGGGTGTTGGAGTCATCCTGGCCAGTAATTGACGGCAGACCTGCGCGCTCAATGACTTGCGCACCGGGCTCAATCTCCCAAATAACCTCAAGTTCTTCACCAAGACCGTCTTCATCAATTGATGCAAGTTTAATGAGGTGCTGAGCTTTCCTACCAACATCCAACTCAGCCTTAGTTACCTCAGACACAATCCATTGACGCCGTCTTACCTCAACCAACTGTCCGGATTCCGGCACCGAGTAGTATTTATCCTTGCAATGGACCTGATCAACCGCCTCGCTGCTCATTCAACATCCCGTAAATTTTAATTTTTTATATTTTCTATATGAGCATTAATACTTCTTGCAATTGCTCTTCCCAAATTGACAGGTACAGCATTGCCAATTAACCGACCAAGAACCTTGATGTGCACTTGAGCATCTTTTGGAACAAATTTGTAATTTCTCGGAAAACTCTGAAGAATCGCAGCTTCTCTGAGAGAAATGGCTCTGTCTTGTTCAGGATGTCCAAATCGACCATTACCAAAACCATAGCACTGGGTCGTCATAGTAGGCGCAGGCTTATCCCACTCCATTCTTCCGTAAACACCCGCATACGTTTTACCGCTATCGGCTTTGTGACAGTCTGCAACCAAGTGCTTAGGCCAATCTCTCCATGTTCCACCTGGGTTAGAAACTTGAATTCGTTTGAGATTTATGGGGGACAAAGTCGACGACAAATGGAGCCTATCTTTCGGTGAACCCTCACCCGCTGATATCGGTGGTAATTGAGAAATAGCCTGCTTTACAGTTCGCGGCTTTCTTACCGTTGGCTCAATCATTCGAATTTCACCGTGTCGAGATGCCAGCAAAACCATCCTACGACGAGTCTGCGGAACACCATAATTTGAACTATCAACAACCTCAAACCAAACCTTGTATCCAAGATCTTCAAGCGAAGAAACAAAGTCAGAGAAAACACTATGGCGGGCTACAGTTGGCACGTTCTCCATAGTGATTACATCAGGAAGTGTTTCATTTACAAGACGAGCAAACTGGTAAAGTAACCCCCACTTGCCATCGGTCTGATTATTTTCATATCGCTGCGCATAGGTTGAGAAAGGCTGACAAGGCGCACAGCCAGCCAAAACCTTAAGATCGGCATCTCCAAAAAGCGAGCTTAATTCATCCCCGGAGACTTTACTCACGTCTCTTTGTAGAAACAGAGATTGATTATTCGCTTCATAAGGGAATTTACAGGCAGGATCCACGTCAATGCCTGCAACAACAGGCAAACCTTCCAAGACAAAACCATGGGTTAGACCACCCGCTCCACAGAAGAGATCGATGCAAGAAACTCGAGTCGTCTTGGTGTTTGTTTGGCGTTTGGTTTTGGTCAGCATTTAAGAGTAGTCAAATAAATTTATGTAAGTAGTGTCAGGTCGCAAAAAGTAAGAAAGTTGCTCTTACTAATCTTTTTAATATTAGTTCATGACCTTGACTGAATTGGAAGCTAAACCTTAAATCGTACAAGGAAATTTAGAACTACTGTTGTTGAAAAACCTAAGCGAACTTATTCACTCGAGTGAATGACAGCGAGGGGTCATGATGATTAAAAAACATTCCATTAATGAAGACAGAAAGGCCTCGCGAGTGACTACACTTACTGCAAAGTTTGGCTTACAGACTCGTTTTGCGGGAAAGTGCGTTTTTTGCGGGAAAAGAAAAAGGGCTTCGATTTCTCGAAACCCTTTCTGTATTTGGCTCCCCGACCTGGACTCGAACCAGGGACCTGCGGATTAACAGTCCGTCGCTCTACCGACTGAGCTATCGGGGAAAGAGCCGAGATTATAGCAGCGAAATTTTTTTGTGCAACCCTAAAGTCCTAATTTGGACAAATGAATTACAAATACCCCGCTGCCTGCTTAAACCTTAGGCAATTTCTGGTTTAACCCAGTGCTTTCGCAATACGATCACAGGCTTTTTCCAGGTTGCTCATGCTGGTTGCAAATGAAATGCGGAAGTAACCTTCAGCACCGAAAGCAGAACCAGGCACCACAGCAACACCGGCTTCCAGCAGGTAAGCAGTCAGTTCCAGATCGTTTGCAGCCTTGATCTTGCCCTCAGCCGCCAGCTTTTCAATCGCCTTGCGTGCATCCACAAATGCATAAAAAGCACCTTCTGCTTTCAAACACTGAATGGTGGGTACAGCATTCAAAGCCTTGGTCACAAACTCGTTGCGCTCGCGGAATGCAGCAACCATGGGCTTCAAACAATCCTGGTCGCCGTTCAGGGCGGCTTCAGCAGCCACTTGTGAAATTGAAGTGGGGTTGGAAGTGGACTGGCTTTGCAAGTTGGTCATCACATCGATCAGCTTGGCCGGGCCCGCTGCAAAACCAATACGCCAGCCGGTCATGCTGTAGGCCTTGGAAACACCGTTCAACACAATGGTGCGGTCTTTCAGGGCCGGGCATGCGTTCACAATGTTCACGAATGGCGTACCAGTCAGGTTGATGTGCTCGTACATGTCATCTGTGGCCACCAGAATATTGGGGTGCTTCAACAGCACTTCGCCCAAGGCAGCCAGCTCTTCTTTGGTGTACACAGCGCCCGTGGGGTTGCTGGGGCTGTTGATCATGAACATTTTGGTTTTTGGCGTAATGGCCGCTTCCAGTTGGGCAGCAGTCATTTTGAAACCTTGCTCAATACCGGCAAACACCAGCTTGGGCACGCCACCGGCAATTTCTACGATGTCGGCGTAGCTCACCCAGTAAGGCGCAGGAATAACCACCTCGTCACCATCGTTGATGGTCGCCAAAATCATGTTGAAAATACACTGCTTGCCGCCAACGCCCACCACCACTTCATTGGGCTTGTACTCCAGGCCGTTGTCGCGCTTCAGTTTGGCGATTACTGCGTTTTTCAAGCCAACTGTGCCGCCCACGGCGGTGTACTTGGTAAAACCGGCATCAATCGCTTTCTTGGCAGCTTCCTTGATGTGATCAGGGGTGTCGAAGTCGGGTTCACCAGCGCCCAAGCCGATAATGTCTTTACCCTCGGCTTTCAGTTGGGCCGCCTTGGCTGTCACGGCAAGTG
>LFEF01010154.1_pt2 | contig 63978 bp, 64 predicted proteins | sample 619371 | NCBI WGS metagenome assembly LFEF01 (sample SAMN03014291, study PRJNA259931) | freshwater metagenome | biome: lake; feature: waterbloom | place: China: Taihu Lake | collected 2006-08 | depth 0 m m
CTGGTTCCTTCCATTTTTGACTCCCATTCTGGTTCAAGTGCCGATTTAATCAACGCTTGTCTAGCTCTGTCTTTGATGGTTGGTATTCCTAATGGGCGTTTTTCATCCCTGCCGGGTTTAGGAATCCATACCCTTCTTAGCGGTTTTGCTTTAAGTGTTCCCTTGATTTCTTCGGTTAGATTTAGCCTTTGTTCTGGGGATATTGCTATCACTCCATCGACTCCTGCTGTTTTCTTTCCTTGGTTATCTTGGGTTACTTTGCGAACCGCTAATAGGCGAGCGTAGTACGATTTCACCAATAGACGTTGCCACCTTCTAACCTTTGCATCCTGTCCCGATTTAGCCGCTTGGTATATCCTCTTTTGGAGCTTGAAAACATATCTTTGGATTTTACCCCAGTTGATAGCTTTCCATACATTCGTAGTCTTAGTGGTTTTCGGTTTCCCGAACCCTTTAATTTCTCTCGATTTCGTCATATAGACTCCTACTAGACTCTATCCTTACAATCAAACCGTAACCCGTTAGCATATCCTGACTATTACTGTCAGGCGTTGGCTTTTGGTTACATCTCACACCCTTTAAGGCTTGCGCTTACACTTATCACTGCTGGGTATTTCGACCGATACTCAGAGCCTAAAAGGGTTTATAACGTTCCGTTTATATGGGCATTCCATCTTTAGATTTATCCTCTCCACCGGGGTACTTTTAAAGGTCTGTGTAAGTAAGTAAGCGAGTTTCTTACTTTTCCCCTTGTTCTTTTGAACGTAGTGTATCAACCTATTTCACTACTCAATGGTTACGATGGTTCAGGTCAGACATTCGGCTCACGCCTAATCATGGATGGTTGGCAGTGGTCTCGATTCTGGTGTTAGGTTACACCTCGGAGCCTTCCGTTCCCCGCTTCAGTCCCAGAGTTGTGACTTCTGAATCTGGGGGTGGCTATCGCCGTTACTCTCACCTTTGAGACAATTGTAAATAATTGTTACAAAGTGTTTTGACCTTGAGTCCCCTTGCCTAGCTTGGTATCAAGTGATACTAAACGTCGGGACATATAAACAGTTATAAGGTTGGTCAAGGTTGACCTTTTAGATTCAGTCAAGGGACTGAAGACCTTACTAGGCGGTTATTTCGGGCATTTCAGCCCTATTTCATGCCTAAACGTTTCGCACCGCTTTTCCATTGTAGCTTAAAGCCGTCCTCAAAGGACGGGGTTTTCAACCCAAATTTTCGATAACTCTCGGTCTCTCCGCGCTCTGTCCTGGTCTAGATTATATTTCACCATCAAATCTCCCAAATTGTAGTTATTAATACAGATTTTCTGACACACCTATGGGTCATAGTAGTCCATCTTGAAGCCATTTGGATTAGGATTAAGCTAAGACGCATTTAAACTGGGTATTGTATAAGTTAGCTAAAAAGGCAGATAAACCTTACTCTTCCAGTGTTCTGGCGTTCTCTGTTTCCTTATCGACCTAGACCAATTTAGATGCGGGGGCGGCTTATTATGTCTAAATCCAGAGTCATTGACCTAATAATGGAGCTATTTTAATACTCTTTTGCTACTAGGTCAACCCATTTGATAAGTAGTCGTGCAAAATTAATTTCCTAGTCGAGACAGGAGATAGGAGTCAGGAGATAGGAGACAGGAGACGGGAGACGGGAGACGGGAGACGGGAGACGGGAGACGGGATACAGCTATTAGGGATCGGATTTGAGTTTTCAGTTCACTGTTTCCTCACATCAGAAGTCTGACGGAGTAGTGGCTTAGATGTGTAATTAATTGTGCTTAGATACTTAGGAGGAATAGATAATCAGTTTTTAATAACCGGATTTAGTATTACGCCAGCTAATATAAAAAAAAGGAGTGAAAACAATCACTCCTACTGATAATCAGAAGAAAAACTGGCTTAAACCTAGAGAGCGTTGGCCCCCGCTACTACTTCTAACAATTCTTGCGTAATAGCGGCTTGACGCGCTTTGTTGTAGGTACGGCTTAAAGTCCCGATTAACTCGCTGGCGTTCTCGCTGGCGTTGCTCATCGCTGTCATCCGGGCTGCTAATTCACTAGCTGCCGATTCCTGGAGGGCGCGCAGTAATTGGTTATTTAAGTACAAAGGCAGGAGAGAATCGAGGATTTGGACGGGATTCTGCTCAAAAATCATGTCTTGGGGAAAAACCTGCGCTGGTTGGCTGGCCATTTTTTCCCGTTGTACCTTAAATTTTCCTTCTTTAGTCACCAAACGGAAAATCTCGTCATCTTGTACCGCTAAACCTTGAGTAGTTAAAGGTAACAGGGTTTGAATCACCGGAGTGGCACTGATCAGGGAGATAAAACGAGTATAAATTAACTCGACGCGATCGACTGTTTCCGATAAAAACAAGGAAAGCAATTCATCCCCAATAGTGCCAGCTTCATCGGCAGTGGGAATCTGTTCGAGGTTGATAAATTTAGCGGCAATGGGAGCATTCCGGCGCTCGAAATACTGTGCCGCTTTCCGGCCGGCAACAACTAATTGATACTTAATCCCTTGCTCTTTTAATTCATTCATCCGTTGTTCGGCACGACGGATGACGTTAGTATTATAACCGCCACAAAGACCTCGATCGCCTGTGACTACCAACAGAGCCACGGTTTTTACTTCCCGTTGGGCCAGCAGGGGTAAATTAACATCACTAAAGGCCAAACGACCTTGGAGATTATAGAGTACCTGAGCGAGGGCATCGGCAAAAGGACGGGTACAGAGAACTTGTTCTTGGGCGCGGCGCACTTTTGCGGCCGCCACCAGACGCATGGCCTCGGTAATTTTTTTGGTATTTTTGACCGATTGAATTTGGTCGCGAATCGCTTTGAGATTAGGCATAATTCAGTTATCAGTTATCAGTTATCAGTCATCAGTCATCAGTTATCAGTTATCAGTTATCAGTTATCAGTTATCAGTTATCAGATTGGAGTTTTAAGTGAGCAGTATGTGTTAAGTGAGCAGTATTAAATAGCAGTTTACCGCTCACTGTTTACCGCTCACTGTTTACTGATCACTGTTTACTGATCACTGTTTACTGGTCACTGATAACTGAAAAGGCTGACAGCTTAAAGCTCACAGAAGTTTACTTGAAAGCCTGTTTGTACTCATTGATGCCATCTTTGAGCAGGCCTTCCGCTTCGTCGTTGAGTTGTTTTTCAGTGCTGACGATCTCAACGTAGCGAGGTTTGCTGGTTTTCAGGTATTCGCGTAAACCGGCGCAGAAATCGATAACTTTATCGGTGGCGATATCGTCGAGATAACCGTTTAAACCGGCATAAACCACTGCGACCTGTTCCCAAACGGAGAGGGGGAAGTTTTGGGGTTGTTTGAGGATTTGACGCAGACGTTGACCGCGAGCCAGTTGTGCTTGGGTTGCCGCATCAAGGTCAGAAGCGAATTGAGCAAAAGCTTCTAATTCGTCAAACTGGGCTAATTCCAGTTTTAATTTACCGGCAACTTTCTTCATCGCTTTCGTTTGGGCCGCCGAACCCACGCGGGATACGGAAATACCAGCGTTAATAGCGGGACGGAAACCAGCGTTAAAGAGGTCGGTGGAGAGGAAGATCTGACCGTCAGTAATCGAAATTACATTGGTGGGAATGTAGGCAGAAACGTCACCGGCTTGGGTTTCGATAATCGGCAGGGCGGTCATGCTACCACCACCGAGGGCATCGCTGAGTTTAGCGGCGCGCTCTAGTAAACGGGAGTGGAGATAGAAAACGTCGCCGGGGTAAGCTTCCCGACCGGGAGGACGACGCATGAGCAGGGATAGCTGACGATAAGCTTGAGCCTGTTTGGTGAGGTCATCGTAGATAACTAGGGTTGCTTTGCCTTTATACATGAAGTATTCGGCGATCGAAGCTCCGGTGTAGGGGGCGATATACTGGAGGGTGGCGGGGTCGTTAGCGTTAGCGGCCACCACCACGGTGTAATCCATGGCGCCTCTTTGGGTGAGGGTGTCGATTACTTGGGCGACGGTGGAGGCTTTTTGACCGATGGCGACATAGACACAGATCACGTCTTCGCTTTTCTGGTTAATGATCGTGTCAATGGCGATCGCTGTTTTACCAGTTTTTCTGTCACCGATAATTAACTCCCGTTGACCGCGACCGACGGGAATCATGGCATCGATAGCGGTAATGCCGGTTTGCATCGGTTCACAGACGGATTTGCGAGCGACAATACCGGGGGCGGGGGATTCCACCAGACGGGTTTCGCTGGCGAGGATGTCCCCTTTCCCGTCGATGGGACGACCGAGAGCATCAACCACGCGGCCGACTAAGGCTTCACCCACGGGAACCTGAGCGATTTTACCGGTAGCTTTCACCGTACCGCCTTCTTTGATCCCGAAACCGTCACCCATTAACACCGCGCCGACGTTATCTTCTTCGAGGTTAAGGGCGATACCGACGGTTCCATCTTCAAATTCTAATAGTTCTCCCGACATGGCCTGTTGTAGGCCGTAGATGCGGGCAGTACCGTCACCTACTTGTAGGACGGTTCCCACGTTGGAGACCTGTACTTCTTGGTTATAGGATTCGATCTGTTGACGAATAATCGTGCTAATTTCGTCGGGTCTGATAGCTACCATAGTTTAATCTGGGAAAAGGTAAAAAATTGGGAGGTGAAAAAACGGCAAAAAAGGGAGATTAGATGACCTTAGCGCAGGGAGAGGCTGAGGCGTTGTAGTTGACCGCGAATGCTGGCATCAAAGACCTGAGAACCGACTTTGATCACCACACCACCGATGAGGCTGGCATCAACTTTAGTTTTCAGTTCGACCACATTTGCCCCGGTTAGGGTTTTCACTTTGTCGATGACGATTTGTTTTTGGCTATCGTTCAATTCGGTGGCCGAGGAAACTTCCGCTAAAACGGTGTTAGTCAGCACTCTAGCCAGGGTGAGATATTGTTGACAAACGGGTTCTAAAAATTGAATCCGACGTTTATCGACCAATAACATCATGAAGTTAGTTAAATAGGGGTTGGCGCTGCTCCCCATTACTTGGGAAAGAACGGCTTTTTTAGCTTCTTCTTTGATGACGGGATTACCGATAAAAGCTCTTAGATCGGGAGCATTTTCCAACAATTCTAAGAGGGATTTTATTTCGCCGCCGATCGCTTCTAATTGTCCGCTGCTTTGGGCGACGGAAAGTAATGCTTGGGCGTAGGGTTCGGCGATTTCTGAACTGATTAAACTTCCCTGCATCTATTTACCTCCTAGGTTGGCCAAACTGCGATCAATTAGGGTTTGTTGTACCGATTCTTCCAGGCCGGCGCTTAATTGGGATTCCACATTAGCTAAGGCTAAAGCGGTAATTCTTTGGCGTAATTCTACTAAAACGCGATCCTGTTCCGCCGAGAGATCTTTAGCGGCACTTTCGCGCATTCTTTGAATATCGAGTTCGGCTTGGGCGGCGATGTCGGCGGTGACAGCTTTAGCTCTAGATCGAGAGTTATCGATAATTTTTTCCGCCTCTTGTTTTGCCAGGGCGAGTTTTTTCTGTTCTTCGGCGAGGGCGGTAGCGGCAATATTTTTCCGGTTTTCAGCTTCGGCTAAAGCTTCAGCAATCTTCGACTGACGTTCTCCGAGGATTTGTCCGAGAACTTTGCGGCCGTAGAAGATGACTAAACCGAGCAGAATCGAGAGGTTAAATAGGTTAGTTCCTAAGATATCGGTGTTGATGCCGAATCCCTCTGCTGCCGCTTCCTTCGCCTCCGTGGCTAATAATAAAATTGTGTCGATGATCATGATTATTGAGGGCGGGGAGTAGGTTGTTCAGTTATCAGTTATCGGAGGTAAGTTTCCAGTCTTCTAACTCCTGATGACTGAGTTCTATCTTTTTACTGATCACTGTTATTAACCAATGGCTGGGGTTTAGCGAACGAGTTCGGGGCCGAGGAGTTTTTCGAGAATTTGACGGGAAAGAGAGGCCACTTGTCCTTCTAGAGAACGAAAGGCTTCTTCTTTCTGTTGGGCAATTTCGGCGGCGACGGCTTCTTTACGAGCGATCGCTTCTTTTTGGGCTGCGGCAACTCGTTCGCTGGCTAGTTTTTGGGCCTCGGCTTGCGCTTGGGCGATAATCTCTTGGGATTGTTTACGCGCTGAACTTAATTGCAATTCGTACTCTTGTACCAGTGCTTCGGTTTTGGCTAGTTGTTCTTTGGCTCCGCCTTCCGTTTGCCGAATATACTCCGCCCGTTCATCTAAAACTTTACTGAGGGGTTTATAAAAAACGGCGTTCAGGATCACTGCCAAAAGAATAAACTGTAGTGCCATCACTGGCAGGGTGGCATCGAAATCAAACATTGATTTATTCCTGATAAATAGAAGCTATAGGCAGGTTCAAAAAAGGAAGACGATCCCCCTGATTTAACAATAAACAGTCAGGGGGAATCACTAAAATTCCCTTAATTAGCTATCAGCCTTCCGTCCCAAAAACTAGATTTTTTAGTTGGCTGCTTGGGCGTTTTTTGAGAGTTTTGAAAACTCCGCTGCCAAGCTGGGGACTGGGGGCTGATAGCCCACTGCTTTTTTAATTAGGCGAAGGGGTTAGCGAACAGTAAAACGAGAGCGATAACCAAACCGTAGATGGTTAAGGATTCCATGAATGCCAAGCTGAGGAGAAGGGTACCACGAATTCTTCCTTCAGCTTCGGGTTGACGGGCGATACCGGAAACAGCTTCTCCAGAAGCGGTACCTTGACCAACACCGGGGCCGATAGCGGCTAAACCAACGGCGAGGGCGGCGGCGATAACGGAAGCGGCAGCTACTGTGGGGTTCATGGTGATTTTTTCCTCTATTTACTAATCAATTTCAATCTGTTGTTTACAGAGCGCGTTCTCAGCCTCAAAAAATGGCTGGTTTTCTGCTCAAAACTCCCGAAAGAGTTTTTGGGAAAGAACGATCCTAGAATTCAGTTGCTCATCCTGAATTCGACCAATAATTTCTTAGTTATTATCCTATTATTTGGACACTTTTTCCTAAGAAATTTTTCTGTTTTCGTCCCTCGCTTTTAAGCGTGTTCTTCTTCGTGTTCCGATTCCAGGGCCTCATGGATATAGGCCCCAGCAAGGGTGGCGAAGACAAGGGCCTGAATAGCGCTGGTAAATAAACCGAGAGCCATCAGGGGTAGGGGTACGACTAGGGGGACAAGGAAGACTAATACGGCCACTACCAACTCGTCCGCGAGGATGTTTCCGAAAAGACGGAAGCTGAGGGAGAGGGGTTTGGTAAAGTCTTCTAAAATTTTGATCGGTAATAGCACGGGAATCGGCTCTAGGTAGTGAGCGAAGTAACCGAGTCCTTTTTTACTGATGCCTGCGTAGAAGTAGGCGAGGGAAGTCAGTAGGGCTAACGCCACCGTGGTATTGATGTCGTTAGTGGGGGCGGCTAATTCTCCTTCGGGCAGTTCGATTAACTTCCAAGGAATCAAGGCCCCTAACCAGTTAGAAACGAAAATAAATAAAAATAGGGTGCCGATGAAGGGCAACCAGGGTCGATATTCCTTTTCTCCTAGCTGGTTTTTGGCTAAATCGCGCAGAAATTCCAGAACGTACTCCATGAGGTTTTGAATACCGCTAGGGACTTTCTGGATTTTGCGGGTAGCGGCGATCGAGGCGATGATTAAGATAGCGAAGACGATCCAGGAGACCGCGATCACTTGCCCGTGAATTTTTAGTCCGCCGATGTGCCAGTACCAGTGTTGTCCCACTTCCAGGGAAGCGAGGCTATAAAAATTAAGCACACTTAAACTGTCTAACATTTCTACCTTAGAGAGATTCGGGTTCGCAAATCAGGGTTATTTTTAACGGTCAAAGGGTTTAGGAATCGGCTTTCTGCTCCAGCTTGAAGATGGTTTGCAGAGTATAGACGATGATCGCCCCTTTATAGGTCAAAAACCCCAAAAAAACTGGCACTATGTGCAGTTCTTGCCAACGACTGGCGATGATGATTAATCCGGCGAATAGGGCTAATCCTTTTTTGCCCACGCGATTTTTCGTTACCCCCAATTTTTCCACTTCCCCGGCGAGGAGTTTTAGGTAAACAACTCCCACCATTGCCCCTAATAGGTAATTAAGGGCGGTATTGAGGGAATAAAACAGCCACACGGGTATAAAGATCAGACCGCTTAAGATCAGGGTGGTGATCAATAAGGTGTTTTGTAGTTGATAGTATTCCCGCATCGGATCTGACGGCGGGTTGGTTTCTGGGGTTGGGGGAGATTCGATCGATGGGTCAGACAAGGTACACCTAAATCAGCGATAGACTAATCTCAATATCTGGATTGCTTTCCGAGCTATGACGCTCAGGTGAGCCACAAGACATATTATCACGGCAGTGGCAACAATTATTAAGCAATTGTAAATTGTCATGATTCCGTCGGCCATCGGTCGTCGGTCGTTAGGAGTCAGGAGACTCCGAGACAGTTATCAGTTATCAGTTATCAGTGGCTCTCTTGGGGTTATAGTGATGAGCAAATCTTATCGAAGAAAGGGCGTAGGCTATAGGTCTCTACCAATCACACAGGTGCAATGTAGGGGCGCAACGTGGTCAGTGAGTTTATCGAACTGCTTGCGCCCATAATGTAACAATGTGAACATTTTTCAGCCAATATCCAAGAGAGCCTTTTCAGTTCACTGATTACTGATTACTGTTTACTGATCACTGAAAAGATCCCCACCCTCCCTTTGTCCAGAATTACTCTCAATCAGGTTTTTTTAAGAGTTTTGCGCCACAGTTTTTACAAAAATTGGCATCTATATCGTGACGGGGTAAACCACAATCTGGACAAGGATAATCAATTTGAGTGCCAGATTTTAATATTTGTTTAGTCAGAGTGCTAATTTGCAAGGGAATTAACAAAACTCCCGTTAAAATCATTAAAACTGTCACCATTTTGCCCCCATCAGAAAGGGGGGTCACATCCCCGAACCCCACGGTAGTCATAGTCACAACGGCGAAGTAAAAAGCATCAAAAAATGTCCGATAGACTTGAGGATTAATCGGGTGTTCGATCTGATAAATTAAACCCGCATAGACAAAAATAATCGAAAATAGAGTTAGTAATATGCGAGTAAATACTATTTGATCAGAAGTTTTAATCCGAAAAATAGAAAGATCGGAACCAAAAAAACGAATCACTCGCAAAATTCTAAACCAGCGAAAAATTCTAAAAAACCTAATATCAAAAAATCCAAAAAATAGAGGCAGAATTGACAATAAATCTAGGATGGAAAAAATATTAAAAACAAAGCCTAGTTTTGATTCCGCACACCAAAACCGAATTAAATACTCTAGGGAAAATAAGCTTAAAATTCCCCAATCAAGCTGACGTAACCACATTTGCCAAATGGCGGATAAGGGATAGGTTTGAGCCACATAAATCCCCAAAGATAGTAAAATTAATGCCAAGATAAGCAGATTTACCGTCAGTCCGATCGCCGTGGTGACATCCTCTAAATAAAAAGCTATCTTGGCACGAAAAGAGAGCATAAATTCAGCTATCAGTAAACAGTAACCAGTAATCAGTGAAATGAAAAATACCATCTGATCACTGATCACTGATCACTGATTAAGGTAATTCCACCGAAGTTGGTTTAGCAATATGAGGCAAACCCCAACCCAATTTTTCCCGGAGGATGCGGAAGAATTCCGTAGATTGCAGACGAATAAAATGGACTTGGTGGGGCGATTTCTGCACATTAATTCGATCTTCTGGCAAGATATAAGAACCGCCATTACCGTCCACTACCATCACCATCCTGTTGGCAGTTGCTGGGAAAATATTCACAGTTTCCTTGTCAGAAAATACCAAGGATCTGGAAGCTAAAGAATGGGGACAAATGGGGGCTAATTGTAATACCGGCACATCGGGAGTTATTACCGGGCCACCGGCGCTGAGAGCATAGGCAGTAGAACCGGTAGGAGTGGAGAGAATCACCCCATCGGCAGCGATATCGACGGGTGCGTGTTCACCAATTTGAATCTCAAAATGACACATACTGGTGAGGGGTTCCCGGTGGACGACCACCTCATTGAGAGAAAGTGCCTCCCAGAGGAGGGTATCTTCGCGAAACAGTCGCACCGTGATCATCGAGCGATTTTCGATGGTGTAATTCCCCTCTAGAACCAGTTCTAAGGCGGGTTCAAGCTGATTTAGGTAAATTTCGGTCAAAAAGCCCATGTGTCCCGTATTGACCGTTAACAGGGGCAAATTGAGGGTGGCCAACTGCCGGGCCGCCGATAGGACTGTACCATCGCCCCCCAACACGATCGCAAAACTTAAATCTTGCTCGAAGTGGGGGGGGACTAACTGATCGATCGGGGTAAAACAAACCGGACGAGAGGGTTTAGAATGGCCTAGCAGGCCACCGCTGCCGGTGGCCATAAACACCTGCCAACCTAAAGAAAGTAGCTGATCTTGTATCTGATGGGCTGTTTTACAAGCGATAGGCTTAATATCGTTGTAAATAATGCCGATTTTGGGCATTGACAAATTTTCCTACTGCTGAATCACGCTTTCTTTTTGAAAGGAGTTTTCTTCTTCTTCTGAGCTTTTTGTTTCTCGAAGTCGATTTCCTTGAGCTTCTTGAGAATGCGGCTAAAGTATTCTTGTAAATAGGATTCTAAAGTAGTTGTTTGACTCGGATCAAGGCCAAATACTTGATAAACTTCTGCCATGGGGGCATCAAGAGCTTGATCACTAGCGAGAACTTCCGCAAAAGCTAGTCGGTCAGATATATTATAAGTCCATTGGAAACAACGGCTTATTCCTCGCATAAAACGCAGTAATCCCATGGGTAAACGCCAAATTTTCCCCTCTTTACCCGATAGGCGCTCGCAAACTTCGATAATTTCTTCAGCTTTCCAAGCTTTGCTGCCGACTACGGGATAGGATTGACCGACGGTTTCGGGGACTTCTAAAGCGCGAACGGCGAATTTAGCGATATCTTGGGTGTCCATGTAGGCGATCGCCGTACTTTCCCCCGTGATCCAGACGGTTTGATTATCTAACATCGGGATGGCGTATTGACCGATTAAACCCTGCATAAAGCCACAGGGACGGAGAATTGTATATTTTAAACCCGATTCTGCCAGAAATTTCTCGGTACAGCGTTTTATCTCCATTAAAGGCACATTGGGATATTTTTCGGCATTGAGAATCGAAAAGAAAATAAAGCGATCGACTCCGGCAGTTTTGGCCGCTTGAATCAGATTAACTTTACCATCCCAATCCACCTGTTTAATGCTGGCTGAGTCCGTCGCCCGGGCAGTAGCGGCATCGATCACCGCGTCCATTCCCTCTAAAGCAGTAATAATCGTACTTTTATCCCGCAGGGTTCCCCCGACTAATTCCGCGCCCCATTCCTTCAAAAAAGCCGCTTTTCTCTGACTGCGGACCAAACAACGCACTTGATGTCCCTGATCGATGGCATGACGCACGATCTGTCTCCCTAGGGTTCCCGTCGCACCGACAACTAATACTTTCATCTATAATTAATTTTTTGTTACATTTGTTAACACTTCTCTAAGATACTATCAAAAAAGTGGATCATTAGGGATAGAAAAATTCTAAGATTCCCCGATCCCCGTCCAGTTCTACCATTGTTCCCACTGGTAAAGCGGCATTATCGCCATCATGACCGAAAGGTAACTCAGCAATAACCGCAATGCCTAAATCGCCCAAACGCTCTTTTAAGACTTCCTCTACGGTTTGACTATCACTGCCGGAGGCCGCCAGACAACGGCTAAAACGACCGAGGGCAATGCCTTTAATTTGGGAGAAAATGCCCAGCATTCGCCACTGAGTTAACATTCGATCGATCCGGTAGGGGGCCTCGGTTACGTCCTCTAGGGCTAAAATTACCCCCTCTAGGGTGGGTTGAACCGAGGTTGCGAGGAGATGGGTGGCTACGGTTAAATTAGCTGGTAATAAGCGTCCCCGCACTTTGCCCCCACCCCAACCTTGACCGACAAGAGGGGCTAAAGGACGACCTTCTAGGAGAGAAAAGAGGCGATCGATTGATTGGGGACTTTCTTGGGCTAAGGTGGTTAAAACTGGCCCGTGAACGCTACAAATGCCCTGTTTCGCTAAACTCCATAAAATCCCCGTCACGTCGGAAAAACCGATTAACCATTTTGGGTTAGTTTTTGCCCATGTCCAATTTTCCAAGAGGCGAGCGCTACCGTAACCCCCCCTAGCGCAGAGAATTGCTTGACAATCGGCATCTTGCCATGCTTGGGCTAAAGCTTGACGACGTTGCTCGTCGCTACCAGCGAGATAACCGAGACGATTGGCCCAATTCTCGCTAAATTCCACTTGATAACCCCTTGATCGCCAGATTTCTACGCCTTTTTCTAGGGCGGCTAATTCCTTGACGGCTCCACTGGTGGCCACCAGAGAAACTTTAGCACCGGGTTGCAGAAACGATGGGATGATCATAGATTAATTCTCTTTTGTTGGCGGATTAAGCGGAAATTACAGGTAATTTTGTGACAGCATGAAAACTGACAGCATATTCTATCGAATGTTTCTCGATTTTCCCGATTCGTTCTTTGAATTAATCGAACGACCCGATGTTATCGTAAGCAATTATCGATTTACTTCCCAAGAAGTTAAACAACTAGCTTTTCGATTGGATGGTTTATTTTTGCCGCTCGATAATCTGGAAAATTTGCCTTTTTATCTGGTAGAAGTGCAGTTTCAAAAGGATGAAGACCTATATTATCGATTATTTTCGGAACTTTTCTTGTATCTTAGACAGTATAAACCTTTGTCACCGTGGCAGATAGTTGTTATTTATCCTAGTCGAGAAATTGAGCGAGAACATCCCCAGCAATTTGCTGACTTGTTATCCTTGGACAGGATTAAAAGAATCTATCTGGATGAATTGGCCAATGATGAGACTCCTTCCTTAGCGATCGCTCTGATCAAATTGGTTACGGAAAGTGAGAGTCAAGCTGTTAATTCTGCTAAGATTTTAATTAAACAGGCTCAAAGAGAACTCAGCGATCGCTTAGTACAGAAAAATGTCATTGATTTAATCGAAACGATCATCATTTATAAATTACCCCAAAAAAGTCGAGAGGAAATTGAAGCTATGTTGGAACTACAAGACCTAAAACAAACTCGTTTCTATCAAGAAGCTTTTGGAGATGGAATTGAACAGGGAATTGAACAGGGAATTGAACGGGGAATTGAACAGGGAATTGAACAGGGAATTGAACGGGGAATAAACTTGCAAAAATTGAAAACAATTCCGCTACTACAAGACCTCGGTTTAACCCCGCAACAAATCTCGGAACACTTAGACTTGACTCTAGAAACAGTGCTTAACTATTTGGCACAACAGCAACAATGATCAATCCTGTTTCAACAGTCTAGAAAAGCAGCAATTGCTAAGTAGAATGGATAGTAGTGAATTAGTGACCTTTAAGCTATCAGCGATAACTCGATGAATAACGACTTATTGACTTTTCTCGTTTGTGTTGCCCTTCTCATTCTCTATCTAGTTTTTTCAGCTTTAACCGAGATGGGAACAAAATGGCCTTGGACAAAAAAATAGAAATACTTATAGAGGTTAATAAACATAAAATAGGGTCAGGGATTCGGTCATTGGAAAGATTCTAGAGATTTGCTATCTAAATAATTAACTCTATCGCTCTACTGATAAAATATGAAACTAATTGGTGATATTTCCCCGAGCTTGGATTTATTCTTGTTGCTTTTTTTCTGGCATTGTCTCATCGGTGGCATTGCTACAGTCATCGCTATCAATAAAGGCTATCCAAGATTAAATTGGCTAATCTTCGGACTTCTGGGAGGAACCTTTACCTTTTTTATCGCCCTCTTTCTAGAAAAAAAGGCCAAAATTTAAGGTATAACATGGCTTGATTATCCTTTAATAGTTCCCATCAACACCTCTAAATCTTCCGCGTCTAACTCCTCTGGGATACCATTACGAATTAATTCCGAAAAATCCTCATTGGGAACCATAAAACATAGTGCATACAGTCTTCCGTCCCCCACATTTCTAATCTCGTGAATACCCGTGGGACGGACTAATAAACTATCCCCTGGACCTAGGGGAATTGGTTTACCATCACAGATAGCCATTCCTTCCCCTTTGAGGATAAAAAACATTTCTACGGCAAAATGATGACGATGGGTAGGGGTGCGACCGTGGGGATCGAAAATTTCCACACAGACGGTCAAGGAATCCCCCGCTACGGTAGAATCAAAGACGATCGCTAAACGATTCGTATCCCCAGCGCTAATGCGAAAAACTTGATAATCCCGGGGAGATCGAATCACGGGTAACATACAATGATCGCTGGTTAGTTGGCTATTCATCGCTGATCTCGATCGAACTGTGGATGATTCTAAGACTAGCAAAAATTTTCAACTTCGCTCGATTGCGTCCACCACTTTACTCACATCTACGATCGCGGCCACATCATGGACGCGCAGGATATCGGCCCCCTTAGCGATCGCTATAGCACAGGCCGCCGCTGTTCCGAAAACTCGTTCTTTTGGGTCATCTTTGCCTGTAATCTCGCCGATAAAGCGTTTTCTCGACAATCCAATTAAAATAGGTAAATCTAAATCCCGAAATTGCCCTAATTCTCGCAATAACTCAAGATTTTGTCGCCCGGTTTTGGCGAAACCAATCCCCGGATCGATGATAATATTTTCCCTAGCAATGCCCCACTGTACAGCTTCCTTAACGCGATTCTGTAAAAATTCTTTAATTTCCTTGACTAAATCATCATAATGTGTTAGGGATTGCATCGTTTGCGGATTGCCCCGCAGGTGCATGAGGATGATGGGAACAGCCAATTTAGCCACCGTGGGCAATAATAGGCGATCGAAGGTTCCCCCAGAAATATCATTGATCAAATCGGCCCCGGCGGCGATACCTTGGGCTGCTACGATCGCCCTAGTGGTATCGAGAGAGATAGGAATAGAACTTTGTTGTCGAATAGCGGTGATTACGGGGATAACTCGCGATAATTCCGCTTCTAGGCTAATTTCTTGCGCCCCTGGACGGCTGGATTGACCACCGATATCGATTATATCAGCCCCGGCCTCGATCATTTTCATCGCCTGTAGCAGGGCATTTTCAACGGTGTCAAATTCTCCCCCATCACTAAAACTATCGGGAGTAACGTTCAAAACACCCATGATATAGGTGCGTTTTCCCCAAGCAAAAATATGTTCACGAATTGCCGTTAAATTAGACATAATACTAAATCCTGTTGAAAAAGTATGGGAAAGTGGGAAGTTTTTTCAGTGAACAGTAAACAGTGAACTGATAACTGATTACTGATAACCATAGTTAATTTTTAGGTAGGGAAGAATCTTTTAATTCAAAATAAGCTTGTACTTCTTCTTTCCAGAGTTGATATTTTTCTTGAATTAGTTGATATTGACTGGCAAAATCGAGGTTACAATCAACGAGATTGCTATCGATATCGGATTGCAATAATTCCCGTTCGATTAGGGTTTCTCGGATAAATTTTAAACATTCCTGTCTCAAAGCTTCCGCTTGAGCAATAATTAGCTGGACTTGATTAATTGCTCGATCATATAATGGAGTTTGTGAATGAAAAATTTCGGAAGATGCGGCTAGATTTCGCAGTCTATGTAATTGATTTTTCTTTTCTACTAAACTGGCAATTTTGGGGTTAATTTCAAAAAGTAAGGTTTTCACCAGAGGAGCCAAGCGGCGAGTATTAGTATAATCGTAGTTATTAAGGTCTGATTTAATCAGGTGTACCTGTTGTAAATCGACGGTAATATCGTGGAATTGTATCTCGGTTTCGGTTATGGTGGGATGAATCGTTTTAACTTTCCAAGTAGTAATAGAAGTCAACTGCTGGCGATCACTATTAACCATTTGCTGCTCCATTTTCAGCACATCGAGGGGAATGCTATAAAGTTTTTTCTCAGGAATATAGATGACATCGCTACTGAGAATGCGATCGATTTTAGGACGACGATATAAATAATGATACAGGAATCGATAAAAGCTTTTACTGCCTTGAAATATCTGGACAAATAACCAAATTTTCCAGCTGAATAACCCGCTAAGAAAGCGTCCGAATAGATGGTAATTCGAGGAGGGGTTATTCATGAAATTCCGTTATCAGTTATCAGTGAGGGATTGGAGGTTGCTGGCTTTTCAGTGAGCGGTAAATAGTAAATATTAATCAGGGATAAAGATGAAGATAACTAACTAAGTAGTCGTGCCAAACAAATTTCCTAGTGAAGATAGGCAAAAGGCAAAAGGCAAAAGGCAAAAGGCAAAAGCTTTATCGAAATGTGTAACTAATTTTGCTTAGGTGCTTAACTAACTAACTAATTAACTTAAAACTTGCATCTGATAACTGATAACTGATCACTGATCACTGATTAAGGACGTTCTCCGGGTAGATTTTTTGACGATGTTGGTTTCGATCTTACCTGTTGACGACCGTTGCGGATAATTTGTAACATTTCCCCTAATTGTCGATCGAGATGTTCTAAAACCGCTTCGGCATAGTCGTCAGCGCCTTTTTGAATTTCATGACATTCAGCTTGGGTTTTTTGTCGTAACTGTTGCACTTCCTGTAGGGCGCTGTGACGCATCTGTTCGATTTCATCGAGGGTTTGTTGTTGCACAGATTCGCACTCCTGCTGAACCTGTTGACGAATTTGGGCTGCTTGCCGTTCTGCTTGTTGAATAATACCGGACTGATCGAGAATTTGGGCTGCCCTTTGTTGAGCGGAACGAAGGACTTGTTGAGCGTATTCTTCCGCTTTAGTAATAATTTCTTCTTCTTCCTGCAAAATTGCTAAAGCTTTCTGTACTGCTGGTGGCACGGTTTCATAGATGATCTCGATCTGTTCGGATATCTGTCCCTCATCGATCATTGTCCAACGGGTGAGAGGGATATGGAAACTCTCAAAAATCATCTCTTGCAGACGCGCCAAATCCTGATAGATATCGAAATCGACGGGTGGACTGGGAACCCCACTATTAGAAGTGTTAGGTACTGCTTTTCTGCGATCATTAGGTTCTCGGCGCGCCATAGGTTCAGATCGTCCTCATTCCTGTATTCTAGTATGTTAACTATAGTATGAGTAAATATCTCTAGAAACGTTTTCTGGGACTAGATGGGTGACAGAGCCACCGAATTGAGCGATTTCTTTAACCACGCTACTACTTAAAAAACTATATTCTTTAGTGGTGGCCAAAAAAACCGTTTCAATCCCTTCCCAGAGAGTTTTATTGGTATGTGCCATTTGCAGTTCTTTTTCAAAGTCTGAGAGAACCCGCAACCCCCGCAAAAGTACCTTAGCTCCTTTTAATCTGGCATATTCAACTGTTAATCCTGAAAAACTGTCTATCTCAACGTTTTTCAGGTGTTTTGTACAGTAACTGATCTGTTCTATGCGTTTTTCGACGCTAAATAAGGGGTTTTTATGGGGATTGCAGAGAACTGCCACGATTACTCGCTCGAATAGTGGCACACTGCGTTCGATAATATCTAAATGACCGAGTGTAACTGGATCGAAGCTGCCGGGGTAGATGGCGATCATTTCTCAACCTGCACACCTCGCCAAAAAGCGATATATCCTTTAATATTTTGGGCTTTTGGTTTAGGATCGGGATAATACCAAGCGGCATCTTTATTGTCCTGTCCATCTACCCTGAGAGTATAATAACTAGCCTCTCCTTTCCAAGAACAAATGGTATGGGTGTTACTGGATTGAAAATATTCAGCTTTGATGGTATCGGGGGGAAAATAGTAGTTTCCCTCGACAATTTCGCAGTTATCGCTTTCCGCTACCACTGCACCATTCCAAATCGCCTTTGCCATGGCACTAACTCCTAGTTCTGGTTCAAAATTATCTTACAACAGAGTTTGTAAATGTTGAACCAGTTGGTTAACCTGCACCACTCCCTCGATTCGATCGATCGGTTGACCATTTTTAAAGACTACTAAAGTCGGTAAAGCTTGAATACCGTACTTAGTCGCTAAATTAGGATATTTGTCTGTATCAATTTTGACAATTTGTAGGCGATTTTTGAAATACATTCCCGTTTGTTCTAGAATCGGAGCCATCATTTGACAAGGACCGCACCAAGTGGCATAGAAATCCACTAACACGGGAAGATTAGTGGTTTGCAACAGTTGCTGAAAACTGGAAAACTCTTTTTTGACTGCCATAAATTGTCACCTCGCCGGAAAAATAGCCTTTTTCCTACTATAGCTTTTCTAAATGTTCCTTGATTTCTCCAGAGCAGTCATCGATCGCCGGGAAAATGCTAAGTTAGGTAAAGACTCGACAGCCAACTTTCCATGAACATCCTAACCAAGCTGCTTTTTCCCGAAACTAAAACCCCAGAGCAAGTAGGTTCACCGCGAGTACAGAAAAGCCGCCGGGGAATCGAGACTAAATCCGCCGCCGAAATCGTGATTATGCGACAAGCGGGTAAAATTGCCGCCACAGTCCTTAAGGAAATTGCCGAGATCGCTCAACCCGGAATGACGACGGCGGCTCTGGATGTCTATGCGGAAAAACGTATCCGCGAAATGGGTGCTACTCCCAGTTTTAAAGGTTATTATGGCTTTCCTGCCTCGATTTGTGCCTCCGTCGATAACGAAGTCGTTCACGGTATCCCTAGCCCGAAAAAACGCCTCAAAGCTGGTTCTGTGTTAAAGGTAGATACGGGGGCCTACTACCAAGGTTATCATGGGGATTCCTGTATCACGATCGCGATCGGTTCCGTCTCTCCAAAGGCCGAAAAATTAATCCGCGTGGCGGAAGAAGCTTTATATAAAGGCATAAATCAGGTAAAAGCGGGCAATTATCTGCTCGATATTGCGGGAGCGATCGAAGATCACGTTCAAGCTAACGGTTTCCAGGTAGTAGAAGATTTTACCGGTCATGGAGTCGGCAGAAATCTCCACGAAGAACCCTCGGTATTTAATTTTCGCACTAATCAGTTACCCAATGTCAAACTCCGCGCCGGGATGACTCTGGCAATTGAACCAATTGTCAATGCGGGATCTAAACATACCAGAACTTTGCGCGATCGTTGGACGGTGGTGACAATGGATAATGCTCTCTCCGCTCAATTTGAGCATACTGTCTTAGTAACCGCCACGGGGTACGAAATCTTAACCGAGCGCAATAACCTATAAAATTGTCTATCTAGGCTTATTATCCTTAGATAATGGCAAAATAAAAGATTTTTTGCCCTGGGATCTTAATTGGAAGTTTGTTTAGCGGCAGGATTTAGTCAAAATGTTTAAAAATATCGTTGTTGCCTTAGATTGTGGGGAATTATCGGATCGAGTCCTTCAGTCCTTGAATTCCCTTTCTCTAACGGCAAATTCTTGCATCATCCTCACCCATATCCTCGGCAAGGAGGGAGATGAATCGCCAGTTGATCGCCCTCACCCCTCCCGTGAGATCATTGAAGATCAATTGCGCTGCTATCAATCCCAGATTGCTGCCCCTAGTGAAATCGAGGTCATCTTTGGTGATCCAGCGGAGGAAATTATTCGTTTAGCTAATATCTATCATGCTGATCTGATCGTGATCGGTAGCCGGGGATTAACGGGAGTTCAACGGGTGATCGAAGATTCTGTTAGTAGTCTCGTGGTGGCAGAAGCTACCTGTTCAGTATTGGTGGTGAAAGCATAGCAGCCAGCATTCAGCTAGAAAAGGTACTCTGACAAGAGTGCCTAAGTAGTCTTGATCATCACTGCTGACTAAAATTTGCAAATCTTATTTTTCCCCAATGTTTTCCCCCATACATTCCCCAGTATTTCCCCACTCACTCCCAAGTTTTCCACAGTTTACCCAGACTTTTCCACAGGCAACAGCGATAGAATCGGCACTTGCTTCGAGAAAAAATTAATCTTGATTGTCAAAATTCCCATCGATAGATACTGAGTTACTGTTAAGTTGAGTAAATAAAATCTAGCTCTAACCCTTATTCCCTCGTAAATATTAAGTTTTTCTAAAGCATTCCTTTACATCTGGTAATATTGCAACTCCCCCCAACTTGGCTCACAATAGTCCTTACTGTCCACTGCACCAGTCAGGGATTTCCCCACTTCCGATCAGAGGTAAACGATATGAATACATCAGTCAGTATCTTGGCAGAAATCCCCGAAATCCTCCACCAATCCCTACAACAATACCTAGAAACTCACCCCAGTTGGGATCAAGATGGTGTGTTTACGGCGGCATTGTCATTTTTTCTGCTTAATTGTCAATCCTCCGAAAGGATGAATTTTGAGGAGCAAAATAGCTGTGCCAAGGTTTATCTAGAGACTTTGTTCCAGCGCTCCGAGTGCTAATTCGGTGATAATAAGAGTCGGGTCATGGTTAAAAGCCCGATTTCTCCCTATGAATTCCGATAAAACCCCTAATTTAATTATTCCTCAACTAATTATCGGTTTGGGTAATCCCGAACCCAAATATGATCGCACCCGTCATAATATCGGTTTTGAAACTGTGGACTCATTAGCGCGGGATTGGCGGCTATCTTGGCAGGAAAATAAGCGATTTCAAGGTTTTATTGCCGAGGGTGACAGTCCTCTCCCGGGCAAAATTCGTCTCTTGAAACCCCAAACCTATATGAATCGCTCTGGGCAATCGGTGCGATCGGTGCTGGACTGGTATAAACTAGCCCCAGAGTCGATTTTAGTCATTTACGATGATATGGATCTGCCCCTAGGCCGGTTGAGAATCCGTCTATCGGGATCGGCGGGCGGACACAACGGTATTAAATCAATGATTGCCCACGTTGGCACGGAAAACTTCGCTCGTTTACGCATAGGAATCGGTAAATCAAGCGAAAAAGCGACTATTTCCCACGTTTTAGGCCGATTCACCCCCCAAGAAAACCAAGTAATCTTGAAAGTGTTAGACTTGTCCAGAAAAGCGATCGAACTTGGTCTCAAACAAGGATTACAAAAGGCAATGAGTCTCTACAATAATCAAAGTGTAGAGATTGGCTCTAATCTATGCTGATAGCAAATAAGCCTGATTTTAGTAATGGTTATAATCGCCATTTTCGTCTATACTCTTACAGAACCCTTGCTTAAATTTTGATCGCCCTTTGCTAGATTAGGTCAATTTTTATCCTCGATATTAGCAGTTTAAGTATGATTAATCGCCAAAGTTTGCTGAGATGCGCCCACAAGTTTAATCTCATTTTATTGATAATTGCTACAGTTTTTTGTCTTTGGAGTAATCCCGCTTTTGCCCATCGTCCCCATGATGTAATTAGTCAAGTGGAAGTTTCTCCTGATTTCCAGACAGATAATACAGTATATATCTTGGTGCGAAATAACCTTTATAAGTCTAGGGATGGAGGTAGCAACTGGACAAGATTAATTCAAGGTTTAGATTATACGGGGGAATTAAGTTCCCTATCCCTCTCTCCCCTCAATAAAAATATTCTCTATTTAGCTTCAAGATCCAATGGTATTTATAAAAGTGAAGATGCGGGGGAATCTTGGCAGAAAGTTAATCAGGGTTTAGAAACTAACTTTGTTAACTTCCTAGAAATTGCCCCTTCCGATGCCAATATAGCAGCGGCAGTGGGATTAGAAAAAGGGGTTTATTTAACCGAAGATGGCGGTAAAAATTGGTCAAATATTTTCCCCACCACGGCACTGATAACCTCTCTAGCTATTACTCCCAACAATCCCGGTCGAATTTTTTTCGGGGATGAACAGGGTAAATTATACACTTCCTCCGATGGGGGGAAAACTTGGCAGAATCTCCCCTTACCTACCAATGTGGGGGCAGTAGATACAATTGCTTTTTCTCCTAATCTAGACAGGGATAAAACCTTTTTTGTCGGCACAAAAGAAGCGGGTATTTTTAAAACCGTTGATGATGGTAAAACCTTCCAAGCCGTCAACGAAGGAATTAAAGATAAAATCATCGAAGACATCGTTATTTCTCCCGACTATGCCCAAAACTCTACCCTTTATGCCATTACTTGGTATGACGGAATGTATGTTTCGCAAGATGGGGGGAAAAGTTGGACAAAAATGAGCGAGGGTTTAACCAAAGACAAACAAGCTGATGATTATAAAGTTCCCCATTTTATGGATTTAAAAGTCGTTCAAGATACGATGTTTTTGGGGGGATTTAATGGCTTATTTAAAACCACAGATAGGGGCAAACAATGGCAGGAAATAGAAACTTTAGCCCGGGGAACAGTTATCGCCATGGCGGTTTCTCCTAATTATGCCGAGGATGCCACTGTCGTCATTGCTAATTATGTAGGCAATATCTTCATCAGTCGGGATAAAGGGGAAACTTGGACACCAATTAATCGCGGTTTAGAAGTTTATCGACTTGGTAAAGATCCCGAAGAATCAGGACAAGATCCCCGGCGTTTCTTTGACATTGCCTTTTCTCCTAACTATGGACAAGATCGAACTATTTTTGCTGGGTTTTTACGCAATAGATTTGCCAAATCCGCTAACGGTGGTGATTTATGGAAAATTATCGAAATTGATGAAGGAGTCCGCGGTCCGAGAATAGTTCCTTCCCCAGATTTTGCCAAGGATAAAACTCTTTTTCTCACCAATCAGCAGGGTAGAATATTTCGTTCTACCGATGGAGGAAATACGGTTAAAAATATCAGTGAAGTGGGCGGAATTTCCGGTAATTATGCCCCTGCTATGGTAGCTTCTCCCGATTTTGCTAAGGATAAAACTTTGTTTGTCACGGGAAAAGAGGGTATTTATCAAAGTGTTGATGGTGGACTAACTTGGAACAATGTCAGCCAAGGAACACCCCTATCAAAAACCTCTAATGTGCAGTTGGCAATGTCTCCCAATTATCCCAAGGATGGAACTATTTTTGCTGGGACAATTTCTGGTTTGTTTGTCACCAAAGATGGGGCTAAAAGTTGGACAAAATTAGAGAAACCAGGGTTTAATCCGCAGGCATCAGTAGAAACCATTGCTATCTCTCCTGATTATGCTAATGATCGCACGGTAATAGTTAGTTTACAGGGAGATGGATTGTTTAAATCTAGCGATGGCGGAGCAACTTTTAAGCTAATTGGTGATCCTAAAATACCCCTAGTGAAAATTCATAGTATCCCTTCCTCTGGTATCCCCATCCGCTTTTCCCCTAATTACGCTCAAGATAAAACTTTATTCGGTTTTGGTGGTGCTAAAACTACAGTTTTTCGTTCCACCGATGGGGGAGAAACTTGGACAAGTGTAACTATTCCTCCTCACGCAGAAGAAGATACACCCCGCTATAAAATCGGTGAGTTTTTCTCTGGTCCCCTTGGCACAATCTGGCGCTTAGTTATCCCGATTCTCCTGGCAATCGTCGCTTATTTTCTGGTGGGTTTCTTGAAACTGGAGAAAGTTATTAATCTTCCTAAATCCTTCTTCCGCATGGCAGCAGCATTGATGATTTTTCTGTTTGTTTTCTTCGCTATCATTACCCAAGTTTAGCGGAAATTTTTGCTGGCGGGGCTTGACAAATCCCGCTGCTTGCCTTATACTTATATGTATAATGGGAATCCGTGCCTGCCTGCGACCTCTGATTTTTGCGGCAGTTATCCCCTCAGAGAATTAACCATCGGCAACGTAGGGATTTACCATCTTAGCGGGGTCAACAATGCGATCAAAATCCGCTTCCTTGATGTATCCCAGTTGCAAGGCTGCCACTTTCAGGGTTAAATCCTTTTCTAGGGCATAATGAGCGACGTAGGCAGCCTTTTGGTAGCCAATCACGGGACTTAAGGCAGTCACCAGCATCAAGGACTGATTTAAAAAAGTCTCAATTTGTTTTTGATTAGCAGTCATCCCCTGAACCAAAAACTGACAGAAATTACCGCAACCATCAGTGAGCAAACGGATAGACTGCATGAGATTATGAATCAACAGCGGTTTATAGACATTCATTTCCAGATGTCCTCCAGCGCCTCCCATCGTCACCGCTAAATCATTAGCCATCACCTGCAATGCTATCATCGATAAAGCTTCGCATTGGGTGGGATTAACTTTCCCCGGCATAATTGAAGAACCCGGTTCATTTTCCGGCAGCTGTAATTCTCCGATTCCACAACGGGGACCACAGCTAAGTAAACGGATATCATTAGCAATTTTATAGAGGGAACTAGCGATAGTTTTCAGTCCCCCGCTCAAGAAAACTAGAGCATCGTGGGAACCTTGCACGGTAAACTTATTAGGAGCGGTAATAAAGGGTAATTTGGTCAGATTAGCGATTTCGGCAGCCACATCTCGATCAAAATCCGGGGGAGCATTAATTCCCGTACCGACGGCAGTTCCTCCCAAGGATAAACGATAGACTTTTTCTAGACATTTTTCTAGCCAGTCGCTGCCGTCATCCAATAAACCCACATAACCGGAGAATTCTTGTCCGAGGGTTAAAGGTGTGGCATCCTGTAGGTGAGTACGACCAATTTTAACTATATTTGCCCATAATTGCGCCTTTTCATCGAGACTATTCCGTAATAGTTGCAGACTGGGAATTAATTTTTCCTTGACTGCCAAGGCAACGGCAATATACATGGCCGAGGGAAAGGAATCATTAGTCGATTGGGACATATTAACATGATCGTTGGGATCGACGGGAGTTTTGCTACCCAGAGGATTCCCCGTCAGTTGACTACAACGATTGGAGATGACTTCGTTGATGTTCATGTTAAATTGAGTGCCACTTCCCGTCATCCAAACGTAGAGGGGAAAGTTATCTGCGTGTTGTCCGGCTAAAATTTCATCGCAGACTTGACAGATTAGGTTTTTTCTCTCCTGACTGAGACGATTTTTTTGCTGATTGACAATTGCACAGGCTTTTTTGAGAATGGCATAGGACGCGATCATCTCCCGGGGCATGAGATTATCACCGATACTAAAGTATTGTAGGGATCTTTGGGTCTGCGCTCCCCAAAGTTTATCGGTAGGTACGGGAATTTCTCCCATGCTGTCTTTCTCGATGCGAAATTCTGTCATCTTTAAGTTACTTCTGAGGTCAGCAAAAGATGGTCGTTATCTGGTCTGAAAAGAGGGTGGTTACAGGGCGACACGGATTCCCATTATAAGAAAAGTCTAAGTCAAGTCTGGCTGATTTGTCAAGCCCTATGGGGACTTTTTCTTGGAGGCATTTTTACCCGGGAGGTTGACAAGAATAACTGGCAGGGTGCTGGGGCGATTAGGATGATTAAATGAGACAAAAACTGTTATATTTTAGGGAAGATAATCGGTAAAAAAGACGGGATTGGAGACTATGGACACAGCGATCGCATTAAGTTGGACATTGGGAATTATCTTAGGGTTGATGACCCTTTTGTTTATCTTACGGATCGTGCTGACTTGGAATCCACAGGTAGATTTAAATAGCTTTCCCTTTAATATGATTGCCTGGCCAACGGAACCTTTTTTAATCCCCGTGCGTAAACTCATACCCCCCTTGGGAGGAGTTGACATTTCTCCGATTATTTGGGTGGGAATTTGTACGCTGCTGCGGGAAATTCTTCTCGGTCAACAGGGTTTAATTACCATGTCCTTAAAATAATTATTTAAGCGACTAGAATATGCTGACATAATTTATGTTCTAAGTCTCGTTCCTGTTCTTCTAGGGTAAGAATCGCCTGTTTGATAATACTTTTAACATCCATACCTTGGTCGTATTGTTTTAACCATTGTTGTGCAGTGTTACCTTCGCGGAGGATTTTTTGTAAGGGAGAGAGGAAACAACTAAAACCCCTTTCTTTAGCGATCGGATAAACTTGAACATAGAGGTCTTTAATCCAATCCCTAGCTAAGATTTCCCGGCCATCGTACCAATGTCTCAGGGTGGCATCAAGACTAAAACGCGCGGCAGCCTGTTCGTTTTCTTGGGTTAAAGTTAATAAATCCTCGCTGCGACTGCTGCTGGGTAATTGACTTAAAATCAAGGGGTCTAATTGGGGATCGTGGAGAAGTTGAGTTAAACGGGCCTCTAAAAAAGCCATAACTGCTAATAAACTAATAGGATGAGCAATCAGGTCACAAATTCGCAATTCTAGACGATTGAGATTATAGGGACGATTGCTCCCGTTAGGACGTACCGACACCCAGAGATGACGAACATTCTGCATCGTACCGAGTTTTAATTGTTCCTCAGTCCAAGTGACAAAATGTTTATGACTTTCAAAGAGGGGAACATAAGCGGGAGTTTGGGGGAAAACTTGCCAACGACGGGAATGGGAACCGGTGATTTTACCGTCGAGAAAGGGAGAAGAAGCGCTTAAAGCCAAGTATAAAGGAGCTTCTAGGCGAATTAAGCGACAGGCACGCATTAAATCCTCATAATCGCTAATACCGACGTTAATATGAATACTGGCCGTGACTACATTAGTGCCGTAGGTCTGTTCGATATAGTCATGATAGGGATTGTGGGGGTCACTGCGATAAAAATGTTGACTATCGCCCAAGGAGAGGGTACTGCCAGGGATGAGGGTATAATCGCCTAAACGACGCAAATATTGCCGTAGAGCCAGACGAGGTTTTAAAGTAGCGCATAAAAGACGGTCATAGTTAGTCATGGGAGCCGTAGTATATTCTACGTTACGACTATCCGGTTCTCGGACAAAACCATCTAAATCCTTGACAATGCGATCGGATAAACCGATAATTTCTCCGGCTGCCGTTCCGGTGTACATTTCCACTTCAAAACCTTTACTTAGGAGCATCGTCAATTCACCCTGCTGTGTCTATTTTGTAGTGTGACATTATTTGGACTGTAAATGACGTTCGATCAGCAGAATCGCTACTATATCATCAATGGGGCGATCGGGAAGACGCATCCCCTGGGGGATGAGTTTCTGTAATCCTTTGGGGGGAAACATAACCCAATAGCGATCGCGCGCTTCTAGGGTACTATTGCGTTCATCCACTAGAGTAATCGGGATGGTGACACGAGCGGCAATTTTTTGGTGCCAACTTTTCGAGGTGGTTTGATTCCCCATCACCAACAATTCGATCGGATATTGTTGACAGAGACTGGCTAAACGCTCGATCGCTTGTGACGATGCTATCACCTCATGGGTATAAATTTTCCCTGTCGATGACCTGACCGCAATCCCACATTTATCCTTACCCGGATCAAAACCGAGAATACACATAGTTTTTATCTCCTGCAGCAGTGGTCGGTTTTATTAAATCATTAAATTAGGGTGTTGGGTGTTGGGTTTTGGGGTTTTAGTTGAAATTCCCCTATCCCCTAATGGTCTAATCTAGGAATAGGACTCTATTATTTCAGCCCGACGCTCTAAACCTGAAGTGGTGCAAATTTATGAAAGCTGAAGATTTTGACCGCAAATTTGATGATGGAGAAAATATCATCGAATATTTGGATTTAACTAAAATTAAACGTTCTAATTCCGAGGAACAAACAATTGCGTTTGAGTTTCCCTCATGGATGGTAGAGGCTCTTGAGCAAGAAAGTCAGCGTCGTGATTTACCGTTACAAGCTATTGTCAAAGACTGGATTGAGGAAAAATTAGCTAGTTCTAATTTTCTGCAAACAACCCATTGAATGGGGATGATCGCAGTTTGTCACTGAGTCAGGTTTTAAGATGCGATCGCTTTTTCAGATGATCCAATGGAAACGACTGCCCAACAAATTTATACCTAACCTAAGTAGTTTGTACCTTGACACCAACGGCTTTTTACTCGCGCTTAGAAATTAGTCAGAATGGAAACTTTCTAGCCATGAACCTTGATATTGGCAAATATTCATGTTATAATGCCTACGTACCTCTAATTTGTATTAAAACTTCTATGCAAGGAATTACTGCCAAAATACTAGATGTAGCCAACTATAATTTGTCTAAATATTTATCAAAAAGCCAAGCTCTATTTGTTCCTAGAAGGATAAGAGACTCAGTATCGAGTCAATGGGAAAATAATTACAAATCCTTAAAAATTAGTCCTATAGAGAGACAATATCCACAGAGATACCGGATCAATTTTTTGAATTATCACCCCGATAAATTGGAAGTAGTTAAAGAAAACTATTATAGTATAAACTACAGTGAGAAACTACCTCTAGAGAAGACTATCACTGTCAAAGATGTCCTTTATGTTCCTAGGTATCAAGCTTTCTATGATTTAAGAGATGGCTCAAGAATTAACACATCTAAAATGCCATGGATTCCAAAATCCGAGCAAGATTCTCAGGAATTTAAATCTTTATACCATCAATCTATTGATACTACTAAAATCAAAAAGATTGATCAGAAATTTATGTATGGAGAAAATATCACACTACACTATGGACATTTTCTTTGTGAAACAATTAGTCGTCTTTGGTACTTAGAACAAGCTGAAAAATTAGGAATTTTGGTAATCGGACAACCTCATAAAGCTAAGTCTATCAGTGACTTAAAGGTCTCTAGGAATTTCGTTGACGAATTTATGACTGCTCTTGACTTAGACTCTGAGCAATTCTTAGAGTTAACTAGACCTGTGATACTAGGAGAGGTTGTTTTTCCTTATCCTTCTCTGAGTCTTCACAGAAGAGAGGTTTTTAGCTGTCATAAACTTGTTCCCGAGTTAGTAGCCCAAAAGCTCTTACCCGATAAAGTCACGCAAACTGAGCAACCGCTTTACATTTCTCGAACTAAACTAAAAAAAGCCAACCGACAAATTCTAGGGGAAGAGCAACTAGAAAATATATTAAGAGAACGTGGCTTTGCTATTATTTATTCAGAAAATTTGACTCTACAAGAAAAGATATATTTAGTAAATAAGCATAAATATATTGTCGGTACTTGGGCATCATCACTACATACAATTATCTTCAGCCTGTCTGACTCTAAAAATATTTTTTGTCTCAGCGATAAAGGTAACTTATTGCCCGTTTTTGCTCAGTTTGATGCTCTAAAATCAGTTAATTCAACCTATATTGCCGCTATTCAATCAGAAGGAGAAGATGATAACCACATCATGGGTCAGAAAATCCTAGATGTAGATGCAGCATTATCGGGTTTGAAAGAGTCTAATTTACTTTAAAATAAACCGAAGGATTTCTCTTCCGGGATTGAACTTTATTGGGAAGAGATGGGCATTTAGTCCTCTGGCATTGGTCTGTTAACAGAAAACAAGAACTCTGGCAGAAAGATAAGTCAAGATATATCCTTGTGTTTGTAACGAAGTTCGTAATTGTCTCTCTACTCGCACTTAGAAATTATTCGAAATGCCAGCCAGACCGTACACCGAAAATCGAGAATCGGTATCGTCCGATCAGACAGTTTTTGTTTTGGCATAGTCCAGACCATTCGAGCGGATGAACCGCTCGCAAAAACGCTGGCAACTACAAAAAAACGGGAAACCTGTCTTCCCCCCAAAGAGGGAAGGTCTTGACAGGATATAAAAAAGGCTTTAGATTACCGAAGAGAGCGATAAGCGCTCGAATTGTTTACCAAGGAAAAAATCTCATAAAATTTAAAAAACTTATCAGTTTTACTTTTTTTTTGTAACACTTATCAGTTCAAGAAAAATAGTATTATCTTCTCGCAAAATATAGTGTTAATTGTTGGTGTTTTAACTTCTATTTTCCTGACTGAAGAAATTGCTAAACAAGCACTAAGATTATTAATTCCGCAATTTATCGCCCTGATTATTATTGCTTTGATAGGGGCAAAAGTTATTTAATTAACATCAGTTTTATCTAAGTTCCCCCTTCCCTTAATCCTCGTTCATATCCCCAATCAGCAACGACTAGGGAGAGTTTGCCGATAGCCAAGGGCTAAGAGATGACAGAGTTGGTGATATAGTAACTAAAGATCACACTTAAATCTAACCTTGCCATAGATGCACAATCTCGAATCTGGCAACCCCAAAAATCTCCCGTCTCTAACATCAGTTTTAGCGATGAAATGAGGTAAGAATTTTGACCAAAATACTTAGCGATCGCATTGCCGTTTATCTGCTCATCGGTGGACTCCTGTTTAGAATAATCATCGCTCTGGGGCTTTATCCCGGGTACGATGAGGCATATTATTACGTTTACAGCCATAATCTAGATTGGAGTTATTTCGATCATCCGCCAATAGTAGCGATTTCCACGGGTTTTGGGACTTGGATCACGGGATTAGTCAATCAATTTACCATTCGCTTCGGTACTCTCCTTCTCTATACCGGCAGCCTCTGCTTGCTATATCTGACGGCTTTAAAATTGTTCAGTCTGCCGGTCGCCAGAATGACTTTAGCGATCGCTACTCTCATCCCCATCTATGGGATCGTCTTCGGGATTCTCTCGCAGCCAGATAGTCCTTTAATCTTTTTTTGGTCATTAACAGTCTATTTAGCTGCCCAAGAATTCTGGCCAATTCGGGGAAAAAACTATCATCCTAGCTATCGTCTCGCTTATATTGGACTTGCCGTAGGATTGGCGGTTTTAAGTAAATATCACGGCTTTATTTTGGGCTTTGGTTTAGTTTTATTTTGTCTGACCACTCCCCGCTATTGGCCTGTATTTAGATCGCCCTGGTTGGGATTAGGATTTATTCTTTTTTTGATAACTTTATTGCCGATTATCTACTGGAATATTAACCATGATTGGATTTCCTTTCGCTTTCATCTAGAAGACCGTTTTTCTGGAGAACCCAAAACCTTTAATATTCTTGGTATTCTCTCGGTTATTGGCATTAGTATCGCCACGATGTTTCCTCCTTTCGGTTTGCCGATGTGGTGGGTGACATTTAAAAGCTTTGGCGAACAAATCCCTAACTTTCTCTCGAAAAAAAGATTTTTTCAGCGAGATGAAGAATCCCTCAAAAAATGGTTAATTCTTTCGGTTTCTCTGCCTTTAATACTGGGAATGCTTTATGTGGGTGCTTCCCATTATCTCGCCCCTAGTTGGATTTTACCCGGGTTTTGGTCCTGCACGATTTTATTAGGAGAAAAGGCCAATACTTGGCAGCAATCTTCTCGAATCTGGGTAACAAGATGGTTATGGGGATCGGGAATTTTTATCGTTACTGTTTTATCTATAGCAATGCTTCACGTTACTTTTGGCACTTTCCAAAAACCTAGTCAATACGCAATTTTTGGGGGAATTATTGCCCCAGAACAGGACCCTTCTCGGGAAATTGTCGATATCGATCAACTGCGCCAAGGCTTTGCTAATTCGCCCGAATTATTAGCACTCTTAAAAGATTCTAGCTTCGTTTTTACCCATAGTTTTTATGTGACAGCATGGCTAGATATGGCTCTCTATCCCCTAGTTCCTATTCCTGTCACCTGTTTTAACAACGATCAAAGGGGTTATCAAATTTGGTTTAATCCTCAAGAATGGATCGGTAAAAATGGTTTATTAATTACTACAAATAGTTCCCTAGAAAGACCGGAAATAATCGATCGCTACCGTCCCTATTTCCAAGATATAACTAAAGTAGCTGTCATTCCCATCAAGCGCGGTGGTGTCGCCATCGAACAATTTCATGTTTACCAAGCTAAAGGACTAATTAAAACTTATCCTTAAAGCAGTTATAGCGGGGAGGGGATAGACAAATTAGTTGATAAATACTGATAACTTCTATCTCCTGAATTTTGTAACCTTTTTTACTTTTTACTTGATAAATATGTCCATTCATCGAGTGCGTATTGCTAGAGATAAAGGGGAATTTGTCCAGTCCTTAGTTAATTTTAATCAGGGAATTGGACCCTTTCAAACCTATGCTGATGTCATCGCTTTTGCGGCGGCTTTAGGGGTAAGATATCAAGAGAGGGTGGCGATAGAAAATGTAGCGAAGGAACCCTCACCTATTAACCTGGAAATTTTTATTTCTCGTGGCTACGATACCCTAATCAAATTATTGGCAGTCAATGAATTCCAAGATACAAAAATTCTTTCTCCCCACGGGGTAGATTCAGAAGCTTTGCGAGTGACAATTTTCGAGGAATATGCTAACGCCGGTTTAGCAAGATTAGAACGAGAATTGCGCGGTGCGGTGGATTATACTGAAAGATTATTGTTAATTATCAGTCAAGAACGTTTTCGAGACATTACTGCCACAACCGAATTCGATTTAGGCAGATTTTTGTAGTAGAAATTCTAGTTATTCTCGCAGGAGGCAAAAAATCGATTGTAAAGTCTTTTGTTGATCTCGTATAGTAACCAAATAATTAAAAAACAGACAGGGATAAATATCAAAGATTTTTGAGTCAGTAAATTCTGCAAACTCCAGAATAGTTGCTGCGGTTGAGTGATTAGATACCAACTATTCAGCCGGAGAAAACGCCCTAGATAGATACCGATCGCACTTAAAAAATGGAGAGTTATTTCTAGGGGTAAAACTGCTGAATTTAGCTGACTTTGCTGACAATAACTTTTTAAATTAAGTAAGGAGAGAACGTATAGCTGAAAGCCAATAAAAATAAAGATACTATACTGGGGAATTAAAACTAAAAAAATTAAACTTTTGGCGTAATCCTGCTGAACATAAGAGATTAAATGAATGCTATCGGTAAGAATATAGGGAGCATTGGGTAAAAAAAGCACAAAAACTAAGAGAATTAACCACCAGAGTAGGGAACGATCGAGGGTGGTACGAAATAGCCAAAAGCTGAGGATAAAGGGGATAAAAGCCAGAAAAGAATTCCAGACAATTCTCTCGGTACTGAGGTTAAATAATTGCCAAGCATTGTGCCACCAATCCCTAGTTAAAATTATCGTTAAATCTGCCCAAATCATCCCTTAAATACCAGTCTCCTCTAGGGTTGATAAATATCCTAACCAATTTTTTAAAGATTCCGGGAAAGGGATTCTTTTTCTAGCGGTGGGAGCGATGCACACATGGCGAGTTTTCGCTTTTGCGACCATGATTTCAGCCAAATAAATTTTATACTGCAATTGAAACTCGTTTTCGCTTAGGGATCGGGCAGTGAAATCAATCTCTATGCGATCACCACAAAAAAGGGGACGAAAAAACTGGATTTCCGCTTGAGTAATCGGTAGGGCAACCGGAGAATCTTTGAAAAACTCCTTGATATTGATGCCAAATTGTGCTAAAGAAAACTCGTAGGCTTCATGACAGATCGAGAGAAGATGGGCAAAGTAAACCACACCGGCCGCATCGGTATCGGCCAGATAAATTAGGCGCTCGTAGGGCATAAAAAGCTTATTGTCTTTCCAGAAAGGTTAAACTATCTTGTAGTTGTCTTAACTCGTCCCGATGGGCTTTGACAGTTAATTCCGTTTGCTGAGATTTGCTTTCTACTTTAAAAGCCACTTCTTCTAAACGGCCGACTTTTTGCCAATAGAAAACACCCGCGAGGGGAGATAAACCCACAAGAGCAAAAATATAGGGATTAGTATCGGGAAATAACACCGATAACACCAGTGAGAAGCAAAATAAACCCAAGGCCGCCAAAATTGTCAAAAATATCGCTAGAAAAGGGCTAGGCGGCACAAAACCCTGTAATCTGACAATATTTTGTTCGGGTTCGATCGCCTTGACTTGATAGGAACGTCGGTCAAAATAATCTCGCAGTTGTTCTAATAGTTGGTCGTCACTGGTACTGGTAAGATAGACACGCTGTTCGATACGCTCTTTGACGGAACCGCGAATAAAAAAGAATAATCCCACCATGAGCAGGAGAGTCAGAAAAAAAGTTGAGGAAAGAACGGGGGTATCCATGGCGGCGGTTAGGAGCGAAAAAACTTACAATTAATCCTAATTATCCTAACCTATCTTCTCCCCCGATTTAGAAGATAGACCCTAGGAGCAAAACCTCGATCGAGAATCAGAAAAATTTAACCCCAAGGCAGATTCATGGGCAACAATCTATTAACAGGATTAATCGAACCCTTGCAGTATAGTTTCATGCAGAGATCCCTAATTGAAGCTATCATCGTCGGGATCATCTGTGCGGTGGTGGGAACCTACCTGATGGTACAACGTTTGGCCCTCTTGGGCGATGCCATCAGTCACTCGGTTTTACCCGGACTAGCGATCGCTTTTATTGGTAATTTTAATCTTCTCCTGGGTGCTTTACTAGCCTCAATGGTCAGTACCCTACTGATTAACTTGATCCGTAATCGTTCCCCAATCAAAGAAGATGCGGCCATGGGTATTGTTTTCTCGGCTTTTTTTGCCCTTGGCATCACCCTGATCACTCTCATCCAAAAAAACAACAAAATTGACCTTAATCACTTTCTCTTCGGCAATATTCTCGGTGTTACTGCTGCCGACATTCGCGATACCCTAATTATTGCCGTTATCGTTTTATTAACCGTTTTGCTCCTGTATAAAGAACTATTATTCTACACTTTCGACAAAATCGGGGCGCAAGCGGCGGGTTTACCGGTAAATTTATTAGATTTAGGCTTAATGCTCCTGATCGGCCTGACAATCGTTGCTAGTCTCCAAGCGGTGGGAGTAATCCTCGTTTTGTCCCTTTTGATTACCCCGGCAGCCACTGCCTATCTTTTAGTTACTCGTCTTCATCAAGTCATGGGTGTGGGTGTGGGTGTGGGTATTATTTCTAGTATCAGTGGGATGTATTTAAGTTATTACTGGAATTTACCCTCTGGACCGGCGATCGTGCTTGTCGCTTTTACCCTATTTATGTTGGCCTTTTTATTCAGTCCCCGTCAAGGAATTTTCACTCATCCCTCTAGTCTAGGTGGTCAACTTTCTATCTGGGTAGAGATGAAAAATTTGTTGAGACGGCGTTAGTTTGGGGGATAAGGTGGGAGTGATCAAAAAAAGCCGACGGCCGAGATAACTGCGATAATTTGCTAGATTTTTAGAGGCTCTTACTCTGATATTGTGTTGATTTTATTGAGAATTTATTCATGTAATCCCCCTGATGGAAAGACTCTAGGGAAATTTTCCTTCTCATCCCTCCCTTGGGGATATTACAGAGATTAATCTATCGCTTATAATCAATTCATTCTCGCACCTCTAACGGATAGTTTAGCATACGGTCGAGTGCAGTGATGTTTTATGCCTCTTTGTTTGGTGGATAGTGACCAACACTTTTTAGAAACTGCTCAACAGATTGTATTTGTATTGAGCGAAAAGGATTAAGAACCAACAGATCTTTATCTCCACTGATAATCAAATCAGCTTTACCACTAAGCGATAACTCTAAAATCTTGTCATCCTTGGCATCACGGCACTCCTTGACAACATCTACCACCTCAATCAATATTCCCCTATCTATAAAGCTGTCTAAAAATTCTTCCCTTTCTTCATCTGTGATATATTTTCTAAACTTTGCACGACTGAGAACTTCGTCAATTTCTTCTATTAGTTCTAATGAGAACAAAATGTTGCCATTTTGGAGTGCATACCTAATTGCCAAGTCAGGATTACTGCCCTCAAACAGCAAAGAGCTAATGATCACGTTGGTATCAAAAACGTATCTCACTTTACTCACTTAGCAAATTACTCAAAATTTCGGGAGTTAAGCCTCTAGCTTGTGCTTTCCGACTGATATCACTCATAACAGCCTCTAGTGGGCGGCGTTTTCTAGCAAATTCTTTCAACCTCAAACTAAGAAGAGCATCAAGCTTTTGGCGATCAGCAAATATAGCTGATTCATAAATTTCGGCCGATTCCGCGTCAACACGAATTTTAATCTCTCTAACTTCCATAGGTTTTACATACCAAAGAATGTTTCTAAACTATTTAAAACTCTCTCTGACTATATACTAGACGAATTTTTCCAGATAATACCCCCAATTAAGATTTTATTGAGAATTCATTCTCGCACCTCTAGAAGTTTAAACCATGTCACTCGCTGAGTTAATTCCTCTGGTCAACAATCTGAGCCAGTCAGACAAATTATCACTCTTCAAACTCCTGGCCACACAAATCCCAGACGCTGAACTACAATTCATCTTCTCCGCATCAGAGTACCCAATTTGGTCGCCCTACGACGCAACGGCAGCTGCAAACATTCTGATGCAGATGATTCAGGATGTTTGCAGCTGCTCATGCCTAGTACAGTTGAGTTTCCCTTTTCTGAGGATGAAGCATTACCGAAAACTTGGGTTTAAGGTTCCCCGCCATGCCCGCGTAGCAGAGGGCGGCTTTTAGATAATGGGTTGTCAGTTAATATTTAATGTGTTAGAACAAGTTTATTCTTGAAATTTTAGCGTAAATGTTTGTCCTAGAGTTTAAAGTTGAGGCTAAATTAAAACAATATCAGGCTATAGACGATGCTATCCGCACCGCCCAATTCATCCGCAATAAATGCTTAAGATATTGGATGGACAACAAAGGTGTAAATAAGTATGATCTATCGGCTTATTGTCGAGTTTTAGCCCATGACTTTAAATTTGCTGGTCAATTAAATTCTCAGGCAAGGCAAGCATCGGACGTTCGGCGATGCTCAGTCGAGCCGCTGAAAGGGCATGGTCTTCTATTTCCCGTTTCTTTGACAACTGTAAGAAGCGGAGCGCGGATGCGCCGTCGCACGGCGCAAGTCCCCGCACCAAGCAGAAGGTAATCGGGAAAAAGGGGTATCCACGGTTTAAAAAGTTTTCCCGCTCGGTTGAATATAAAACAACGGGATGGAAACTTATTAATCCGAAAACTATTCACTTTAGCGACAAAAAGGAGATTGGAACACTTAAGCTAAAAGGGACTTGGGACTTAGGATACTTTCAGCAGTCTGACATCAAGCGAGTTAGGCTTATTAAACGCGCTGACGGCTATTATTGTCAATTTGTTCTTTCTTGTGAAGTAAAAGAGGATGTTAAGCCATCAGGTAAGTGTATCGGACGCGCGGTTGATTTCCGCTTTCGCTTCCTGTTCTGCTTGTTGTGCGCGAAAAGCAGCTTCTTGTGCCTTTTGTTCCGCTACTTGTTTGGCTTCAATCGCCGCGTTAAACTCTTCAGAAAAACCAAAATTAACGAGAGATACATCATTGATAATTATCCCATAACGTCTCAGTCTTTCTGCGAGGGAAGTGTCAATTTCACGTTTGAGTTCTCCTCGCTCTTGCCAGATATTTTGTACGGGACGTTGTGCTGTTGCCGCTTTGACAATTTCCGATACTGCTGGATTTATAATACCGGAGACAATCACATTGATATCCCCAACTTGTTGATAAATCTGATTAACTTTGTCGGGGTCGATGTGCCAGTTAACGATAATAGTTGTTTCCACATCTTGCCAATCTTTGGAAGCTCCTTTTGCTTTTACTTCGGTTGTTTGTACTCGAACATTGAGGTGCTTGATCTTGGTGACAATCGGTATAACGGGATGAATTCCTTCATCGAGGATTTGTTTTTGCACTTTGCCAAAGTACATGACAACGCCGCGTTCGCCAGTATCAATAACGGCAAAAGGGCGCAGTATGGTAAGTAGTCGTGCAAAATTAATTTCCTAGTCGAGACGGTCGTCAGGAGACGGTCGTCAGGAGACGGGAGACGGGAGACGGGAGACGGGAGACGGGAGACAGCTATTAGGGATCGGATTTGAGTTTTCAGTTCACTGTTTCCTCACACCAGAAGTCTGACGGAGTAGTGGCTTAGATGTGTAATTAATTTTGCTTAGGTACTTAGTAAAAGCTAATATTAAAATTCCCCCCGCCATTAATGGTATTATATTGCGATTGTAATTCATGACAACTACTTAGATATTTGATCGGTTTTATCGTAGCACTGTTATTATAATCCTGTTTAAAAAGTATAGGAAAGTGGGGAGTGGGGAGAAACAATCAATAACTGAGTTTTTAAAGTTCGATTCGGAGTTAATAATACTATTAAAGGTATGAGGACTTTAACTAGGGGAGAGAAGGAAGGTGAGAGGAACCATTCAAGATAAAGCTGCGATCGCTTGTTCTAGGGCCAGGGAAATATGAGTCCAATGGGTTCCCCCCTGACAAAAAACGATATAGGGTTCCCGTAGGGGTCCATCGGCGGAGAATTCCGAGGTGCTACCATCGATAAACGTGCCACCGGCCATCACTACTTGGCTCTCATAGCCCGGCATTTGGGCAGGAATGGGGTCCAAGTAGGAACCGATGGGAGAATAGGCTTGAATGGCTTTACAGAAGGCGATCAGCTTATCGGGGGAACCGAGTTTAATCGCTTGAATAATATCGCGTCGAGGCACAAAAGGAGCAGGATTGACCGGATAACCCAACTTATCGCCCACATAGGCAATTAAATGACTGCCTTTCATCGCTTCTCCCACCATTTGCGGCGCTAGAAACAATCCCTGATAAAGAAGACGATTTTGGTCAAAAGTTGCCCCTCCCTCCCTACCGATCCCCGGTGCTGTCAGACGATAGCAGGCCATTTCCACTAATTCCGCTTTACCTGCTATGTATCCCCCGGCCGTGACGATTGTACCTCCGGGATTTTTAATTAGAGAACCGGCCATCAGATCTGCCCCCACGTCGGTGGGTTCTTGGGTGTTGATAAATTCTCCATAGCAATTATCGACAAAACAGACGGTATTCGGGTTTTGTTGTTTAACTATACGGACAATTCTCTCGATTTCGTCAATAGACAAACTCGATCGCCAGGAATAACCGCAAGACCTTTGAATATGTACTAAACGGGTTTGGGGTTTAACTGCCGTTGCCAAAGCCAACCAATCGATCGCACCGGTAGAATCTAGCTCTAATTGCCGATAACTAACGCCAAAATCTTTTAAAGAGCCTTGACCACTGCCCCTAATCCCGATTACTTCCTCTAGGGTATCGTAGGGCGCACCGGCTACCGCTAACATCTCATCCCCCGGTCGAAGAACCCCATACAAGGCACAGGCGATCGCATGGGTTCCTGAAACAAATTGTACTCGCACCGCTGCCTTTTCGGCCCCCAGGGCTTGGGCGAACACTTGATCTAAAGTATCCCGTCCCAAGTCATCATGACCATAACCGCTAACACTAGCAAAATGATGCACCCCGACGCGGTTTGCACGGAAAGCAGCGAGGACTTGACGGAGATTTTCCTTGACCTGTGCGTCAATTTCCGAAAAGATGGGGAGTAGGGCCTTTTCTGCCCTGTGGAGTAGAGAGGGGATATCCATCAAACAATAGACTGTGATATTTGTTACTATTCATTAAGCGTCAAAGTTCCCCCTGTGTCAAATCGAGACGGATAAGACAATGATGCTCTGTCTCCTGTTGTTTCCCTTTGGGTTATTCAATGACTGTTGCGACTTCCGAAAAACTTCCCATCGACTGGGTGACTCTCATCTACATGGCTTTTATCCACTTAGTGGCTCTTTTAGCCTTCTTGCCTGGCAATTTTAGCTGGGGTGCTGTGGGAGTGACATTGATTCTTTATTGGATTACCGGGGGTTTAGGAATTACCCTCGGTTTTCATCGTTTGGTTTCCCATCGGAGTTTTAAGACTCCCAAATGGTTAGAATACTTTCTGGTTTTGTGCGGGACCCTCGCTTGTCAGGGGGGTGCGATCGCATGGATAGGTTTACATCGTATTCATCATAAATATTCTGATACTGCTCCCGATCCCCACGATTCTAATAAAGGTTTCTGGTGGAGTCACATGGGTTGGATGCTGCACGAAATTCCTGCCGATGAAGAAATTGCCCGTTTTACCCAAGATATCGCCGACGATCCTTTCTATAAATTCTGTCAAAATTATTTTGTTCCTATCCAAATTGTTTTAGGCTTAATTCTCTATGCTATGGGTGGTTGGCCGTTTGTAATTTGGGGAATTTTTGTTCGCTTGGTCTTAGTTTTCCACTCCACTTGGTTTGTCAACAGCGCCACCCACAAATTTGGTTATGTTAGCCATGAATCCCACGATAATTCTAAAAATTGTTGGTGGGTTGCCCTCTTAACTTTCGGTGAAGGTTGGCACAATAATCACCATGCCTATCAGTATTCTGCCCGTCATGGCCTACAATGGTGGGAAGTTGACCTGACTTGGATGACCATTCGTCTGCTGCAAATTCTAGGATTAGCTACTAATATTAAGTTACCCCCCACCACGGCAACGGCGACAGAAAGTTAGTTTTATCCAGTTGTTAAATAGATTATAATCTAGCCGAACTTAAGTTTAAGTTCGGTTATTTTTTCTCCGACTTAACCCAAATCTGACGGCTTTTCCCACAGCACAACTGAGGAATATAGGTACGGCGAATCCTCCCCCAAAAAACGAAATCATTGATAGGATAAACTTGATTATTTCCTCCTCTGCCGAACATTGACTGGGGAAAGCGCAACCCATCGGGCCAACAGCGAAGGATAACCAAGCAAAAACGAAAAAACACAGGGGAAATAAGAGGCAAAAAACCAGACCCCCCGCTAGACAGCCTAATCCATCGGCTTTTCTATGCGATTTCTTCTCTGTGACCATCTCTATCGCCGACCTTTTCTAAGCAATAGCACAAAAAAGTCAAAATAGCAACTTTTTTAATAAATATTTAATATTTACGCTGATGTGCCGGAAAGACCCCAGAGAACGTATATTAAAAGCTAATCCCCAAATTATAGTAAGTTTCTATGAAAAAAATCTCGATTTTAGGCTCTACAGGCTCGATCGGTACTCAAACTCTCGATATTGTCACCGATCATCCCGATAAGTTTCAAGTGGTGGGATTAGCCACGGGTAATAATATTCAACTACTATCGGAGCAAATTCGGCAATTTCGCCCGCAAATCGTGGCGATTAATAACGAAAGTCAACTAGAAGACCTAAAAAGCCTAATTTCCGACCTTGACTATACCCCGATTATCCTAGCAGGAAAGGAAGGAGTAATCGAAGTGGCCCGTTATGGCGATTCCGAAAGCGTCGTCACGGGAATTGTCGGTTGTGCGGGATTGCTGCCCACGATTGCCGCTATTACTGCCGGTAAAGATATCGCCCTCGCTAATAAAGAAACCCTGATTGCTGGCGGTCCGGTGGTGCTGCCTTTAGTGGAAAAACACCGAGTTAAATTATTACCTGCCGATTCGGAACATTCAGCTATTTTTCAATGTTTACAGGGAGTTCCCACTGGGGGATTAAAAAAGATTATTCTCACCGCTTCTGGGGGTGCTTTTCGGGATTTACCGGTGGAAAAATTGCCGCAAGTAACCGTAGCTGATGCCCTGAAACATCCTAACTGGTCGATGGGCAGAAAAATTACCATCGATTCGGCTACTTTAATGAATAAAGGTCTAGAAGTTATCGAAGCTCATTATTTATTTGGTGTAGATTATAATGCGATCGATATTGTTATTCATCCTCAAAGTATTATTCACTCTTTAATTGAGTTACAGGATACCTCGGTTTTAGCTCAATTAGGCTGGCCAGATATGCGTTTACCCCTGTTATATGCCTTGTCTTGGCCCGAAAGAATTTATACCGATTGGGAACCTTTAAATTTAGTTAAAGCCGGCAGTTTAACTTTCAAAGAACCCGATCATCAAAAATATCCCTGTATGGGATTAGCCTACGCAGCCGGCCGCGCGGGTGGGGCAATGCCGGCAGTATTAAACGCGGCCAATGAACAAGCGGTAGCATTATTTTTAGAAGAAAAGATTAGTTTCTTAGATATTCCCCGGGTGATCGAAAAAGTTTGCGATCGCTTTGTAATTCATAACAGTTCTACCCCTAGCCTAGATGACATTTTAGCCGCCGATAGTTGGGCGCGTCAAGAAGTATCTAACTGTCTGATTGCCAATCTGGTCTAGATAGTCTAGATCCTGTAGGGATGTTAACTATAATGTCTCTAAAGGTCTAGGATAGAAAAATAACTAATTTCGGCTATTTTTTCTATTTAACTAGATTTATGATGATCATGACAAGAGTTGATAACCTTCAATAAACCTCTTGGCTAATTAATTTTTTAGGTTTCAAAACCAGCAAAAATAAGGATTAAATTGCCTAAAATCAGGTGCATCTTATGCCATTTTTCTAAAGTAATGGCAAAGATGGTTAATTACCCTCACCCCGAACCCCTCTCCCAGAAAGGGAGAGGGACACGAATAAAGAAAAATGGTATCACACTTACAGAAATACCGACAGTCAGCAATTATCTGTGACTCTTAAATGATTACAAATGTGTCAGCAGCTGCGTGTAAGCATCTCACCGAAAAGCTAATGCGCTCCGGGGTTTGGGTAGGGTTGATTCATGAATCAACCCTACCTTGAATCAACCCTAGGGGTTTGGGGGGTAGAACCCCCCAAAAGCTTGGATTGAGTGATAAAATCGGAAATAATGACCAATTTTAGAAGACAGTTTCCCTTTAAAAATACCAACTCAGTAGATTTACAAAAATTTTGTTGTAAGTAGTCGGACATAAATTCTGTTGTCTATCTTAAGAAATGTAAATTGCCGCAATTCTTACTGACTCCTGACGACCGACTCCTTACCCCACAGTTAACTTTACTTTTGTCCAACTACTTAATAACTAAATTTTAACTTCTAATAAAACGATCGATTGCTGTGTTCATTACCCCAACACGACTGGATAATTCCACAAGTTCCGTGGTGACAATATTATAATCCCCTAAATATTTCTGGAGATTAGTTCCCTCTTGTTGATTGCCAATTTCTACTAACCTTTCCTCTCGCAATTCTTGCAAATGATCAAGGACTTCTTCTAAAGTATCTTCGAGGGGAGGTAAGGGAAGAGGAAGATTATTTGTTTGCAAAGCTTGGGTTAATTGAGTCAAAGCTTGGGTTATTTGTTGCGTGAACAGACTGAGATTGGGATGGGGAGGACTACCGCGATATTGTTCCAATTCCGTCAATAAAACTGTCACCCCGCGACCAAAACGAGGAATATAATTACTTAAAGTGATTGCCGGTTCCATTTGTGGAAAGGGTGTGCTAGGATCATCAATTAATCTTTGTAGGGCTGTTTGCATAGTTGTATTTGCTCTTCGAGCTTTATTGCGATGGGAAGATAAAATTGCAGTTTGATAGGATGATTCTCCTAAATAAACTGCCATAACTGACTGAAAATATATTTGATTAGCTTCTAATGCTTTAATGGCAGCGAGGGAAAAACGTTCATCTTCATTAAACCGTAAAAAACCGAAGGAAAGTACAAAGGCTAAAGCACTACCGATTAAAGTATAAACTATTCTGATATACTCTAAATTAATCCCGGCATTGCTGGCATCGAGACGACTGATAATTAAAGCAAAAATTGTGATAAAAAATACGGCTAAACTATAGTGAAATCGCACCAAAGTTAAAGCGATCGCTATAGAAATCAACCCAATAATTTCTAACCAGATCGGATTATCTATAATTCGCAACAATGCCAAAACAAAAAACGAGCCTAAAATCGTGCCAAACACCCGATTAAAAAAGCGTTGAAAAGTCAAGCTAAAATCTGGTTTTAACACAATAACTAAGGTTAAACCAATCCAAAAACTATGGGTAATTCCTAGCTTATGGTAAATCAACACTCCTAGGGCACTTCCCAAACCCAAGCGTAAACCATGGCGAAATAGGGGCGATTCTAGATTAAAATTAGATTTTAATGGTTCCCACCAAGCTTTTTCTTGACTGTACTCTTGTTCTATCCCTTCAAAGTTCCGCTGCCAGAGGTTTTTTTTATCGGAAAAGTTCTCGCTTTGCCGCAAATGTTGCGCTGTTTCACTGGCTATTTTTAGCTGTTTAGATAATTTTTTTAAACGATTATTTAATTGGGAAATTGCCACATAACTGCTATAATCATCCTGGGCATTTTCTAAAACTTTAGCTTGCAGGTTTTTTTGTTGCTCGATCGCCTTGAGTAATAGCTGCAAGCGCTCACAATCCGGTTGTTTATTTCTACCCAAAATTAACCAGGCAATATCTTCGCAAATTTCCGCCACTTGCACGAGAATATCTTCTAATAAAATAGCCACCGTGGTCAGTTGTGGCAAGGGATGAAGATGAAGCAATTCTCGCAGCGCGATTAAGCTGGTATTAATGCGATCGCTATCTTCGATCAAGACGATTAACAATTCCCGCAGCTCACTTTTTCCCCAACGTCCCCGACGCGTCAAGGTGACAGTTTTCCTCGAACGGAGCAACAGTTGCCGGATTTTGTCAAAATATGGCTCCTCATTAGCATTAGAACGAGAGTGCAAGGGCAAAGAGCGGAGATAAGTGGCGATACCCTGAAAATTTTCCGCCGTTACCTGACGTAAAGGCTGATTAGGGCGAAAAGGCCAGATAAACAGGGCTAAAAAAATTGTCCATCCCCCTCCCAACACAACGATTCCGGCCCGTTGTAAAGCGACGACAATATCTCCCGATGGCAAAGAAACAGCAAAAAGCAGCAATAAACTAATTACTAACCCAGCTAACGCCCCATTTTCCCCGTAAACCGTCAAATAACCCGCTAGAAACAACCCGAAAAAAACTATCACTACGGTCAATCCTAGCCAAGCACTGGCTAATGTGCCGATAATCAAAGCTAGAGCCATCCCAATAGTCGTAGCGACTAGGGTTTTCGCTCTCAGGCAGTAAAGTCCCCCCGCATCGGCTAAAATCAAGGTTTGAGCCGCTAAACCGACCATTAACCCCAATTTTGACCGATCTAAAATATCACCGACAATAATCGGTACTGCGATCGCTAATAAAGTCCGAATCCCCCGCTCGATCTCGATATCGCCACTAGGACGCAATAAAAAAGTAAATCGCTGAAGTAGCATAAATTCACTGAAAACTTAACTCTTGAACCTGATAACATAGCTACCGATCAATAATTTTAGGGCAGCCAACGGGGTTTAAAACCGGCGTTGAGTTCTTGAGGTAGAATTTTCGGGGTGCTATTGGGACTGAACTGATCAGGAAGTGGTAATAACCAGAGACGACCATCGGCAATGCTCGATCCCTCCCCAGTGACTAAATCATTTCCGACTCCAAAGGGTATGGTTACTAACTGATCAAATAATAAGGCCACGCCATCAGGAGACATACTCATCTGTACGTCCCGATAATTAGGTAAGGCCAGCAGGGGTGTCATTTTACCCGTTTCTAGGTCAATAATCCCTAAAAATGGTTCTTCTTTCACTTTGCCATCGCTGCCCATGACCAGATCGCTTTTCAGACAGTAAAGGGTTTTTTCCTGTCGCGGTTCAAATTCACAGCTAATAATCGGATTAGCTGTTCTTAATAGTAGTCTTGACTCTCCCTGATCGTTGAGCAAAAATAGCGATCGCTGATTATCCGGTTCTGATTTCACTATTAATTTCTGGCGACCATCCCGGGAAAAAGCGAGGATTTTCTCGTAGGTAGGCAAAAATTGCGGTTTTCCCGCTTGGACATCCAAAGGAATCACCGCTACCCCTCCCGTTTGACTGACAACCGCTTTTTTACCGTCGGGAGATAGTAAAAAATTATCCCCTTGCATTCCTAACGGTCGCGATTGTCCATCATCGCTGATTACCCATAAACTGGCATCCCCCGGATTCCCATGATTAATTCTCTGCACGATTAGGGTTTTGCCGTTATCTGAGAGATTAAAACGAAGATTTTGATAGGTTTTCGCATCTAAAAACCTTTCTATACGACCAATGGGCAAATTTTGACCATTTTCGTCATGATTTAAACCCGTGGTAATTGTGTAAAGTTGCTGTTTTGGGGTATCTCGTCCTAAGTCGGAGCGATCGAAGGCCGAGAATAAAATTCTCTCCCCCCTCGGATACATTTGAAAATCCGTGACCACCAGATCCCCAGGGGTAAGGATGGTTTTTTTCAGTTCTGTGACGTTATTTGCCCCCTGAATGATATTACAGACGATTAAACGGCCTCTTTCCTCTTGGTTGACTCCAATATAGGCAAAAGCTCGATCGTGGCTGTAAAATTCCCCGATAAAGTCCTCACCTTGGGCAATGGGTAACTTTACTTGATATTTTTTGCCGTAGATCGGCAATTCTGTCAAGGTATAGGTCAAGCGATCTCCGGCCCAGCTAATTTTACCCGGCAAGGGAGGATCGATCACCAAGCTGGTTTCTATGTCGGAACGGTCAATCGGTCGATTAAAACTTAAAGTAAAATAATTGTCCCTAACGCCGATTTTTCGTCCTTGCCAGCTAAAATTCTCCCCTCGGGTAGGAACTTGATTTCCCTGGATCAAAATCGACGATATCCCAGCAATTAAGGCCAAAATAGTTGCTAACACTAAGCGATCGAACCAAGCTAATCTTTTCATCAGTTATCAGTTATCAGTTATCAGTTATCAGGAGTCAGTCAGGAGGCAAAAGGCAATAGGCAAAAGGCAATAGGCAATAGGCAATAGGCAATAGGCAATAGGCAATAGGCAATAGGCAATAGGCAATAGGCAATAGGCAATAGGCAATAGGCAATAGGCAATAGGCAATAGGCAATAGGCAATAGGCAATAGGCAGCTTTATTCTCCCCACACCCCACACCCTACACCCTACACCCTACACCCTACACCCTACACCCTACACCCTACACCCCACACCCCACTTCCCCCTTTCTTATCAGCTTTAGTAATGATTGTCATCGGTTTTTTCAATCGAATAAATAAAAACGCCCCCAAAAAGGAAGCGTTTTTTGACTTATCATGAGGACTTAGCAAAATGTGTGCAGAGTTAGAATGCGGATGTTGGATGGGGATCCAACATCTGTTTATTTTTAACCATCGATCGCCGGCGCTGTCAAGTCCATGGGCATAGCATCACTGGAAGCTAAATCGAGGGGGAAGTTATGAGCGTTGCGTTCGTGCATCACTTCAAAACCAATGTTAGCGCGGTTGATCACATCCGCCCAAGTTGCGGTCTCGCGTAGCGAGCGCGTTGCGACCGCACGTCCCTGGGAATCGATAATCGACTGGTTAAAGTTGAAACCGTTGAGGTTAAAAGCCATGGTTGAGATACCCATAGCGGTGAACCAGATCCCCACCACCGGCCAAGCTCCCAGGAAGAAGTGTAGGCTGCGGCTATTGTTAAAGGAAGCGTATTGGAAGATTAAGCGTCCAAAGTAACCGTGAGCGGCGACAATATTGTAGGTTTCTTCTTCTTGACCGAATTTGTAACCGTAGTTTTGCGATTCCGATTCGGAAGTTTCCCGGACGAGGGAGGAAGTCACCAAGGAACCGTGCATAGCGGAGAAGAGAGAACCACCAAAGACACCCGCAACACCCAACATATGGAAGGGGTGCATGAGGATATTATGTTCCGCTTGGAACACGATCATAAAGTTGAAGGTTCCAGAGATTCCCAAAGGCATACCATCGGAGAAAGAACCCTGTCCAATCGGATAGATTAGGAAAACAGCAGTAGCAGCCGATACAGGGGCCGAATAAGCCACACAGATCCAGGGACGCATTCCTAAACGGTAGCTCAGTTCCCACTGACGACCCATCCAGCAGAAAATCCCAATGAGGAAGTGGAAAACCACTAATTGGTAGGGACCACCGTTATACAGCCATTCGTCTAAACTGGCCGCTTCCCAGATGGGATAGAAGTGCAAACCGATAGCATTGGAGGAAGGGACTACCGCACCAGAAATGATGTTATTACCGTAGAGTAAGGAGCCAGAAACCGGCTCGCGAATACCGTCGATATCGACAGGAGGAGCGGCAATAAAGGCGATAATATAGCAGATGGTAGCGGTTAAGATCGTCGGGATCAGGATGACACCGAACCAACCTATATAGAGACGGTTATTAGTGCTGGTGATCCACTGACCAAACCGCTCCCAAGCGGAGAGATTGTCTTGAGTTCTGATGGTGGTGGACATAAAATAACTCAGCCATTTAATTGGGTATATATGTAGCAAAGATTACTTTGCATTATATGTTCAAGTATATTTACAGCCACCGCGATTGTGTCCCTTTTTTGGGTTTATTTATTTCAAAATTTATCTCTTTATTTGTATATTTTTAAACTTGTATAAAATTGATTTAAGTTTTGTAAAAAGTAGTTGACAAAATTCGATCGAGATCAAGAATCACCCTATCCTTCAGGTTGACAAAATATGGTAAGGTGGACTGAGTAATCAAACTTATCACTAAACTACTATCAGTGACAAGTGCCAAATTCACCAGAGAAGGCTAAATATAACTATGTCCAAACGGTTTAAATTCGACTCCTCCGAGATGATTTATCTCACCGATAAACTGATGAATGCGGCCAGCAATCGTTACTCGATCGTCGTGCAAGTCGCTAGACGGGCCAAACGCGTCCGCTACGATACCGTAGAAAATATCGATGACCCGATGATTAAACCCGTCCAACGGGCCCTGATGGAAATGACCGACGAATTAACCGAACCGGAATTATTACGCGATTAATCCCCTAAAATTGCCAGGGAACCCCACCCCTATATTTCATCGGGGTTGATCCCCAGTGATCTTAGTCTTTCCCCTAGTCGTTGGGCTTTTTGTTCCGCTTCCTGTTTGGCTAAACGTGCTTGCTGGGCGATCAAACGTTCTTGAGCGGCGATCACTGCTGCTTCCTGTTTGGCTAAACGTTCTTGTTGGGCATTCAAACGTTCTTGAGCGGCGATGGCCGCCGCTGCCCTTGCCCTTTCCTCTGCGGTTAAATAGCGATTTCCCGATCGATCATACCAATACAGCCATTCTCGCACCCAAGCGATATGTTCTCCCTGCTCATATCCCAAGGCTAACCCGATTTCTGGCAACCATACCCGATTATTTTCAGGCTCTAAAAGCTCGTATTTCCCCGCTATAAGCTTATAAACCTCTAATCTCTCTCTATTTTTAAACCTTCCCCTTCTACCGCTCAAGGGATTGTAAATGGCGTAATAGAGAATGCCTAGGGTTTGATAATCCGCTAACTTTCCCTCATATTCCCCATTATATTGCTCAGAAATCACTGCCAAGGCCAATATCGGCATAATATAAGCTTCTTCCCAGAGAACATAGCTTAATCTTCCCCTTTCGCCGGTATCGTCTTTGACTCCCACTGCCCTGACACCGATAACCACAGCACTCAACTTCCGCAAGAATGCTAATATAAAAAAGCTATTGGCTAATTTTTTCCTATTTTAACTCGCAATATGCTCCCGTCTAATCTCGATCGCATCGTCGAACGCCTCAAACGTCGTACCGATCCTAAGCAAAAATACGAACAATTACTAGCTTTTGCTAAAAAACTAGAACCAATACCAGAATCTGCCAAAATACCCGCTAATAAAGTTCATGGCTGTGTATCCCAAGTTTATATCACTGCCGACCTCGAAAATGGCCAGGTTTGGTACAAAGGGGATTCCGACGCGCAATTAGTCAAGGGTTTAGTTGCTTTGTTAATCGAGGGTTTAAATGGACTGACTCCCACAGAAATCCTGCAAGTCACCCCAGATTTTATCGAAGAAACCGGTTTAAAAGTCAGCCTTACCCCTTCCCGCGCCAACGGATTTTATAATATTTTCCAATTAATGCAGAAAAAGGCTCTCGGTTTTCAGTTGGGAATGTCCGCTTAGATGTCTAGTTTTCTGGTTCCGGTTCCTTTGATTCGGGAATCTCGCAGTTTTGGAAACGAGTATCCACCAGCGAACGGGTGCAACCCCAATTACTCGGTATTCCCGACGGCCAACCCATCCGCAAAGCTTCCGGACAGATGGCCATCACTGTTAACTGACAGTCAATTAACTGAAAACCCTCTTTCTCACACTGTTTGAGACTGTGTTTGAGAATGGAATCATTGTTAAATTCGATGGTTTTATTACACTGAATACAGACCAAATGATGATGGTGGTGGGGATAGGGTTGATTGAGTTCGTAGTGTTTATGACCTTCGGCCAATTCTAACTCCCGCAAAATTCCCATCCGCGACATTAGTTTAACACTGCGGTAAATCGTCGATAAACTAATTCCCTCCCCCCGTTTGTCCAGTAATTCCTGCAATTCCTCAGCACTGAGATGATTGCCTTTCGGTAAATTCTGGAAAACGTGCAGAATTTTCTCTCGCTGGGGAGTTAAGCGCCACCCCCGCGCGTTGAGTTCCGCTTTCAGGGAGGAAGCAGTGTAGGCAGACATAAGCGATCAACTCTCAATAAAAGCTATTTAATTGACAATGATAGTCGTTTCGGCGAGCCATTGGCAACAATTTTCAGTAGTTGAAAATTCCCCCCCCCATTCGAGTATGAAAAATTACTATGAAGTCCTGCAAATTCCCCGTAATGCCAGCAATAATCAGATAAAAGCCGCTTTTCGTCGTCTGGCCCGGCAATATCACCCCGATTATAATCCCAATGATCCAGAGGCAGTCAGAAAATTTCGGGAAATTGAACAAGCTTATCGGGTTTTGAGCGATAAAGGGCAAAGAAAAGAGTATGATCGCAATTTATCCCCAGAAATACCCACTTTTAACCCCAGTGCCGAGGATTTTTATCAACAGGGATGGCACTACGCTCAAGAGAAAAATTATCAACTAGCGATCGCATTTTACCAGCAAGCGATCGCAATTAATCCGCAATTTTGGCAGGCCTATCTGCAACGGGCGGAAGTTTACTACCATAATCAGCAGGATCGGCAAGTTTTAAGCGATTGTCGGCAAGTTTTGCAGTTAAAACCCGATTGTTCCCAAGCTTACTATTACCTCGGTTTATCTCGTCAACGACTCGGTTACACCCAATCCTCCCTAGAAGCTTATAGAAAAGCAATCGCCATTGACCCAGATAACCCCCAATTCTATTATCAAAGAGGATTGGCTCTAGAGGAACTCTCGGAACTGCCAGCAGCACGAAAAGATTTCCAAATAGCGGCCAAGAAATTTAAGCAACAGGGAAATTTTCGCCGCTATTATGCCATTGAAAATAAATTAAGAGACCCTCAGAAAAGTTATCGACAACAGCAATCAATCAAGTGGTCAAAAACTATTTTTATTGTTTTTGATTTGCTGAAAATCTCTTGCTCATCTTTGCTAAAACCAAAGACTGGTATGGCAGAGGCTTTTTTAAAGTCCAACCGTAATCAGGCTTTAGCTACGGGAGTATTGGCAGCAATAATCAGCAGTTTTTTCATCGCTGTGACTTGGCAAAACTGGACAGTTAAATCTGAGTTTTTGCTGTTATTAGGCTGGGCAGTATTTCCTTTTATTATTCTGACTTTATCTAGTTGGTTTGGCAGAAAATTAAGTAATAAATATGGTAGTTTTACTGGCGATATATTTTTAGGTGGCTTAATAATTTTGCCCTTTTCCCTCGTCATTTTGCTCACTTCCTATTTATCCATAAATGGCGATATTATCGGCGCAATTATCGGTGTAACCGGCGGTTATCTAACCGGAATGCTCTACTATGGTTATCGCCATTTATCCAATATTTCTTGGCCGATATCTTTACTTTTACTCCCTTTTGTGCTAGGTTTTCTTACGGCCAACATCTGGGGAGTTTATTATTATCTCTAAATCTTCTGGGGTATTACAGTTAAATAAAATCTCGGAATTATCGATGATTAATTCCTCCACCACAGACACATTTAACCATTTTTGAAAAGAAGTTCCCCCTTGCTGAATATAACTCTGCAAAGATGCTAAACAACGACGATGATAGAAAGCACAGAGAGGTTCCCAACGATCGCTGCACCGGGGAACCAAAGCGATGGCATTTTCTGGTACAGTGTCTAATAATCTTGACCATGCTTGAATAATTGGGGGCGTTAGTAAAGGTAAATCGCAAGGGAGCAATAAAACCCAATCGGTTGATACAAAAGTTAATGCCAAGGCAAAGGCCAATAAAGGCCCCCTAGTGGGGAGAGGTTCGTTAATTATCTGGCAGCATTGGGGAATGATCAGCTGGTAACGTTCCGGCCAAGGCGTAATCACAGACACTTGTACGGCACAATCTTGGGCAATTAAACAGATATTCTCCAGAAAAGAGAGACCCTGAAAAGATAACAATGCTTTATCTCGTCCCATACGGGAACTTTGACCACCAGCCAGAATTAACGCCGTTAAAGCGGGAAAATCACTCATAATAACCAGTTCTATCGGAAAAATACCATGATTAATCACGATCCTTTCGGCGATCGCAAATTAGAGCGCCTGCAATTAATGTTATATCTAATTCCCTTTCTAGGAGTGATTCCCTCCGCTTGGACATGGTATCGAGGGGAAAGAAAAGGAGAACAAGGGCAAATTAGTCGCTTATCCCTGAATTTAACGCTAGGATGGCTACTTTTTTACGCTTTCCTCTGGACTGGGGCTACTTTCAGCGACCAAACCTTGAGTTTTCGCTTTTTATACTTAAACGGTTTATTAACTTCTGCTTATATTCTCCTCTGCCTAGTAATTATCTTCAAAGTTTGGCGGCAAAAATAAATAGCTAGGCAGTCAACTTGATTCTTTTGGCCAAGTCAAGGCCAAACCCCCTGAATACCAATCGGCTCTCTTGCTTTAGCCCCCTAGATACTTTTTCTTAGGTTATCCCAGAAGGGTTAAAAATAAACCACAGAGGCACGAAGAACACAGAGAAGAGGACAGATTCAATGAGTAAAACCTACCCATCACACAAAGGACAAGAGTGCCTAGAAATCTAGCCAACTTGCTCAAATATATGCTAGTCTCTTGATACTTAATAATTAATATCTCCATAAACAAGCACTAGATGAATTCCAATTTAATCAAAGTTCCCTTTGTCGATTTAACTTGGCAAAATCAGCCCCTACAAGCAAAAATTACCGAGGCAATCCAAACAGTTATCGACCGGGGAGATTTTGTTTTAGGCCAAGCTTTAGCCGCATTTGAAACCGCCTTCGCCCAAGCTTGCGGAGTCAAGTATGCTGTGGGAGTAGCTTCTGGCACTGCCGCTCTTGCCCTGGCTTTACAAGCTTACGGCATCGGTGCCGGGGATGAAGTGCTAGTCCCCGCTAATACCTTTGTCGCCACCCTCATGGGTGTTATACAAGCGGGAGCCAAACCGATTTTAGTTGATTGTCACCTCGATACGGCCTTAATTGACCTCGCAGCGGCCGCCCAAAGCATTACCCCCAACACCCGCGCCATTCTACCCGTACACCTGTACGGACAGATGGTATCACCCCAACAATTACAGGATTTTGCCCGCAGCTATAATCTGATTATCTTTGAAGATGCGGCCCAGGCCCATTTAGCCAGTAGAGAAGGTTATCGCGCCGGCAGCGTCGGTGTGGCGGCGGGGTTTAGTTTTTATCCCAGTAAAAATTTAGGTGCTTTTGGCAATGGCGGAATGTTAGTGAGCAATGATCCCGAAATTAGCCAAAAAGCCCGCAGTTTAAGAAATTATGGCGCACCGAGCAAGTATTTCCACACTGATATCGGCACTAATAGCCGTTTGGATAGCATACAAGCCGCCATTTTAAACGTTAAATTACCCCATCTGGAAAGTTGGAATCAGGCCCGTCAGCGAGCGGCAAGACAATATGATCAGCTGTTGGCTCCTTTAGCCGATAAGGGAATTTTACCCATAAGAGACGCAACCGAAACTGGTCATGTCTATCATCTCTATGTTATTCGCATTCTCCCCCATTGTCCCGTTGAGCGCCAACAACTACAAGAACAATTAACTGCCGTCGGTATTCAAACCGGCATTCATTATCCGATTCCTTGTCATCTGCAACCGGCTTATCGCTACCTGGGTTATCAACAGGGAGACTTTCCTAAGGCAGAGATTCTCTGTGAAGAAATTGTCTCTCTCCCCATGTACCCCGGTATCAGCGAGGAGCAGATTGAAATCGTGGTTGAACAGATCACTGCGATCATCGGGTAACATAAATTCAGAATTTGTCACTAAATCGCTCTCTCAGATGGGTATTAGTCCTTCCTTGTCCACCGTCTCCCACAAAAATCGGCAATCTTGGCTGATTATCGGTTTCTTGGCGGTTATCTATGGTCCGGTGATCTTTCATTGGTACGATGGTTGGCTGAATAAATCGATCAGCATCGAACACGAATACTTTAGCCACGGCTTGATCGGCCTTCCCTACGCCGCCTATATTGTCTGGCAGAATCGCCAAAAATGGCAACGCCTCGAAGATCGCTCCCACCCCCTCGGAGCGTTTTTGTTAACCCTAGGAGCGATTTTTTATCTCCTCGGTTCCTCCCTTTGGGTTAGTATATCTTTTCCGATTATTTTAGCGGGAATCTGTCTCTGGTTAAAAGGAACGGAAGGTTTTAAATTACAGGGATTTCCCCTACTTTTAACAGCCTTAGCGACTCCTAATCCTATCCCCTACCTGATCGCTCCCTATACCCTACCCCTACAGGTTTTTATTGCCGCTTGCGCTGGGTTTATTCTCCAGCAAGCAGGCTTAGATGTCTCCGTTGACGGTATCTATGTAGCGGTAGAAGGTAGGATGGTGGAAGTCGCTCCCTACTGTGCGGGGCTGAAAATGTTATTCACCAGTCTTTACGTCACGCTCCTGCTGCTCCATTGGACTAATACCATCGAAAACGGTCGTAAAACCTGCTTTATGCTTCTCAGTGCCTTTGGAATTAGTGTCGGGGCTAATATCGTTCGTAATGCGCTTTTAGCTTGGTTTCACGGCACAGGACAAGAGGAAAACTTTAAATTACTCCACGATAGCTGGGGGGGTGATTTATACTCCGTCTTGATGTTATTACTCATCGTTTTGGTCTTCCAAATTATGCAGTACCGCGAGGCGGCCAAGAAACAGTCCCTAGCTCAAGAGGAAGGTAGCCAGGATGATTAGTCAAAAAATTCCAGCCGAGGTAAGTTTAGTGTTAGATAAAGTCAAAAAAAAGCTCCCGGGTAATTATTTACTGCTGTTGTGCTTACTGCTGGTCTTGATTTTAGGCGGTATCTTGCCCAATTTAATTTCTGGCCAGTGGTCTTGGGTGGATCAACCGAGAATCGGTAATATTCAGAAAATGAAGATCATCCAAAAATCGGGAATCGAGTTGTCTGACCTGAAAACGATCAACCAGAGCCAAGGGCAAATCGGTGAGGGAGAATGGTCGGTACAAGTGGTGGAAAGTCCTGATGGCAAGAGGATCACCGTGCTTTTAAAGCCACAGGTTTACTATAAAAATCAACCAGCAGTAGAATGGTCAGATATCAATGCGATTGGTCATTGGAATCAGGGGGAAATAACCGAGCTAAGAATTCCCACCCAGTCGGGGGGAAAGGCCACGGCTCGATTCTATCGTGCCTGGAAACAAAACACTTTTGCCGTGGTGCAGTGGTATGCTTGGCTAGGTGGTGGTCATTACGATCCCTCTGTGTGGTATTGGCTTGACCAATGGGCGCAATTAAAAAGACAAAGAGTACCCTGGATAGCCGTTTCCTTGTTTATTCCTTTAGAACCGACGAAAAAACTGCAAACTCTCACTCCCTTTGCTCTCAGTGTCGCCGGAGAAGTGCAAAGTTACTTAGAACAAAATGTCTTAAGTCAATTAACTTTTCTCCCTCAGACCAAAAAAGAAAAGTAATGAAGGCTGCTCCCAACCATCTCTTTAAAAAAACTAGCTCAAGGCACTTTTCTCGCCCCTAATAGCTTCTTTGTGCCTCCCCCACTAGAATAAACTCCCAGAAAATAAATTATCATCGTCAGAACCCAAAAATTGATAGATCTGTATGATTCCACCCATGCTCAACAAGTTTTTGCCAGTTAGTTTATTCAGAACCAGGGTCATAGTCTTATCAGGGTTGAGTCTGACAGGGTTCTTATGGGTAATTCACTCCGAGAGCCTCAAAGCCCAGGGTCCTTTGTCTATACCCCAGACTCAACCCGGATCTGGGTTAGAATTTTTGCCACCCCAACCGCCTAATCCCACCTTTCCTGAAAACACGATTCCCCCCACTGGCTACAGTCCACCGGTTTACTCTCCCAATAACTCCCAATCCCGACAAATTCAGACCTATAGACTCGATATCGGCGATCAAATTAGTGTCTCGGTTACCGATTTTCCCGAATTTAATTCCGCAGGTCCTGTGGATCCCGATGGTAATTTTCTGGTGCCGATTTTAGGGCGTATTCCTGTGCTGGGCTTGACTTTAGACGAAGTACAAACTAAAATCCGCCTGGAATTGGGGCGAAAATACCTGCGGGAGGAACCGGAAGTCATTGCGGTTTTAACCGCTGCCCGTCCCGTGCAGTTAACCATTCTGGGAGAGGTACAGCGACCGGGGTTTTATACTATTGCTCCTAATACTTCCCTAGCGCAGGTACTTTTGGCGGCGGGTGGTGGCACTCCCAGAGCCGATCTGCGTTCGATCGTTGTCCGTCGGGTTTTAGTCGATGGTACAGTATTAGAGGAGAAACTTGACCTTTATACTCCCTTAGTTAAAGGAGACCGCTTGCCAGATCTGCGTCTGCAAGGGGGCGATGCTGTGATTGTTTCCAAGTTAGAAGCGGGGCAAGAAACGGGATATAATCGCACCCTAGTGGCTAGAACCACCCTCACCCAGCAGAGTATCACGATCAGGGTTTTAGCTCCCTTACTTCCTTCGGGAATTGCCTTGAGAAATGTTTCGATTCCTAGTGGCAGTACCTTCCTCGATGTGGTGGCTAGTTTACCAGTTTCCGATCGCCTGCGGATTAATGTCAATGAAGTGTCCCTGCTACGTTTTGACAGTGCCAAAGGGGGACTTGTTAGTCAAACTTTGAGTCCGATCGCGGCAGTTAGGGGGGATATCTCCCAAAATGTTCCCTTAGAAGATCAAGACGTAATTATTGTCAGCCGCACCCTATTAGGGAAAATTTTCGCCGCTTTTAATATCATTACCCAACCCATCCGGGATATTACCAGTTTTACCAATACAATTCTCAACATTAGCAATCAATTCGATAACTTCCAATAATTGAGGGGCAACTCGCTCCCCTCACTCCTTAACACAACAACACAACTTCATAAGCTACGATTTCAAGGCCGAGAATAACTCTTGACCGCTAAAATGTAAAGAATCTGGGAATATATTAAAAAGCTATGGCTCTACCAATTGTTGAACGATTTCTCATCTCGCTAAATCAAAACAAATTTGTGGGAATATTCGTATTCTTCGTCTGTTTAGGCGGTTCTGTGGGCTTTGCTCTTCTACCTGATCCTGAGAAACCCCCCACCTTTTATCGTGCCGTGGGACAATTAGCCTACCGGGTGCCGCCGCCAGCTTTTACCAGTACAGGAACCCAACTGCAACAAGCGGGACGAACCATCGATCTCGATTTACTGCTGTCTCCCCGGGTGTTGATCAGTACCGCCGAAAAATTGCAATTTAATCAAGAACAGATCATTAAAGTTCGCGATCGAGATTTAAAAATTACCTTCCCCGGTGAAGCGGAGGGAAAAAATAATAGCAATCAACCCCAAGAGATACTTTTAGAGTTAACGTCCGATTCCAAACCCAGGGCGGAGTTAATTCTCGAAACCTTGATGAAGGAAATGGTGGAATACAGTCGCTGGCTTAATACTTCCCAGTTACGCGCCCGCGTAGAAGCTCTCAGTGTCCGACTTAACGAAGTCCAAAAAGATTTAACCAGAGCCGAAGAAAAGTTTTATCGCTACATTAGTACCCAGGGTTCAGATTTATTGGCGATTCAAGATGGGAGTTTATTCGCCGCTATCACCAGCAGTCAACAGCAACAGCGAGAAATTCGCCTACAACTGCAAGGTATTCAAGGACAAATTAATAGTCTGAGTAAACAACTCGATTTAACCCCCGATCAAGCTTACACCTCCTCGGCCCTTAGTGCCGACCCGATTATTGCCAGTATCCGAGCGCAGATCTTGGACACGGAAGCCCAAATGGATCGACTACAGAAGGATTTACGTCCCGAACATCCCACCGTCGTTAAATTACGCAAACAACAGGAAGTTAACGAATCTCTCTTACAAAAAAGAGCCGCCGAGGTGATCGGAAAAGATGGCATCCTGACTGATCTTCCCAGCAGTCGCATCCGTCAGCAAAGTAATCTCGATGCCACCCGTCAACAACTAGCGGTTCAATTAGTCGCCCTGCAAACCCAGCGCGAGGGTTTAATGAAACAATTAGAATCCTTAGTGACTCAGGAAAAGCAATTACGCTCCCAATACGAGAAATTCCCCGATAAACAGCTACAGCAAGCTCGTTTAACCCAAGCCGTCGCCTTTCAACGGGGTATCTACGAGAATATTCTCAATGCTCTGGTGGATGCTCAGGCCGCAGAAGCGGAAACTGTGGGTAGTCTCACCATCGCCCAACCGCCGGTAGCTCAACCGATCCAACAGGTGTTTCACCGCAAAGATCGTCTCTTGATTCTCTTGGCGGGGGCTGGTTTGGGAACTTTAGCCGGATTGGGTACGATTCTCCTGTTAGCAGTGATCGACGATCGCCTGCACAGTACCCAAGAATTGCGGGAAGCTTTGGTCAGTCGGGATATCCTGCTCTTGGGACAATTGCCAATTATCCGGAATTTAGAGGGCGAGGAAATCGAGCCGATTCTCGCCGATGCTAATGCCAATTATCTCCCCTACTACGAACGTTTACGCAGTACCCTGCGACGTATTGGCGGCGGCGAAAAGGTGAAAGTGGTTATTGTCACCAGTATTACTGGCGGAGAAGGTAAAACCTCCACTGCCTATAATCTGGCGATCGCTGGTGGTTTGGCGGGCCGACGGACTCTGTTAATAGAAGGAGATCTGAGAAATCCTTCTAAGGCCGAAGAAATCGGAGTCACTCCCGATCCTAATTCTTTCGAAGAACCCCTACTTTACTACGGGGCAAAAAGTAAATCGATCCGGCTGGCCTCAAATATTGAAAACCTTTCCATTTTGCCTAGTCCCGGTCCGCACAAACAAGCGGCAGCTCTGATTGAATCGAGTGAATTACAATTAATTCTCAAAGATTCTCGCGGCCGTTTCGATCTGGTGATTGTTGATACTCCTTCTCTGTCTAGCTGTAATGATGCGCTTCTCTTAGAGGAACTAGCGGACGGGATTATTCTGGTAACGCGCCAGGCGATAACTCGTTCTAGTCTCTTGAGTGAAGCAATTAACCAGCTAACAGAAGCGGAAGTGAAAATTTTAGGGGCGGTGATTAACTACGTCGATATTACACCGACTCTCAACACCGCCCAACCAGTGCCACCGGTGATAGTTACCCCACCACAAGAAAAAACAGAGACAAAGGAAGTGAAAGTGGAGGTGTAAATGGGGTTACATTTAACAAAATCTTCTGGCTCGATCGAATTGTGGTTCTTGCCAAGAAAAAGCAAAATGACTGATACTATCTATGGTGGGAAAAGCTATGCGAATCGCTTCCATTTGCACTTCTAAGGAGGGACGATTGTTATAGGTTTGTCCCCATAAACCGGCTAAAGCTGGGATAACGGGAGTTTGATTTCCCCTGCTTGCCACTACTCTTTTGATCTGATTAACTACACAGGTACTATCATTACAATTAGCGTAGGACATGGGATGCCATTCTAGGGAAGCGGGAAAACTATCCCAAGCTTGTAAACGCGAATCAAAACCTTGATTACCCACAAGACGATTACCATCGGGAAAAAACACTGCCCCGGCGGGGATTCCCTGCCGTTCCACTAGGGCAGAAAAATAACTAATATAATCAATGACACCCTGGGCAGCATGGGCAACTGCTAGGAACCAAAGTTCTAATTTGAGGCGATCAAAACGACTTTGAACTGATTGTTTCATCTCCTCCTCTAAAGGTATTCTTCCTTGCCAAAGAGGGGCAGTTTCTTGGGGATAAAGACGATCGGCTTCGACGATATCATTAGGGGAAATTTGGCCACGAGTCAGATAGCGATCGATTAAAAATTTGCCCTTATTATTCAATCCTCGATTAATTAAAGCTTGTCGGGATGCCGGACTAAAAATCCATAAATCTTTGACATCATCAGCAACGGAATCGACTCCCGTTCCTCTGGGATAGCGAATATAATCAAATAAAACTCCATCGGGACGACGTTGTAAAATGGCTTCTAGGAGAATTAAATAATCCTGTCGCGCTTGATTACTGTAGGGATCGACAAAAGTTTGGGATCGATCATCGACAAAAGAGGTGCTATCCTGTCCTTTACCATTGCGTGCCAACACCTCCTGTCGATCGGGTTTTAAGCTATAAGCATAGCCAAAATTGAGGCTAAATAACCAAGCGTACACCTTTAAACCGCGTTTATGTCCCTGTTCGATCGCTTCTGCTAATAAATCCACATTTCCGGCACCGGGATTTTTAATGACGCTATCCCAAACGGTGGGATTATTGTTAGGGGGTAATAAGACTTGACCATCGGCAAAAACTTCCAGATAAACTGTATTATAACCTTTGGCCACGATGCGATCGAGGATACTTTCGATCGAGCCGGGGCGGGTATCACAGGAGTAGAGACGTAACCAGATCGCCTGTTCCTGTAACCAGTGTCGGGAACGACAAAAGCGCAATTGTTCAGCATATTTCTGCAATAAAATGTTATATTCTTGGGGCGAAGTTTGACGCAGATTTTCTTGTTGTTGGATTTCTGATTCGGACAGTTGACAATTATCATTGACAGCGAGGCTAGAGTTAATTCCTAGAGGACTACTCCAGAGGATTGTAGCGAGGAAACAAGATAGCGAGCGCAGACAATTAACTTTCTTTAACATAGTTGTTTACAGCGTTTGCTATTTTTTTATTGTTGGCATTTTCAGATAAATAGCCATTTTTCAGGAGAAAAGCTCTCAGGGCAGTGGGAAAGTCTGGATATTTGCCGATCACTGTACTTTCGCCATAGATATCTAGTCCCCAATCGGAGTTTTTATCGTAATTAGCGAGGAGAAATTGCCAAGCTTCTTCGTATTCTCCTAGGAGAATTTTCTGTGCCACATAACCAGCCAAAATGCCATTAACTTCGGCCTTTTCTTTTTTAGCTAACTGAAAAGCTTTCAACATTGCTGCTAAAGTTTTTCTTAATTCTTGAGGATATTTTCTAGTGACATCTGCTAATTTACCCTGTTGAAAAGTATAAATTTTGGAGGGAGGAAAAGAGGCGGCGTAGGAACTAAAAGCATACAAAAAAGCATTATCAACGGTGACAAATTCATAATTATTATCTCCATCTAAATCTTCAAAACAACCACCACTACCATCTAAAAAACCCGTTTCTTCTCTAATAAATTTATCTTTTTGCCAAGTATAAATTACCAAAGATGTGCAGCAATGAGCGCCGCCGCTATAGGTGGAGACGATAATCTCATCGATGCCATTATTATCTAAATCTCTTAATTCAACATAGCCAGGTCCAAAGGCACTATACCCGCTATTTTCCTGATAAAGTCGATCATTATAAAAGATTTTATAAGAAACATTATTAATATCAAAATTATCATCAACTCTCTCGTTTAGTTCGAGGGGTTGATAGCTAACTTGTACCTTAATTTTCCCCGATCTAACCACTTGATTTGTGAGGGGTTGACCGGTATCAAAATCGAGTTTAGTCACCGCTAAACTCGCAGCTGCATTGCCCAAAAATTGAGATAATAAGCAGCAAATAAAGCAAGTTTTGCTAATATTCATCGGCTAATTCCCAGAGAGAGATTAATATCAGTGTAAGTAGCTGGTTATAATTAAATTAAAAATGGATTTTAGGTTCGATCCCCCCTGCCCCCCTGAATAAGGGGGGTGCCGATAGGCGGGGGGATCTGAAAGTTTTTAATACCCACCTACTTATCTTACTTATTCTTCCCGACAATCAGCCGTTAACTTTTCGAGAAAAACTATCTATTCCAAAGTTTTAACGCTCAAAACTTGGGGAGGGGTGGCATCGGGGGGATAGAGAAAATCGAGATTAACGTCGCGTCGGGCGCCGGGGGGAAGTTCTATCTGTACTAAAGCTTCTCCCTGTTGTCCTTCCCGTTGAACGAGATGGAAAAAACGTTCCTCGGTGCGTCCCAGGGCGTTACGATAGGTAACGCGTACCGCCCCCCGGAAAAATACCTGTCCCTGGACGGGTTCAACAAATAGCAAGCGATCGAGATAATTGTCTTCTTTGATGGGGGTTTGAATACTCAAAGCCACCACCTGCGTCTTGCTAGTGTTGTTATATAGAGGTAAAGTCAGATAGTAGTGAACACCGTAGTTACCGTGAGCTTTGAAAGCCGTATCGGGATAACGCACTAACATGGGGGCGCTTTGAATTTGTCTGGTTCCGAAAGTAGCTGCTGTCACCGTACTTAAAGGATAGGCAAAAGCTTGACCGGGTTGAGGAATGGTGAGATTAATTCCCCCTTTGGGATCGACAATGCGGGTTGCCCATTCCGAACCGACAGAAATTCCGGCCACGCGACCATAAAAATTTCTTCTTCCGGGGGACCATTGATCGGGGGGAGTGGGGGGAAAATCGCGAGGGGCGGCCAAATCACCTCTAACTAATAGGGTACGCCATTCCTCTAGGGTAGGGGGACGAAAGGTTTCTATTTCCCGATCTTCGATTTTGACTTTTTGGGGAACTTCGTAGAGGGCTAAATTAGCCATATAGACCGGTCCATCGCTGTAGAGACGGAGGAGAGTCGAGCGGGCGCTACTTCTGGGGATAACCAGATCGAATAGCATCCGACTTTCGCCGGGGGGAATGACGATCTGGGTGGGAAATTGGGTATCATGGCGACGACGCATGATATCGCTGGCTAAACGGGAACCGGGACCGGAAAAAACCCGGCCGTTGGGATCTTCCACCAGAGAGGGTAAATCGACAAAAGGGGCATCGGCGGAGGTGACGTAACTGACTCCTTGCAGGATGCGGATAACGAGGTTTTTGGAGGTGGGATTAGTAACGATCAGGCCCTGGTGTAGGTTGCGATTGGGATCGGTTTGACGGGCGATGTGGTGGGTGAAAACGTCAAAACGTCCTTGTAGGGGGTGATTGAGATGAGCTATGGGATAACGTTTTCCTTTACCGGGGAAAGTGGAGAGGAGAATTCCCTCTTTTTCTACCACTTCGGGACTATTGCTATTAAAAACTAGAACGTCATTTAGTTGACCGGGCAACTGACGCACTTCCTGATATTGGGTGATTAATTTCCTCTCTATCTGGGGCAGAACCGAGGCGGACTGAGCTAAAAGAATAGTGGGTAAGAAAGAAAGCATAGAGATTCTATATTTATAGGATCTAATTAAGGGTGAGTCGATGGAGAGTTGACATCCTCACCGCCGTAAACGGACGGTGATTCCCAAACCTCACGATTTAGGCTTCGGCCGTGAGCTCAGCGTTCGACCGAGCTCACGCCGAGGTCCGAACGGTTTCTGCTTCTTTCCCGAAGGATTTTTCGCACCTGCCTTAACAGATTTACTCTGTTCTGGTCATCAGGTCGCTCCACAGACTGACACCGCAAGCCCTGCGGCCAAAATATTTTTACTGGCGTTAATATCTCGGTCATGGTGTGTCCCACAGTTTGGACAGTCCCACTCTCGAACATTTAACGGCATTTTTTCAGCAATATACCCGCAATTACTACATCTTTTAGAGCTAGGAAACCATCTATCTATTTCGATGTAGTTTCTCCCATACCAACGGCATTTGTAGGCTAATTGTCGGGTGATTTCTCCCCAGCTTACATCAGATATTGCCTGAGATAATTTCGGGTTTTTGACCATATTCTTGACGGCTAAATTCTCAACCACAATCGTTTGGTTTTCACGAACTAATTGAGTGGTTAGCTTATGTAAATGGTCTTTTCTGCTATCGGTGATTTGAGCGTGAATTCTGGCTACTTTGATTCTTGCTTTTTCCCGATTTTTTGACCCTTTCTGTTTTCTAGAAAGATTTTTCGATGCTCTTCGCAGTCTCCGATAATGCTTTTTAAAATGCTTAGGATTAGATACTTTATCGCCATTGCTAGTAATCACGAGGCTACTAATTCCTAAGTCAATTCCGATGGCTTTATCTGTTACTGGTAAAGGCTTAATCGTTGGGTCATCAAATCTAATTGAAATATGCCAACGTCCAGAAGGATGTAATCTGACTGTTACTGTGCTTGGTTCACAGCTTTCTGGTATTTGTCTTGACCATCGAATAGGTAAAGGTTCTGTGCATTTAGCTAAATAGATTTGTTTGTCTTTAA
>LFEF01037958.1_pt1 | contig 62949 bp, 56 predicted proteins | sample 619371 | NCBI WGS metagenome assembly LFEF01 (sample SAMN03014291, study PRJNA259931) | freshwater metagenome | biome: lake; feature: waterbloom | place: China: Taihu Lake | collected 2006-08 | depth 0 m m
GCGAAACAGCAGCCGTTGCGGCGACACGGCTCGTCGGCACCGGCTTTGCCTGCTGCCGCGATACCTGAGGAACCGGCTCTTCGAACAATGTTGCCAGCTCCGCATCGATATCGATGTCGTAGTCGGGCTGTGCTGCCTGCGGGGCCCGTGTCTCGGTGACCGGAACGTCCGGCACGTCCAATCCACTCAGGGTCTCGACGAGATCGTCCTGCTCGGAAATCTCGGAAGGATCAAAGCCGAAGCTGTCTGCCACGGGTGCAGCAGGGCGCACCGGCGCGCTGGCCTGCACGGGTGCCGCCGCCCGAACCTCAACGGCTGGCCGGGCCACGGGTGCCGTGAAGGCCGCAGCCGTCAGCGACGGTGCTGCAGCATAGGAAGGCTGAGACACCTGCGGAGTATAGGCCGTGGGCGTCATGACCGGCTCGGACCGGACCGGTGCGGGAGACGCAGCGGCTGCGGCGAAAACCGGGGCAGCGATCACGGGCGCCGGCGGCGTAACGGGCTTTTCAGGCGCAACATCGAGATCGGAGAGATCCAGCTCGATATCATCGAGCTGCAGATCGAATTCCTGATCATGGAAGGGATCGAAATCATCATCGGCCGCCTTCGGCGCCGTGCTCTGGACAGGAGCGGCCTCCACCTTCGGCGCGGCAGCGACGTCATCGTCGAGCGCGAGCTCATCCAGGAAGTCGAAGCTGAAGTCGGGCTCCTCGCGCTCCGGAGCGGCTGCGACCTGAACAGGGGCGACCATGGGGGCAGCAGATACCACGCGCGGCTGCGGCTCGACTGCGATGCTTTCCGCAGGCATCGAGAATGCCGGCGTCATCACGGGCGCGATCGGTTCCGGCTTGGCAGCAACTGCCGGGATCGGCTCAACCGGCCCCGCAGCCCAATCAAAACTTGCCTTGCCGAAGTCGAGAGGCGCCGGCTCTTCCGCAACGGAAACCTTAGCCACGACGGGCGCATCAAAATTCGGGAACTCGAAGGAGGGCGCCGTGCGCGGCGGCTCTGCAGCCACCTCAGGCTCGGAACGACGAACCGGCTGGGCCGAGAAATTGGCGAGCGGCAGACGCAGGCGCGGCGGCTCTGGCTGGACCGGCTTTTGCGATACAACGGGAGCGGCCGGACGGATATCCGCGTCTTCGACAGCGAATTCAAGCTCATCGGCGAGATCGAAGGCAACCTCAGGCTCGACACGCTGAGCCACCGGCGCATCGCGCAGGTCAACGCGCTCATCGATGTCGGCGCCAGGCAACTCAAAGGCCGACATGTCGGCATCATCATAGGATGCGACCGGCGCCGGATAGTCGACCGAGCGCATATCGTAAGACGGCTGCTGCACCGTCTGGAATGCAACCGGCTCAGGCTCGAAGCGGGGCTCTTCGCGGGACAGAGGCGGCTGATAGCTTTCGACGACGGTCGAGCGGGGCGCAACCGGCTCCGGAGCCGCCAGCGGCGGCGCCGAGGGGGATTCATACCCCTCGAATTCGCGCATCAACTCGTCTTCAAGATTGAATTCCGCCGAACCCATCTGCGGCGCCTGCGGCAGCGAGACGACGGGCTCGCGCTTCAGCGGCTGATCGAACCCGACGATGCGGGCGAGTTCCGCCAACGGATCATCATCCGCGAAACCATCGCCCTGCGATCGAATGCTGTTTGCAGCCTGCTTCTGTACCATACCTGTTCCACTCACTCACGCGACTCAACGCCTGCCAGCGCAATGTGGGGAATTGGTGACGATACTATCGCATTTCTACCGGAGCTTCGGTGCCAGTAATGGCCAGTCCCGACTTCAACACGGAGGCGACAGCATGCACCAGCCCAAGCCTGGCGATGGTTAATTCTCTATGTTTATCGTTAACAAAGCGTAATTCGGGCGAATCCTTGCCCTTATTCCAGTGAGCATGGAGCGAGCTTGCCAGATCATGCAGGTAGAATGCAAGTCGATGCGGCTCCTGCGACAGTGCTGCCGCCTCGATAATGCGGGGATATTCCGCAAGCTTTGCGACAAGCGACAGTTCCGTTGGGTCTTCGATCTGTCCCATGACGGCACCGGCCAGGTCGAGCGTCTCGATTTCCAGATCCGGGAAGGCTTCCTTCGCCTGGCGCAGGATCGACATGCAGCGGGCATGGGCATACTGCACGTAAAAGACAGGATTGTCCTTCGACTGCTCGGTGACCTTGGCGAAGTCGAAGTCGAGCGGTTCGGAGTTCTTGCGGTAGAGCATCATGAAGCGCACCGAATCGCGGCCGACTTCCTCGACCACTTCACGCAGCGTGACGAAATCGCCTGACCGTTTCGACATCTTCACCGGCTCGCCGTCACGATAGAGCTTGACCAGCTGGCAGAGCAGCACGGTGAGCTTCGACTTGCCTTCAGAGACAGCCCGGTTGACGGCTTCGAGTCGCTTCACATAGCCGCCATGGTCGGCGCCGAGCACATAGATCATCTCGGAGAAGCCACGATCGAACTTGTCCTTGAAATAGGCCACGTCGGCGGCGAAATAGGTATAGGACCCGTCGGACTTCATCAGCGGGCGGTCTATATCGTCACCGACCTCCGTCGAGCGGAACAGCGTCTGCTCACGATCTTCCCAGTCTTCCGGCAGCTGGCCCTTCGGCGGCGGCAGGGTGCCGCGATAGACATGCCCCTTGAAGGTCAGGTCGTTGATCGCGGTGCGGATCTTTGCGGCATTTCCGGCATGGAGCGTGCGCTCGGAGAAGAAGATGTCGTGATGGACGTTCAAGGTCGCGAGATCGTCGCGGATCATCGCCATCATCGCGTCAATCGCCTTGTCCTTGACGAGGGCCAGCATCTCGTCTTCCGGCATGGCAAGAAGCTTTGTGCTGTATTCATCGGCCAGCGCCTTGCCCACTGGAACAAGATAGTCGCCCGGATAGAGCCCCGAGGGAATCTCGCCGATGTCTTCGCCGAGTGCTTCCCGGTAACGCAGGAAGGCCGAGCGAGCGAGCACGTCGATCTGCGCGCCGGCATCGTTGATGTAATACTCCTTGGTCACCTCGTAGCCGGCAAAGCCCAGCAAGTTGGCGAGCGTGTCGCCGACCACGGCGCCACGGCAATGGCCGACATGCATCGGGCCGGTCGGATTGGCCGAGACATATTCGACATTGACCTTGTGGCCCTTGCCGACCGTCGAGCGGCCGAAATCCGTGCCCTGCCTGATCATGGTGGCAAGCAGCCGCTGCCAGTAGGCGACCGAGAGACGAATGTTGATGAAGCCCGGACCGGCAACGCCGACTTCGGCGATATCAGGATCCTGCTTCAGCTTCTCGCCAATCAGGTCGGCCAGAGCGCGCGGGTTCATGCCCATGCCCTTGGCGAGCACCATGGCGGCATTGGTCGCGGCATCACCATGGCTCGCATCGCGCGGCGGCTCGACGACGATGCGGCTGAAGTCGAGGCTGTCGCGCTTCTCGCGCACCGCCTCGATCTCGTCGAGCGCTGCTTTGATCCGGGTTTCGAAATCGGCGAAAAGGTTCATGGCGTGTCCCTGCGCACCGGAGCTCCGCCCCGGCGTTCCTTAAGAATTTCGTCGGGTGCCTATCGCAATTCGGGAGTCCGGTCAAACAGCTCGCGATGCGTACGCACCGCATAGGTGTCGGTCATGCCGGCGAGATAGTCGCCGACATGGCGGGCCTTCTGGCCGTCATTGAGACCAGAAATATGGTTGACCCAGAAGTGGCTCTTCATCAGCTTGGGGTCGGCCATATAGGCGTTGAACAGATCGGTGACGATCTCAGCAGCGGCGGCGCGGATGCGCATGATGTCCGGATGGCGGTAGATGCGGCTGAACAGCAGCTTCTTGATCGCCTTGTCGGTCTCCGACATCTGATCGGAGAAGGTTGCGATCGTGATCGAGGCGGCGCGCACATCCTCGACGCTCTGCGGCTCGACCTTTTTCAACCGCTCCTGTGCCACGGAAATCACGTCCTCGACCATCCGCGTGATCTGGCGGCGCATGATCTCGTGGGTGAAGCGATCGGGGTCGAGATGCGGATAGCGGTCACGCACCTCTTTCATCAGGCCGGCGAGAAAGGGCACCTCCTCCAGCATCTCGAAGGTCAGGTAGCCGGATCGCAGGCCATCATCGATGTCGTGGGTATTGTAGGCGATATCATCGGCAATCGCGGCGACCTGCGCTTCGAGGCCCGCAAAGCTTGCCAGTTCCAGATCGTGGATCTCGCAATAATCGAGGATCGGCTGGGGAACGGGTCCGCGCGTCCCCTGCCCGTCCTTGGTCATCAGCGGACCATTGTGCTTGACCAGACCTTCGAGCGCTTCCCATGTCAGGTTCAGGCCGTCGAATTCGGCGTAGCGCCGCTCCAATTTGGTGACGATGCGCAGCGACTGGGCATTGTGGTCGAAGCCGCCATAGGGCTTCAGCACCTCGTGCAGGGCATCTTCGCCGGTGTGACCGAAGGGTGTGTGGCCGAAGTCATGGACCAAGGCCACGCCTTCCGCCAGATCCTCATCGAGCCTGAGGGCGCGCGCCAATGCTCGGGCGATCTGCGCCACCTCGATCGTATGGGTGAGACGGGTCCGGTAGTGATCACCGTCGGGGCCGATAAAGACCTGGGTCTTGTGCTTCAGGCGGCGGAAGGCGGTCGTATGGACGATACGGTCACGGTCGCGCTGGAAATCGGAACGGGTCAGGCTTCCGCCTTCCTCGAAAAGCCGCCCACGGCTTTTCCACGGATTGGTGGCATAGATCGCCCTTTCTCCGGTGCCGAAACCCAGTGCTGCTTGATCGATCGTCATGCGCGTGTCGCTTGCTCCCCATTGACGCAACTCTTGTGCCTTCATACCTATAGCGGACAAAGCCGCAAGGCGATGCGGGTTCCGAACCGGTTTCGGACCGCCAAGCCTGATCAAAAATCGCGCATCTGCGTGACAATGCGGTGATTTGCAGAGACTGAGACCGTTTTCACCGGGCCTTGAACCCGGCAGGAGGCCGAATGAGCACCGAATCCGTCACCCTCTCCGAAGCCGCTGCAAAGCGAATCGCAGCGATCGTTGCCGCAGAAGCCGACAAGCAGGCGCTGCGCGTTTCCGTCGAAGGCGGCGGCTGTTCCGGCTTTTCCTACAAGTTCGACCTCGATGGCCAGCCGGCTGGCGACGACATCGTGATCCAGCGCGACGGCGCCACCGTGCTGATCGACCCGACTTCGCTCATCTACATGGCCGGTTCCGAGATCGATTTCGTCGACAACCTGCTAGGCCAGTCCTTCCAGATCAAGAATCCCAATGCGGTGGCGAGCTGCGGCTGCGGCACCAGCTTCTCCGTGTGAGTGATGATGAAAATAGCCACCTGGAACATCAACGGCGTCAAGGCACGCATCGAAAACCTGTGCCAGTGGCTTAAGGACAGTCAGCCCGACATCGTCTGCCTGCAGGAAATCAAATCCGTCGACGAGGGTTTCCCGCGGCTTGAGATCGAAGCGCTCGGCTATCACGTCGAAACGCATGGCCAGAAGGGCTTCAATGGCGTGGCACTGCTCTCCAAGATCAAGCCGGACGAAGTCAATCGCGGCCTGCCGGGCGACGATACGGATGAGCAGGCGCGCTTCATCGAAGGCGTGTTCTCGGTAGAGGGTGGTGGCGTGCGCGTCGTCTCGCTCTATCTGCCGAACGGCAACCCCTCCGATGATCCGGTCAAGTACCCCTACAAGCTCGCTTGGATGGCGCGCCTCGAGGCTTTTGCACGTCAGCGAATGGCGCTTGAGGAGCCGCTGATCCTGGCCGGCGACTACAATGTCATTCCCGAGCCCCATGACGCGAAGGACCCAAGCCAGTGGGTCACCGACGCCCTCTTCCTGCCGCAGACACGGGCGGCCTTCCGGAGGCTCGAAAATCTCGGCTTCGTAGATGCCGTGCGCGCAACCAATGACGAGACGCCGCTCTTCTCCTTCTGGGATTATCAGGCCGGTGCCTGGCAGAAGAACAACGGCATCCGCATCGACCACCTGATGCTGTCGCCGGAGGCCTCCGACCGCCTGCGGTCGACCGCCATCGAAAAGCATGTGCGCGCCTGGGAAAAGCCGTCCGACCATGTGCCGGTCGTTGGGCATTTCGCCTTCTGACGACTTCGACGAGCTGCAGACACACAAATGGGCGCCAGGGCGCCCATTTTTAATTCCGGAACTCGACCGAATGGATCAGTCGTTTTCCTGATAGACCTGCGGCGCGAGTGCGACGGCGACGCGGCGATCATCTTCCGAGGCGAGCGAGAAGGCGCGCTCCTGAAGTTCCTGCATCCAGGGACAATCCTTGGGATTGCAGCGCTCCAGAGCAGCCGTCAGGAAGGCGAGGCCGCGAACGGTCTGCCCCTCTTCGAAAAGCACATTGCCGAAGACCGACATGGCACCCGCATGACCGCTCTTGCGGGCCATGTTCAGCCACTTCTTGGCCTGCTGGACGTTCACGCCACCGCCCTCGCCCGCCAGGATCATGCGCGCGAGCTGGAACTGGGCCTCAGGCACCCCGAAGGTCGAGGCCACCTGGAAATAGATCTGCCGCGCCTGGGCGAGATCCGCCTTGACCGGACTGTCGGGGATGCCCTGGCGGTAGTAGCGGGCGAGCGACAGCAGGGCATTGACGAAGAAGCCCGTGTCTTCCGAACCGGGCTCAATGCCCTGATTGGCAATTTCGGCATAGATCTTGAAGGCTTCGAAGTCGTTCTCGACCACGCCGTCGCCAGCCGCATACATGTTGGCGAGAGCCCAGCGCGAGCCCGTATGGCCCTTTTCGGCGGCGTAGCGATAGGCCTCGACCGCCTCTTCCTTCTGGCCCTTCTTGTAGGCATTGAAGCCGAACTTGAAGAGATCGAAGGGACCGGATTCCTTGTTGACGCCAGTGTTCATGTCGAAGGCGCGGGCGGACGGGCTCGAGGACAGCAGAAGGGCTGCCGTCAGAAGCATCGCGGAAGACTTCCAGTCACGTAGACGCATGGGTCCGCACAATTTCCAAGTCATGTTCGACATCAGAGGCCCCGCTCCGCTTGCGCGACGAGATCAACTGCGCCCGATTTTGAGAATACACTCAACCGATGAATAGACGGTTCATGATCGCTGATGCGATCGGAGCTTCCGTCGCCGCTCCCTGTCGATTTCTTCTGCATGGAAGAGAGACTAGACTGGATTTCCGGCAAGACCGGGGCGATTGATCGCAACCCTTCCGATTTCCCTTCGAGACAGTGTGGCCGCTCCCCGAAAGCGACCGAAGTCATTGCTATCTGCACCGAATTTTCGCCCCAGAGGCTCATGTGAAACTCTTAACACCACGTCCGGAAACAGCCCCCGCCGTTCCACGCATCACCGGTGCTCTTCGTTTGTGGCGGGAAATGGACAAATGTGTCCTGCGCAGATCCTTGCCGCAACGATAGACCGGATGTTGCAGAATCATCACATTCCGGAAAGCTGAAAGACGCGAAACGCGCCAAAACGAAAGAAGCCCGGACAAGCCGGGCTTCTGTCATCGTTCGGTCTCGAAGGATCAGAAGCGAACCTTGAGCGAGGTGGATACGGCTGCAGCGAGGTCGGTACCGAAGTCATAAGACACGTCGCTGCCGTAGGTTTCACCACCAACGGTGATCTGGCCCGAGCTACCTGAGGTGAGCAGGCTTACAGCGCCTGCGAGACGGAACTCAATATTCTCTGAGGGATTGTAGGAAACACCCGTACCGAATGTCCAGGTATCAGTCTGGCTGCCAAAGCCCTGCGACGTTCCCCGATCCCAAGTCACGGAACCTGCAACACTCCACTGTTCGTTCAGTTTGTGACCGATACCGCCACTTATCGTCCAACCGTCACGATAGGCCAGATCAAGAGAAGTGCGCTCTAAATTTGTAGTCGAGTTGTAGAAGCGAATTCGCTGCAACTGGCTCCAATCGGTCCACTTCACCGAGCCGAAAGCCAACCAGTCCGGCGCAATACCCGACTGAAGCTTCATTTCGATGGAGTCGGGCATTGCTGCCGAACCGTAGACGTTTTCGATGGAAGATGCAGTGACCTGACGCAAATCCAGGGTACCGGTAATGTCGTCCAGCTTCACCTGGCTGTTATAGACGAGGCTTGCACGGAGTGCGTATTCGGGGATCTCGTAGGCTGCCCCGATCCGCCAGCCATAGCCATCCCCAGCAAGGTCAAGGCGCCCGATACCCGTTCTTCCGGTAAGACCGAGACCAGCCAGAACCGCAGGATCGAGGACGATACGCTCCTTGAAGCCATCGACTTCTTGATAGAAGCCGCCGCCGATAATCCGCAATTGACCCGGACCCACGTCAAACTTGTATGAGCATGTCAGCGCATAGTTGTGGCTGTTGACCTTCGTCTCAACATTGCTGTTTGCGCCCGCCCAGGCAGTACCCGGTTTCGTGTGCGCACCCCACGGCTGGGAGTAGTCTGCCATGCAGGCTACACCTTCATTAAGGTTTGCCTTGAAGCCGATGCGAGGCACCCAATAGCCCTCGGTCTCGTCTACTGAGTTTGCACGCGCATTCAGATTACCGCCGCCAATCGCATTGTTCGCCGTGTTGGTATCCACGACATTGTTCAACGTCCTGTCCGGCGCCACATAAACAACGCCACTTTCGAACGTGTACTGGCCCGGATCGAACAGCAGATCGATGTTGTAGCCGGCCCGTTCAAGACCGCCAGCCTGCGCGCCTCCCACGAATGCGCATGCTGCAATCAGACCGAGTGCGGTTGTCTTCATCAAATGGTTCGCCAGATAGCGTCCGCGAAGCTGGTGTAATTTCGGGGGCGATTTGAGTGGAGAAAGCGGTGGAGATTTCGCTTTCGTTTTCCGCGAGACGTCAGGTGGGCACCGGGCCCGTCGGAGAAGGTGGAGTTGCAAGACTTCAACCTGACCGAAAGGAAGACCCGATGACCGACGACAGATTACCTCTTGCCGAGCTTGCCGCGAAGAGTGGCGATCCAGATTTTCTTCGAGTGATTGCGGAAAGCGTGCTGCAAATGATCATGGAGGCCGATGTTGACGGTCTGATCGGAGCAGGACGCTACGAGCGCGGCGAAAGCCGCCAGACCTGGCGCAATGGCTATCGCGACCGGACGCTCGACACGAGGCTCGGCACCTTGAACCTGAAAATCCCGAAGATGCGCTCCGGAACCTATTTCCCCGGCTTTCTGGAGCCGAGAAAGACGGTTGAGAAGGCGCTCGTCGCTGTCATTCAGGAAGCCTGGATCAATGGTGTATCAACCCGCAAGGTCGATGAGCTGGTGCAGGCCATGGGGATGACGGGGATTTCCAAATCCTCCGTTTCCAAGCTGTGCAAGGATATCGACGAGCGCGTGAACGCCTTCCTCAGACGCCCTCTTTCCGGTGCCTGGCCATACCTATGGCTGGACGCGACTTATCTAAAGATGCGGGAGGGCGGACGCATCGTCTCGGTCGCGGCAATAATCGCAGTGGCTGTCGATACAGACGGCAAGCGGGAGATCGTCGGCTTGCACATCGGCCCTTCCGAAGCCGAGCCGTTCTGGACCTCGTTCCTGCGTGATCTGGTGCGCCGAGGGCTGACCGGCGTCAAGCTCGTCATCTCTGATGCTCATGAGGGATTGAAGGCTGCCATCACCCGTGTGTTCGGCGCGACGTGGCAGAGATGCCGGGTTCACGCCATGCGCAATGCCCTTGCCTATGTGCCCAAGGGGCAGCACACCATGGTGGCAGCCGCGATCCGCCAAGCCTTCATCCAGCCTGACCATGACGGAGCCGTTCAGACATGGCGGCATGTGGCCGACCAGCTCCGCGCGAGATGGCCGAAACTGGGAGCCTTCATGGACGATGCAGAGGCTGACGTCCTCGCCTACATGGCGTTCCCGTCCCAGCATCGGACCAAGCTCCACAGCACGAACCCCCTGGAGCGCTTGAACAAGGAAGTGAAGCGCCGCGCTGATGTCGTTGGCATCTTTCCCAACGAAGATAGCATTGTTCGGCTGATCGGAGCCGTGCTGCTCGAAGCCAACGACGAATGGCTGCTTCAGCACCGCTACATGCAGATCGAGGGCATGGCAGAGCTTAACTCTCCAACAATCGAGGAGGAAAAACCCCTTCAGATTACACCGAAAGCCGCCTGATCATGACGGCCCGGTCCCACACTCGAAATTACACCAGCTTGACGGACGCTATCGTTCGCCATGTCTCTCCCCAATTCCGGCAAAACTGTGATTTGCATAGTAGACAAGTGCGACCGGATGGCAATTGGGTGATCTGCGTCACAGGCCTGTTCCATTGCAGAAATTTTTACGTAACGAGTCTTACGCACACGTCAAATCTGACAGCACTTGGATGAATTTTCCATCCGAAGCTGCATAATGCCAGCAGAAGGGAAATTCATTCCACATCCCAAGCTGAGCGTGGCGCATGCGCCACACATTTGTCGAACATGCAACTGACCTGAAAATATGCAGATGCACCTATTGCAACTCGCAAATGCGGGCTTGAAGGAAAGATACCGGTCAGAATCGTTATCTTTCACAGCAAAATCGTTGTGGAGAGCGTGTTGCAACGCAAAAAGAAAAGGCCGGGCACAAGACCCGGCCTTTGGAATTTCATTTCTACCGCTTGCGGGCTCAACCGGCCTCCAGAACCCGCTTCAACGCCGTTTCCAGGCTCGCCTTCTGCACTTCCAGTTCCTGATATCGTTCCCGCTCGGCGGCAACGACCTCCGGATTGGCATTGGCCACGAACTTCTCGTTGCCAAGTTTGCCGGCGATGCGGGCCATTTCCTGGTCAACCTTGGCAATCGCCTTTTCGATGCGCGCCTTTTCGGCCGCAAGGTCGATGAGACTGCCGAGCGGCAGGCAGGCGGTCGCCTCACCGATGACGATCTGGGCGGCCCCCTTCGGCGCGACATCGGCCACGGTGATGGTCTCGACGCGAGCAAGCCGCTTGATTGCGGCATCGTGGCGGATCAGCCGCTCCTGGGTCACGCCGTTGGCGCCGACGACAACCAGCGGTGCAACGGCGCCCGGGGGCACGTTCATTTCGGAACGGGCCGAGCGAATGCCGGTTACGAGGTCGATCAGCCAGTTGATGTCGGCGGCCGAATTCTCGTCGGAGAATTCCGGTGCCGGCCAGTCGGCATGGCAGAGCAGGGTATCGCGTGAAGCGCCCTCGCCTGCCGTATGCGCCCAGAGCTCTTCGGTGATGAAGGGCATGAAGGGATGCAGCAGCTTGTAGGTCTGTTCCAGCACATAGGCCGCACAGGCCTGAGCTTCCTTCTTGGCGACCTCGTCCTCGCCCATGAAGACCGGCTTCAGGAGCTCCAGATACCAGTCGCAGAACTGGTTCCAGACGAAGCGGTAGAGTGAACCTGCGGCATCGTTGAAGCGATAGTTTTCGATCGCTTCGGTGACTTCTCTCTCCGTGCGGGCAAGCTCGGTCAGAATCCAGCGGTTGATCGCCAGCGATGCCGTCTCGGGCAGGAAGGCGGGATCGGCCTTGACGCCGTTCATCTCGGCAAAGCGCGTCGCATTCCACAGCTTGGTGCCGAAGTTGCGGTAGCCGGCGATGCGGGCCGGGTCGAGTTTCACGTCGCGGCCCTGAGCCGCCATGATCGCCAGCGTGAAGCGCAAGGCATCAGCACCATATTCGTCGATCAGGTCGAGCGGATCGATGACATTGCCCTTCGACTTCGACATCTTCTGGCCGTTCTTGTCACGAACCAGGGCGTGGACATAGACCGTGTGGAAGGGCTCGACCGGGTTACCGTCCTCATCCTTCATGAAGTGCAGGCCCATCATCATCATGCGGGCGACCCAGAAGAAGATGATGTCAAAGCCTGTGACGAGAACGTCGGTCTGGTAATATTTTGCCAGTTCCGGCGTGTTGTCCGGCCAGCCGAGTGTCGAGAAGGGCCAGAGTGCCGAGGAGAACCAGGTGTCGAGCACGTCCTCGTCGCGGGTCAGGATCTCGCCCGGCTTGAAGTTTTCGAGCTTCTCCTCGACCCAGGCCTTCCACGGACCCTCATGGGCAATATAATGCTGGATGGCGGCGTGCAGAGCCTCTTCCTCGGTCTTCTCGACGAAGACCTGGCCATCGGGGCCATACCAGGCCGGGATCTGATGGCCCCACCAGAGCTGACGCGAAATGCACCAGGGCTCGATGTTTTCCATCCATTCGAAGTAGGTCTTTTCCCAGTTCTTCGGGACGAACTTGGTGCGACCTTCGCGGACGGAGGCAATCGCCGGCTCGGCCAGCGTCTTGGCATCGGCAAACCACTGGTCGGTCAGCATCGGCTCGATGACGACGCCGGAGCGGTCACCGAAGGGCTGCATGATCTTCTTGGATTCGACATAGGGAATGTCGTTGCCTTCGGCGTCCTTGATGGTGACGGCAAGACCTTCGGCATTGATCGCCTCGACGATCCGCTTGCGGGCTTCGTAGCGGTCAAGGCCGCGATACTCTTCCGGGACGAGATTGATGTCGTCAACCTCTGCTTCGCTCGGCAGTTCGCCAGACTTCGCGATCTCCAGCGCGCGGGCGGCGTAGACGGCATAATCCTCGCCATCGGCACGCATCTTCGCCTGGGTATCCATCAGACGATAGAGCGGGATCTTGTTGCGGCGGGCGACCTGATAGTCGTTGAAGTCATGCGCGCCGGTGATCTTCACCGCACCCGAGCCGAACGTCGGATCCGGATATTCGTCGGTGATGATCGGGATCAGGCGGCGATGCTCCTTCGGCCCGACCGGGATTTCGCAGAGCTTGCCGACGATTGCGGCGTAGCGCTCGTCCGAGGGATGGACGGCAACCGCGCCGTCGCCGAGCATGGTCTCAGGACGCGTGGTCGCGATCGAGATGTAGTTGCGCTCTTCCTGGAAGGTGACGTTGCCGTCTTCATCCTTCTCAACATAGGTATAGGTTTCCCCACCCGCGAGCGGGTACTTGAAGTGCCACATGTGGCCTTCGACTTCCTTGTTCTCGACCTCGAGATCGGAAATCGCCGTTTCGAACTTGGGGTCCCAGTTGACCAGCCGCTTGCCGCGATAGATCAGGCCTTCCTTGTAGAGCGACACGAAGACTTCGAGGACGGCCTTGGACAGGCCTTCGTCCATGGTGAAGCGTTCGCGCGACCAGTCGCAGGAGGCGCCGAGGCGCTTCAACTGGTTGAAGATCAGGCCGCCGGATTCTTCCTTCCACTCCCAGACCTTGTCGATGAAGGCCTCGCGGCCAAGATCGCGGCGGGTGATATTGCTGCCGTTCTCGGCCAGCTTGCGCTCGACAACCATCTGGGTGGCGATGCCGGCATGGTCCATGCCGGGCTGCCACAGCACATCCTTGCCGCGCATGCGCTCGAAGCGGACCATAATGTCCTGCAGCGTGTTGTTCAGCGCGTGGCCCATATGCAGCGAACCGGTCACGTTCGGCGGCGGGATCACGATGGTGAAGGTGTCCTCGCCCGGCTTCGCATTGGCGCCGGCGCGGAAGGCGTCCGCCTCTTCCCACGCTTTTGCGATCTTCGGTTCAACGGCGGCTGAATCATAGGTCTTTTCGAGCATTTTCCGACCGGATTTTCGAGTTCTGGATGTGGCTTGGTAAATAGGACTGGCAAAACCAAGTCAATAAAAAAGGCCGCTCTCGCGAGCGGCCCCTGATCCCTTGCGGGTGTTCAGTCAGCGTCGCGGGCCACGGGCGACGCGCTCGATTTCCTCGCGCACGAGGCGTTCCACCAGCGTCGGCAGGTTGTCGTCCAGCCAGTCCTTCAGCATCGGACGCAGCATTTCTTCCGCCATTTCGTCGAGCGAACGGCGCTCGGTGCCGTCGAAAGCGGCGGCGAGTTCGGAGAAGGAACGCGAGACCTGCTCGACGGTTGCAGCCGACACCAGCGCCGTCAGATCACGGCCCTCTTCGGCACGTTCCGAGCTGAGCTCGACCGAAGGCATGACCGTTTCGATCTCTTCCTCGCGCGTTTCGTAGGCCGTCTCCATCGGCTGATCGAGGAAGGTCGGCTCCTTGCGCTCGACACGCACTTCGACCGAGGCGATGCGCGCCATCGATGATTCCACCGCGGCAGCGGCCGGCTGATCGGCGACCGGAATCGCCCGCTGCAGGACCGGTTCCGGCGCTTGCGCTGCGAGCGACGGGCGAAGCTGCTGGTCACGCATTTCAGACAGGCGCGTTGCCATCAGCGGTGCTGCGGCCCTCGCCTGCTCCTCGGCGCCAAGCGGCATTTCGCGGCGCGGCTGCATGACGGTGGCCTGAACCGGAGCGGCAGAAAGTGTCGGGGCCGGCTGCTGGACCGGACGCTCCATACGCTCGGAGGCGGACCGGACGCGAGCAGCAAGATCGGCAAGCGAGACGCTCTTCGGGGCCTCGACTGCCGGTTCCTGCAACGGTTCGCGACGCTCAACGGCTTCCGCCTGCGGCAGTTCGCGCTCGAACATCGGGAAAGACGGGCCGGCATCGTTGGCAGCCACGAAATCACCGCCGTCATAGGCGAGATCTTCGTCGCTCGAAGCATGCCCGTCGGACCGTCCGGAGGCATCCTGAGAGGGGCTTGCGCCATTCACCGGATCGTTGCTTTCGATGATCCGGCGAATGGATGCCAGGATCTCTTCCATGGACGGTTCACGCGCTACGCTTGGCTGAGCCATACTAATCCCCGTTGTCCTCAGAAACTATGAGCCGGCAGACATTCCGCCGGGCCGATTCGCGCTCACCCTAGGATACGCGCCTCTTTAAAAAAATCACGCCCCGATCAGGAATTGCCGTGATGCACAGCTTTGTTGCGCCGGCACGAAAAAGCCCGCACGCGGCGGGCTTTTGAAAATGCGCTCTGGGCTTTCGCTCAGAAGACGAATTCGGCAGCCTTGCGGAAACCCGGCAGGGGCTTCACGGCAGCGTTGAAGTATTCCGTGTAGGAGGTGATCCCGCCGTTCTTGACGTAGAGACGGGCGCGTGCGGCGTTGCCGTAGCCGACGACGGCCACCAGACGGCCACCTTCGCGCAGCTGCGACAGCAGGGCTTCCGGCACTTCCTCGATAGACCCGTTGACGAAGATCACGTCATAGGGCGCCTCGGCCGGATAACCGTCTTCCAGCCGGGCAGAGACCACGGCGACATTGTCATAGCCGAGTTCGGAGAGCTTTTCGGAGCCCTTCGCGAGCAATGTCTCGTCGCTTTCGGTCGCAACCACCGAGCCGGCCAGCAGCGACAGAAGGGCTGCGGCATAACCGGCCCCACAGCCGATCTCAAGCACGACATCGTCCTTGGTGATCGCGGCCAGCTGCAGAAGCTTGGCAAGCGGCGACGGCTCCATGATGTAGCGCGGCGGATTGCCGTTGGCAGCGGGCACCACCTGCATGTCCTCGTCGATATAGGCGAGCGGCTTCAGCTCGGCCGGAACGAAGGCTTCGCGCGGCACCGAAAGGAAGGCGGTCAGCACGGAATGGGACGTGACGTCCGTCGTCCTGATCTGATTGTCCACCATCTTGGTGCGTGCTGCTGCGTAATCCATCATTTCATTCGCGCCCCGTGTCGACCGGCCATAGCGGCTTATTCATCCCGTGTCTTTAATTGCAGCCCGAGACGCTTTCAAGCCGGTCTTCCCGTCGCGCACCAGAATATCGCGGTTGCGAAGTGACGCAGCCGTTCGGTCCATTGCGCAAGGCGGCCGATCCGGCAGGGAATGATCGTCTCAATCTGGGGAAGTTCGGATGGAGGCCTCGCCCGGAATTGAACCGGGGTACAAGGATTTGCAGTCCTCTGCGTCACCACTCCGCCACGAGGCCATCCGAGTAGAAAAGTGCGTGTGGTGGGCGGCATTTAGAACGGATCGAGAGTGAGCGCAAGGGGAAATTCATCAAATCTCGCGGCGCTCATGTGGATGCCTGAGAACCCGCTTGCCGATCCTTTTCCTCAGCCGTCGCCGCGCCAGCGACGGCGATCGAGGAGCCTGATGGCCGCCATGGCAATGGCCGCATCGGCCAGCCGGCGGGGATCGGTCATGCCTGCCGTATAGAGCCGGATGACGGCCTTGCCGACCGCTTCGCGATGCCCGTCATCAAATGCGATCCGCCCCTGGCTCGGCGTGGCGGCCCGCATGGCGTCCTCCATGATATTGAAGTCCGCAGGTGTCAGGATCGTCGTCATGTCGGGCGTCGAGCTCATCGGGTAACGGTCCTTGCTCCATCCGGGAACCAACCACGCGAATCGCAGTTCGGTTTCCCCATCCGGTCCGGGCACCCTAGGCCTTCATCGCCCATGCGGTCATTTCACTATGACATGTGCCGCTCGCCACAGGATGGAAGGCCGATCGTTCAGCCTCAGCCTCTCGCGCCGGCACCGGCCTCTGTCTTGCGGCGATACCACCAGACGGTCGCCCGCCTGCGCTTGCGGCGGACGAAGGACAGATCATGGGAAAGGACGAGCAGCCCGAGCGGCACCATCCAGAAGCCAAGAATGGGGAGAAAACCGAGGAAGCCACCGCCGACCAGCGCGGTTCCGGTGGCGATTCTTCCCGTACGGGAGCGCGGCACCGGAATCTCGACACTGCCAAGGACCAGACGGCCCCGCTTTTGATCGAGGCGGTAACGGCGTTCAGACATCAATGAAACTCCCTGCAATTCAGCGGTTCTGCGTCCCTCTCTCCCCGCCTTCCAGATGGTGAGCCCACGATTAAAAACAAGACGATGACATTTTTTTTGAAAAACCGCTTGGCAAACGGAGCGAGCATCAGTATTACCCCGCTCACACCGCGCCAAGCGGCTGTTCCCTGGTAGCTCAGCGGTAGAGCATTCGACTGTTAATCGACAGGTCGCCGGTTCGAATCCGGCCCGGGGAGCCATCTTATTCCAAGGCCCGCGCTGAACACAGCCGCGGGCCTTTTGTTTTCCGGCACGGTCCCATCTCGCTCTCTGCTTTTCCGGATGCACCATGTTGTTCCACTGTTCCGTGTCCTTATTGACCCCATGCTGATGCGGTCATAGCGTCATGTCGCTTGATCTGCGGCGGGGCGATGCATGGACTGGAAAGGCATGATCGAGGAAGCAAGGGATATCCTCTGGGGAGATATCAAGAGGAGCTTTGTGCGCTTCAATTCCTGGATTTTGTCGCTCCTCCTTCTGCCGTTCCTCTTTCTCGGTTTCTACGGTCGCGATTATCCGCTTGAGACAGTTGCCATTGGCTGTCCTCTTCTGGTCGGCATCATCGGATTGCGTCTTCATATCGCCAGACGGGAAAGGCCCGGGTATGGGGTACTCCTTGCTGCCGAAGCCAGCATCGTTGCCGTCCTGACCTATGGAGCCGGGTGGTTCGCCGCCGCCGCCGTCGACATGGTGACCTGAACCCATCAGCTCCGAAGCGCCGCAACCAGACCCAAAACCACAAGACGCCTTCTGACCCCTCCTCGAAACCCCGTCTTCACCTTTGCCTGCTATCTCCTTGCCTCAACGAACAGGCATTGAAGGAGGACGGCCGATGTGGCTTGAGCTTCACGACGGGGACGGCTTTCCCTTCTACGTCAACATGGACAATGTGGTGGATTTCCGCTGGTACGAGCGGGAGGGCTATACCTGCCTGCTGACGACCGCCCCGGTCGCCGAAAAGCTGCATCGCCTCTATGTGCGCGAAAACGCCCAGCAGATCATGGCCATGATCCGCGCCGAGCAGGCGCGTCGTGTCGCCCCGGGTCGCTCGGCGGCCTGACGCACGGGCGGCGGCTATCGTCGGTCTTTTGACCGGCAGATTCGTGATCGCCGCGTGATCCCCTCCCCCTCGGGCTTCGTATGGCAGGGAAAGCCAACGAAGAAGATATTGCATGCCCCATCCGGACAAGACGCTCATCCTCTGGTTCCGCAAGGACCTGAGGCTCGCCGACAACGCAGCCCTTTCGACCGCTGTCGATGAGGGTTATCGCATTCTTCCTCTCTATATACGCGAGCCCGAGGCTGCCGGCACCGGAGCGCTCGGCGCGGCTCAGGCCTGGTGGCTGCATCATTCACTGGAGGCGCTGGCCGAGGATCTCAAGGCTTTCGGCTCGCATCTCGTCCTGCGCAGCGGGTCGGCAGCAGAGGTGATGGGCGAGGTCATCGCCACGACCGGCGCGACCGCCGTGTTCTGGAACCGGCGCTATGATCCGCCGGGCATTGCCATCGACAAGGCGCTGAAGGCCAGGTTGATTGCCGAGGGCATCGACGTGCGCACCTTTGCCGGCCAGATCCTGCATGAGCCGACCAAGCTGAAAACCGGTGCGGGCGGCCATTTCCGCGTCTACACACCGTTCTGGAAGGCGCTCGACGGCGCCGGCGAGCCGCCGGAGCCTATTCCCACGCCGAAGGCCATCCCCGCGCCCGATCGCTTTGCAGACAGCGAAGCGCTCGACAGCTGGGGGCTCCTGCCGACCAAACCCAACTGGGCCGCCGCCTTCGACGGGCATTGGCAACCGGGCGAGAAGGGCGCGGAGAAGCGCCTTGCCGCCTTCATCGGACACGGTCTCGCCAACTATCGCAGCGGCCGCGACCTGCCGGCCAGCGAGCATGTCTCCCGGCTCTCGCCACATCTGGCACTCGGCGAAATCTCGCCGTTTACCGTCTGGCATGCCACGCGCGGGCTGCCGGAAACTATCCCCACGGAAGACGTCATCCATTTCCGCAAGGAACTCGTCTGGCGCGACTTCTCCTATCACCTGCTCTTCCACTTTCCGGATCTCGCGACGAAGAACTGGAACGCCAAGTTCGACGCCTTCCCATGGCGTGAGGCGCCGGATCTGCTTCACAAATGGCAGCGCGGCCAGACGGGCTATCCGATCGTCGATGCCGGCATGCGCCAGCTCTGGCAGACCGGCTGGATGCACAACCGCGTGCGCATGATCGTCGCCTCCTTCCTGATCAAGGACCTGCTCATCGACTGGCGCGAAGGCGAACGTTGGTTCCGCGATACGCTTGTCGATGCCGACCCGGCGTCGAATGCCGCCAGCTGGCAATGGGTCGCCGGCTCCGGCGCCGACGCCGCCCCCTTCTTCCGCATCTTCAACCCCACCAGCCAGGGGGAAAAATTCGACCCCGAAGGGGCCTACATCCGCCGCTTCGTGCCGGAGTTGAAGGACATGCCGATCAAGTTCATCCACAAGCCATCGGAGGCGCCGCTGACGGTGCTGAGGGATGCAGGGGTGAGTCTTGGCAGGACCTATCCGCTGCCGATCGTCGATCACGGCAAGGCCAGGGACGCGGCGATGGCGGCGTTTCAGGGGTTGAGGGGGGAGTGAGGGGGACGAACAAAGATGCCTTCTTTGGTCCAGCCAACTATGTCTTCCGAAGATAAAGGAACTTCAGAATTCCGACACTAACACCAAAAACAAGAACGCCAACGGACCAATAAACCAAAGCGCCAAGAAAGGGAAAAATCGGCCAAAGCAGCATGCGCGTCATGCCTGGCCAGCGCGGATCAACCGGCTCACCCACGTCGATAAACGCCACGAAAAACAGAGCAAACCCAAAGGCAATCTGCAAAATCACTACAATTATGATATTGCTATTTACCGGCCTACATTTACCAGCTGCAGCAACACTCCTCCAATACACACGACCAATAAAAGCGGCGATTATAGGAACAAAAATGGAGCCAGAGACCACAGTTGCAACAAATCCAGCGTACGAAAGTTGATTCGACTGCTTCAAATATGCCATTCTACCATCAAAGAAAGGAATTAAATCTCCCATATGCAAAATTATACTTTCTGGCAAAAAAGAAAATATATACGAAAATGATATGCAAGCAGGGATTGTTAGAATCGCAAATTTACGGACAAAAGCCTCGAATTCAACACACTCACCGGGCGGAACTGGAGCATTCTCATACATAAACTTTCCTAAGGGTCCTTCGTTAGACATTCCATCAACCCCTATGAACCGGAATATTATGTCTGCTCAAAAACAGTCTTCGTGATTTTATGACTACCGCAAAGCGCTAGTAAAGCCAGTCATTGCCTAACACAATCGTCAACAAGCATGAGACTGAGCGGCACAGCCGTCACAGACCGATCCTTTTGAGGCCGGCGAGAACGCCCCTCCCCGAACGCATTTTCCCTCCCCTTGGCCCATCGCGAAAAGCCATTCCTTGCCTTTGACCGTCCCGAGGCGGAAAAGACCGGTTCAATCCCGCGCCAGCCGTTTTGCCCGCATAATCTTGTCCAGAAGGACAAATTCGTGTGGTTTTCCGGTTTTCTTCCCCGCGCTTTTGGTTCTAGTGTCCGCGTCAGACAAAAAAGGCAGACATCATGGCATTCCACCCTTCCGTGCTCGAGGCGATCGGCAACACGCCCCTCATCCGGCTGAAAGGCGCCTCCCAGGCGACCGGCTGCACCATTCTCGGCAAGGCCGAATTCCTCAATCCTGGCCAGTCGGTGAAGGATCGCGCCGCCCTCTTCATCATCCGTGACGCCGAGCGGCGCGGCCTGCTTCGCCCCGGCGGCGTGATCGTCGAGGGCACGGCCGGCAATACCGGCATCGGGCTGACGCTCGTTGCCAAGGCGCTTGGCTATCGCACCGTGATCGTCATCCCGGAGACCCAGAGCCAGGAAAAGAAGGACGCGCTGAAGCTGCTCGGCGCCGAACTCGTCGAAGTGCCGGCGGTGCCCTACAAGAACCCGAACAACTATGTGAAGATCTCGGGTCGTCTCGCCGCCGAGCTCGCCAAGAGCGAGCCGAACGGCGCGATCTGGGCCAACCAGTTCGACAACACCGTGAACCGCGACGCCCATATCGCAACGACCGCGAAGGAAATCTTCGAGCAGACCGGCGGCGCCGTCGACGGCTTCATCTGCGCCGTCGGCTCGGGCGGCACGCTGGCTGGCACCGGGATTGGCCTTCGCAACATGAAGCCCGGCGTGAAGATCGGCATTGCCGATCCCGAAGGCGCTGCCCTCTTCGAATACTACAAGAACGGTGAGCTCAAATCCTCGGGCTCCTCGATCACCGAGGGCATCGGCCAGGGCCGCATCACCGCGAACCTCGAAGGCTTCACCCCCGACTACGCCTATCAGATCCCCGATTCCGAAGCGCTCGACATCGTCTTCGACCTCGTCGAGAACGAGGGCCTCTGCCTTGGCGGCTCTTCGGGTATCAATATCGCCGGCGCCATGCGTCTGGCCCGGGATCTCGGCCCCGGCCACACGATCGTGACGATTCTCTGCGACTACGGCAACCGCTACCAGTCGAAGCTGTTCAATCCGGATTTCCTGCGCTCGAAGAACCTGCCGGTCCCGACCTGGCTGGAAAAGCGGGCGGATTTCGACCTGCCCTTCGAGACCGTCTGACATCCATCGAAAGCCATGCTATGACCACCATCGCTCTCTACCGCGACGATTTTTATCTCTCGACGGCGGAGGCGGTGGTCACAGCGGTGCATGAGGATGGCGCGGTCGAACTCAACCAGACCTGCTTCTATGCCGCCTCCGGTGGCCAGCCGGGCGATACCGGCTTCCTTGAGCGCGAAGACGGAAGCCATATCCAGCTCACGGAGACCCGCCACGGCGCCACCAAGGACGTGATCCTGCACCGCCCTGTCGACGGCGAAGCCCTGCCCGCGGTCGGCGAAAAGCTCGTGCTGCATGTCGACTGGCCGCGCCGCTACAAGCTCATGCGCATGCACACGGCCTGCCACCTGCTCTCCGTCGCCTGCCCCTATCCGATCACCGGGGCTGCCGTCGGCGAAGAGGAAAGCCGGGTCGATTTCGACATGGGCGAAACCATCGACAAGGATCAGGTGACATCAGACCTGATGAAACTCGTGGGCGAAAACCACCCCGTCTATCTCCAGTGGATCACCGACGAGGAGCTTGCGGCGAACCCCGGCATCGTCAAGTCGAAGAATGTGCGGCCACCGGTCGGCCTTGGCCGGGTGTCCCTCGTTTGCATCGGCGAGAACTCCGCCGTTGACAGTCAGCCCTGCGGGGGCACACATGTTTCGGAGACCCAGGAGGTCGGTGCGATTCATATCGCCAAGATCGAAAAGAAGGGCAAGGAGAACCGCCGGTTCCGCATTCGCTTTGGAGCCCCGGAGGTTTAAGCCCAAGGAACGTCACGGGAGAAGTGCATGTCGGGTGAAAGAAGCCGTTTCGTCGTCTCGGCGGATTGGGTCGAAAAGAACCTCGGTTCTCCCGGCTTCAAGCTGGTGGATGCATCCTGGTATTTGCCGGCGCATAACCGCAACGGCGCTGCCGAATATGCCGCCGGCCATATTCCGGGTGCGGTCTTCTTCGATCAGGACGTGATTGCCGACACCTCGACCGGCCTGCCCCATTCGCTGCCCTCGCCCTCTTTCTTCGCCCAGGCCGTCGGCCAGCTCGGCATTTCCGCCGAGGATACGATCGTCGTCTATGACGGCCCCGGCTTCTTCTCGGCGCCACGCGTCTGGTGGATGTTCCGCGTCATGGGCGCGCGGCGCGTCTATGTGCTCGACGGCGGGATTGACGGCTGGAAGGCGGAGGGTCGCAAGCTCGAGACCGACCTGCCGGAACCGGCGCCCGTCACCTTCGAGGCGCAGTTCGACCGGGCGAAAATCACCTCCTTCGACCAGATGTCGGCCATCACCGACAATGGCGACCGGCAGATCGCCGATGCCCGCCCCGCCGGCCGCTTCACCGGCGAAGAGCCGGAACCGCGCGCCGGCATGCGCTCCGGCCATATGCCGGGTGCGCGCAGCGTGCCTGCGGCCTCGCTGTCGGAAAACGGTCGCCTCAAGGATCTCGCCACGCTCAGGTCGATCTTCACCGATGCCGGCATCGATCTCAACAATCCCGTCGTCACCAGCTGCGGCTCCGGTGTGACGGCGGCGGTCGTGACGCTGGCGCTCGAAAGCCTGGGGCATACCGACAATTCGCTCTATGACGGCTCCTGGTCGGAATGGGGCTCGAAGACGGACACGCCCGTCGTCACCGGCAAGGCAGAGCCGCTGGGATCGAAGACATCGGGGCCGCTGACGGCCCATGTTACACGGCTTGAAATGACGGCTCCGCCGAAGTCCAGCCTGCCCGTGCCGGTCAATATCCAGACGGCGATCATGCGTACGCACGAGATCCCGCTGCCGTTCTATCGCTTCCTGCATCGGCAGGTCGGCACCCGCTGGCACTGGTATGAACGGCTTCGCATGCCCGACGACCAGCTGAAGGCGATCATCCATGCCGAGAAAGTGTCGATCTCGGTGCTTTATGTGAATGGCGCACCGGCCGGCTTCTACGAGCTCTCGCAGGAAAGCGACGATCTCGTCGAGCTCTCCTATTTCGGCCTGTTCGAGCATGCGCTGGGCTTGGGGATCGGCAAGTGGTTCCTGCTGCAGTGTCTCTATGCGGCCTGGTCGAGCAATCCGAAAAAGGTGACCGTCACCACCAATTCGCTCGACCATCCCCGTGCGCTGCAACTCTACCAGCAATTCGGCTTCTCGCCGGTCGGGACCTATGACGCCCTGGTCGATCCGATGACCGACCAGGAGCTTCTGGCGCTTATCAAGCGCGACGGCTGAGGGCTTTCGCCCTCACTCCTTCTTCTTGACCTTGACTGCCGTCGCGTCGGTCTCTTCCGACGTGGCATCGTCACCGGTTGCCTCTTCCGTGCCCTGATTGTTGGCGAACCAGGTTGCGATCAGGTCGGCATGGAAGGCCGCCATTTCATAGCAATAGGTGATTTCGCGAGCCTCGGGATCCCAGAAGGCGTTCTCGACACCGCAGCTCTTGCCGGTGATCTTGATCCCGTCCTTCAGATCGTAGCCCTCACCGAAAACGGTGGCGATCGTCTCCAGCGCGCCGGCACTCTTCAACAGATCGGCAAAACCCTGCAGGTCTTCGTTGCCGGCCGGCTGGTAGCTCACGTCGAACCGGGTCTTGGCGCCTTCCTTCATGTTGGCAGCCAGCAGGCTCATCCAGCTATCGCGCGCCTTCTGGTATTCGTAGACGCATTCCTGGCGGCGCTCTTCGGGGAATTCGAGCGAATCGGCGAAGACCTTGAAGAATTCGGCATTGGCGCCGGTCATCATGCAGACGATCGCATAGGCGCGCTGGCGATCGAGGCCATGGGTACCCATGAAGTCGTCTTCCTGGGGACCATCCTCGTTTGCCTCGTCGAGCAGGAACCAGCCATCGGCCGCATCCTGCATCGTCGTATTCAACTCCTCGTCCTCAGCGCCGAGCAGCAGCACCGCCGACAGGGCGTCAACGGCATCCTCTTCACGGCCGAGCACCGGCAGATTGAACTCGGAAACCAGCATGTGGCCGGCCTCGTGGAAGAGGATGAAGATCGCATTGTTGATGACGAATTGCTGGCCTTCCTGCACCTGCTCTTCCGTCAGTTCCTCAGCCTTGAGCTGCACCGACGACATAGACAGCATGGCCATGCACATGACGAGCGCCGCAACCCATGCGGACTTCAAAGATTTCATGGAACCCCTCACCCGATATTCTGAATGGCCGATATCTAACGCGAAGTTCGCTCGTGAGAGAACCATTATTTTTGGATGAGACGCCGCAGGAATCGGGTGGCGGAAAGAGCAGCCGGAGGTGAAGACGGACGACACCTGATCAAGGAGGCTTTCATGACATCTGCCATTCGTTTTCTCCCCATGCCCTCGGCAGACGCTGCCGCCTACCGGGACGGCGCGCCGGACGCCTACGGCCTTGTTCCCGAACGGCGCGTGTCTCCCGGCGGTTATCCCTGTCGCCACTGTCTTGGCGAAATCGCTGCGGGCGAAGCCTATCTGACGCTGGCCTATCGTCCCTTCCCGGCGCTGCAGCCCTATGCGGAAACGGGCCCGATCTTCCTGCATGCGGAAGCCTGTCCGCAATACGAGGCGACGGAGGTGCTGCCGCCCATGCTCGGCAGCCCGGATTACATCGTCCGAGGCTATAGCCATGACGATCGCATCGTCTATGGCAGCGGCGGCGTGGTCGCGACGCAGGCGATCATGGCGCGGGCTGAGGAACTCCTCGGCAATCCCGACATTGCCTATGTGCATGTGCGCTCTGCCCGCAACAACTGCTATCAGTGCCGGATCGAGCGAGGCTGATGCCACGCATGAAAACGGGCCGGCCGATGGGAAGGCCGGCCCGGATGACCGCGCTCTCGGATCGAGTGGCGGTCCCGACGTTGCGTTAGGCGACCGGAGAGTGGCCCTTACGCTACGTTCAGCACGGATTCCGGTGCATGGGCCGGATAGCCCAAAGCATCGGCCACCGGCTTGTTGGTGATACGACCCTTGTGCACGTTCAGGCCGTTGCGCAGGTGACGGTCTTCGGCAATGGCGCGCAGGCCGCGATCGGCGAGCGCTAAGCCATGCACCAGCGTCGCATTGTTGAGCGCATGGGCGGAGGTGATCGGAACGGCGCCCGGCATGTTGGCAACGCAGTAATGCACGATGCCGTCGACCTCGTAGGTCGGATCGGAGTGGGTCGTGGCATGCGAGGTTTCGAAGCAGCCGCCCTGATCGATCGCGACATCCACGACGACAGCGCCCTTCTTCATGCCCGACAGCATTTCGCGGGTCACGAGCTTCGGTGCAGCAGCACCGGGGATCAGCACCGCGCCGATGACGAGGTCGGCGGAGAAGGTTTCCTGTTCCAGCGCATCGATCGTCGAATAGACGGTGTGGACGCGGCCGTGGAAGATGTCGTCGAGCTGGCGCAGGCGGGGCAGCGAGCGGTCGAGGATGGTGACGTCGGCACCGAGGCCAACTGCCATCTTGGCCGCATGCAGGCCGACCACGCCACCGCCGATGACGGTGACCTTGGCCGGCAGAACGCCCGGCACGCCGCCGAGCAGGATGCCGCGTCCGCCATGGGCCTTCTGCAGGGCCGTCGCACCGGCCTGGATCGCCAGGCGGCCGGCCACTTCCGACATCGGGGCGAGCAGCGGCAGGCCACCGCGCTCGTCGGTCACGGTTTCATAGGCAATGGCTGTCACGCCGGAGTCGATGAGGCCCTTGGTCTGCTCCGGATCCGGCGCCAGGTGCAGATAGGTGTAGAGGATCTGGCCTTCGCGCAGCTGCACCCATTCCGAGGGCTGCGGTTCCTTGACCTTGACGATCATGTCGGACTTTTCGAACACATCCTTGGCCGAGGCGGCGATCTTCGCGCCAGCGGCGATATAGGCGTGGTCGTCGGCGCCGATACCCGCGCCCGCACCCGTTTCGATCAGAACGTCATGGCCATGTGCCACATATTCGCGGACCGCACCGGGGGTCAGACCGACACGATATTCATGGTTCTTGATTTCCTTCGGGCAACCGACGCGCATCGAGTGTTCCTCTCATTATTCGCAGCCAAAGCCGCTTTGTTTCAGATACGGAAATTGAACCACCACGGACGCAAAATGTCCTTGCAAAGTGAGGGGTTCGGCGTGAGACAATTCGCAGCTTCTTGCGCGAATGCGCCACCAAACGGAGAATTCTACGAATGACCGAACTCGACGCCATCGATCGTGCCATTCTGAAGGCGCTTCAGGAGAATGGCCGGATGACCAATGCAGAACTTGCCGAAAAGGTCGGGCTGTCGCCTTCGGCGTGCTCGCGCCGCCACGACATGCTGGAAAAGGCAGGCGTCATCAGCGGCTATCACGCCCGTCTTTCGCACAAGGCGATCGACTACAAGATGATGGTCATCGTCCACATCTCGCTGTCGGGCCAGTTTGCCAAGACGCTGACGGAATTCGAGGCCGCCGTGAAGCGCTGCCCCAACGTGCTGGTCTGCTATCTGATGTCGGGTGAATATGACTACATCCTGCGGGTCGCCGCCAAGGACCTGGAGGACTACGAGCGCATCCACCGGGACTGGCTCTCCGCCCTGCCCCATGTGGTGAAGATCAATTCCAGCTTTGCGCTGCGCGAAGTCATCGATCGACCCAATGTGGGGCTATAAGGGGCGATCCTGAAAATCCTAATGAAATGATTTAGACCATTCTCACAGATGGGGCGTAAGCATGAGCCATTACTTCTCATCAGGACGGCATCATGAGCAATAATCTCGGAATGGATGTTCGCAAATCGCCTCGCAGCCGCTGCCGAATCGACAGCAAGATCCGATACTTTCAGCAGGAATCGGTGGGACGCGTCATCAATATCTCGCGCACGGGTCTCGCACTTGAACTGGCCAGCAAGCTGCCGGCCGCGGCGGGCAGTCAGGTGGTGATCGAGAATGACGATATCGGCCATCTGGAAGGTGTGGTGCGCTGGAACTATGGCGGCCGAATCGGCATCATGTTCCGCCCCAACAGCAATTCGATTGCCAAGGTTGCCGCCTATTTCCGCAACTTCCACCAGGAAGTCCGCCCGGTGCTGAAGGGCTGAAGCAGCGTTCTCAACGCTCCAGTTAACGGTAAATCGGGGCGCCAACGCGCCAAATACCTAAAATCTCCTAGAGAGAATGCTTGCATTCTAACGATCTTGGCCAGTTGCCGTTAAGGCGGCTGGCCGAAGTTTTACGCGTTTCTTTCAATCAATTTGATGGAGCGCGACGGAATGCTTGCCGCCAAACTCAGTAACGACGGACGTAGAACCCAACGTATTCGCTGCCGCATCCGTGGCACCCTGCAGTTCATGGGCCAGACCCTCGACATACGCATCCTCGACATTTCCCGCACCGGCATGGCCTTGCAGCTCGAAGGCTGGATCGAAGCCAAGAGGGGCGCGACGGTCGCCATCCGCTGCGCCGAACTCGGCCATATCGAGGGCTCGGTGCGCTGGTACAGGGCCGGCAAAATGGGGCTGGAATTCGAGCAATCCAGCAACACGGTCGCCCAGATCACCGCCTATTTCCGCAATTTCCACCGAGATCCGCGCAATCTCGTGCCGGCGTGATGGATGATGCCGACAAAGGCCCAGACCATGGTCGCCAAGATCCAACTGACACTTCGAGCATCCCGGGCGATGCAACCGCCCTCAACGTTCGAGAATGTAATCGATTCAGTGTCTTGAATCGATTTCTTAAACTGCTTTTGCAAGTGGTATCGAGGCGAGATCGATGGGGCAATTCGACAGGCGTTCCTCGAAGGTGCGGATCAACCAGGTGCCGGCCGGCCCTGGCGGACTGTCGGTCCGCCTGATGGCGTAGAGATTGTAGGTGCCCTGCTCGTAAGCCGGCAGGTCGAGATGCACGATGCGGCCCTTGGCGAGATCATCGCGGATGACCGAGGCCGGCAATCCGCCCCAGCCAAGGCCGCCGCGGATCAGCTGATGTTTGGTCGCCATGTCGCTGACCCGCCAGGTCTTGAAGGAAAGGACGTTGAAATCGCGTCCGGAGGTCAGATCCGAGGCATCGCTGACGACAATCTGGGTTTCCTCGCGCACATCCTGCAGGGAAAGCGTGCCCCTGCGCTGGGCCAGCGGATGATCGGGGGCAGCTGCAGGGAGCAGGAAATTGTGGCCGATACGCTCGACGATCAGCGTGTCGTCCTGACGGGTCGGCGCACCACCGATGCCGATCGCCGCCTTGCCGCTGACCACGAGTTCGACCAGACGACCCAGCTCGCCGACCTCCAGCCGCAGCGAAACCGAGGGGAAGCGGCGCTGGAAATCACGGAGCACGTCCAGCAGGGCCGCCGTCGGCACGAGCACGCTGATGGCAATCGACAGCTCCGCCTCCAGTCCCTGGCGCATGCTGCGGGCCTTGGCGCGCATCACCTGGAGATCGCCGACGATCCGACGGGCATCGGTCAGCATGGCCCGGCCCTCCTCCGTCAAGCGCGGCTGGCGCGTGCCGGTGCGCTCGAACAGGGATACGCCAAGCTGGCTCTCCAGATTGCCGATCGTGTAGCTGACGACAGACTGGGCGCGGTTGAGCTGCCGGGCGGCGGCCGAAAAACTGCCGGTATCGGCAACGGTCAGGAAGACCTGCAACTGGTCGAGGGTCGGGTTGGCATCCATGGCGGCGGGCATCCATCCAGTTATTCGATACTACCGATCTAGATTATCACAGTTTTATCGATGCGTGGTCAGGCATAGATGCATGGCAGGCCTGCTCCCAAGGGCCCTCCACCATTCGAGGAACTGCACATGTCTTCCATCCTTCTCGTCACCTCCAGCCCGCGCGGCTCGGAATCCCTCTCCAACGCGATCGCGACCGAGCTCGCCGAGAAATTCGCCGGCCAGACCGGCGGCAGCCTGGTGCATCGCGACCTCGTCGAAAGCCAGCTTGACCATGTCGACGGCACCTTCACGGCCGCCATCCGCAAGGCGCCCGACGCCCGCTCCGCCGAAGAGGCCGAAGCCGTTGCGCTGTCCGACGCGCTCGTCGCCGAGCTGATGGCAGCCGATACCATCGTCATCGGCACCGGCCTGATCAACTTCAACATCTACTCGTCGCTGAAGAGCTGGATCGACCACGTTGCGCGTGCCGGCCTAACCTTCAGCTATACGGAAAATGGCCCGGTGGGCCTCGCCAAGGGCAAGAAGGCCTATCTCGTGCTCGCAGCCGGCGGCATCTATTCCTCCGGTCCCGGCGCGCCGATGAACCATGCCGAGCCCTATCTCAAGACCGTGCTCGGCTTCCTCGGCATCGAGCTCGTCGAGACTGTGTTTGTCGAAGGCGTCGCCTATGGTCCGGAAGCGGCCGAAAAGGCGGTTGCCTCGGCCAAGGCCAAGGTCGAGGAGCTGGCGCGGGCTGCCTGAGGCAGTCTTGCTCCAAGGGGCGGCCTCAGGGCTGCCTTGCCCATGCTTCAGGCGCCGGCGACCCTGGCCGACGGCGCCTCTCTCTCGGCTGAAGCAAGCCGTCTTTCCCGATGGTTCGGGAGACGTGCAATCTTCTTCAGTTCGGCGACGATGCCGTCACTGATGGCGTCCTCGATATCGGCGACGGGTTGCGGCCTGCCGAGCAGGTAGCCCTGCAGTTCGTCACAGCCGGCTGCACTCAGGGTGCGGGCCTGATCCACCGTCTCCACGCCCTCTGCCACCACCCGCATGCCCAGCCCGTTGCCGAGATCGATGATCGTCCGGACGATCGCATCCGCCGTCTCCTCCGTGCCGAGCGCCGAGACGAAGCTCCGGTCGATCTTGATGACGTCGAAGGGATAGCGGCTGAGATAGCTGAGCGAGGAATACCCCGTGCCGAAGTCGTCGAGCGCGATCCGCAGACCCAGCGACTTCAGGTGGGCCAGGATCAGCCGCGCCCGCTGGTCGTCGTCGATCAGAACGCTTTCGGTGATCTCCAGCTCGATCTGATGCGGCGAGACGCCCGACGCCGACAGGATCGCTTCGATGCGATCGAGGAACTGAGGATGGCGGAACTGAACGGGCGAGACATTGACGCTGACATGCAGGTGGCCAGGGAAGCCGGCCGCGAGCTCACAGGCTTCCGCCAGCACCCATTCACCGAGATCGATGATCTTGCCCGACACCTCGGCGACGGGAATGAAATCGCCCGGCTGCACCATGCCGCGCTCCGGATGCCGCCAGCGCACCAGCGCCTCGTAACCGACGATCGCCCCATCGCGGGCGGCGACCCGCGGCTGCAGATAGAGTTCGAACTCGTTACGCTCCAGGCCGCGCTCGATGTCGGCCTCCAGCGCCCGTCGCTTTTCGATCAACTCATCCATGCCACGGCGATAGGTGCGGAAGGTGTTCCGCCCCGATTTCTTGGCATGATAGAGCGCCACGTCGGCACGACCGATCAACTCGTCGAGGGACGTGGCATGTTCGGGGCACAGCGCACCGCCGATCGAAATGCCGCATTTGATGCGCTCGCCCTGCCCGGTGTCGAAAGGCTGGCGGAAGACTTCGATCAGACGACGGCTGACATCCTCGATCTGGGCCTCGAAATGACAGTTGCCGAGGATGACAGCGAATTCGTCGCCACCGAGGCGGGCTGCCAGACCGGAGGGACCAACGACGTCCACCAGGCGTCGCGCCGTCTCGCGGATCACCTCGTCTCCGGCCGGGTGGCCGTAGAGGTCGTTGACGTCCTTGAAGTGGTCGAGATCGACCAGCAGCACCCCGCAGCCCCAGCCATCATTGGCCTGCTCGACATGGACGGCCAGCGTTTCGGTGAACAGCGCGCGGTTTGCGAGACCCGTCAGGGGATCGTGCTGCGCCAGATGTCTGATACGGCCTTCGGCGGCCTTGCGCTCGCGAAGATCAACGAGACAGCTGATCCGCATGTGACGTCCGCGATATTCGATGTTGCGACCTCGCGCCTCGACCGGGATCACCGTGCCGTCAGCCCTTACCACCTGAAATTCTCGCGAGACATCAGGGGCCGGCTCCGGATCGTCGATCAACAGCCGGCGGCCGGTCTCGTCAACGAGATCGAGGATCGAGCTTCCCTTCAACTCCTCCACCGAGCGTCCCGTCAGGACTTCCAATTGTTCGTTGCCGTCGATGATGATGCCACGCTCGTGCATGACGATGGCTTCGAACGTGGCATTGGCAAGCGCTGTCACACGCTCCGCCTCTTCCTGGTCACGGACCTGGGCCTCCAGTTCGCTGCGGCTGCGTTCCTGCTGCTGGATATTGTCCATCAGACTGTTGAAGAGCCGGGTGAGCTTTTCGGCCTCGTCGCCCGGATCGACCGCCAGCCGGTCGCCGAGATCGGCCTTGCCGGATACCAGCTTCGAAAGCGCGTCCTCGACATGGCCGACGCCAAGCCGTGTTCCGTGTTCGGCGATATTGAGTCCGATGTCTTCGACCTCGGCGGTCACGCGCACCGGCACGAGCCTGTCGAGCGTCCAGAAGAAGGCATAGCCCAGGCCGAAGGCCCAGTAGAAATTCAGCGCCGAGCCGAAGATCTGGATGTAGAGCTGGTCGAAACGTCCGCCGGTCGGCAACTGGTCGACGGGCGCCAGCAGCGCCAGCGACAGGGTGCCCGCCACACCGGCAAAGGCATGCACGCCGACGGCGCCGACGGCATCGTCCACCTTCAGCTTCTCTTCGACATACTGGTTGCCGAAAACCGCGACAACCGAACCGAGCGCTCCGGTCAGCAGCGCGCCGCCGGGTTCGAGGATATGGCAGCCCGCCGTCACGGCGACCAGTGCGCCCAGCATGCCGCATAGGGCCTTTTCCGGCAGCACCACGCCATCCTGCTTGGCGCCGATCACGTAGCCAACGCAGGTGCCCATGCCACCGGCCAGCACCGTGTTCAGAATGATTGGGGCGACGTCGGCATTGGCCGCGAGCGTCGAGCCGCCATTGAAGCCGATCCAGCCGAAAAACAGAATGAGACCGCCCGTGGTCGACAGAACAGGATTGTTGCCGGCGATGCGAACCGGCCGCCCCTGGGGATCAAAGCGCCCGCGCCGTGCGCCGATCACCAGGCAGGCGGCCAGCGAAACCCAGCCGCCGGTCGCATGCACGACCGTCGAACCGGCGAAATCGACGAAACCGAGATTGCCAAGAAACGCGCCGGAATTGGGTGCGATGGCCGCTCCCCAGACCCAGTGAACGAAAACCGGATAGATCAGCGTGGACAGGACAATCGAACCAAAAACATAGGCCGAGAGCGTCATGCGCTCGGCAACCGCACCGGAGACAATGGTGGCGGCCGTGCCGCAGAACATCACCTGGAAGACGAAGAAGCCGGCAAGCCAGCTGTCGAGGTCCTGCAACAGGAAGTAGTCACTGTCGAAGCCAAGGGGAAGGAAACCGGATGTGCCGAAGGCGAACATGAAGCCGACGACGGCGAAGCCCACGACGCCGAAGACGAAATCAAGCAGGTTCTTCTGGGCGACATTGATCGAGTTCTTCGAGCGGACCATGCCGGCCTCGAGGAGCAGGAAGCCGATCTGCATCATCATGACCATACCGGCCGCAGCCATCAGCCAGGCGAGGTCGGCGGATGCCTTGGCAGCCTGAACGGCGACCTCCTGTGCCTGAGCTGTTACGCCCGGGATCAGGCTTATTGCCAAGCCATAAAAAGGGAGGAAATAAGCAGAGCGAAACGCAAAGATCACTGGAAAACCCGGACAATATCACGGGGTCAGTGTTGCGCTGCATCATTAACATTCGGTGACCGCAAAGAGCAATTCTTCGCGATAAGCCGGTACAACCTAGACTATGCGCATCTCTTCGCCATCGCCGAACAGCGCGGGGCCGTTCTGGTCGATGATCTGCTGCGCCTTGCGGAAGGTACGGTCGAGGGCATCGTCGAGCGAGGTGAAGACATCCGCCCGAATGAACTTGCGCGTCAGCACGCGACCATCGACCTGCCGCTCTATGCGCCCGGCAAGCCTGTACTGGCTGCCTTCGCGGATCGGCTCGGCATGAATGATGCAGTCCTTGTAGGTCTGCGGTTCGGCCAAAGGCTTGGCAGCGCCTTCGGACGAAGAGCCACCGGTGAAAATCGAGAGGATACGGGACAGGATCGACATGAGCGTTCCCTAGCACAGCGAGAACCGGCGAGGAAGACCAGGCAACACCACTTCCCGCCTAACGACAGCGTGATAAGGTCGCCTTCGGTCTTGGGGGGCCGGGGAGGAACTGGGATGCGGATCATGGGCCTTTCGCTTGCCGTCATTGTCGTTGCCGCTGCAGGCCTCGCCTTCCTGTATCTGAGGCCCCCGATGCTTGCGCTGGAGCGCGCGGCAGATATCGGGGCGGATACCCCGCTCGAATCGGTCGAAGCCCTGATCGCGGCAAACGAGACGAAAGCGGGCACGCTCCGCGAGGGGCTCGGCAAGCAGATCGTCTGGGCGGACCCGACGACCAGGCAGAAAACACCGATCTCGGTGATCTATGTGCACGGCTTCTCCGCCTCGCCTGCCGAAGTCCGCCCGCTGCCCGATCTCGTCGCAAAGCGCCTCGGCGCCAATCTCTTCTTCACCCGCCTTGCCGGCCACGGGCTCACGGATCCCGATGCCCTCGGCCAGGTGACACTTGAAGACTGGACCGGCGATATCGCCGAAGCGCTTGCCGTCGGCCGGCTGCTCGGTGACCGGGTGGTCGTGATCTCGACCTCGACTGGAGCCTCGCTCGTCACCTGGGCGCTGGCCCGCCCTGCCCTTGAGGAAACCATCGCAGCCTCCGTCTTCCTGTCGCCCAATTACGGCGTCCAGGCCGCCGGCAGTTTCCTGCTGACCGGTCCTTTCGGTCCGCAGATTGCGAGACTGCTGCTGGGCGCGCGTCGCGGATTCGAACCGATCAGCCCGCTCAATGCCCATAACTGGACAACCGATTACCCGGTCGAAGCCCTGATTCCGATGGCCCAGTCGGTCCGGCTCGCCACCCATACGCCGGTTGAAGACATCCGCATCCCCGCGCTCTTCATCCAGTCGGCCAACGACAAGGTCGTGCGGCCCGACCGAACGGCTGAGGTCGCCGCCCGCTGGGGCGGTCCGCATGCGCTCATCGATCCCGGCCCCACCGGCGACGCCAACAATCACGTCATCGCCGGAGACACCTACTCGCCCGACACCACAGAGCCGATCGCTACACTCATCCTCGACTGGCTGTCGCAGCAAGGCATCAGATGATCAGGTTGGCGAGGATCTCGTTTTCGGTGATGTCCTCGAAACCGAGCCCCGCCTGATCGAAGCGGTCGAAGAGTTCGGCAAAATTCTCGCGCTTGCCGGTCTCGATGCCGATCAGGATGGAGCCGAAATTGCGCGCCGACTTCTTCAGATATTCGAAGCGGGCGATATCGTCCTCAGGGCCGAGCAGATTGAGGAAATCGCGCAGGGCGCCGGGACGCTGCGGCAGGCGCAGGATGAAGTATTTCTTCAAGCCCGCATAGCGCATCGCGCGTTCCTTGACGTCCGGCAGACGCTCGAAATCGAAATTGCCACCGGAGACCACGGCAACGATCGTGCGCCCGCTCAAGGCGACACGCGGCAGGAGGTCGAGGGCCGCCAGCGCCAGCGCACCCGCCGGTTCCAGCACAACACCCTCGACATTCAGCATGTCGGTCATGGTCACGCAGATTGCGTTCTCCGGCACGATCAACACCTGGTCGGGGCGGAAGCTCTTCAGAGCCTCGAAATTGTGGTCGCCGATGCGTGCGACGGCGGCACCGTCGACGAAATTGTCGACCTTGGGCAGGGTCATGACCTTGCCGGCCTCGAGGCTCTTCTTCAGGCTCGGGGCGCCCTGGGGTTCGCAAAAGATCATCGCCTCTGATGACACGCGGCCCGCCATATAGCCAGTCATGCCGGAGGACAGGCCACCGCCGCCCACTGGCATCACAACGAGATCAGGCGTCACTCCCTCAGGCAGCTGCTGCATCACTTCGGCCGCGACCGTCGCCTGGCCCTCGATGATATCGGGGTGATCGAAGGGCGGCACCATATAGCCGCCGATTGCCTCGACATGCTCGCGGGCGGCCTGATAGCACTGGTCGAAGATATCGCCGATCAGGCGGATGGTGATGAATTCGCCGCCGAAGATGCGGGTCTTGTCGATCTTCTGCTGCGGCGTCGTCACCGGCATGAAAACCACGCCCTGCACACCAAAGTGACGGCAGACATAGGCAAAGCCCTGGGCGTGGTTGCCGGCCGAGGCGCAGACAAAGGTGGTGCCGGAGGGGCTGTCGGCGACGATCTTGCGGAAGAAATTGAAGGCGCCCCTGATCTTGTAGGAGCGAACCGGCGTCAGATCCTCGCGCTTCAGGTAGACATTGGCACCGTAACGGGCGCTCAGATGTTCGTTCAGCTGCAGCGGCGTTTCGGGAAACAGGCCGCGCATCGCCTCTAGCGCTTCATCGACTTGACTGGGGGTCACGTCACCCTCCGTTGAATTTTGAACTGAGCCCCGCTATGGCATAGAGATCGGGCAGAGACAAAGCCTCTTTCAGCTGCAACAGACGGAAGAAATTCCTTGAATACCAATCTGCTCCGCGCCGTCGTCTACATCGCAGGCCTTTGCGGTCTCTATCTCTCGACGGCCATGCTCATCCCCGCCATGGTCAGCCTTTATTACGGCGACGAGGCCTGGTCGGTCTTCACGGTCTCTGCCGCCATGGTCGGCGGCCTTTCGCTCACCGCTGCGATGGCGACGCGCGGCCCCATGCCGACCTTCACCAAACGCATGGGCTTCCTGCTCGTCAACATGCTCTGGGCCGTGTTTTCGGTGGTCGGCGCGATCCCGTTGTATTTCTCCGATCTCGGGCTGACCTTCGCGCAATCGCTGTTCGAATCGATCTCGGGCATTACCACGACGGGCTCGACCGTCATCTCCAATCTGCATCAGGTCTCGCCCGGCATCCTGATGTGGCGCGGGCTGCTTGCCTGGCTCGGCGGCATCGGGATCGTCGCACTCGGGCTCTTCGTCCTGCCCTTCCTGCGTGTCGGTGGCGTCTCCTTCTTCAAGATGGAATCGTCCGACATCGGCGACAAGCCATTTGCCCGCATCGCCACCTTCACGCGCGCCTTCATGGCCGTGTATGTGGCCATCACATTCGCCTGCATCATCGCCTACGACCTGACCGGCATGGGTCATTTCGATGCGATCGTGCACGCCTTTACGACAGTCGCGACCGCCGGTTTCGGCAATTACGACAATTCCTTCGCCGCCTTCGACAGCCACTCGCTGCTCTGGGTGTCGACCTTCTTCATGACACTTTGCAGCCTGCCCTTCTCGATCCTCATCGTTCTGCTGGTCCGCGGACGGCTCGACGCGCTGCGTGATCCGCAGATCTTCGTGTTTCTCGCCTATCTCGGCGCCTTCGCGATCGCCGGCGGGCTCTACAATCATCTGCGCAACGGCGTCGCTTTGCCAGAGGCGCTGACGCATTCCTTCTTCAACTTCGCCTCGATCCTGTCCACCACAGGCTATGCCAGCCAGGACTATACGCTCTGGGGACCTTTCGCCGTGGCGGCCGCCTTCTTTGCCACCTTCATGGGCGGATGCTCCGGCTCGACGGCCGGCGGCATCAAGGCCTATCGCTTCGTCATCCTGTTCAACATCATCGTGACGGGCCTGAAGAAGCTGATCTATCCCAATGCGGTCTATTCCGTGCGCTACGGCAACCAGATCGTCGATGCGGATACGCAGCGCGCCGTTTTCCTTTTCGTCAGTGCATATATCTTCATCTGGGCGATCGGCTCCATGGCCATGGCACTCGCCGGCTACGACTTCGCCACCGCCACGTCCTCCGTGATTACGGCACTGTCGAATGTCGGCCCCGGCATCGGACCGCTGATCGGCCCGGTCGGCAACTTCGCGATGATGAACGATCCGGAACTCTATGTCCTGTCGCTCGCCATGCTGCTTGGCCGTCTGGAAGTGCTGACCGTTCTCGTGCTCCTGGTGCCGATGTTCTGGCGTTCGTAAGCTTCAGCGCTTCGTGAAGGGCAGGCGCCGGTGCCGGCGCTTGACGGCCCGTGCCGGATTTCCCCACACTCGATGCATCGAATCGCAGGAGAACCCCGTGTCGCCGACATCTGCCGCCCCTGCCCCTCGCCCTGGCCGTCGCTCTGGCCGCCGCCTTGCCCTCGCCCTCATCGGCACATTGCTTTCCACGGCACCGGTTGCCGCCGGTCCGCTCCTCGACGCGGCCATCGAGGCCGAGCGGCTGGCTGCAGCTAATGATGCGCGCGGTGCCTTCGAGGCGATCCGCTCGGGGCTTGCCGCGTTCACGCAGACCCTGCCGCTGACAGTGCCGCGGGCGCTTTTCGTCACCGAGGTGCCAAAGGCCTACCGCGCCTATGTGCCAAAGGCGGAGCCGGTCTTTCTCACCGGCGAAAAGCTGATCACCTATGTCGAAGTGACCGGCCTCCAATGGCAGCCGGCCGATGGCAACCAGCGCCAGTCGCATTTCACCGTCGATCTGGAACTCACCGACGACGAGGGCAAAACGCTGGCCCTGCAGAAGGAATTCGGCAATTTCACCTTCACCAGCCATTCGGATGCGGTCGAGGTTTATACCCATCTGACGCTGGATGTCGCCGGCGCCAAGCCCGGCGGTTATGTGCTGCGCTACACCATCAACGACGTGATCGCCGAGCGTTCCACGCCCTTCGAGCTGCCGTTCACGCTGAAGGAGAAGAGCTGAGCGCCCGCCTCGGGCACCCAGCTTTTCCCGTCAATTGGCCATGGTCGAGCGATGCGCCCAGCCGGTCATGCGCTTTTCAAGCCAGGCCATCAGCGCATACATGGCGATGCCTTCGACCGCGAGCGCGAGCAGACCGGCAAAGACCAGCGGCACGTTGAACTGGCTCTGGGCCGAGCTCATCATGTTGCCGAGGCCGTAATTCGAGGCCACCGTCTCCGACACGACGGAACCGACAAAGGCGAGCGTGATCGCAATCTTCAGCGAACCGAAGAAATAGGGCATCGAGCGGGGAATGCCGACCTTCAGCATGATGTCGAGCTTTTTCGCCCCGAGTGCCCGCAGCACATCCTCCGTCTCCGGCTCGATGGTGGCGAGGCCCGTCGCCACATTTACGACGATCGGAAAGAAGGAGATCAGAAAGGCGGTCAGCACCGCCGGCACCGTGCCAATGCCGAACCAGATGACGAGGATGGGCACCAGCGCCACCTTGGGGATCGCGTTGAAGCCGATCATCAGCGGATAGAGCCCGGCATAGATGGTCTTCGACCAGCCGACGAAGAGCCCGAGCGCCAGGCCCGCAACCACCGCGATCAGGAAGCCGAGCGTCGTCGTATAGAGCGTCTGCAGCGAGTTCTTCCAGATCGGCGACCAGTATTGCACCACCGCCTCGAAGACGCGGGTCGGCGCGGGCAGGACGGTCGGCGGCATGGCCAGCGCAATGACCGTCAGCTCCCAGATGAGAAAGAGACCAAGCGTGTAGATTAAGGGGGCGGCCCGAACCCAGTTGATCCGCTGCATCAGCGGCTTGGGGGTAAGCTTGGCGGCCGAAGTGTCCATGGTCATCGTCATGCCGCCACCCTCGCCTTTGCGATCTCACCGTGCAGCACATGCACCATGTCGTTGAACTCCGTCTGATACATCAGTTCGAGATCGCGCGGCCGCGCAAAGGGCACGGTGTGTTCCTTGACCACCTTCCCCGGTCGTGCGCTCATCACGAAGATCCGGTCGGCGAGGAACACCGCCTCGCGCAGGTCGTGGGTGACGAGCACGATGGTCACACCTTGCGCTGCATGCAGGTCGCGGATGACGCACCACAGCTCCTCGCGGGTGAAGGCATCGAGTGCGCCGAAGGGCTCGTCGAGCATCAGGAGTTCCGGCTCGTGGATCAGGGCGCGGCAAAGATTGGCGCGCTGCTGCATGCCGCCCGAGAGCTGCCAGGGAAATTTCGACCCGACGCCCTTCAGGCCGACGATCTCCAGAAGGTTCTCGGCCTTTTCGACATATTCCTTCTTGTTCGCCCGCAGGCGATGGCGATGCTTCTCGACGATTTCGAGCGGCAGGAGAATGTTTTCGAGCGTCGTGCGCCAGGGCAGCATGGTCGGGTTCTGAAAGGCCATGCCGACGATCGAAACGGGCTTGGTCACCTGCTGGCCGGCGACGACGACGACGCCGGATTGCGGGATATGCAGGCCGGTCACCAGCTTCATCAGGGTCGACTTGCCGCAACCGGATGGTCCGACCACGGCGGCGAACTCACCCTTGTCGACGCGCATGGTCAGGCCGGACACGGCAAGCGTTCCGTCCGCGCCGCCATAGCGCATGTCGACATTGTCGATGGAAACGAGATGGGACATGGGGGCTCCGGTCAAAAGGGGATTTCCCAACCTCCCCTTGAGGGGGAGGTCGCTGCGAAGCAGCGGGTGGGGTGATCTCGCGAAAGGTCACCCCACCCCGAACCTGCGGTTCGACCCTCCCCCTCAAGGGGAGGGTGTTCCGATCAAGGCAGCATCCGCGCTTCCTTCGCCGGCAGGTAGCTTGCGTCAAAGACCTGTTCGGCCTTGACGTTGCCCTTCAGACCCATGGACACCTTCAGCGTCTCGATCGAGGCGGACAGACGCGCCATGTCGACGGTGCCCATGCCGTTTTCGACGACATAGGGCGTCTTGATGTTCATGGCCGTCGCCATCTCAAGACGTTCCTTCTCGATGTCAGGATTGAGCGTCTCGTTGCGCTTCAGGACGGCAGCGACACCCTCTTCCGGATTGGCGACCGCATCGGCAAAGCCCTTGGCGAGCGCCCTCAGGAAGCCCTTGACGGCCTCCGGGTTCTCGGCGGCGAAGTCGGTGTTGACGAGAACGCTATTGCCATAAAGGTTCAGGCCGTGGTCGGCCATGAGAATGGTGGCGATGTCGTCCGCCGGTATCCCCTGTGCCTTGAGGTTCAGGATGACCGAGAAGGCAAAGCCGAAGACGGCATCGACGTCGCCCTTGGCGAGCATGGGCTCGCGCACGGGGAAACCGATGCTTTCGATGGTGATCTTGCTGTCGTCGATGCCGGCGACCTGCTTGAAGGCCGGCCACTGGGCAAAGGCGCCATCCGGCGGCGGAGCGCCGAGCTTCTTGCCTTCCAGCGACTTCGGATCTTCGGTGACGCCGAGCGACTTGCGGCCGACGACCGAGAAGACCGGCTTGTCATAGACCATCATCACGGCCTTGATCTTCTGGCTCGGATCCTCATCCAGGAACTTGATGACCGAATTGATGTCGCCGAAACCCATCTGATAGGCGCCGGTCGCCACGCGCGGGATCGCCTCGACAGACCCGTTGCCGCTGTCGATCGTCACATCCAAGCCTTCGGCCTTGAAGTAGCCCTTGTCCAGCGCCAGCAGGAAGCCGGCCGCGGGGCCCTCGAACTTCCAGTCGAGGGTGAACTTGATGGCGGTTTCGGCATGCGCCTGGCTCGCCGGCAGCGTAACGCCAGCCAGAAGACCGGCTGCAACCACGGCGGCGGAAAAGAGACGTCTTGAGATCATCGATTCTTGCTCCCCTTGTTTTTTGATGCAGCGCATCAAAGCAGGAAACCGGGGAGCCGCAAAGCGGAAAATGCTCAAACTTTCGTCAAAAAAAGATCTGCACAAATTTGGCGCATCTTGATCTGATCTGCAGCGGAGCGCCATGGACCCAAAGCAGGACAAGCACCGTCTGATGTGCTTTCGGGCACCTGAAGCAACAACGGTCGGGATGGAAGTCGTTTAAGTCTTGAAACCAGATCTGTTTTCGTGATTTTGTCCGGACATCATCCGGCATAGTTTTTGAAAGTCTTTTTATGATTCATTATGTGGCGGGCCTGCCCGCCTTTCTTTCTTATTTCCTCAGCGGCCTGGGATGTTTTGCAGCATTTGCCGTGATCTACACGTGGATAACGCCCCAGAAAGAAACCCAGCTGATCCGAGAGGGCAATCTTGCCGCCGTCGTGGCCTTCCTTGGCGCCTTGATCGGCTTCAGCTTTCCGCTCGCTTCCGCCGCCGCGCATTCCGTCAGTCTTGTCGACTTTGTGATCTGGGCGGTGATCGGGATCGCGGTCCAGGTGCTCGCATTCTACATCGCGAATTTCACGATGAAGGATCTGCACGGCAAGATCACAGAAGGCAACGTCGCAGCTGGCCTGTGGGGTGGCGGGATCGCCGTCGCGGTCGGCATCCTGAATGCAGCCTGCATGACCTATTGAGGCTCGGCTATGCGCAGACGTCTCATCGGGGAGCACCCTTACCTCGCCTTCGGCACCATCGCCGCCACTGCCTTTCTGCTACACACCTGCAGCAAGGATCAGACCGTCGTCTTCACCTCTGCGGACCAGTGCCTGACCTCCGACATGGATGCGGCGGTCTGCAGGGCAGCGGCCGAGGATGCAAAGCAGGACCGCCTCGCAGCAGCGCCACGCTATCGGAACATGGCCGCATGCGAGATGAATTACGGTCCGCGCAACTGCCTTGAGCACGCCGGAGACACGGTGCCGAACAATCCGGATGGCCAGCCGGTGTTCATCCCGAGAATGGCAGGTTTTGTCCTCTCGTCCGGGATCAAGAACCTTGACGACTATCACGCGTTCCGACGGAAAAAAGAAGAGGAGGAAGGCTCCTCCTCCAGCGGGACGACGGTTTACCGGAACGCATCAGGAGAGACGGTGACACCGTTTGCAGAAAAGCGTGGCGGGGAAAAAGGGACCACAGCTCAGGGAGCAAACGACGCGAAGCAATTCAATGTGAAGACGCAATCGGCAAGCCGAGGCGGCTTTGGCGTCCGCGTCTTCTCGGGCGGGTGACATGCAGCGCTTGTCCATGCCTGCACGTCCGGATTGGCGTGAGAAAGCCCATGCCGTCGGGTTTGGTTTTCATGAGATGTATGGCGAGCCCTATTGGGTCGACGATGCCGCCTATTGCTTCGAACTCGCGGAAATCGAGGACCAGATCGAAGGGCCCAGCCAGGAACTGCACGCGATGTGCCTGGATCTGGTCGCAGAGGTGGTTAGAAGCGAGCAGGCCCTCGATCGACTGGCCATTCCCCGCGCATTCCACGATGTTGTCCGCAGATCCTGGGAGCGGGCGGACCGCCATCTCTATGGCCGCTTTGACCTCGCCTATGACGGGAACGGCCCGGCGAAGTTGCTGGAATACAATGCCGACACACCAACTTCCGTTTTCGAGACGGCCTATTTTCAGTTCAACTGGCTGACGGACCAGATTGCCGCGGGCAATCTTGCACCGGACACGGACCAATTCAATTCCGTGCAGGAGTGTCTGATCGAGGCTTTCGGCCAGTTCTCGCGCGACAGGATCTTCCATTTCGCGGCGATAACGGAAAGTTCCGAGGACCAAGGCACCGCCGCCTATCTCATGGATTGCGCCATTCAGGCCGGTCACCGCGCCCAGTTTCTCGATGTTCGCGACATCGGTGTCGACGAACAGGGGCGTTATACGGATCTGCAGAACCGGGTCATTGACCGCTGCTTCAAGCTCTATCCCTGGGAGTTCATGTTTCAGGAGGCCTATGCAGCCCAACTGACCGACCATAGTTGTGTCTTCGTCGAGCCGGCATGGAAGAGCGTGCTGTCGAACAAGGGGCTGCTTCCACTGCTCTGGCAGCGCTATCCGGGCCACCCCAATCTGCTTCCAAGCTTCTTTGCCGGAGATCCAGCGGCCGCCGGTCTCCGAGACTATGTTGCCAAACCGCTCTTGTCGCGCGAAGGAGAAAATGTCCGGCTGTTTCGCGACGGCCAGGAGATTCTGTCGAAACCTGGTGACTATGGTGCCGAAGGCTATGTGGTCCAGGCCTATGCGCCACTGTTTGAGAGCGATGCCGGCCATGCCGTTTTGGGAAGCTGGATCGTTGGGGACAGGGCATGCGGACTTGGCATCCGGGAAGACGGGTCGCAGATTACGGCAAATCTCTCCCGCTATGTTCCGCATATCATCCGGGGATGATAGCTCACGGATTGGGCCACGCCTCCTCCTTTCAAGACTGAACAGACATCGACACTTCTACCGACCGAACAGATTGGAAACCTTATGGCAACCGGACTTCTCGCACTCCTCGACGACGTTGCAGCCATCGCCAAGCTGGCGGCCACGTCACTGGATGATGTTGCCGCGCAAACCGCGAAAGCAGGAACCAAGGCTGCCGGCGTGGTGATCGACGACGCGGCCGTCACACCGACCTATGTGGTCGGCCTGTCGCCGGCGCGGGAACTGCCCATCATCGGCAAGATCGCGCTTGGATCGCTGCGCAACAAGCTCCTGTTCCTGCTCCCCGCAGCGCTCTTTCTTGGCTATTTCGCGCCTTGGTCGATCACGCCGCTGCTCATGCTGGGCGGTCTTTATCTTTGCTACGAAGGGGCGGAGAAGCTCTATGAAGTGGTGATGCCGCATGGCGCCCATGACCATGAGGCCGCCGTTTCGGGCACGCTCGACCCGGTGGCCCTGGAGGATGAGAAAGTGTCCGGTGCGATCCGGACCGACTTCATCCTGTCGGCCGAGATCATGGCCCTGACGCTTGCCAGCGTTGCCTTGTCCAACATCTATACGCAGGCTGCGGTCCTCGCTTCTGTCGGCATCCTCATAACCATTCTGGTCTACGGTGTCGTCGCCTTGATCGTGAAGGCGGATGACGCGGGCCTCGCACTGGCCGGATCTTCGCACGGCATCCTGAAACCCATCGGTCGTGGTCTCGTGGTTGGCGTTCCTTACCTGCTCAAGATCCTCGCAATGATCGGAACCGCGGCCATGCTCTGGGTCGGAGGCAGCATTCTGGTCCACGGCATCGCCGAATTCGGCCTGCACGGCCCCGAACACCTGATCGACGCCCTGGCAAACCGTGTCGCAGCCGCCTCCAGTTCTCTCTCGGGCGTTCTGCATTGGTTCGCAACATCCGCCGCACAGGCCGTGCTCGGCATCCTCGCCGGCGCCGCGACAATCGTCGTGGTCCAGTTTGCCGCCCCTCTGATCCGGCGCCTGCGCGCAAAAGCTTGATGGCCACGCCGCGCGAAACCTGGCGCTCGCCTGATGTCGTCGGGACAATGACAAATCGCGGGGGCCGGGACTGCAGCCATTTTCGGCAGAAAGTCTCAGCAATGATTGCGGCTTGGGATCGGATTCATGGTGCGGACGGCGGGGATCGAACCCGCATGACCTAAGGCCGAGAGATTTTAAGTCTCTTGCGTCTACCAGTTTCGCCACGTCCGCGCGGGCTCTGTTTCGATCAGTTCGGCGGACGCGTCAAGGGCGGGCAGCGCGTCTTGCCCTACCCTGCGTGTCATCGATCACTCAGCTGGCGAGCGCATCCACGAATTCCACCCCGATCTCGCGGGGATTGCGCCATTTGACGGCACAGTCAAGGGTCGTGCCGTCCTCGAGGCGCAGGCGAAACTTCCGGGGAATGTCCGCCGTCGATTCGAAGGTCACCTTGGCGCCGATGGGCGACAGGTTGCGAATCATGCAGTCAAAGGTCGAGTGGCCGCCGGGGAGAATGGCGCGTCCGGCCTTGAGGGCCCGCAAGCGGGGCTGGCGACGGCGTTCTGGCTGGGTCATGGCAGGCATCCGGTTATTCACTATAACAACATCATGCATCACAAGGCCCAAGAGACCTTTACAAAAAACGCTGGCATTTGAACGATCGCCCGGGTTCCGACGGAGCGCGACAACAAAAAAGGCGGAGCCGAGGCCCCGCCCTTTCCTGCATCGGATTGCCGTTGATCAGGCAAGCTTTGCGGCAAGCTTTGCCACGTGGGCGCCCTGGAACTTGGCGGCTTCCAGTTCGATTTCCGAAGGCTGGCGCGAGCCGTCGCCGTCGGTGATGGTGGAAGCGCCGTAGGGCGAGCCGCCCTTGACCTGCTCGACACCCATCTGGCCCTGGAAGGCATAGGGCAGGCCGGCATAGATCATGCCGTGATGCAGGAAGGTCGGGATGAAGCCCATGATCGTGGTTTCCTGGCCGCCGTGCTGGGTCGCGGTCGAGGTGAACATCGAGCCGACCTTGCCGACGAGCTTGCCCTGGGCCCAGAGGCCACCGGTCTGATCCCAGAAATTGCGCATCTGCGAAGCGACCGTGCCGTAACGGGTGCCGGCGCCAACGATGATGGCGTCATACTGGTCGAGCTCGTTGGGGCTCGCGATCTCGGCCTTCTGGTCGACCTTGTAGTAGGAAGCCTTGGCGACATCTTCCGGCACGAGTTCCGGAACGCGCTTGACGGTGACGTCTGCGCCGGCCGACTTTGCACCTTCGGCAACGGCATAAGCCATGGTTTCGATGTGACCATAAGCCGAGTAATAGAGAACCAGTACCTTCGCCATGTCGTATCTCCCTTTGAACATGCGGCCCCGCCGCGCTGTGGATGTGCGACATGTAGCGCATTCGCGGATTGCGACCAGTCACTTGGCCGGGAACGCAGTGTTCAATCAATGAGTGCCTTTACTTCTCTTCTCGGACACAAAACGGTAACTTCTCTCCTCCCGCCTGCCCCATCCCATAGGACTGATATCATGACCTCGACGATCCAGACCGCCGCCATGCTCGCCATCGGCGACGAACTCCTGTCCGGCCGCACCAAGGACAAGAATATCGGCCATCTCGCCGATCTGCTGACGGTTGCCGGCATCGATCTCAAGGAAGTCCGCATCGTCGCCGACGAGGAGGATGCGATCGTCGAGGCGCTCAATGCGCTCAGGTCGAAATACACCTATGTCTTCACTTCGGGCGGGATTGGCCCGACCCATGACGACATCACGGCGGACTCCGTGTCGAAGGCATTCGGCGTGCCCTGCCTGCATGATCCCGACGCGATGAAGCTGCTGGGTGACATGTATGCGGGCCGCGGTCTCGAATTCACCGAGGCGCGCCAGCGCATGGCGCGCATGCCTGAGGGCAGCCGCCATATCCCCAACCCGGTGTCGACCGCCCCCGGCTTCATCATCGGCAATGTGCATGTCATGGCCGGCGTGCCGCAGGTCTTCCAGGCGATGATGGCGCATGTCATCGAAACCCTGCCGACCGGCCAGCGGGTTCTCTCCCGCTCGATCGCCTGCCCCTTCGGCGAAGGGGATATCGGCACGGCGCTCGGCGCGATCCAGAAGGCGCATCCCGAAACCTCGATCGGCTCCTATCCGCATTTCGACGGCCGACGCTTCTCGACGGAACTCATTGTCCGGGCGCGCGATCAGGCGATCGTCGATGCGGCCGCCGCCGATGTCGAGGCGATGATCGAGGCGATCCGGAACGAAAAGGATGCGGCCGCCAAACGCGACCTCGGCACCGGAGAGGTGGCCTGAGATCCACATCGACTTGACTGAGGTCAAGGCGGAACCGCCCTGCGGAACCCATAGTTATCCCATGCGGACGATGGATAAGGGCCGCAAGAGGAGACGACCATGGGTTACCGCACACTTCTTGCCATTTTGGACACCCCCAAGACCACGCGACAGGTCACGGATTTTGCCGTGGCTCTCGCCAACCAGTTTCAGGCGCATGTGATCGGCGCACATGCCGAGGCCATCGCCATGGTGCCACTCGTGGCACCGATGGAGATACCCGATCCCGCGACCGTGCAGGCCCTGCAGGACATGGCACATCAGGAGACCGAGACGGTCGAGAAGATGTTCCGCGAGATCGGCGCGCGCGAAGGCCTGTCACATGAATGGCGCAGCTTCATCACGTCGTCAGGCTTCAACTCTGCCGCCCTGATCGACAGCGCCCGCAGTGCCGATCTGGTCATTGCCGCCCAGGGTGACAGCGGCCTTCTGTCGGAGAGCCGATCGGAGCTTGAGAGCTTCCTGTTCGAGAGCGGGCGGCCGGTGCTGCTCATCCCGCATATCCTGAAAGAACCGAAGCCGATCCGCCGGGTGCTCGTCGCCTGGAACGGATCTCGGGAGGCGGCGCGTGCGACCTTCGATGCCCTGCCCTTCCTGAAGGCTGCCGAGGCGGTCGAGATCTTCACCGTCGACGCGGCAGATACGGCACATCAGAGCGGCGCCATGGCCGGCGCGGAAATCGCGGCAGCGCTCGCACGCCACGGCATCAAGGTCACGCTCACCGCCTCTGAAAAGAGCGGGCTTGATCCGGCAATGGCGATCGAGAACCGCCTGTCGGACAGTTCCATCGATCTGCTGGTGATGGGCGCCTATGGCAACAAGCGGTGGTGGGAAATGCTGTTCGGCGGCGTCACCCGCACATTGCTCGATTCGATGACGGCGCTCACGCTTCTGTCGCGCTGATCCCGCCCCTGCCCGGCCGGGAACACGAGGCCTTGCCAGAGGCTTCGGATTCCCGCTAATAGCAACGGCCAAAGACTGGAGCCCTCAAGGGGACGAGCTTCGCGCGGCACAAGCCGCGCGAAACGCGTTTGAGGACCGCATCATGGCGGCCTGCCAAGAGGTTCCGGTCCCCGGCGCCGCATCCCGGCGCGGACTTTACCATCCAGCCAGCGGAGCCTCTTTCATGTCCCTTCCCGATAAAGCCTTCCCCGTCTCATGGGACCAGTTCCACCGTGACGCCCGCGCGCTCGCCTGGCGACTCGCAGGCCTGAACCAGGACTTCAAGGCCATCGTCTGCATCACCCGTGGCGGCCTCGTGCCAGCCGCGATCATCTCGCGCGAACTCAACATCCGCCTGATCGAGACGGTCTGCATCGCCTCTTATCATGACTACGTCAACCAGGGCGAAATGAACCTGCTCAAGGGCATTTCCGCCGATCTGACGGTCAATGGCGGCGAAGGTGTGCTTGTCGTCGACGACCTGACCGACACCGGCAAGACGGCGCTCGAAGTGCGCGAGATGATGCCGAAGGCGCATTTCGCCTGCGTCTATGCCAAGCCGAAGGGCGTGCCGACCATCGATACCTTCGTCACCGAAGTCAGCCAGGACACCTGGATCTACTTCCCCTGGGACATGGGCTTCACCTATCAGGAGCCGATCGCCAAGGGCTCCAAGGGCTGATCACAGCCATCACCGAGCGTATCAAACCCGCCTCCCCGAGGCGGGTTTTCGCGTTCAAGAGGGGAGTACGGCACCAACCTGGCACAGGATCCCCCATATGCGTTCATTTTGTTATTCGAACTTTAGCATGCATTAATTTTCGAGTATTAAAAATAGCCGTGACGGTCGGGAATCGCCCCCGCCTCACGGAGTGCCTCCTGCCCGGGGGCCCCTTCCGTTGATTGCCTGCTGCGATGGGAGGTCGCCTGCCACATGTTGCGTATGCTTAAGTCATTCTCCCTTACCACGAAACTGGCCATGCTGATCGTGGGCATCAATCTCATCGGCATTGCAGGCCTCTCGAGCTACAGCTGGATCAGCCAGCGCAACACCATCCTGGCGCTGGCCGAGGCCGGATGGGGCAAGGACTCGACACAGTTCGCCGATCTGGCCGCTGGCGGCGTCAAATGGGGCAAGGCCGATGCGGTCGCGGAGACCTACAAGGTCTATCGCGACGATGTATCGCTCGACCTCGTGCAGTTTGCCGCCCTCAATGCCCAGATGGCATTCGTCGATAGCTGGCGCCGCGACGGCGTTGAAGGCCTTGCGACGGACGAGGCGATCACCGCCGCGCTGAAAGCGGCACCGGACAAGCAGCTGATCGACGAAAGCAATATCGGCACCGGTCTCGTGTCCTTCGTGACACCCCTGCCCGTCGACAAGAGCGGCAAGATCCCCGGTTATGTCTACACCACCTGGTCGTCCGAGCGCGTCACCGCGACGGCCCGAAACAGCGCGCTGATCTCGCTCGCCATCCAGGCGGCCGTCATCACCATCGCAGTGACCGCCTTTCTGGTTGCCATGCGCCGCCTCGTCGGACGTCCGCTCGGCGCGCTCAGCAGCCGTATCACCGCCCTTCAGCAGGGTGACATGGACACGCCCGTGCTCTTCCAGAACAAGGGCGACGAAGTCGGCTTTCTTGCCCGGGCGCTCGAGCAGTTCCGGCTGGATGCCATCGAAACCCAGGCCCAGCGCGATCGGGCCAACCAGCAACAGATCGTTCTTGATCAGGAGCGGGCGCGCAACACGGCAATGACCGAGGAAGCCGCCGAGACCCAGCGGCGCATCATCGCCCGCGTCGGTGAAGCGCTCTCTCTGCTCGCTGCCGGCCAGCTCGCCACCCGCCTCCAGGATCTCGGACCCGAGTTCGAGCAGCTGCGCCTCGACTTCAACGGCATGGTCGACAGCGTCGCCCTGGCGATCAGTTCGATCAAGACAGCCTCCCTCGCCGTCGAGAACGGCGCAGGCGAACTTGCGAGCCAGGCCGAGCAACTCGCCAAGCGCACCGAACAGCAGGCTGCGTCGCTCGAGGAAACGGCAGCGGCCCTGGACGAAGTTGCCAGCACCGTCGAGACCTCCTCCAAGGGGGCCGATCATGCCGGTCGCATGGTGAACGAAGCCAAGACCGAGGCGCGCGAATCCGCAGAGGTGGTGCGCCGGGCGATCGGCGCCATGGACCGCATCCAGTCCTCGTCCTCGCAGATCGGCCAGATCATCTCTGTCATCGACGAAATCGCCTTCCAGACCAATCTGCTGGCCCTCAATGCCGGCGTAGAAGCCGCCCGCGCCGGGGAAGCCGGCAAGGGTTTCGCCGTCGTTGCCCAGGAAGTTCGCGAACTCGCCCAGCGTTCGGCCAATGCCGCCAAGGAGATCAAGCAGCTCGTCGCCACCTCGAATGCTGAGGTTGCCGGGGGCGTCAGCCTGGTCAACGAGACCGGCACGGCGCTTCTCAAGATCGAGGAGCGGATCGGCAACATCGCCGAGACCATCGTGGCGATCGCCTCGTCCTATCGCGAACAGTCGTCGGGCCTGAAGGAAATCAACCACGCGATCAACGACATGGATCAGGCGACCCAGCGCAATGCCGCCATGGTCGAGGAAACCTCGGCGGCCTGCCACGACCTGTTGAACCAGAGCCGCCTGCTGCAGGAGGCCGCAGGCCGCTTCAGCCTTGCCACCGATCATCCGGCATCCCGGGCTGCCTGAGTTTTTTCACCTCCCAAGGGGACCCGGGGGAGTTCTGGGGGCCCGACTTCATCAACACGAGAGGAGACATTTCGATGAAGAGCATTTTGAAAAGCATTCTCGTAATCGGTAGCTTCACGATGACCGCCGGTCTGGCATCCGCAGAAGAGGCGCATGTCGCGCCCGTCACCGCCTTCGTCCAGGAAAAGGTCGTGCCCTGGCTCAGCGATCCCGTGGTGATTGCCGCGATCAAGGCGCAGAACGAAAAGAACGCCGCGCTTGCGGCCGCCGATATCGAGGCACTCGATCAGAAATGGCGCGCCGAGGTGGAATCCGCGGAAAAGCCGATGATCGACGAGATCCTCGGAAACGACCTGTCGAAATTCCTGCAGGAAAAGCAGGCCGGTTCTGAAGGCGCCTTCGCCGAACTCTTCGTCATGGATGCCAAGGGCCTCAATGTCGGCCAGAGCGATGTCACCTCCGACTACTGGCAGGGCGACGAGGACAAGTTCACCAAGAGCTTCGGCGCCGGCAAGGATGCGATCTTCGTCGATGCCGTGGAAAAGGATGAATCGACCCAGGCACTGCAGTCGCAGGCCTCCGTAACGATCAGCGACGAGACCGGCGCCCCGATCGGAGCCATCACCATCGGCGTCAACATGGACGCACTCTAAGATCCGCCCATCCCTCCCGAGCGGAAGGCCGTCCCCCAGCAGGCGGCCTTTTTTTTGTCCCGGCGCCTTTTCTGTCGATACGGAACAAATCGCCGTTCGACCGGATGGCTCTCGTGTGCTTCGGCTGGACAGCCTGGATGGTCACCCTCGTCTGCCGATCCGCGCGGATCGGCCTCAGAGCAGGTCCTCAGACGGCACGACCGTCACGCCCGGCGGGGCGTCGATGGCGGCATCGAGCATGGCGCGGGCAATTCGCTCCGGCGGGTTGGCCCGCATCGAAGCCGGCAGAACCGGTTTCAGTACCGAGAGCACCCTGCCCGCCCATTCCTCCATCGGACGGGGCTCGGAACGCGGACCGTCGATCAATCCCGGACGGACGATCACGGTGCGTTCGAAACCGAGGGCCAGGATGTCACGCTCGATCTCGCCCTTCACCCGGCTGTAGAAAAAGAGCGATTTGACGTCCGAGCCCTTGGCCGAATTGAGGACGAAGGTGCGTGCACCATGCGCCTTCGCCAGTTTTGCCGTATCGAGTGGATAGTCGTGATCGACGCGATAAAACCGCTCGCGCGATCCGGCCACCTTCAGCGTCGTGCCCAGCGCACAGATCACGGCATCGGCGGTCCAGATCGAAGCGTCCGGTGGCAGGCTGTCGAAATCCACCAGGGGCGCGACAAGACCCGGGCGCGATGGCAGCGGTCTGCGGGTCGGGGCCGTGACAGCCGTCACCCGAGGGTCGGCAAGCGCCAGATCCAGGACATGACTGCCGACAAGTCCGGTCGCGCCCAACAACAACAGCTTCATGAACCCGTATCTCCTTCACCTGAGCGGCTAACCATGCGCGATGCCAGCCTCAATGTCTGGACCACTCTGCCTGTTCCACGGCATCCATGACAAGAAGCGTCCCATCGTCGCGATGGCTTCGTTGTTTTGGCATTTACCGAAATTCCGAACTTGCGCGCTCAAGCCCGCGGTCGCCTCAGCAGGCCTCCCCTGCGCAGGCATGACGCCGGTCAGACACCCCGGCGATTGCCCCACAGCAGCACATGCAATTGCGGCAGGACGATCGCCTCATGCCAGGCATCGGCCATCACCGCATCGACGAGCCAGTGCATGCGCGCCATCACGCCGGCCATGTCGATGGCAGCATCCTCGGCCTCCGGCGGCGGAGGCGTGTGGTTGCCCGGCTGAAGATAGACCGGAAGACCGGCAAAACGCCGGGAGACGTCGCGCGCAAATTTCAGGTCGACCTCGTCGAAGACGACAAATTTGAGAACCACCTGGGGCTCACCACCGGCATCGGCGAGACAGTCCCGCAGCCTGTCCTCGTCATAGGCCATGCCGCTGGATGGCGGCTTGGGCGACAGGACGAGCGTGTCGAGATCGCGGAACCAGGGCCGAGACAGCGAAGCCTGCGTCTCCAGCGCGAAGCGATAGCCCCGTTGCCGGCCATGACGGATCAACGGCCCGAGGGGCTGGATCGCCGGATTGCCACCCGAGAGAGACACAACGAGCGGCCGGCCCTTTGACAGGGCCTCGATCTCCGCCCAGATCGCCTCGACCGTCATCGGACGCCAGCTGTCGCGGAAACGGCTCTCGACCGCATGCAGACTGTCGCACCACAGGCAACGATAATCGCAGCCGCCGGTACGCACGAAGACCGTCGGCTGGCCGATCAGTGCGCCCTCCCCCTGGATCGTCGGCCCGAAGATCTCGCTGACGCGGATCAGCGCAGCCTCATCAGCACTCACGGCCGATACTCCGCCCAGGTCTTCGGTGTTTCGCTGACCTTGACGGCTGCCGTCTCGGGGAAGCGGCTCTTGCACCAGTCATAGAAGTGTTTGGCGAGGTTTTCCGCCGAGGTCGGTCGATCCTTGATGATGTCGTTCAAATGCCGATGATCGAAATGCGTGTCGATATAGGTCTTGAGCGCCGCGAGATCCTGGTAATCCCGAACGAAGCCATCGCCATTCAGCGCCGCACCGGCCAGTTCCACCACCACGATGTAATTGTGGCCATGCAGGCGGGCGCATTGGTGATCTGCCGGGAGATGGTCGAGCTGGTGGGAGGCCGAGAAATGGAACTCCTTCATGATGCGAAACATGGTCAGACCGCCTCCGCCTTGAAGCCGCCTGTCGCGTGCCGCCAGAAATCCGGATCCTCGTAAACCGTGGGATCGGCGACCCCTGCCAGGTGGAACGCCTCACGACGCTCGACGCAGGTGCCGCATCGTCCGCAGTGATGCTCGCCGCCCTTGTAGCAGGACCAGGTCTCGGCAAACGGCGTCGCATGGCGCGCCCCTTCGGCGACGATCTCTGCCTTGGAGATCGTCACGAAAGGCGCCTGCAGCCGGACATCGGCATAGCCATCCAGCGCATGGTTCTGCATCACCTGAAAGCTGTCGATGAAACCGGGACGGCAATCCGGATAGATGAAATGATCGCCGCCATGCACGGCAATCGCAACGGCGTCAGCCCCTTTGGCTGCGGCCAGACCGAAGGCAATCGTCAACATGATGGCATTGCGATTGGGCACCACGGTGATCTTCATCGTCTCTTCGGCATAGTGACCATCCGGCACCTCGACATCGTCGGTCAGCGCCGAGCCTGTCAGATGGATGCCGATCGGGCGGATGTCGATGACGTGATGGGGAACGGCAAGCCGCTCTGCCGCGCGCGCGGCATAGTCGAGTTCCTTTCGGTGGCGCTGGCCATAATCGAAGGAGATGAGACCGAGGAGGTCGGATTCCGCCGCCGTCTTATGGGCGAGCGCAACAGAATCGAGTCCGCCGGAGCAGACGACGAAAGTCTTCATATTCAGGTGTCCTTGTTTTGACCGGGTAGGCTGCGACCGGATAGTGCGGGCCGGCTTTTAGCCGAAATCCCGGCTGACGCAAGGCACTTCTTCGGGAGACGGGCAGCCGACGGCGACACACAAGGGCATGAAAACGAAAGAAGCGCCGCATCGCTGCGGCGCTTCTGCAATTCGCCAATTTGCGAATTCCCTGATGACCTCAGGCCGCCGTGCGGTAGCCAGACGAGGCGGAAGACGCGCCCCCTTCCAGCTTGAAGCGGGCAAGCTGCGCCTGCAGCTGGCGGGCCTCGCCGGCGAGCACCTGGCTTGCAGCCGTGGTCTCTTCGACCATGGCAGCGTTTTGCTGGGTCATCTGGTCCATATGGTTGACCGAGGTGTTGATCTCGCCGAGCGCCAGGGACTGTTCTTCGGCCGCGCGGGCAATCGTCACGACGTGGTCGTTGACGCGGTTGACCAGCGATTCGATCTCCTTCAGCGCATCGCCGGTCGACAGAACCAGCGAGACGCCGCCCTTCACCTCGTCGGCCGAGGTGTTGATCAGGGTCTTGATCTCCTTGGCGGCATTGGCCGAGCGCTGGGCCAGTTCGCGCACTTCCTGGGCGACGACGGCAAAACCACGGCCGGCTTCACCGGCACGGGCCGCCTCGACGCCGGCGTTCAGGGCCAAGAGGTTGGTCTGGAAGGCGATTTCGTCGATCACGGAGATGATCTGGCTGATCTTCTGGGACGACTGTTCGATGCGGCCCATGGCGTCGATCGCATTGCGGACGATGTCGCCCGACTTGCCGGCGCTGTTCTTGGTCTCCTGCACCATGTGCGAGGCTTCCTTGGCGCGCTGGGTCGAGGTCTTCACGGTCGTGGTGATTTCCTCGAGCGCGGCGGCCGTTTCCTCAAGTGAGGCTGCCTGCTGTTCGGTGCGGCGGGCGAGCTGGTTGGCGGCCGAGGAAAGTTCGCCGGAATTGCCGGTGATCGTGCCGGCGGCCGTCAGGATGTTCTCCATGGTCTGGCGCAGAACCGCCATCGTCTGGTTGACGTTGCCCTGGAGTTCGGCAAAGGCGCCCTGGAAATGACCCTGCATCTCATGCGTCAGGTCGGCATCGGCAAGGGCTGCAATCACGCGGCGGACTTCGGTGACGCCGCGATCGACGTTTTCGACGAGTTCGTTGACCGAACCGGCAAAGCGCTGCAGGTCCGCATCGTCATAGGTCTTGGAAATGCGCTTGGAGAAGTCACCGGCAGCGGCGGCGGCCACGATGCCGCTGATCGAGGTCTGCAGGTCCTTGCTCTGGGCGTGGAGGGCCGCTTCCTGGGCTTCCATGGCGCGCATCTGCTCTTCATTGGTCCGGAAGACTTCGAGCGCGCGGGCCATTTCGCCGATCTCGTCCTTGCGCTCGGTGCCGGGAATGCTGCTGCCGAGCTTGCCGGAGGCCATTTCGGACATGATCGCGGTCAGGCTGCGGATCGGATTGACGATGCCGCGACGGGCAAGCAGGAAGCTGATCGCAACGCCGGCGACAATGCAGACGGCGGCCGTGACGATCTGGACCAGCATGGTGAAGCCGGAGGCGGCAAGCGCGCTCTCACGCGAACCTTTCAGGCTTTCGGCAGACGAGGTCGAGTATTCCTTGACGACAGCGGTGACGACCTTCTGGGCTTCGAGCGCCTTGGCAAGCTCGGCCTTCATCACGGCCGGATCCTGGCCGGCGGGCGTGGCAGCCACGGCGACCATCGCGCGGATCTGGTTGAAATAAGCGTCGAGCGCGGTTTTGGTGCGATCGAGGATCTGCACTTCGGCCGGGCTTGCGGTGGTTGCGATCTTCGGCAGGCGGGCCAGCATCTCGCCGGCGCGTTTGTCGGTTTCGGCGGCGAAATCGGCGGCCTTTTCGGGCGCCAGGGCCAGCTGGTAGGTCATGCGCGATATCGCGATGATGTCGATGCGCAGGTCCATGGCCTCACGGGCCACCTCCTCGCGTGCACCGGTGTCCTTGAGGGCGGAACCAAGCGAGGACAGACCACTTGCGCCGACGGCGGCAATGGCGGCCGCTGCGACGCCCATCAGGACGACGACAAGGCTCACCTTCTTGAGAATGGAGAGATTTGCAATGCTCATGGGTGATTACTCCGTGCATCCCGCCATCCTGGCAGGTGGCCCAATACGGCCGTGAATGGAGTTCATTCCACACTCTGCATTTTTCCTACCCGCTACATCTTTCGATTTCATTGATGCGCAATGAAGGAAACATGCAGATTGCATGAGCGCACCGCTGCGGCGAATGGCGGCAGGCCCGGAAAACCCGTGTCAAGCGGTGGCGGTTGCGTCGCACATCATCCCCAGGTTTTTGCGCCACAGTCGGGCAGCTGCAGGAATCGCTCTCAAAACCCGCCCTCTGGCCGCCTGTGCGGGCCAATTCGGGACGAAATCTAGCCCGGCAGAATTTGTTCGCCGAGAGACATGCGGGTGGGCTTGCGTCACACCGTTCGAGAAAGCCGTGTCATTCCCGTGACTTCGCTCTTTTGCCCGTTATCCACAGTCTTGCACCACAACATATAGCGTTAACATTTCCTTCACAGACCACCCCTTGACGGAATCAGTCGGCCCGATGTTAATGGACCCTGTTGCGGCGGCGACTGGACCGGGCATTAACGAGGCCGGGTTTCATCAAACATTGTGGCGGCTTTCTTCGAAGTGGAATGGCGTTCTGACGACGCCCTCCGCGCCAGGAAAATTGTGCGATTTTTGACCGCCCTTCAGGGGGTCTTGGATCTGGCAGCAATAACTTGTTAGTACTATATTTAGTGTTTGCAGCCACCATCTCTACCATATACAGGGTTCTCATCTCCGGATGAATCACCTGACGGACGAACAAATGAGCGGCTGCGCGGTTGGACGTGTAGCCGAACGAAATTTCTCGCGCTGATTATCAGCGCCCAAGATCGAGGGACACAGGCAGATGCGCATTGAACGTCGCTTCACCAAACCGGGACAGTCCGCTTACGCGGAAATCGAGTTCCGCAAGGCCATCAGCGAAATCAAGAACCCCGACGGCTCAATCGTATTTCGTCTTGCCGACATCGACGTCCCGGCCCAGTTCAGCCAGGTCGCTGCTGACATTCTTGCCCAGAAGTATTTCCGCAAGGCCGGCGTGCCGAAGATCCTGAAGAAGGTCGAGGAGAACGACGTTCCCTCCTTCCTCTGGCGCTCGGTTGCCGATGAGAAGGCACTCGCTGCCCTGCCGGAAAACGAGCGCTACGGCTCGGAAACCGATGCCCGCCAGGTCTTCGATCGCCTGGCCGGCACCTGGACCTATTGGGGCTGGAAGGGCAAGTATTTCTCGTCGGAAGAAGACGCTGCCGCCTTCAAGGACGAGCTCGCCTATATGCTCGCCACCCAGCGCGTGGCTCCCAACAGCCCGCAGTGGTTCAACACCGGCCTGCACTGGGCCTATGGCATCGACGGCCCCGGCCAGGGCCATTTCTATGTCGACCCCTTCACCGGCAAGCTGGTGAAGTCCAAGTCGGCCTATGAACATCCGCAGCCGCATGCCTGCTTCATCCAGTCCGTCGAGGACGACCTCGTCAACGAAGGCGGCATCATGGACCTCTGGGTCCGCGAAGCCCGTCTCTTCAAGTATGGCTCCGGCACCGGCTCCAACTTCTCCTATCTGCGCGGCGAAGGCGAAAAGCTGTCGGGCGGTGGCCGTTCCTCCGGCCTCATGTCATTCCTGAAGATCGGCGACCGTGCAGCCGGCGCCATCAAGTCGGGCGGAACCACCCGCCGCGCGGCCAAGATGGTCGTGGTCGACATCGACCATCCGGATATCGAAGCCTATATCGACTGGAAGGTGAAGGAAGAGCAGAAGGTTGCCGCTCTCGTCACCGGCTCCAAGATCGTCGCCAAGCATCTGAAGGCGATCATGAAGGCCTGCGTCAATTGCGAGGCCGACAACGGCGCCTGCTTCGACCCGAACGAGAACCCTGCCCTGAAGCGCGAAATCAAGGCCGCGAAGAAGGACCAGGTTCCGGAAAACTACATCAAGCGCGTCATCCAGTTCGCCCAGCAGGGCTACAAGGATCTCGAGTTCAAGACCTATGACACCGACTGGGATTCGGAAGCCTATCTGACGGTTTCGGGCCAGAACTCGAACAACTCCGTCTCGCTGAAGGACGACTTCCTGCGCGCTGTCGAAAACGACGGCGACTGGAACCTGACCGCCCGCAAGGACGGCAAGGTGATGAAGACGCTGAAGGCCCGCGACCTCTGGGAGAAGATCTCCTATGCCGCCTGGGCATCGGCTGATCCGGGCCTGCACTTCAACACGACGATGAACGACTGGCACACCTGCCCGGCTGCCGGCCCGATCCGCGCGTCGAACCCGTGCTCGGAATACATGTTCCTCGACGACACAGCCTGCAACCTGGCTTCGCTCAACCTCCTGCAGTTCAAGGATGCCAAGACCAAGAAGATCAACATCGCCGATTACGAGCACGCCGTTCGCCTCTGGACCGTCGTTCTCGAAGTCTCCGTGATGATGGCGCAGTTCCCGTCGCGCCAGATCGCAGAACTCTCCTATGAATACCGCACGCTCGGCCTCGGCTATGCGAACATCGGCGGCCTGCTGATGTCGTCCGGCATCCCCTATGACTCGGCCGAAGGCCGCGCCATCTGCGGTGCGCTGACCGCCATCATGACCGGCGTCTCCTATGCGACGTCAGCCGAAATCGCCTCGGAACTCGGCCCCTTCCCGGGCTTTGCCCCGAACCGCGACAACATGCTGCGCGTCATCCGCAACCATCGCCGCGCAGCACTCGGTCTGTCGGACGGCTATGAAGGCCTCTCCGTCAATCCGGTTCCGCTTGTTCATGCCGACTGCACCGATCCGGACCTGATCGCCCATGCCACCGCGGCCTGGGACAAGGCTTTGGCGCTCGGCGAAAAGCATGGCTACCGCAATGCCCAGGTCTCGGTCATCGCGCCGACCGGCACGATCGGTCTCGTCATGGACTGCGACACGACCGGCATCGAGCCCGATTTTGCGCTGGTCAAGTTCAAGAAGCTCGCCGGTGGCGGCTACTTCAAGATCATCAACGCTGCCGTTCCCGAAGCGCTGCGCACGCTTGGCTACTCTGAGTCCCAGATCGCCGAAATCGACGCCTATGCCGTCGGCCATGGCAACCTGAACCAGGCGCCGGGCATCAACCCGACGACGCTGCGTGCCAAGGGCTTCACCGACGAGAAGATCGAAGCCGTCAACAGCGCGCTGAAGAGCGCCTTCGACATCAAGTTCGTCTTCAACCAGTGGACGCTCGGTGCCGACTTCCTCAAGGAAACCCTCAAGGTCTCCGATGAGCAGCTCGCCGACATGAGCTTCAACCTGCTCGACCACATGGGCTTCTCGAAGAAGGACATCGAAGCCGCCAACATCCATGTCTGCGGTGCGATGACGCTGGAAGGCGCCCCCTTCCTGAAGAAGGAGCACCTGCCCGTCTTCGATTGCGCCAATCCCTGCGGCAAGATCGGCAAGCGTTATCTCTCGGTCGAATCCCACATCCGCATGATGGCGGCTGCCCAGCCCTTCATCTCGGGTGCGATCTCCAAGACGATCAACATGCCGAACGAAGCCACCGTCGAGGATTGCGGCTCCGCCTACATGCTGTCCTGGAAGCTGGCACTGAAGGCCAACGCGCTTTACCGCGACGGCTCGAAGCTCTCCCAGCCGCTCAACGCCTCGCTGATCGAGGACGAGGATGACGAGGACGGCGTCGAGGAACTGCTGCAGCAACCGGCCGCAGCCCAGGCCGTCACCATCACCGAGCGCATCATCGAGCGTGTGGTGGAGCGTGTCGTGCGCGAGCAGGAAAAGCTGCCGACGCGGCGCAAGGGGTACACCCAGAAGGCCAAGATCGGTGGTCACACCATCTTCCTGCGCACCGGCGAATATGACGACGGCCGTCTTGGCGAAATCTTCCTTGACATGAACAAGGAAGGCTCGGCCCTTCGCGCCTTCATCAACAACTTCGCCATCTCCGTCTCGCTCGGCCTGCAGTATGGCGTGCCGCTCGAGGAATATGTCGACGCCTTCACCTTCACCAAGTTCGAGCCGGCCGGCATGGTCACCGGCAACGACGCGATCAAGAATGCGACGTCGATCCTCGACTACGTCTTCCGCGAACTGGCGATCTCCTATCTCGGCCGCCACGACCTGGCGCATGTCGACACCTCGGATTTCTCCACCACGGCGCTTGGCCGCGGCATGAAGGAAGGCAAGGCGGATGTCGTCTCCAAGGGCCTGACCCGCGGTTACAAGCCGACGCTCGTCTCCAGCCACACGCCGGCTGCCGCTAGCGCCGACCCCAAGGGTGCAGCCACCGCCGCCCCCGCCAAGGCCTCGGCCACGGTCACCGCCTTCTCCACGTCGGGTGCCACCGCCCGCAAACTGGAAGTCGCCACCGCCATCTCCACCCATGAAGTCGTGTCCTTCAAGCGCGACTACGAGGAGCGCGCCCAGGAACTTGCGGAAGAGATCGCCGAAGAAACCGTCTTCACCGACGCCGCAGCCGACGAGGCCGCCGCCGCCAAGGCCGACGCCAAGAAGCTCGAGGCTTCGCGCCGCATGCGCTCCATCGCGCAAGGCTATACGGGCAACATGTGCTCGGAATGCCAGAACTTCACGATGGTGCGGAATGGCACCTGCGAGAAGTGCGACACGTGCGGTGCGACGAGTGGCTGCAGCTGAGGAAATCCTGTGAATAGATGAAACATAGGGGCCCACTGGAAACGGTGGGCCTCTATTTTTATATCGCTGTGATTAGATCTTGGTGACAACCACCCAAATGAGACAAGCGCCTCACGTGGGAGTAAAAGCTTGTGGGCGCACAAGAAAAAAAATCACGATAAACCAGCAAGAAAAAGAAATGTTGTTAAAAGTTATCCACAGACCCTGTTGACAACAGGTCAATTTAGTCATAGAAATCGTATAAATTAATATTTTACTAAATATTTCTATTGCCGATCTCCCGACTCCGATGCAATGTGATTCGTGTTGCTCGAACACATACGGAAAGTGAGGTTAGATATGGCAACGAATCCCCCTAAAGGCGATGTTCACCGCAATGGCGCTGTGCGGGAGCGCTCACAAGTATTCAATCCCAAGACTGAAACTTGGACTAAACGCGCGCCCGACGGCAAGTTTATGGATGGGAAGAAAGACGGAACGCCTTTTAAAGGTGTCCGAAAGGAGCGCTAGTGCTCCGCTCGTGTCGTGACCAAGCGCCAACTCGGCCACGACACGCCGCGATAAGCCAGAGCCCACGCGGGGCAAAGAGACTTTCATCCCTATACCATAGCAGGTCGAATTATAGGACATGGACGCTCTGAGTCGAGTAGCCTGGCACCCCTTTTTCTAAGGAGTGTCCTGAATGACACGTGTACCCACTTTTGGTTTCTCGGCATTCCTTGGAATGCTGTTTCTGAATGAGCGGCCGCAAAGGTCCAAAATAAAGAAGCGCCTACTGCCTTCGCGAAGCGGAGGCAAAGACTATCATCTGCCGTTCCGCCAGGCAGCCCAAAGGCTGTTGACTGAAGGGAAACCTATAGAAGAGGTGATATCTTCGCTTCAAAACATTCGGAACGCCAGTCAGCGACAGTCTGCAATAGACGGCATAAATCGTCTTTCTGAATGGCAAGTGTTCAAAACCCATGAACGTTTGAAGTTTGGTCCAGCTATTTATGAAAGCCCGAACTCTGTATTCCGAGTTCGTTTTGATCCCGATTTTGGATTTGACCTCGGCGGTCGACACACGGCGATCCAGATTTGGAACAACAAAGCCTCGATTAGTCCGCGATCGTGTCCCGGCGCGTGGTGTAGCTCCGGCGCTGGCCGTGCCTTCCGGACAAAGCCGGGAATTGATCAGCTTGCGGCTGGCAGGCTGATGAGCGGATCATCGCTCATTGCTGCTATGGTCTCAAGTGTCATGTAGCGGGATCGCTGAACGGCCCACTCGTCGTTCTGCTCGAGCAGCAGCGCCCCAACGAGCCTGACGATGGCATCGTCGTTGGGGAAGATGCCGACGACTTCTGTGCGTCGCTTGATCTCGCCGTTGAGACGCTCGATCGGGTTTGTCGAATGAAGCTTTGCCCAGTGCTGCCTGGGAAAGGTCATGTAGGCGAGCACGTCCTGCTCGGCGCTATCCATCAGCGTGGCGAGTTTCGGCACCTTCGGCCTGATCTGGTCGGCGACATTGCGCCATTGGGTGCTTGCCGCCTCCGGGGTGTCCTGGGCAAAGGCCGTGGCGATGAAGGCGGAGACGACACGCCGTCCGCTCTTGCCTGCATGAGCGAGGGCATTGCGCATGAAGTGAACCCTGCACCTCTGCCATGTGGCGGAAAGCACCTTCGACACGGCTGCCTTGATGCCTTCATGCGCATCGGAGACGACGAGCTTGACGCCGCGCAGGCCTCGTCTGGTCAGCTTGCGTAGGAACTCGGTCCAGATCGCTTCTGCTTCTGATGTGCCGATTTCCATGCCGAGCACCTCGCGCCGGCCGTCAGTGTTCACACCCACCGCGATGATGACCGCTACCGAGACAATACGACCGCCGCGACGAACCTTAAGGTAGGTGGCATCGATCCAGAGGTATGGCCACTCGCCCTCGATAGGACGGTCGAGGAAGGCTTTGACCTTGTCGTCGATCTCTTCGCAGAGCCGCGATACCTGGCTCTTGGAGATGCCGCTCATGCCCATGGCCTTGACGAGATCATCGACGGATCGGGTCGAAACGCCTTGGATGTAAGCCTCTTGAATGACTGCCGTCAGAGCCTTCTCGGCCATTCGGCGCGGTTCTAGGAAACTCGGGAAGTAGCTGCCCGTGCGAAGCTTGGGGATGCGCAGTTCGACGGTTCCTGCTCGTGTCTCCCAGTCTCGATCGCGGTAGCCGTTGCGCTGGGCAAGTCGGAAGCTGTTCTTCTCGCCGTAGCCCGCGCCGGTCTTCGCACTCACTTCAAGCGCCATCAGCTTCTCGGCAGCAAAGCCGATCATCTCGCGCAACAAATCGGCGTCGGCGCTCTTCTCAACGAGTGAGCGCAGGTTCATCATGTCGTCGGTCATCGGTGGTGTCCCTCAGGTTGGCTCTAAGCAACCCGACCCTACCGGAAAACACTGGTGACCACCGCTACGCCGCCCGCTCCCTACAGCACATTGGAGGGCGCGCTCGCGAGCGGCTTCGCTACCAACCAACTACACCACGCGCCGGGACACGATC
>LFEF01005901.1_pt1 | contig 61935 bp, 68 predicted proteins | sample 619371 | NCBI WGS metagenome assembly LFEF01 (sample SAMN03014291, study PRJNA259931) | freshwater metagenome | biome: lake; feature: waterbloom | place: China: Taihu Lake | collected 2006-08 | depth 0 m m
CTGCGTTTCGCGATTCGCGAAGGTGGCCGTACGGTAGGTGCAGGCGTAGTTGCCAAAATCACCAAGTAATACTTGGAATGAGCCCGCATCAACCGATTGATGCGGGCAATTTTGAGGTGAGCCAAAAGTCAAGTTTGGTCACACTCTTTTAGCTCTTTAGGAACAAACATGAATAATCAAAAAATTCGTATTCGCTTGAAAGCTTTCGACTACAAACTGATCGATCAGTCTGCTCTCGAAATCGTGGAAACAGCCAAGCGCACAGGCGCCGTTGTGAAGGGTCCGGTTCCGTTGCCCACCCGAATCAAGCGTTTCGATATTCTGCGTTCTCCTCACGTGAACAAGTCTTCACGTGATCAGTTTGAAATCCGTACCCATCAGCGTTTGATGGATATCGTAGATCCTACAGATAAAACCGTAGATGCTTTGATGAAGCTGGATCTGCCCGCTGGCGTAGATGTTGAAATCAAGTTGCAATAAATTTAATTAACGCATATAATCTTTGGCTAACCTTTTCAAAAGGTTAGCTTTAGATAGAATTTAATCATTCGGCCAATCGTAGCCGAAATTGGAGAAATCATGAGTCTAGGCCTTATTGGTCGCAAGATCGGCATGATGCGCATCTTTACAGACGCGGGTGTTTCTATTCCCGTGACTGTTGTGGATGTGTCTTCTAACCGTGTTGCGCAGCTCAAAACACTCGAACAAGACGGCTACACAGCCGTTCAGCTGGCCTACGGGTCCAAGCGAGCCTCCCGCGTAGTCAAAGCGCAGGCAGGTCACTTCGCAGCAGCTTCTATTGAAGCTGCTTCATCTCTCGTTGAATTCCGTGTTGACACCGCCAAGCTTGCAGAATTGCAGGTTGGTGCTGCTGTGTCCGCGGAAATCTTTGCTCCCGGTCAGAAAGTTGATGTCAGTGGTGTAACGCAGGGTAAAGGATTTAGTGGGGCAATCAAGCGTCACCATTTCAGCTCTCAGCGCGCATCCCACGGTAATTCGATTTCGCACAATGCGCCTGGTTCAATCGGTATGGCGCAAGATCCGGGTCGAGTGTTTCCTGGTAAGCGTATGGCTGGTCAGTTGGGTAACGTGAACCGCACAACTCAGAACTTGGAAGTGGTGCGTGTAGACGCCGAGCGTGGTTTGCTTTTGATCAAGGGTGCAGTGCCCGGTTCAAAAGGTGGCCAGTTGTTGGTTAAGCCAGCTGTCAAGGCAAAGGCGTAAGGGGAACCAGATGGAATTGAAAGTCATTAGTGATTCTGGGCAGGCCTCTCAAACTGTTCAGGTGTCCGATGTGGTGTTTGGTCGTGAATACAATGAGCCGCTGATTCATCAGTTGGTTGTTGCGTATCAGGCCAATGCGCGTCAGGGTACGCGTCAGCAAAAAGATCGCTCAGAAGTGCGTGCGTCAACTCGCAAGCCCTGGAAGCAAAAAGGTACGGGTCGTGCGCGAGCCGGTGCGGTGTCCAGCCCATTGTGGCGCGGAGGCGGCAAGACCTTCCCGAATTCTCCAGATGAGAACTTCACTCAGAAGCTGAACAAGAAAATGTTCCGCGCAGGTGTTTGTTCCATCCTGTCTCAGTTGAGCCGTGAGGGTCGTTTGGTCGTTGTCGAGTCTTTGGGCTTGGAAGCGCCAAAGACCAAGCTGCTTGATCAAAAATTGAAAGGCATGGGTCTTGATTCCGTGCTGATGATTGTTGATTCAGTGGATGAAAATCTTTACCTGGCCTCAAGAAATCTGCCCAACGTGGCAGTGGTCGAGCCACGTTACGCTGATCCTCTTTCCCTGATTTATTTCAAGAAAGTGGTTGCGACTCGTGCGGCAATCGACAAACTGCAGGAGATGTACGCATGAACACGCAGCGTTTAATGAAAATTTTGCTTGCGCCCATCGTCTCTGAAAAGAGCACTATGCTGGCCGATAAGCATGAGCAAATCGCTTTCAAGGTTTGCACCACTGCAACAAAGCACGAGATCAAGGCGGCGGTAGAACTGCTGTTCAAGGTCGAGGTTGAGGCTGTGCGTGTCGTTAACATTGCTGGCAAGCAGAAGCGCTTTGGCCGCACCATGGGGCGTCGCTCCGATGTGCGCAAAGCCTATGTTGCGCTGAAAGCTGGTCAAGAAATTAATTTCTCGGAGGCTGCGTAACATGCCATTAGTTAAATTAAAGCCAACGTCACCCGGCCGCCGTGCCATGGTGAAAGTGGTTCATCCCCATTTGCACAAGGGTGAGCCTTACGCGCCTTTGCTTGAAAAGAAATCAAAGACTGCAGGCCGCAACAATAATGGTCGCATCACTACCCGTCACATGGGTGGTGGTCACAAGCAGCATTATCGTATGGTTGATTTCAAGCGCAACAAAGATGGCGTGCCAGCGAAGGTGGAAACAATTGAGTACGATCCAAACCGTACTGCCCACATTGCCTTGATCTGCTACGCGGATGGCGAGCGCGCATACATCATTGCGCCTCGAGGCCTGCAGTTGGGTCAAACTGTTGTGAATGGCTCCGAAGCGCCAATCAAGATCGGTAACACTTTGCCGATTCGTAACATTCCAGTTGGCACAACAGTGCACTGCGTGGAAATGTTGCCAGGTAAGGGCGCCCAAATTGCTCGTTCAGCTGGTGGTTCTGCCATGTTGCTGGCTCGTGATGGCACCTACGCGCAAATGCGTTTGCGTTCCGGTGAAATCCGTCGTGTTCACATCGAGTGCCGCGCCACCATTGGTGAGGTGAGCAACGAAGAGAACAGTTTGAAGAAAGTAGGTAAGGCTGGTGCAACACGCTGGAAGGGCATTCGTCCGACGGTGCGCGGTACTGCGATGAACCCGGTAGATCACCCGCATGGTGGTGGTGAAGGCAAGACCGGCGAAGGCCGTGTGCCAGTTAGCCCATGGGGCCAGCCAGCCAAGGGCTACCGCACTCGCAACAACAAGCGTACCAATTCGATGATTGTTCAGCGTCGTCACAAGCGTTAAGTGGGGTAAACAGATATGTCTCGTTCATTAAAAAAAGGTCCTTTCTGCGACGCCCACTTGATCAAAAAAGTTGAGGCTGCTGCAGCATCCAAGGACAAGCGTCCAATTAAAACCTGGTCCCGTCGCTCGACTGTACTCCCTGAGTTCATCGGTCTGACAATCGCTGTACACAATGGTAAGCAACATGTACCTGTGTACATCAACGAAAACATGGTTGGTCATAAACTCGGCGAATTTGCGTTGACACGCACATTCAAGGGTCACGCGGCTGACAAAAAGGCCAAGCGATAAGGGGTAAGAAATGGAAACTCGTGCAATTTTGAAGGGTGTTCGCTTGTCTCCTCAGCGTGGCCGTATGGTCGCTGATTTGATTCGCGGTAAAAAGGTTGATCAAGCCTTGAACATTCTTGCTTTCTCTCCTCAGAAGGCAGCTTTGATTGTGAAAAAGGTGTTGGAAAGCGCAATCGCCAACGCAGAACACAATGATGGTGCTGATGTTGATGAATTGAAAGTAAAAACCATTTACGTGGAAGAGGGGCCGGTGTTGAAGCGCTTTACAGCGCGAGCCAAGGGCCGTGGCAATCGTATCACTAAGAAGACCAGTCACATTTATGTGACGGTTGGAAACTAAGGGGGTTACATGGGTCAGAAGATTAACCCTACGGGCTTTCGCCTCGCGGTATCACGCAACTGGGCTTCTCGCTGGTACGCATCAAATCGCGATTTCTCCAAGATGCTTCTTGAAGATATCCAGGTTCGTGATTTCCTGAAGAAGAAGCTGAAAAACGCGTCTGTTGGCCGAGTGCTGATTGAGCGTCCTGCCAAGAATGCTCGCGTAACAATTTATTCAGCTCGTCCAGGCGTGGTGATTGGCAAGAAAGGTGAAGACATTGAATTGTTGAAAGCCAGCTTGCAAAAATTGGTTGGCGTGCCTGTTCATGTGAACATCGAAGAAGTTCGCAAGCCCGAAATTGACGCGCAGTTGATCGCTGATGGTATTTCCCAGCAGCTAGAACGTCGCATTATGTTCCGCCGCGCTATGAAGCGTGCGATGCAAAATGCGATGCGTATGGGTGCTCAAGGTATCAAGATCATGTCGTCTGGTCGTTTGAATGGTATCGAGATTGCTCGTACCGAGTGGTATCGTGAGGGCCGTGTGCCTTTGCACACTCTGCGTGCAGACATCGACTACGCTACAAGCGAAGCGGCAACCACCTACGGCATTATTGGTATCAAGGTTTGGGTGTACAAAGGTGACACATTGGGTCGCGGAGATGTTGCGGCGGCACCAGTTGAGGCAGAAAAAGAAGAGCGTCGTCCGCGTCGTCCTTCTACTCGTCCAGCCGGAGCAGGTGCACGCAAGGCGCGTAAACCCGAAGGTGCTAGCGCAGCAGCTAGTGGTTCAAACAAAGAGGAAGGCGCTGCCAGCACTTCCTCAGAACAGTAATCTAGGAGCGCATGATGTTACAGCCATCACGTCGCAAATATAGAAAAGAACACAAAGGCCGTAATACTGGTCTGGCCACACGTGGTGCAAGTGTTTCTTTTGGTGTTTACGGTCTGAAGTCCACTGGTCGCGGTCGCTTGACTGCACGCCAGATTGAGTCAGCCCGTCGCGCCATGGTTCGTCACATTAAACGTGGCGGTAAGATTTGGATCCGCGTGTTCCCGGACAAGCCAATTACCAACAAACCTGCGGAAGTTCGTATGGGTAACGGTAAAGGTAGCGTTGAGTTTTATGTGGCTGAGATTCAGCCAGGTAAAGTACTTTACGAGATGGACGGTGTGAGTGAAGAGTTGGCGCGTGAGGCGTTCCGCCTAGCGGCTGCCAAGTTGCCTCTTCCTTGCGTGTTCGTAACACGTCAGATTGGGAGTTAAGCAATGAAAGCTTCTGAATTGCGCGGCAAAAGCGCTGCAGAATTGACGAAAGAGTTGGAAGAGTTGTTGCGTGCGCAGTTTTCATTGCGCATGCAGGCTGCTACGCAGCAGCTGACCAACAACTCCCAGTTGGCAAAAGTACGTAAAGACATCGCACGTGTCAAAACGGTGATGACTCAATCGAAGAGGTCCGCATGAGCACCGAAGCGAAAGTAAGTTTGAAGCGCACCTTGGTAGGTCGCGTTGTCAGTGACAAGATGACCAAATCGGTTGTGGTGATGGTTGAAAACCGTATCAAGCACCCGATTTACGGCAAGTATATTGTTAAGTCTCACAAGTACACTGCCCATGATGAAAGCAATGAAGTTGGTGAGGGTGACCTGGTTGAGATCTGTGAAGGTCGTCCTATCTCCAAGACAAAATCTTGGAGTGTGACCAAAGTGTTGGAGAAAGCGAAAATCATTTGATTTTTGTCTTGCTCAAGTAATTCAAGCCTGCTAATATAGCAGGCTATCTTTTCAACCCTTGCGGGACCAAAACTGGTTGCGAAAGCAATTAAGTTGGTTTGACAATCCATGATACAAATGCAATCACGGCTAGATGTGGCCGACAACACGGGTGCGCGTTCTGTAATGTGCATCAAGGTTCTTGGTGGTTCCAAGCGCCGTTACGCGGGCATTGGTGACATCATCAAGGTGTCCATTAAGGATGCGGCCCCTCGCGGTCGCGTCAAGAAAGGCGAAATTTACAACGCAGTGGTCGTTCGTACGGCTAAGGGCGTTCGTCGTCCAGATGGCGCGTTGATTAAATTCGATAGCAACGCAGCGGTTTTGTTGAATGCAAAACTTGAACCCATCGGTACCCGTATTTTTGGCCCAGTGACACGTGAGCTTCGCAATGAAAAGTTCATGAAAATCGTGTCGCTGGCACCAGAAGTTCTGTGAGGTAAATATGAACAAAATTCGCAAAGGCGATGAAGTGCTGGTTCTTAACGGCAAGTTCAAGGGGAAGAAAGGCGTTGTGCTTTCCCGTGTGAATGATGAATACCTTCTGGTAGAAGGCGTCAATATCGTTAAGAAGCATCAAAAGCCAAATCCTATGAAGGGAGATGTTGGTGGTGTTGTTGATAAAACAATGCCCATCCACCAGTCCAATGTCAGCTTGTTTGACAAAGAGACAGGTAAGCCATCTCGTGTAGCCATCAAGCAGGTGGATGGCAAGTCCGTGCGGGTACTGGTGAAAACCGGCGCTCAGTTGGCAAACTAAGGGGGCCGTCGTGTCACGTTTTCAAGAGTTTTATAGAAACGAAGTGATTGGTCAGTTGACCAAGCAGTTTGGTTATAAGTCGGTGATGGAAGTTCCTCGTATTACCAAAATTACCCTGAATATGGGTGTGGGTGAGGCCGTCAATGACAAGAAGATCATTGAGCACGCTGTGGGCGATTTGACAAAAATCGCGGGTCAGAAGCCGGTGGTGACGAAGGCCAAAAAGGCGATTGCCGGTTTCAAGATTCGCGAAGGTTATCCTGTGGGTTGCATGGTTACTCTGCGTGGAGATCGCATGTATGAATTCCTGGATCGTTTGGTGACTATCGCGTTTCCTCGTGTGCGCGATTTCCGTGGCGTATCTGGCAAGTCCTTCGATGGCCGTGGCAACTACAACATTGGTATCAAAGAACAGATTATTTTCCCTGAGATTGAGTACGACAAAATCGACGCACTTCGGGGTCTCAACATCAGCGTAACTACGACAGCGCGTACCAACGATGAAGCCAAGGCTTTGTTGACCGCTTTCAAGTTCCCGTTCCGTAACTGAGGTGTGACGTGGCAAAACTAGCTTTGATTAATCGTGAGAAAAAGCGCGCAGCACTGGTCAAGAAGTACTCGGCCAAGCGTGAGGCTTTGAACAAGATTGTAAAAGATCAGTCGGTCAGTGAAGCAGACCGTTATGAGGCACGCCTTAAGTTGCAGGCGCTGCCAAGAAACGCGAACCCAACTCGTCAGCGCAATCGCTGCGAATTGACTGGTCGTCCCCGCGGCACATTCCGTTTGTTCGGTTTGGCCCGTAACAAGATCCGTGAAATTGCCATGCGTGGTGAGATTCCTGGAATCACTAAGGCAAGTTGGTAAGGGGTTCTAATTATGAGTATGAGTGATCCAATCGCCGACATGTTGACCCGCATTCGCAATGCTCAGGGTGTTGACAAGGTTTCGGTTGAGATGCCTTCCTCAAAAGTGAAGGTAGCTATTGCGCAAGTTTTGAAAGACGAAGGCTACATTGAGAGCTTCTCAATTGTGGGTGAGTCCGCAAAACCTGTATTGAAAATTGAGTTGAAGTACTACGCTGGTCGCCCAGTGATCGAAAAGATCGAGCGCGTTTCCAAGCCCGGTTTGCGCATTTACAAAGGTAAAGACGCAATTCCTGAGGTAATGAACGGTTTGGGTGTGGCTATTGTTTCAACTTCCAAAGGCGTGATGACTGATCGCAAGGCCCGTACCACTGGTATTGGCGGCGAAGTCATCTGCTACGTGGCTTAAAGGGGTAATGAAATGTCAAGAGTAGCGAAAGCTCCCATTTCTGTGCCTACAAGCGTGCAGGTTACTGTGAGTGGTCAGGTTGTTTCAGTGAAAGGCGGTAACGCTGAATTGAAACTGAATGTAAATTCATTGGTTATGCCAGTGTTTGAAAACGGCATTTTGTCTGTTAAGCCGGTTGTAGATACAACCGATGCAAATGCGCAGGCTGGTACCGCCCGAGCATTGTTGGCCAATATGGTTAACGGTGTAAGCAAGGGTTTCGAGCGCAAGTTGCAGTTGGTGGGTGTGGGTTATAAGGCTGCAGTTCAGGGTGACTCGATCAACCTGGCGCTGGGTTTCTCCCACCCTGTCATTCACAAGCTGCCAGCAGGCGTGAAGGCTGAGACGCCAACACCCACCGAGATCGTCTTGAAGGGTGCCGACAAACAAGTTATTGGTCAAACTGCCGCTGAAATCCGCGCGTACCGCCCACCAGAGCCATACAAGGGCAAGGGTGTGCGTTATTCGGATGAGCGTGTGGTTATCAAAGAGACCAAGAAGAAATAAGGCGCCAAGAGGTAAATCATGGAAACTAAACAAGAAGCACGTGCCCGTCGTGCAAAACAAACCAGACGTCGTATTGCGCTTGCACGTGCAACCCGTCTGTGTGTGTTCCGTACCAACTCCCACATCTACGCTGCGGTTCATTCCTCAGATGGTGGTCAGGTGTTGGCCGCTGCGTCTACCAATGACAAAGAGTTGCGTGCTCAACTGGATGGTAAGTCCGGTTCGAACAAGGCTGCGGCAGCATTGGTTGGAGCTGCTATTGCCAAGCGTGCCTTGGCTGCCGGTATCAGTGAAGTTGCGTTCGACCGTTCAGGCTTTGCCTACCATGGTCGCGTTAAAGAACTGGCTGACGCTGCGCGTGAAGCTGGCTTGAAATTCTAAGGAGTGATCATGGCAAGAATGCAAGGTAAAAATGCCGCGCCTGAAGCGCGTGATGACGGCCTTAAGGAAAAAATGATCGCGGTTAACCGCGTGACCAAGGTTGTTAAGGGTGGCCGTATCTTGGGCTTCGCAGCATTGACCGTAGTTGGTGATGGTGACGGTAGCGTGGGTATGGGCAAGGGCAAGTCCCGTGAAGTTCCTGTGGCTGTTCAAAAAGCCATGGAGCAGGCTCGTCGTCAAATGGAAAAAGTGTCGCTTCGCGATGGTTCGATCCATCACATTGTGTACGGACAGCATGGCGCATCCAAAGTGTTCCTGGCTCCGGCGCAAGAGGGTACCGGCATTATCGCGGGTGGTCCAATGCGTGCCGTTCTGGAAGTTGTTGGAGTTCGTAATATTGTGGCCAAAAGCCATGGTTCTTCGAACCCTTACAACCTGGTTCGCGCAACTTTGGACGCTTTGGGCAAGTTGCAAACCCCAGCTGAGATCGCCGCCAAGCGTGGCCTGTCAGTTGAAAAGTTATTTGAGGCTTAATCATGAGCGGATCTGTAAAAGTTACGTTGGTTAAGAGCATTATCGGAACCAAAGAAACTCATCGTGCAACAGTGCGCGGTTTGGGTCTGCGTCGTATGAACCACAGCCGAGTGCTGGTTGATACGCCCGAAGTGCGTGGAATGATTAACAAGGTGTCATACCTGTTGAAAGTTGAGGCTGCATAATGGAACTGAATACACTTGCACCTGCACCAGGCAGTAAGTTTAACCGCAAGCGCGTGGGCCGTGGTATTGGTTCTGGCTGGGGTAAAACAGCTGGCCGTGGTCACAAAGGTCAAAAGTCACGCAGTGGCGGTTTTCACAAAGTCGGTTTTGAAGGCGGTCAAATGCCAATGCACCGTCGTTTGCCGAAGCGTGGTTTCTCTTCACGTACCGCTGCCTTTAATGCTCAGATCCGTTTGACCGATCTGGACACTTTGGCCGTAGACACCGTAGATATTCTGACTTTGAAGCAAGCTGGTCTGGTTCCTGCTCAAACTTTGTCAGTGAAAGTTATTCTGGCTGGTGAAATCAAGCGTGCTGTGGTACTGAACGGCATTAAGGCAACGAAAGGCGCAGCAGAGGCCATCTCGGCAGCTGGCGGCACCATTAACGCTTAAGAGAGTATCGCGTGGCCTTTAATCCATCTACATTGGCGTCATCCAACAAATTTACCGACTTGCGCAAGCGTCTGGTATTTTTGTTGTTGGCTCTGATTGTGTATCGTATTGGCGCACACATTCCAGTACCTGGAATCGATCCTACCCAGCTCAAGCAGCTGTTTGATAGCCAGCAAGGCGGTATCTTGGGCATGTTCAACATGTTCTCGGGCGGGGCTTTGTCCCGTTTTACCGTCTTTGCCTTGGGCATCATGCCCTACATTTCTGCGTCGATTGTTATGCAATTGGCCAGTGTGGTGGTTCCGCAGTTGGAGGCTTTAAAAAAGGAAGGTGAGGCGGGTCGTCGCAAGATTACCCAATACACACGCTACGGCACTTTCTTTTTGGCCACCTTTCAGGCGATTGGTATTTCAATAGCCTTAGAGTCCCAGGCTGGTCTGGTGATTGATCCGGGTATGGCGTTCCGATTTACTACGGCTGTTTCTTTGGTTACTGGAACCATGTTTTTGATGTGGTTGGGTGAGCAGATTACAGAACGTGGTTTGGGTAACGGCATCTCGATTTTGATCTTTGCTGGCATTGCAGCTGGCTTGCCTGGAGCGATTGGTGGGTTGTTTGAACTGGTGAGAACTGGTGCGATGAACTCTCTTGTTGCTTTGATGATTGTAGTTCTCGCAGTGGCTGTGACTTATTTGGTTGTGTTCGTTGAACGCGGTCAACGCAAGATCACTGTGAATTACGCAAAGCGACAGGTTGGAAACAAAATTTACCAGGGACAAACTTCGCACTTGCCACTGAAGTTGAACATGGCCGGTGTGATTCCTCCGATTTTTGCATCCAGCATTATTTTGCTGCCTGCAACTTTGACGAGTTGGTTTGGTTCCGGTGATGGTGCAGTGGTTGGTTTCTTGAAAGAGGTGTCACAGACTCTTTCTCCTGGACACCCTCTGTACATGTTGCTTTACGCTGCTGCGATCGTGTTTTTCTGTTTCTTTTACACCGCCTTGGTGTTTAACAGCAGAGAGACGGCAGATAACTTAAAGAAAAGCGGTGCATTTTTGCCTGGAATTCGCCCTGGTGAGCAAACGTCACGATACATCGATAAGGTGTTGACTCGTTTAACCCTGATTGGTGCAGCTTATATCACTTTGGTGTGTCTGCTGCCTGAATTCCTGGTTTTGGGATTGAGTGTTCCGTTCTATTTTGGCGGTACATCTCTGTTGATTATTGTAGTGGTTGCGATGGATTTCATGGCACAGGTTCAGGCCTACGTGATGTCCCAGCAATACGACAGCCTGTTGAAGAAATCAAGCTTCAAAGGTTCTGGATTAACGAGGTAGTGATTGTCTAAAGACGACGTTATCCAAATGCAGGGAGAGGTAGTAGAGAACCTCCCTAACGCCACTTTTCGAGTGAAATTGGAAAATGGTCACGTGGTGCTTGGTCACATATCAGGCAAGATGCGCATGAACTATATTCGCATTCTTCCTGGTGACAAGGTGACGGTTGAGTTGACGCCGTACGACTTGTCCAGAGCACGAATTGTTTTTCGAGCCAAATGAATTGGTTCTTTTTGGAGTTTCGCCATGAAAGTTCAGGCATCTGTAAAAAAGATTTGTAGAAAATGCAAAGTGATCAAGCGCAAAGGCGTTGTTCGCGTGATTTGTTCTGAGCCGCGCCACAAGCAGCGTCAAGGTTAATAAAAGGGGATTTAAATGGCTCGTATTGCCGGCATTAACATTCCAAGCCACCAGCATACCGTAATCGGTCTGACTGCTATTTTCGGCATTGGTCGTTCCACCGCCAAGAAAATTTGTGCAGTGACCTCAATTCCTGAGTCCAAGAAGGTTAAAGACCTCGACGACGCAGATTTGGAAAAGCTGCGTGACGAAGTGGGCAAGTACCTGACTGAGGGTGATCTGCGCCGTGAAGTAACCATGAACATCAAGCGTTTGATGGATTTGGGTTGCTATCGTGGTTTCCGTCACCGTAAGGGTCTGCCTGTACGTGGTCAGCGTACTCGCACCAACTCTCGTACTCGCAAGGGTCCGAAGCGTGCTGGTATCGCACTGAAGAAATAATCAGGTAATCATAGGAAGGTTAGCCAAATGGCCAAAGGAACAGCGAATAACCGCGCACGCAAGAAAGTCAAAAAGAATATTTCTGACGGTATTGCGCACGTACACGCATCATTCAACAACACCATCATCACGATCACTGACCGTCAGGGCAATGCTTTGGCTTGGTCTACATCGGGTGCTCAAGGCTTCAAGGGCTCTCGCAAGTCGACTCCCTTTGCTGCTCAGGTGGCTGCTGAGGTTGCGGGTAAGGCTGCACAGGAATGCGGTATCAAAACAGTTGAAGTGCTTATTAAAGGACCAGGCCCCGGCCGTGAGTCTAGCGTACGTGCTTTGAATGCATTGGGTATCAAAGTGACCAGTATTTCTGACATCACTCCGATCCCGCACAACGGATGTCGTCCTCCCAAGCGTCGTCGCATCTAATTTTTTTAAGACCATTGTTCGTCAGATTGTTTGACGGACTGAAGCGAGTCAAATCGCGTAATGAAAGAGGTTTCAAGTGGCTAGATATACAGGTCCAAAGTGTAAGTTGTCGCGTCGTGAAGGCACAGACTTAAGTCTGAAAAGTGCACGCCGCAGTCTCGATTCCAAGTGCAAGCTTGATTCAAAGCCAGGTCAGCATGGTCGCACCTCCGGTGCTCGTACGTCTGACTATGGTCAACAATTGCGTGAAAAGCAGAAAGTAAAGCGCATGTACGGCGTGCTGGAAAAGCAGTTCCGTCGTTATTTCGCGGAAGCCTCACGCCGCAAAGGCAACACTGGCGAAACATTGTTGCAGTTGTTGGAGTCTCGTTTGGACAATGTGGTTTATCGCATGGGTTTTGGCTCCACTCGCGCCGAAGCACGTCAGCTGGTGAGCCACAAGGCAATTTTGGTGAATGGCAAGGCCGTTAACATTCCTTCCTACTCTGTGAAGTTGAATGACGTTATTTCCATTCGCGAAAAGTCGAAGACACAGGCACGTATCGTTGAGTCTGTAACTTTGGCCGAGCAGATGGGTTTCCCCCTGTGGGTTAATGTGGATGCGAGGAAGTTGGAAGGCTCTTTTAAGAGTGTTCCCGAGCGTGCTGACCTCTCCCAAGAGATCAACGAAAGCTTGATCGTTGAATTGTACTCACGTTAATTTGATTAACTGATCCCAGGGATCCCCAGCCTTATCGGTGTAACGAGCCGAGGGTATTGAAAAGGATTTTGAATGTTTAATGCTAGCTTGCTGAAGCCCCGTATTGTTGAGGTCGAGACAGTCGCCCCCAATAGTGCAAAAGTAGTGATGGAGCCGTTCGAGCGTGGTTATGGCCACACTCTGGGCAATGCTCTGCGTCGTGTACTGTTGTCATCCATGATCGGCTATGCACCTACAGAGGTGTCGATAGCTGGGGTGGTTCATGAATACTCGACTCTGGATGGTGTGCAGGAAGACGTAGTTGACCTGTTGTTGAACCTGAAGGGTATCGTGTTCAAGTTGGAGTCACGAGATGTGGTGACCGTGACTTTGAAGCGCGAGGTTGAGGGTGTAGTGACTGCAGGTGATATCGAGCTTCCTCATGATGTGGAAATCATCAACCCGGATCACGTGATTGCCCATTTGTCGCAAGGCGGCAAGCTGGATATGCAAATCAAAGTGGAGAAAGGTCGTGGTTACGTGCCAGGTTCAGTTCGTCGTTTTCCTGACGAGCCAAGCAAGGCAATTGGCCGTATCGTGTTGGACGCATCATTTAGCCCTGTTAAGCGTGTTTCATACGCCGTCGAAAGCGCGCGTGTAGAACAACGTACCGACTTGGACCGTTTGGTGATGTCGATTGAAACCAATGGCGTGTTGTCGCCTGAGGAATCAATTCGTCTGGCTGCACGTATTCTGGTCGAACAACTATCTGTGTTTGCAGCATTGGAAAATACTGCTGAACCTGAAGTTTCGCAGCGTGCGCCACAGGTTGATCCAATTCTGTTGCGCCCAGTCGATGATCTGGAACTGACTGTGCGTTCGGCAAACTGTTTGAAAGCAGAGAATATTTACTACATCGGCGATCTGATTCAGCGCACGGAAAACGAGTTGTTGAAGACTCCTAATCTGGGTCGCAAGTCATTGAACGAAATCAAGGAGGTGTTGGCCGCACGCGGTTTGACACTCGGTATGAAATTGGAAAACTGGCCACCCGCCGGTCTCGATAAGCCTTGAGCTTAGCGTTTGTTAGATTGAAGGATATTTAAAATGCGTCACCGTCATGGATTGCGTAAACTAAATCGCACCAGCAGCCACCGCCTTGCAATGTTTAGAAACATGACCAACGCTTTGTTGCGTCACGAAGTGATCAAAACAACGCTGCCAAAGGCCAAGGAACTGCGCAAAATTGCAGAACCCATTATCACTATGGGCAAGTCGCCAACACTGGCCAACAAGCGTCTGGCATTTAGCCGCTTGCGTGATCGTGAAATGGTTGTGAAGCTGTTCGACGAGATCGGTCCTCGTTACGCTGCTCGCCCAGGTGGTTACATGCGTGTTCTGAAGTTCGGTTTCCGCAAAGGCGACAATGCACCAATGGCTTTGGTTGAATTGGTGGATCGTCCGGAAACTGCTGAGATCGTAGAAATCGCTGAAGAGCAGGCCTAACTATTTGACATTACTTGGTGGGGTAACGATGTTGCCGCTTCAAGTGATGCTGAATGTCAGTGGTCTGGAATCAGTTGTGAGAAAGCCGTGTTAGCTTATGCTAGCGCGGCTTTTTTATTTTCTTTTGTAAGCCGATGTTGTGGTGACAGTTGTTGGGGATGCTGGTAAGTGGCTGGTTCTACTGTATTGACTTTGAGTGGCGTGCGCAAAACCTATGGTGGGCGCGATGTACTGACAGGTTTGAATTTCTCTCTAAGCGCCGGTGAGTGTGTGGCGTTGCTGGGGCCCAATGGTGCCGGAAAGTCAACTACGATTGCCTTGGCTTTGGGCTTGGCGCAAGCAGATTCAGGTGTGGTGGAGTTGCTGGGAAAGAGACTTCCTGATGCCGGACACCTTGCCAGACAGGAGGTGGGTGTTGTGCCGCAATACGATGCACTAGACCCCGATTTCACCGTATTTGAGAACTTGATGGTGTTTGGTCGATACTTTGGCCTACACGGTGACAAGTTGCGCGAGCGTGCAGAGTTGCTGTTAAGTTTCGCGCAGTTGGTTAACCGCAGGAATGATTCCGTGGCCACCTTGTCAGGTGGAATGCGTAGACGTTTGATGCTGGCCAGGGCTTTGATCAATCAGCCGAAGGTTCTGTTTCTCGATGAGCCGACGACAGGCCTTGATCCGCAAGCAAAACATGTGATTTGGGATCGATTGGTTGATCTGAAGCGCCAGGGCATGGCGATGTTTTTAACCACGCACTACATGGATGAAGCACAGCGACTGGCGGATCGCGTAGCTGTACTGGATCACGGCGATATCGTGGCCTGTGACAAACCTCTGACGCTGATACGCAATGTGGTTGGCCACGCAGTGCTGGAGTTATGGGGTACGGGCGCCGCGCGTTGCGTAACACAGCTTGTGGGTTCGGAGGGTGAGCCGATGGAGCAGCGAGGCGAGACTTTTTATTTCAGGAATGAAAAAGCGGATGAAATGTTGGAGGCACTGAAGGGTTCGCCTCAATCCGATGTGGACTATATTTATCGCCCGGGAAATCTCGAAGACGTGTTTTTCTCCTTGACCGGTAGGGCTTTGCGCGATGATTAATTTTCATGCGGTATTTCAGGTGTGGCGCCGAAACTTTTTGGTGTGGCGAAAGCTGGCGCTCCCCTCTCTGCTTGGCAATGTAGTCGATCCGGTGATGGCCTTGATGGCTTTTGGATTGGGACTTGGGTCGATGTTGCCCAATGTGGGAGGCATGCCTTACTTGAACTACCTCGCTGTGGGCGCGGTTTGTATTAGTGCGATGAACGCGCCAACATTTGAGGCGTTGTATTCTGCATTTTCACGCATGCACACTCAAAAAACATGGCAGGTGATCATGAACACGCCGGTTCGTTTGCGTGAGGTGGTTTTGGGTGAATGCAGTTGGGCTGCAAGTAAAGGTTTGATCAGCACAGGAGCCATGTTATTGATTGTGGCGCTTTTGGGCATTGGTGATGTTCAGTTCTGGATTTTGTCCTGGCTAGTGCTGATTCTTGCTTGTTTGATGTTTGCCGGGTTTGGGCTGTGTATCAACGCAAGGGCTCCCAGCTACGATTTCTTTATGTTCTATTTCACCTTGGTTGTGACGCCAATGACATTTTTGTCGGGCGCATTTTTCCCAAGGGAGCAGTTGCCTGAATGGTTAATGAGGGTGGCTGACTACATGCCACTTTCAGTGGTGGTGGATGCGCTTCGGGGTATTTATGCTCGCGATTTCAGCATGTTGCCGGCACTTTTAGCCCAAATGGCTGTCTATGCGACAGTGGGAATAGGGTTGGCGATCTTCTTGACCGAACGCAGGTTTAAACGGAAAGGCGCATGAGGAATAAGGCGGAACGCTGTTGGGTGGCTTATTCGACAGTGGGGTCACACGAGCGGGCCTGTGAGTTGGCCCATCGATTGGTGGACGAGCAGCTGGTGGCTTGTGTGAATATTGTGGGCCCGATTGAGTCGGTGTATCGCTGGCAGGGAAAGGTCGAGCAGGCCAAGGAATGGATGTTGATGATGAAGTGTTCGGAATCGCAATGCGAAGAATTGAAGAGAGCTTTGCCGTATTTGCACGGCTATGATGTGCCGGAGTTAATCATGCTGCCAATTGCAGATGGGCATGTGCCCTACCTTGACTGGATTGCTGCCAGTGGCAAGAAGGGGGTAGGGGCATGAGCGACAGAGCTGTGCGGTGGATGTTGCCAGCGTTATTGCTGCTGGCAAACTTGTGGGTGGGTTTGAGCCAGGCGCGCGCCAATGATTTTTTGCCACCAGAAGAGGCTTTTCAGTTCACTTTGAGTGTGCAAGATCCTGCTTGTGTTGAGGATTGTCTGATCGACGTACGCGCCAAAGTTGCGCCTGAGTATTACCTGTACCGTGAGCGTTTTGCGCTTGAGAACCCAATGAATTTGCCGGTGTTTGAATTTGTTGAGTTGCCTCGGGGCGATCGCAAGTTTGATGAATTTTTGAATCAGGAAATTGAGGCACTTCGGGGTGAGATGGCGTTTCAGATTCGCTATGGCTTGGGTAATAACCCAGTGGATATGGCCAAAGCTGTGATGATCTCCCAAGGGTGTGCGGATGCTGGGTTGTGTTACCCGCCTATGACGACGCCGGTGGTATTCAAGGAAAGTGGATTGCTGGGTGGGGTGTTAGGTGGTGGAGTAGGTGCATTCTTCGGAAAGACGTCTGATTTGCCCTCAACAAACAGCAAGCAATCCCGCGCTGGTTTGCCTGCAGATGAAGCGGGCGACTTGGCCAGCAGGCTGGCGGCTCAATCGTGGCTGGTGGTCTTGCCGGTATTTTTCGGTTTGGGTTTGTTATTGGCTTTTACACCGTGTACTTTGCCGATGTTGCCAATTGTCAGCAGTTTGGTGGTCGGGCAGCAGGCTGGTAGCCACGGGGCGGGCAAAGCAAAGCCCATGGCTCTGGCCTTGGTGTATGTGTTGGGTATGGCTCTGACGTACGCTTTGTTGGGTGTACTGGCCGGGCTGACCGGGCAAAGCCTGGTCATGGCCATGCAACAGCCACCGGTGTTGTGGGCGTTTGGTGGCGTGTTGGCGATGCTGGGTGTTGCGCTGTTGTTGGGATATTCACTGCAATTGCCGGCGAGTTTTCAAGGGTGGTTGCAAGAGAAAACAGGTCGTCTGAAAGGTGGGCAATTCATTCCGGTGTTGGTTATGGGTGTTTTGTCGGCGTTGTTGTTAGGTCCGTGTGTTGCGCCCCCGTTGGCGGGTGCGTTGTTGTATATCGGCCAAACTGGTGACGCAGTATTGGGCGGAGCAGCGTTGTTTTTGCTGGCCCTGGGCATGGGTTTGCCTTTGGTGTTATTCGCAGCCGGTGCGGGTGCTGCCTTGCCAAAAGCCGGAGCCTGGATGAGTTGGGTGTCGGCAGCGTTCGGTTTTGTTTTGCTGGCAGTTGCTGTATGGACAATTACGCCAGTGACACCGGTTTGGCTGGTCATGGCGATGTGGGCATTGTTGGCCTGTATGACTGCTGCTGCGCTGTTTCATGGCGCAAGCAGCATGGCGACCATGGGCTCAAGAGGCAAGGTGATCAGCAAAACTTTCGGTTTGCTGTTTACGCTTTTGGCTTTGATTTATCTGATGGGCCTGTTTTCTGGCTCAAGCAGTCTGCTTCAGCCTTTGGCTGGCTTGAATGGACAGCGCGCCGTTGTGGAGGGTACGTCCCAACAGCTTTCAACCGGTAAGCCTGCGTTTGAGAAGGTGCGGAGTGAGGATGTTTTGAGTTTGATTGAATCGAGCCCGCAGCCGGTGATGCTTGATTTTTATGCGGATTGGTGTGTGAGTTGTAAAGAGTTTGAGTTGTTTACCTTGACTGATAGCTCGGTCAAAGAAAAGCTCATGGGTATTCGTTTGGTGCAGGTGGACGTGACCGACAATACTGCGGGTGACCAAGCTTTGTTGAAGCAATTCAGCCTGTTCGGACCTCCTGCAATTTTGTTTTTCCCAGCGAGGCAAACAGAGTCAATTCATCAGGTCATTGGTTTTCAGAATGCGAAGCGATTTGATCAGACCTTGAACCAGATTCGCCCCAGCCTTGGATTGTGATGTTGATGTGGCCTCATGGTTTGCCGAGGTGATTTCGACCTTTGATCCAGAAGATTAGTGCGACCGAAATGACGCTGGAGAGGCCCATGAGCCCCAAGCTGATCCAGAATCCGTTCGGGTTTTTCAAGAAAGGCATTTCTTCAAAGTTCATGCCAAAAATACCGCTGATCAGTGTCAGCGGCATGAACAGCGCTGTCAGCATGGTCAGTACGGTGACAATCTCATTCGTTTTATGTGCTGTGGCCGAGAAGTGAAGCTGCACCGCAGTTTCTGTGTTTGCGCCCAAACGGCGGGTAAGGCTGACGACTCGCTCGAGGTGTTCAAGCGTGTCGCGTGCGTTCACTTGTAGAGAGGCTGCCATGCGGCCTTCACGTTCCTGATCGTCTTGCCAGTCAGTGAGCGCATCGCGCTGGTCTTGGGCAACGGATTCCAGTCGATTCATTTCGTTGCGGGCCGCAAGCAGGGCATTCCAGTCCTGGAAGCGTTTGCGTGGGTTCAGCAAATCGCGTTGCCAGCGATCCAGTTGCTCGGAAATTTCGATTCGGGTTTCCATGAAACGGTCCACAAGATTACTGACGAGCTGGATCATGAGCTCGTCTGTGCCGGCGGGCGCACGTTTGAACTTCAGGAACGTTTCGATTTCATCCAGCGATTTTTCAGGTGCGCTGTCGACGAATTTGCGGGCCATGGCAAATGTGCGACTGTCTCTGGGCCGGAATGTCACCAACAGCTTTGGGGTAATGACGAAAAATACGGGGCGTGTTTTGATGCTGAGCCGATTGTGTTCGTCAAACAGGGGTTTGCTGGACAGTGACCGGATAATCAGAATGTTGTAGCCATCACCAATGTCGAAGTGACTGGGATGAAAGGTGTTGCCGAGGTCTTCCAGGTGCAGCTCATCCAGCTTGAAGCCCAGCAAGGACTCCACAGTTGGCAGCCATGACAACTCTTCGTCGAGTTGTGTGTCGAGCCATAGAAATCCTGACTCGGGCAGCTGGTTGGGCGCATCACTTAACTTCTTGATCTTGTCTTGAGTCAGATGCGTCCAGATTCCCATGCGAATTAACCCTGTTTCAGAAGTTTTGCCGCGTCGAGTGCGAAGTAGGTCAGTATGCCGTCTGCGCCAGCGCGTTTGAAGGCCAGCAAGGATTCGAGCATGACTGCGTTTTCATCAAGCCAGCCGTTTTGTGCGGCGGCCTTGATCATGGCGTATTCTCCGCTGACCTGATAGGCGAAAGTGGGGCGGGCAAATTTCTCTTTCACGCGCCACAAAATGTCCAGGTAAGGCATGCCTGGTTTCACCATGACCATGTCTGCGCCTTCATCGAGGTCCATGCCGACTTCCAGCAGCGCTTCGTTGCTGTTGGCTGGATTCATTTGATACACTTTTTTGTTGCTTTTGCCCAGGTTTCCACTGGAGCCCACAGCGTCGCGGAAGGGACCGTAAAAAGCCGAGGCGTATTTCGCGGAGTAGGCCATGATGCTGGTGTGGATGCAGCGGTTCGCTTCGAGGGTTTCGCGAATGGCGCCAATGCGACCGTCCATCATGTCGCTGGGGGCGACGATATCCACGCCTGCCTGCGCTTGTACCAAAGCCTGCATTTGCAACACTTCAACGGTTTCGTCATTCAGCACATAGCCCTGGTCGTCGATCAGGCCATCTTGCCCGTGACTGGTGAACGGGTCGAGTGCGACGTCAGTCAGCAACATCAATTCTGGAAAGCGCTTTTTCAGTTCACGCACCGCATGGGGAACCAAACCTTCAGGGTTGGTGGCTTCCAGGCCGTCTGTGGTTTTTTTGTCGGTTTCAATGACCGGGAACAAGGCCATGACCGGTACTCCCAGTTCCAGGCATTGCTCGGCTTTGGCAAACAAAAGGTCGAGCGACAGTCGCTCGACGCCGGGCATGGAGGCCACTGCTTCACGTTTGTTGCTGCCAGGTATGACGAACACGGGATAGATGAAGTCGGCTGCACTTAAAGTGTGTTCTGACACCAAGCGGCGCAGTGCGTCTGTTCGGCGCAGGCGCCGGGGGCGATGATACAAATGTTGGGTCATGATGTCGGCGGCTCGTTTTCGGGTGTGTCGGGGGTGGATACCGCGGGGCGGACCCAGTTTGACAGTTGGGTTTCCAGTTCAACCATGCCGATTTTTTTCAAGGCTGACCACAGTTGAACCGTGATTTCATGGCCGTTCACCCGATAAGGGTCGAGGGCTTTCTGGGTGGCGCGCAAGGCCAGCACCTGTTCTTGCCTGTTGAATTTGTCCGCCTTGGACAGCAGAATGTGTACAGGCAACTGGCGATGCCCTACCCATTTTATCAAGGCGTAATCGAGTTCAAGCAGACCTCTACGACAGTCGACGATCAGTACTGTGCCTACCAAACTTGGCCGTTCGGCCAGGTAACTGCCCAGCTCTTTGTCCCATACGCTTTGACTGGTTTGGGCCAGTTGCGCAAAACCGTAGCCAGGAAGGTCGACGAGGCGTGCAATCGGCTCTGCCTGCTCAATGACATGAAAGAAGTTGAGAAGCTGGGTGCGGCCGGGCATTTTACTGGCATAGGCCAATTGCCGCTGTTTGCACAGGGTGTTAATGGCCGTGGACTTGCCGGCGTTTGAGCGCCCGGCAAATACGATCTCGGGGACGCTGGCGCCCGGGCATTCGACCATGCGAGATGCGGAGATCTCGAAATGCGTGTTGTGGAAATTGATTGTCATGCGCACATTTTAGATGCAAGACAGCCGCTTGAGTGGTTATAATCTAGGGTTTGTGAAAACTTTGCTGTAGATGCGCGCCTTTGTTTATTGAGCCTGTGCTTTTGCCGGGCCAGACATGGCAGGGGTTTTTGGGATCGCCGCACTATTTTTTGATGCACTTTTTGATGGGTTTGACCATGCTGAACAAGCTGACAACGCTTAAACTGAGTTCTCTGTTTGCCGCTTTGATGTTTTCAATGTCTGTGGCCCAGGCTGCTGGCCCCGTTGAAGTGTTCAAGCCAGACCTGGCCAAGGGCAAGGAAATCATGCAGCAGTGTGTAGCCTGCCATGGTGCCGACGGTAATTCCTCGGCCTCTATTTACCCCAAGATCGCCGGTCAGCATGCGGAGTATCTGTACAAGCAGTTGGTGAATTTCAAGCCAGGTAAAGATGGCGAGAAGCCGCTGCGTGACAATGCGATCATGGCCGGTTTTGCGGCTGCTTTGTCGGACGAAGACATGAAGAACGTGTCTGCTTACCTGGCCGCACAGAAGCAGACCTTGGGTTCTGCCAAGAACAAAGACACCCTGGCCTTGGGCGAGAAGATTTATCGTGGCGGTATCGCTGACAAAAAGATTCCAGCCTGTGCCGGTTGTCACAGCCCGAATGGTGCCGGTATTCCAGCCCAGTATCCACGTTTGGGTGGGCAGCATGCAGAGTACACAGAAAGCCAATTGGTCGCTTTCCGTGACGGTGTGCGTAACAACAGTGAACAGATGACTGTGATTGCAAACAAGATGTCGGACAAGGAAATGAAAGCAGTGTCTGATTACATTGCAGGTTTGCGTTGAACATTTGACGCAATCGCCGGTCAAAAAGGGGCTAGAGAATAGCCCCTTTTTTTTCGACATGGGCAGAGCCAGAAGAGTACACAGAGTTAATAGCGGGGAAGCGTGTGAGTAGTTCAGGGGACATTGCAAACAATTTGAACCCACCAAGAATGGGCAAACAATCGTTTTGGGTCAGTTTGATGGAGCTGTTGGGCTCCATGCGCTTTGCCATTAGCTTGCTGACCCTGATTTGTATTGCCTCTGCGATTGGTACGGTGGTGGGTCAGGCCGATCCTTGGGTGAATTACGTGAACCAGTTTGGACCTTTCTGGGCTTCGTTTTTCGAGCCTATGGGACTGTTCCGAATATACAACGCGCCCTGGTTTATCGCCGTAATGGCTTTTTTGGTAGTGTCTACTTCCTTGTGTGTGTATCGCAATACACCGAAGATGATCAAGGAAATGAGGGTGTACCGCGAGAATATTCGCGAGAATAGTTTGAGGGCATTCGCTCACCGGTGGGAAGGTCGTTTCAGTGAAAAGTCGGATGCTTTACCGGGAATCATCACGGAGTGGCTGGAGCACAAGGGTTTCAAGGTGAAGCAATCGGTGCGCGACAATGGCACCATGGTGGCTGCCAAAGCAGGCAGCGCGAACCGCTTTGGCTACATTGCTGCGCATTTGTCGATTATTGTGATTTGTATTGGTGGTTTGCTTGATAGCGCAGTACCCTTGCAAGTTGCGGTATGGGCGACAGGCAAAACGCCGGTGACAGGTGCAGAGATTACTGCAGGCATTCCTGAAAAAGCGCGGTTGGGCACTGCAAACCCCAGCTACAGGGCCAATTTGCTTTTGCCGGAGGGTGAAACCAGCCGGGTGGCGGTGTTGAATACTGACGATGGTCTGCTGGTGCAGGACCTGCCTTTTGAGCTGACCCTGAAAGAGTTTCGAATTGATTTTTACAGCACTGGCATGCCCAAGTTGTTTGCCAGTGATGTTGTCGTGTTTGACCCGGAAACACAGGAGCGATTTGAAGCCACGATTGAGGTGAACAAACCGCTGATTTACAAGGGTGTGACTGTTTACCAATCCAGCTTCGACGATGGGGGTACCAAGGTTCAGCTGAAGGGCATTCCGCTGACCGGTGAACGTGATTATCGCTTTGACCTGGATGGCATCGTGGGTGGTGCTAGAGACCTAAGCCAGTTGCAGGGTGACTTGAGCAAGGATTTGAAGGTGGAGTTTACCGCGTTCAAATCGATCAACGTGGAAGCTTTGCCTGTAGACAATGCCGATCAGGTGAGTGTGGATGATTTGGCCTTGGGCAATGCCGATGCCTTATCACCTTTCGAGACCAACCTGGCCAGCGTGTTGGGCCCTGGTGTAAAAGAGGACGCAAAGACCAAATTCACGAACATTGGCCCCAGCATTACCTACAAGTTGCGGGACCAGGCGGGGCAAGCCCGTGAGTTTCACAATTACATGTTGCCCATTAACCTGGATGGCGGACGCTATTATTTGGCGGGTGTGCGTGAAACCCCGGCAGACGGCTTTAAGTATCTGCGAATTCCAGTGGACGACAATGGTCAACTGGAGGGTTTCATGCGTTTCCGCGCAGCCCTGCAAAATGATGAGATTCGTAGAACAGCAGCCCAGCGTTTTGCGCAGCAGGCTTTTGGTGACAGGCCTGATTCTACCCAGTTGGTCGCCAGCGTGGCTGACAGTGCGCAGCGGGCCTTGGAGCGTTTTGCTGGTCTGAATAATTCACTGTCGGGCTTGCCTGCCATTGCGCAGTTTATAGAAAGCACAGTGCCAGAGGGTGAGCGCGAAAAAGCAAGCGACGTGATTATCCGCCTGTTACAAGGCGCCATGTGGGAGGTTTATCAACTTTCACGCACCACGGCCAACTTGCCTCCGGCGGTACCTGATGAAGTGCATGGCCGGTTCGTGCAGGACGCTCAAATTGCTTTGTCGGACCTGTCACTGTATGGCGCACCTGTGATGTTTCAGCTGGACCAGTTCGATGAGGTGAAGGCCAGTGTGTTCCAGTTGGCCAAGGCGCCGGGACAATGGATTGTGTACTTGGGTTGTTTGTTTTTGTGCATCGGGGTATTTTCGATGTTCTACATCCGTGAGCGCCGGGCATTTTTCTGGGTTACACAGGATGAGCATGGTTCCAAAGTGATGATGGGTATGTCTACCACTCGAAAGACCATGGATTTTGAAAAAGAGTACGAGCAGTTTGTGAATGAATTGAACAGCAGGGCTGCGCCCAAAGCAGCCTCGGCAGGAGATGCAGTATGAGTTCGACGTGGATTAATCAAACCCCCGCGGGCGAGAAGCCTGGCTTGCCTACCAAGAAAGCGGGCTGGTTTTCCAAATCATTTCATTGGAGTGATTTTGCGTTTGCCGCATTGTTGGTGGCCGCGGCGGGTTATGCCTCGCAGCAATACCACAGCTTCATGGATATTTACGAGATCACTATTTTGTGGAGTTGTGTGCCAGTGACGGCCTACATGGCTTATCGCTGGGGATCACTGAAATGGCTGATTTTGACTGTGGCAGGTTTGAGCTTGCTCGCCATTTCGAGTTACAACGGTGATTTGGCCGCTGCAGAGCAGAAGTTTTTCCTGAAGTATCTGCTATCAAGTCAGTCCGCCATATTGTGGATGGGCGTGATGTTTGTGGTGGCCACTGTGGCTTACTGGATTGGCTTGGTTGGACGTTCACCCACCGCAAGTTTCGTGGGCACGGCGCTGACTTGGGGCGCAGTGGTAATGGGCTTTGCCGGCATGTTTATTCGCTGGTATGAAAGCTACCTGATTGGTCCGGATGTGGGTCATATTCCAGTTTCCAACTTGTATGAAGTGTTCGTGTTGTTCGCCCTGATCACTGCGATGTATTACCTGTTTTATGAACAGGTGTACAAAACGCGTCAACTGGGTGCCTTCGTCATGTTGGTGGTGGTGGCCGCAGTGGGCTTTTTGGCCTGGTACGGTGTAGAACGCCAGGCCTATGCCATTCAGCCCTTGGTGCCTGCGCTGCAAAGCTGGTGGATGAAAATTCACGTACCTGCCAACTTCATTGGTTATGGTACTTTTTCGATTGCCGCAATGGTGGCTTTTGCCTACCTGCTGAAAGTGTATGCCCATGCACCCAGCATCAAGGCATTGATCCCTACGGGTATTTTGGGTGTGTTGATGTTCCTGGAACCCATGGTGTTTCGCACAGAAGGCATTTCGATTTACTGGGCGTTGTACCTGGGCATCGGTTGTGCTGTGGTGGGCGCGATTTTGCTGGCGCGCAAGCGCATTGCAGACGCCTTGCCCGCACTGGAAGTGCTCGATGATGTGATGTACAAATCGATTGCTGTGGGCTTTGCTTTTTTCACGGTTGCAACCATTTTGGGTGCATTGTGGGCCGCAGAGGCTTGGGGCGCATACTGGCAATGGGATCCGAAAGAAACTTGGGCGCTGGTGGTGTGGCTGAACTACGCTGCCTGGCTACACATGCGTTTGGTGAAAGGCCTGCGTGGCGTGGTCGCTTCGTATTGGGCTTTGGTGGGTTTGCTGGTCACCGGTTTTGCTTTCTTGGGCGTGAACATGTTCCTGTCCGGTCTGCATTCCTACGGCGAGCTCTAAACAGATCTCGCACCTGTGAAAAAGCCCCGGTTCACAACGAATCGGGGCTTTTTTTATACCGGGTAGAAATTAAACATCCAGTTCGGGGCGAAGCTGGTCTTCAATGGTTTCGCGCCGACGAATCAAAGTGACTTTGCTGTTTTCCAAAAGTACTTCGGCAGCACGGCCACGGCTGTTGTAGTTGGAGGCCATGGTTTGACCGTAAGCACCCGCTGACAAAATGGCAAGGTAGTCGCCCTGTTCAATGGCGAGTGTGCGGTTTTTTGCAAGCCAATCACCCGATTCACACACCGGTCCCACCACATCGTATTCCTGTGCGGCGGCATGCGGGTTGTTCTGAACAGCCACTACGCCATGGAAGGCTTTGTACATGGCCGGCCGCATCAAATCGTTCATGGCTGCATCCACGATCGCAAAGTGCTTACCTTCGTTTTCTTTCAGAAATTCAACCTGAGTCAGCAAAACACCCGCATTGCCCACAATTGAGCGACCAGGTTCGAATGACAAGGTGGGCATGCTTCGACCCTTGGCCTGAGCCCAGCTTTGGACTTTGGCGATTAATTTGGGCAGTACTTCAGCAGGTGTGGGTGGCGTTTCATCCAGATAACGAATGCCGATACCGCCACCGAGGTCGAGATGATTGATTTCAATGCCTTCAGCAGACAATTGGTCAAGCAAGGCGAGTACGCGGTCCAGTGCATCAAAATAGGGGCTCGCATCCGTGAGTTGAGAGCCAATGTGGCAGTCGATACCATGGACGTTTAGCCAAGGGTGCGCATTGGCAAATTGGTACACCCGTTTGGCCGCATTCATCGATACGCCAAATTTGTTTTCCTTCAGACCCGTGGAAATGTAGGGATGGGTTTTTGCATCAACGTCGGGATTCACACGCAGCGACACATTGGCTTTCCGTTGCAATTTCTCGGCAACCAGGGCCACGCGTTCCATTTCGGCTTCAGATTCCACATTGAAGCAGCCCACGCCTTGACCCAGTGCGTATTCAATTTCCTGCATGGATTTGCCCACGCCTGCGAACACTGCCTTTTCAGGAGCACCACCTGCTGCGATGACACGTGCCAGTTCACCGGCAGACACAATGTCGAACCCTGCACCCTCTTGGGCCAGCAATTTCAGAATATGAATGTTGGAGTTGGCTTTGACCGCGTAGCAAATGGTGACTTGGGCCAGACCCTGACAGGCGCTGGCGTATGCACGATAAGCCGCTTTGATGGAAGAGGCGGAATACACATACAAGGGTGTTCCGAATTCCTGCGCCAAACCGGAAAGCTCGGTGCTCTCGAATTGAAGTTCTCCACTGGCTGTGTCGAACTGCAAGTGGGGGTTGAGATCGCTGGGATTCACTGAGTTGTTTTGCACGGTAAAATTGCTCGAAAATTGTAGGTTTAGCGGTTTTGCTGTTGTTCAGGTTTGTCGTAGCCAGCGGGCTTGGGCAGAGGGGCAGGCGGCTCGGGCAAATAAAGTGGTCCGCGTTGGCCGCAAGCATTCAGGCCCAGTGCAAACAGGGTGACAATGGCCAATGTTCTTAGAGGTGATTTTTTCATGACAGACACAGAATTCCAGGCAGTGGTGGACGCCACTTTGGTTCAAGTAGAAGAGTATATTGAATCCTTGGTCGATACGCTGGACCTTGATGCAGATTCAATGCGCTCGGGCAATGTATTAACCCTTGATTTTGAAGACAAAGGCAAGATGATTTTAAACAGCCAGGTGGCCAATCACGAGCTGTGGCTGGCTGCGAAATCGGGCGGTTTTCACTATCAGTATGCCAATGGCGAATGGTTGGACACCCGCAGTAAAACCCCCTTTAAAACCCATTTTGTTGAGCTGTTGAGCGGCCAGCTGGGGCGAGACTGCCCCAGTTTTTAAGTTTTCTAGTTGTTGCCGAACAGCCGTTCTATGTCATCTCGAGGCTGTTCGCGCGGACGGGCGGGTGCCGCGTGGCTGGTACCATCGCCTCCTGAGGTGGGGTTGCCACCGATTGGTGCCTCACCGCTGCCCTCAAGCATGCCGCCCAGGCCTCTCAGGAAGTTAAATAGGCTGGGAATGTCGTCGCCGCCACCGTTGACGTCAATCCGGGCTACACCGTTGCCCGGTGTGTATTCAGAGTAGTAATAATTTCCGTCGATGTACTCAATGCCTGGAGGAACCACCTGCGGTTTTTCAGGCAAGTCTGCCAGCGCTACTTTCATGTAATCAATCCAGATCGGCAGGGCCAGGCCGCCACCGGTTTCGCGAGCACCCAAGTTGCGGGGTTGGTCGTATCCTACCCACGCAACCGCTGAGATATCGCTGTTGTAACCGGCGAACCATGCGTCATGGCTGTCATTGGTGGTACCTGTTTTGCCAACAATGTCTCCACGGTTAAGCACCTTGGCGCGGGTGGCTGTGCCGCGTTCGACAACTTCACGCAACAGACGGGTCGTCAGGAATGCGTTTCGGGCGTCGATCACACGGTTGGCTTCTTCGCCTGCAACTGCAGGACGTGCGCGAGCCACAATACGGCCGCTGCCATCCGTGATTTTTTCAATCAAATAGGGTTTTACGCGATAACCGGAATTCGCAAATACTGCAAACGCACTGGCCATTTGCAGGGGGTTTGTTGTAACAGCACCCAAGGCCATCGTGAGGTAAGGGGGCACATTGGCGGCAGGAAAGCCAAACTGCGTGGCCCAGCGCTGGCCGTACTGCGGGGTAATTTCTTGCAGCACCCGGATGGACACCATGTTTTTCGACTTGGCCAAGCCTTCTTTGAGCAGCATGGGGCCATCGTACTTGCCATCGTAGTTTTTCGGGCTCCAGTCTTTGCCACCTGGAGTGTCAGCGGGCACGAAAATAGGTTCGTCTGCCACCAGCGTGGTCGGCGTTATTCCTTTTTCAAGTGCTGCGGAATAGACAAACGGCTTGAAAGCCGATCCCGGTTGGCGTGTGGCTTGCGTGACGTGGTTGAATTTGTTGCGAGAAAACTCAAAGCCGCCGGAAAGCGCGCGGATTGCACCGTCTTTGGTGTTGATGGCGATGAACGCAGCCTCTACTTCAGGCAATTGCGTCAGCATGGGTGGCTGGTCTTTTCGTTTCAAAATACGCACGACAGCACCGCGCTTCAGTCGTTTGTTGGCCGGGGCGCGCTCATTCAACCAGCTTTCAGCAGGCTTCAGGCTTGCGCCGGTGAGTTTCAGAGGCTCACCTGCACCTTGCGACACCACCACTTCAGCAGGGCTGGCTGACAACACAACCGCGCTTTGCAGAAATCCGTAGTCGGTGTAGTCGCTGATGTTGTCACCGATGACTTCCTCGGCTTCCTTTGGGTCATTCGGCAGTTCAATGTAGCCCTCGGGGCCGCGGAAGAATTGACGCAGTTCGTAGTCCATCACACTGTTGCGCAAGGCGCGCTGGGCAGCGCGTTGTTCCTTGGCAATCAGGGTCGTGGTGACAGTGATGCCCGATGTGTAAGCCTCCTCGCCATACATTTCAACCACTGCCTGGCGCGCCATTTCGGCCGCATAGTCTGCATTGATGGTCAGGCCAGTGGTGGCTTCAATATCGTCGCCATTGGCTTTGCGATTGCGGTACACCAGCTCGGTGCTCAGGGCCTCTTCAAATTGCGCATCGTCAAGATACTCAAGGTCGTTCATGCGGCGCAGCACGTACTCCTGACGCACGCGGGCTCGACTTGGGTTCACGATCGGGTTGTATGCGGAGGGCGCTTTGGGTAAACCCGCCAACATGGCTGCTTCAGCAGCGTTGATGTCGCGCAGCGGTTTACCGAAATACACTTGTGAGGCCGATTGGAACCCGTAGGCGCGTTGGCCCAGGTAAATCTGGTTGATGTACAGCTCCAGAATTTCGTCCTTGCTCAGGCTGTCTTCAATTTTGTAGGCCAGCAGCACTTCGTACAGTTTACGGGTCCAGGTTTTGTCGCGGGTGAGGAAGAAATTGCGGGCGACCTGCATGGTAATGGTGCTTGCGCCTTGGGTGCGCCCGCCCGAGGTGACGTTGGTCACCAAGGCGCGTGCAACGCCCATGAAATCGATGCCGCCGTGCTCATAGAATCGATCATCCTCTGCTGCCAAAATAGCTTGTTGCATGACCAAGGGCACTTCGGTGATGTCGACGGGGCGGCGGCGCTCTTCACCAAACTCACCGATCAGCACGCCGTCTGTGGTCAACACGCGCAGCGGTACCTTGGGTCGGTAATCGGTCAAGGTATCGAGGTCGGGCAGCTTTGGAAAAATAAGTGCCAGGGCCACGCCCACGAGCAATACGCCAGAAACACCCAAGCCGATCAGTACGGTGAGCGCGGTCGCAATAAAGCCGTCGGAGTGGTGCTTGAGGCGGATTTTGTTTGAATTCACAGGTCGGAACAGTGTTGGTGTTAGTGGCTACATTGTATCTGCCAACGCACGGGAATTTCCGATCGTTGACTCTAGTGGTGAATTCGTGCTCTCCCCCTAGTGGTTGTCCCCCTCCAATGAGGGTTAGCTGGCCACGCCGAATTCTCTACCCTGAAGCTCTACCTTGCTCTGGGTTTATCCATGAAATCAGTTCGAAATTGGTTGTTCAGCTTACACGCAGGCGCGGCCCATGCTTTGTCTATCTCTTTCAGTGGGGGTAGGTGGCGGTGGGTTTACGGCGAAATTGAGCGTCAAGGTTGCCTGTCATTCAAGTCGGTTCGTGCGTCGGGTGGCGGTACCTCCGAGCTTGTCCCTCAGGATGATGCCCTGTTGAGTTCGGCATCGCTGGTGCAAGCGATCCGTGCTGCAATTCAGGCGCTTCCTGCGACCTTGCCCAAACCGCAGTTCGTGGTGGTTTCTGTGCCATCCAAACATGCTTATTTGGGTGAGATTGGCGTCGCCAAAGATGAGCGAGAAAACTTGATTCGTTTCCAGATTCAGGAATTGATGGAAGCGGCCGCAGGGGAATCGGAGCGTGAGGCTGCTTTCGATTGGCAAGTGAAGGCAGAACTGTCGGATGGCAGTGTCAGCCTGGCTGTCGCCGGGATTGATCAAAAACAGGTTGATGAAATCATGCGCGCTTGTCAGTCCTGTGGCCTGACATGTCTAGGCATTACGCTGGACACCGTTGCTGCCATGAATGGCTATTTGCAAATGGCCCCTGCTGCTTTGAAATCGGTAGATGTCCGTTTTCTGTTGCATGGTGAGTTGTCCCGACATCATGTTCGATTGGCGGTGTTCTCTCAGGGTGTGCTTTTCAATGAAAGTTGGGAACACAGCGAAGAGGGTTTCTCCGTGGTGCAGGCAGTTTCAGCGCTAGAACGACTTGTATCGACATGGACAAGGGACGGTGCCCCTGAGGAGGTTGCCTCGGTACGCCTTATTTTGGGGGGTGAGCTGATGTATGCCAAAGGATGTGAGTCGACTGCCAAGCGCAGTCAGACCCTGTCACCACGTTTGATTGACATTTCCCCTCGAAAAGAATTGCAGGGCCGCTGGCATGACGATGTGGTGCCATTTGGCGCCCTGGAGGCCATGCCATGCGAGTAATTTTATTCAATCTTTACCCCTACCGGGCGCTGCGAGAGGCGCGCAGAAAGCGACGTTGGATTGCCGAGTTGACCGTGGGTGCGTTGCTGGGTTTGGGTGCCTGCTATGCGATTGGGAGCGAATTTAGCGCACGCGTGGCGAGGCAGGAGGCATTTCTCGGTAATTTGAGCGCGATGGAATCAGAAATGGCGACACGCGTGGCCGAGGTTCAAGCCATGAAAGACAAGGTGACGGTGTTGAATCGCCAGGTGAGTGCTTTGGAGGCGGTGGAAAAAGAATCGATTCTTGCAAGTAGATGGGTTTCTTTCCTTGACGGGACGGTGCCTTCCAATGTGTCGATGACGCGTTTGTTTGTGAGCAAAGACGTGTTGATCATCAACGGCTTTACTGATGCGGTGTCAAGCCTGGCGCAGTGGGTGGACCAAATGGAGGCTGGCAACAGCCTGTTCGAATCAGTCGACCTGGTATCGGTGACAGAGCCGAAGCAGACGGTCAAGGGTGTGGTGGACAACCGCCATCTGTTTGAGATCAGGGCTATTTTGCGAGGTGCTGAGCATGCGCCTGGATGAGATGAGTTTTCGGGACTTGGCCGATGAACTGCCCTTGCTTCCTTGGTCAAAAAGGCTGTTGTTGATTGGGGCGCTTTGGCTGGTGTTTTTGGTGCTTGGTTTTTTTCTGTTCTGGAAAGACACTTTGACCATCAGCACACAACTTGAAACCAATATTCAGGAATCTTTGGCCCGTCTTGATACGCAGTCGCGTTTGTTGCTGGACCGACCTGCGATTGAGGCTGAATTGGCTCAACTGGAGGTGCAGTTGCCATTGTTGAAAATGGCCTTGCCCTCTGAGCGTGAACTGGCCTCGCTGCTGGAGCGTATCAATGAAGTGATTCTGGATCACGAGTTAAAGCTTGCCGAGTTTACGCCCAAAGAGCCATTGAACCGCGAGGTGATGCGGGTGGTGCCGGTGACAGTCAGTGTGCGCGGTGATGGCGATGCAATTTCACGTTTGCCGAACTACATCGCCGCACTTAGCCGCCAGGTGAGTTTGAAGGAGTTTGACATGGCGTATTTGCCGGATGAGGGTGGTTGGAAAATGACCGGTGAGCTGAATGCCTTTGCACAACTGCCCTTGAATGCACCGCAAACCGTGGAGGTCGAAAACCCATGATGGACTTTCTGTTCGCGATACTGTTGGTGCCCTTTTTTCCTCAGTTGGGAGATCCCCAGGACAATCACGCCGTGACCATGGCGGAGTTGGGGCAACGCCTGAACGCGGGTCAGAGGCAAGCTGGGAATGTATCTGAGCCTGAAGATTCAAGCGCGTTACAACACACGGGCAACTTGAGTGTTCGTGCGGCAGATCTACCGCCGATCACCGGTCGTTTGTTTCAATGGTCGAGTACCCAATGGGGCGATGAGGCCGATCGGCGCGCAGCCGTTAATTTGTCGGCGGAATCGTTGCGCCTGACGGGTTTGATTGAGTCGGCTGGTCAACGTGTTGCCATTCTGAATGACGGGCAAGTCGACCATGTTGTTGGGGTGGGCAGTTACGTGTTGGGCACCTACAAAGTGACCTCTTTTGGACCGGGGCAGGTTGTGCTGTCGCGAATAGACTCCAGGGCGGGAGAAAAGCGCCTTGAACTGAACTTGATGCCAGTGAACATACCCGAGGATGCTCAATGAACAATCAACTATTTAATGCTGGGTTTGTGCGAACTTGTTTCAAGGCAGTTGCGCTGGCAGCGGGTTTGCTGATGCATTTGCAAGTTCATGCCCTGGCGGTGGTGGACGCCAAACTGGAAGAGTTGGCCGACCAGGCTCGCGTTACCCTGTTTCTTGATCAGGATTTCGATGGCAAATTGGGCATGTTCCGGATTGCAAACCCTGCCCGACAGGTGCTGGATTTTCCCGTCGAATTGGGCAACAGCACGCTACCCATGGCTTTTCCCTCGGGCAGCAGAATCAAAAAGGCCCAACTGATTTCAGCAGGCGGAAAAACCCGATTGGTATTTGAGCTGGCGCAGAATTACGAGGTGCTTCTTGATCAGAAAGAACGCGCTATCGAGCTGAGATTCTCGGGCCCAAAACCCTTCATGCCCGATGGCGGACAGGCAGCGGTACTGCCTGAGCACAGCGCATTGAAAGACACAGTTGCGCAGGCGATGGGAAAGCCCGTGGTGATTGCAGAGGGTCCAGTCATGCAAGCCTGGAAGCTGGATCGCATTGCAGGTAAATGGTTGCTTCGGATGGAATTTGACAGGCCCGACATTGTTGCCGATGCAGTGCTCTTGAACAATCAGTTAAAAGTCAGGTTTGCAAATGTGCGCCTTGCGCCAGGGGTTGCGCTACAGCTTCAAATTCCGGGTGATTCACCTATTGCTCAACTCGAGCTAAAGCCAGGAGACTTGGCATTGACCGTGCAGATGCAATTGAATGGAGCCACTCACTTGGTGCGACAACGTGGACCCGTGGTGGAAGTTGAGCTAAGCCCGGCGCAAACCAAGGCTGCGCCAACGAAGGCCATTGAACTGAAGGCTGTCACTTCAGCGCAGAGTGTGGTGGCCAGATACATAGGTCGCCCAATTACGCTCGACTTCAAGGATGCTGATATACGCACCGTGATGCAGGTGTTTGCCGACTTTACAAAAATGAACCTGGTGTTGAGCGACTCGGTTCAGGGCAAGGTGACGGTGTTTCTTAAAGATGTACCGTGGGACCAGGCGCTGGACATTGTGATGCGCTCCAAAGGTTTGGTGTCGAGCCAGTCGGGCAATGTGTTGTTGGTTTCCACGCCCACGGATGTCACCAACGATCAGTTTCAAACCGCCAACCGCCGTGCTCAGGACGAAATGGAGCCCTTGGTGTCCAAGGTGTTTCAGGTGAGCTATCAAAAAACGGCCGACCTGGTGGCGTTGATCAAATCAGAGGATTCCAAACTGTTGTCGGCTCGAGGCACCTTGATTTCAGATGAGCGCACCAGCCAGATTTTCGTTCAAGACACGCCTACCCGGCTTGAGCGCATCAGCATGATCGTCAATGGTCTGGACAAACCTGTGAAGCAGGTGATGATTGAGGCGCGTGTTGTGCTTGCAGATACCTCGGTGTCTCGAGATTTGGGCATCAGGTTGCGGGCCCTGTCATCTCGGGCAGACCCGGGTTTTGGGGATGTTGGCGATCAGTTTGGCAGCGGCAATTTCGTGAATACCGGTGTTGAAAACGCGACCAATTTGGGCTACACCCTGTTCAATGCCAATTCAACACGATTGATCAATTTGCAGCTTCGGGCGCTTGAAATTGAAAACAAGGTGCGCACGGTGTCCAATCCCCGCGTCATTACCTCGAACAAAGAACCTGCCTTGATTGAGCAGGGTACTGAAATTCCTTACCAAATTGCCACCAGCAGTGGTGCAACAGCCACCGAGTTCAAGGAGGCCAATTTGAAGTTGGCAGTAACACCTCAAATTGCACCCGACGGCACGGTGCTGCTGGATGTGGATGTTGCGAAAGACTCCATCGGAATAGAAACTTCCAACGGACCTGCGATCGACACACGCCGGGTGAAAACCAAAGTTTTGGTGAGCGACGGAGGCACAGTGGTTCTGGGTGGTATTTTCGAAGAAGATGACAATGTGCTGAATGACAAAACCCCGTTTTTGGGTGATATCCCGGGGTTGGGTGTCTTGTTTCGTGGCAAAAATGAATCCAAGCGCCGTGCTGAATTGTTAATCTTTTTGACGCCGGTTGTGCTTACAAGCCAATAGCACATGCTTTACCGTACAATGATTTGATTGTTCACAAAGACTTAACGAAGTGTCTAATCAATGCATTGTGCTGGTGGGCATGATGGGTGCCGGCAAAAGCACAGTCGGCAAGGCCTTGGCCAAGCATCTGTCCTGGGAATTCACTGACACCGATCACCTGATCGAGCATCAAACAGGTGTCAGTATTCCCGTTATTTTCGAGATTGAGGGCGAGGCTGGTTTTCGTCGACGCGAGTCCACGGCGCTGGCCAGTTTTGTTGGCAAAGAACGGCAGGTCATCGCCACAGGCGGTGGCATTGTTCTCGCTCCGGAAAATCGTGAAATTCTCAAGCAAATTGGCGCTGTGGTGTATTTAAGCGCTTCGGCGGCTGAGCTTTACCAGCGCACTCGATTGGACAAAAACCGGCCTCTGCTTCAAGGCCCCAATCCCCGCCGTAAAATCGAGGAACTGCTGACAGCACGCCTGCCCTTGTACAAAGAATGTGCAGATGTGGTGGTGGAAACCGGGCGTCAGCCTGTGTATCAGATCGTGCAGAAGATCAGTCAGGCATTAAAATTGGGTCAAAAAGCACCCGACACCGAACAGAAGGCCACCGGAACAGAATGAGTCACTACACCCTTGAAGTTGATTTGGGCGAGCGCAGTTACCCGATACATATTGGCGCTGGTCTGCTGGCGCGGGCAGAACTGTTCAAGCCGCACGTGGCTGGTAAAACGGTCATGATCTGCACAAACACCACCGTGGGGCCGCTGTACGGGGACAAACTGAAGGCCAGCCTGCAAGAAGCGGGTGCAAAACAGGTGCACATGGTTAGCTTGCCGGATGGCGAGGAATACAAAGACTGGCCGACCCTGCAGCGTGTGTTCGATGCCTTGCTGCAGAACCACTGTGACCGCAAAACCGTGCTGGTGGCGCTGGGTGGCGGTGTGATCGGTGATATGGGCGGTTTCGCGGCGTCCGCCTTCATGCGCGGTATTCCCTTTATTCAGGTGCCCACCACCTTGCTCAGCCAGGTGGACAGTTCAGTGGGTGGCAAAACAGGGATTAACCACCCTTTGGGCAAAAACATGATTGGTGCGTTTTATCAGCCGCAAATGGTGTTAACTGACATTTCCACCCTGAACACCTTGCCTGACCGTGAATTGAGCTGTGGCCTCGCTGAAATCATCAAGCACGGCGCAATTGCTGACACCGAATATCTGGGCCTGGTTGAGTCCAATATGCCCGCCCTGCTGAACCGCGATCTGGAATTGCTGGCGCTGGTGGTTAAACGTTCTTGTGAAATCAAGGCCGATGTGGTGTCAAAAGATGAGCGTGAAGGTGGCATACGTGCAATCTTGAATTTCGGCCACACCTTCGGGCATGCCATTGAAGCAGGTATGGGCTATGGCCAGTGGTATCACGGTGAGGCAGTGGGTTGCGGCATGGTGATTGCAGCCGATTTGTGCCGCCGTATGGGCCGCCTGAGTGTGGAAGAGTCTGCACGTCTAAAGAAAATTGTGATTGATGCCCGGCTGCCAGCCATTCCGCCACGCTTGGGCGTGGAAAAGTTCATGGAATTGATGGCGCACGACAAAAAAGCGGACTCTGGCTCGATTAAATACGTGTTGTTGAATGGCTTGGGTGGTGCATCCACTTCGCCTGCCGACGAAGCGTTGGTGCGGCAAACATTGCAGGAAATGGGGGCAGGGGACTAACAGTGCGCAACTTCGAACTCAGTTTGGCCCCTTATGCAGTCAGCTCCACGAACACGCGTGGCCGGCTGCATCCTGAAAAAAGCCCGGAAGGCCGGACCGAGTTTGAACGTGACCGTGACCGCATTATTCACAGCGCGGCTTTTCGCCGCCTGGAATACAAAACCCAGGTGTTTGTAAATACTGAAGGCGACCTGTATCGCACACGCCTTACTCACAGCCTGGAAGTGGCGCAAATTGCACGCAGCATTTCCCGCAACCTGGGTTTGAACGAAGAATTAACCGAGGCGGTGGCACTGGCTCACGATTTGGGCCACACCCCGTTTGGCCATGCCGGGCAAGATGCGCTCAATGAATGCATGGCCCCGCACGGTGGGTTCGAGCACAACTTGCAAAGCTTGCGGGTAGTGGATGAGCTGGAAGAAAAATACGCCAGTTTCAATGGCCTGAACCTGTGCTTTGAAACCCGTGAAAGTGTTTTGAAACATTGCTCAAGGCCCAATGCCGAGAAGTTGGGCGAGGTGGCGGACCGGTTTTTGAGCAATCGCCGCCCAGTGCTGGAAGCGCAAGTGACCAACCTGGCCGATGAAATTGCCTACAACAACCACGACATTGACGATGGTTTGCGCTCGGGCCTGATCACCCTGGAACAAGCGGCCGAGGTACCACTGTTCAAGATGCATTTGGACCGTGTGAAAACGCGGCACCCCAATATTGAAGGGCGCAGGCTGATTCATGAAACGGTGCGGGGCATCATCAATGCGCTGGTTCAAGACCTGTTGCATGAATCGGAGCGTCGAATTCAAACCATGAAACCCACGTGTGTGGCCGATGTTCAACTGGCTGACAAGCTGATTGGTTTCAGCCCGGAAATGGCTGAGTTGAACCACGCCCTGAAGGTGTTTTTGCGCAAAGCGCTGTATCAGCATTATCAAGTGTTGCGCGCCACGCTGAAGGCCCGGCGTGTGGTCCAAGAGCTGTTCCATATTTTTATGGAAGATCCGCGGCTGTTGCCACCCCAGTTTTTTCAGCGTTCCGAGGCCGATATTCCCCGCGCGATTGCAGATTATATTGCCGGCATGACCGACCGCTATGCCATGAAAGAGCATCAGCGCCTGACTGTGCCCGGCGTTCAGTAATACCAGCGCCCCATGGCTCGCCAAGCCCGCCTGTTCATACCTGAATGCCCAATGGTGCTCGAACTGCAGGGCATTGCTGGGCAAGAAGTATTCAAAACCCGAGAAGCTTTTTCCCTGTTTCACGCCCAGTTGCCCCAGAGCGCATCCGAAGAAGATGTCGCAATTCATGCCTATTGCCTGGTGCCCCATGGCGCACTGCTGATGATTTCAACTCCGCTGGCGGGGCAGGTGGGGCGTTTTGTACAAAACCTGAACCGGCATTTTTCACCCGCTGTTCGGCAGGTGCAAATGGTGCATTCCAGTTCGCTGTGGGAGCCTCGGTTCAAGTCCACGGTGGTTCAGCCCGGTTTGCGAAGCCTGAAAGCCTGCCTGTTTGTTGAAGAATTCGCTGCGCGCGCCACAGGGGCGCCTGATCTGGCCACCTACCCATGGAGCAGTTTTGCTGCCCACGCTGGTGTGGTGAATGAGGCCTGGTTGGTGGATTTACCCATTTACTGGCAATTGGGCAACACGCCGTTCGAGCGCCAAAGCCGTTACAGGCAATTCAGCGAGCAGGGCTTGGGTCAGCAGGACAGTGCAGCGCTTTCAGAATGCTTGCGCAAGGGGTGGCTTTGGAGCGATGATGCTTTTTGCACGCAAATTCAAGAGCTTGCGAATCGACCGGTTCGCCCCAGGCCGCGCGGACGTCCAACAATAAAAAACCAAAGCACCGACTAGGTGCAAAAAATATATCGGTTTATTTCGTGTGTCCCTATTTAATATCCCCTTGTTTTGGTGGGGTGATTTAAATAGGGTCAGACCCCTTTTATTTTCCTTGAGAATCTTGCCGCGCTGCAGTAAAGTGACCAACGTACTGAAATCAGGGGCTTTTCCATGCAACAAGACATTAGAAAGATTGCCGAAGAAAAAGGCATGTACTCCGCCAGCAACGAACACGACGCCTGTGGCGTTGGCTTTGTGGCGCACATCAAAGGCAAGCGTACCCACGAGATTATCGAGGGTGGCCTGAAAATTCTGGAAAACCTGGACCACCGCGGTGCCGTGGGTGCCGACCCATTGATGGGCGACGGTGCCGGTATCCTGATTCAGATTCCCGATGCCTTCTTCCGTGAAGAAATGGCCAAGCAGGGCGTAACACTGCCACCCGCCGGTGAATACGGCGTGGGTATGTTGTTCTTGCCCAAAGAAACCGCATCGCGCATTGCCTGCGAGCAGGAAATTGAGCGCGCTGTGAAAGCCGAAGGCCAGGTACTGTTGGGCTGGCGCGATGTGCCGGTGAATGCCGACATGCCCATGAGCCCCACCGTTCGTTTGAAAGAACCCGTGATTCGCCAGGTGTTTGTCGGCCGTGGCCGCGACATCATGGTGACCGACGCGCTGGAACGCAAACTGTATGTGATTCGCAAGCGCGCAGTGCACGCCATCAAGAACCTGAACCTGGCGCACGGCACTGAATACTTCAGCCCTTCCATGAGCGCCCGTACCATTGTGTACAAAGGCCTGTTGTTGGCCAACCAGGTTGGCGAATACTACCTCGACCTGAAAGATGCGCGTTGCGTGTCTGCCTTGGCACTGGTTCACCAGCGTTTTTCAACCAACACCTTCCCCGAGTGGCCACTGGCTCACCCCTACCGCATGTTGGCGCACAACGGTGAAATCAACACCGTAAAAGGCAACTTCAACTGGATGCGCGCACGCGAAGGCGTGATGAAGAGCGCCGTGCTGGGCGACGATCTGCAAAAGCTCTACCCCCTGATTTTCGAAGGTCAATCCGACACAGCCTGTTTCGACAACTGTCTGGAACTGCTGGTGATGGCGGGCTATCCGATTGCCCAAGCCATGATGATGATGGTGCCCGAGGCCTGGGAACAGCACACCTTGATGGACGACAACCGTCGCGCCTTCTATGAATACCACGCCGCCATGATGGAACCCTGGGACGGCCCCGCCGCCATGGCCTTCACCGATGGCAAGCAAATTGGCGCCACGCTCGACCGCAACGGCTTGCGCCCAGCCCGCTACATCGTGACTGAAGATGATTTGGTTGTGATGGCATCGGAATCTGGCACATTGCCAATTCCAGAAAGCAAGATTGTGAAGAAGTGGCGTCTGCAGCCCGGCAAAATGTTCCTGATCGACATGGAAGCTGGCCGCATCATCAACGACGATGAGTTGAAAAATCAGCTCAGCGCCGCCAAGCCCTACAAGCAGTGGATTGACACCATCCGCGTGAAGCTGGATGAAGTGGAAGGTCAGCCCGAGCCGATCGAACCCAAAGAAACCTTGCTGGATCGCCAGCAAGCATTTGGTTACACCCAGGAAGACCTGAAATTCCTGATGGCTCCCATGCTGCAAAGCGGGGAAGAGGCGACTGGTTCCATGGGCAACGACAGCCCATTGGCGGTGATGTCCAACAAGCTCAAGCCGCTGTACAACTACTTCAAGCAGTTGTTCGCGCAGGTGACCAACCCACCGATCGACCCGATCCGTGAAAACCTGGTGATGAGTTTGAACAGCTTCATCGGCCCCAAGCCAAACCTGCTGGACTTGAACAACATCAACCCGCCCATGCGTCTTGAAGTGTCACAGCCCGTGCTGACTTCGAAAGACATGGCGAAGATTCGCAACATTGAAGCCTTCACTGGTGGCAAGTTCACCAGCCACGAACTGAACATTTGCTACCCAGTGGCCTGGGGCAAGGAAGGCATTGAAGCGCGCATCGCTTCCCTGTGTGCCGAAGCCCGCGATGCCGTGAAACAGGGTGTGAACATTCTGATCATCACCGACCGCATGATGAGCCGTGACAACGTGGCCATTCCGGCATTGTTGGCCGTGTCTGCCATTCACCAGCACTTGGTGAAAGTGGGCTTGCGCACCTCCACCGGCCTGGTGGTTGAAACTGGGTCTGCCCGTGAAACCCACCACTTTGCCTTGTTGGCTGGTTACGGTGCGGAAGCGGTGCACCCTTACCTGGCCATGGAAACCATTGCCGAAATGAGCAAAGGCTTGCCTGGCGACCTGAGCCCGGAAAAAGCCGTGTACAACTACATCAAGGCGGTGGGCAAGGGCTTGATGAAAGTGATGTCCAAGATGGGCATTTCCACCTACATGAGCTACACCGGCGCGCAAATTTTCGAAGCCGTTGGTTTGAACCTGGCCTTTGTAGATGCCTACTTTGCAGGCACCCCCACCAAGGTGGAAGGCATTGGCGTGTTCGAAGTGGCCGAGGAAGCCATTCGCGTACACCAAGCCGCATTCAGCCCAGACCCCGTGTTGGCTGGTGCCCTGGATGCGGGTGGTGAATACGCCTGGCGTACCCGTGGTGAAGAACACATGTGGACCCCCGATGCAATTGCGAAATTGCAGCACGCCACCCGTTCTGGCACTTACAACACTTACAAGGAATACGCGCAGATCATCAACGATCAAAGCAAGCGCCACATGACTTTGCGTGGATTGTTCGAGTTCAAGATCGATCCTTCCAAAGCCATTCCAATTGAAGAAGTGGAAGCCGCTGAAGAAATCGTGAAGCGATTTGCAACCGGTGCCATGTCACTGGGTTCCATCTCGACTGAGGCGCATTCAACACTGGCCGTTGCCATGAACCGCATTGGCGGCAAGAGCAACACCGGTGAAGGTGGCGAAGATGAAAAGCGTTACAGCGCTGAGCTGCGTGCCGGTCTTGACAAGTTTGGCCCAGGCACCGGTCCTATTGGTGAAGGCGCCACGCTCAAGAGTGAACTGGGCGATGTGGTGGTTGCAGACTTCCCCTTGAAGAAAGGCGATTCACTGCGCTCACGCATCAAGCAGGTTGCTTCAGGCCGTTTCGGTGTAACCGCCGAGTACCTGACTTCCGCTGATCAAATCCAGATCAAAATGGCGCAAGGTGCCAAGCCAGGCGAGGGCGGTCAGTTGCCCGGTGGCAAGGTATCGGATTACATCGGTAAGCTGCGCTATTCCGTGCCTGGCGTGGGCCTGATTTCCCCGCCCCCGCACCACGACATTTACTCCATTGAAGATCTGGCCCAACTTATTCACGATTTGAAAAACGTGAACAGTCAGGCTTCCATTTCAGTGAAGCTGGTGTCTGAAGTGGGCGTGGGCACGATTGCAGCAGGTGTGTCCAAGGCCAAGGCCGATCACCTGGTGATTGCCGGTCAAGACGGCGGTACAGGTGCATCGCCTGTGTCTTCAATCAAGCATGCCGGTACCAACTGGGAACTGGGCTTGGCTGAAACACAGCAAACTTTGGTACTGAACGGCTTGCGTGGTCGCATTCGCGTGCAGGTCGACGGTCAAATGAAAACCGGCCGCGACGTGGTAATTGGTGCCATGTTGGGTGCCGACGAATTCGGCTTTGCGACCGCACCGCTGGTGGTTGAGGGCTGCATCATGATGCGCAAGTGCCACCTCAACACCTGCCCCGTGGGTGTTGCCACACAGAACCCCGAACTTCGCAAGAAGTTCACCGGCAAGCCAGAACATGTGGTGAACTACTTCTTCTTCGTGGCCAACGAAGTGCGCGAAATCATGGCGCAGTTGGGTATTCGCAAGTTTGATGACCTGATTGGTCGCGCAAATTTGCTGGACATGAAAAAAGGCATCACCCACTGGAAGGCCAAGGGTCTGGACTTCAGCCGTTTGCTGTGGGTACCTGAAGGCACCACAGAGCCTTTGTTGCACACTGGCAGCCAGGACCACGGTTTGGACAAGGCACTGGATCAGAAATTGATTCAACTGGCCAAGCCAGCTTTGGAGAAGGGCGAGCGCGTTTCTTTCATTACACCGATCAAGAACGTGAACCGCACTGCGGGTGCCATGTTGTCCGGCGAAGTGGCCAAGAAGTACGGTCACGCTGGTTTGCCAGACGACACTATTCACATTCAGTTCACAGGCACAGCCGGCCAATCATTCGGCGCATTCCTGGCGCACGGTGTAACAGCCGACCTGGTGGGAGAGGGCAACGACTATGTGGGCAAGGGCTTGAGTGGCGGTCGAATCATTGTTCGCCCCACCAACGACTTCCGCGGTTTGTCAGAAGAAAACATGATTGTTGGCAACACCGTGTTGTACGGCGCAATTGCTGGTGAAGCATTCCTGAGCGGTGTGGCGGGCGAGCGTTTTGCCGTGCGCAACTCGGGTGCAGCCGCTGTAATTGAAGGCACTGGCGACCACGGTTGCGAATACATGACTGGCGGTACTGTGGTTGTGCTGGGTGAAACCGGCCGCAACTTTGCCGCGGGCATGAGCGGTGGCATGGCTTATGTGTACGACATCGACGGCCTGTTTGCCAAGCGTTGCAACATGGCGCAGGTTGAGCTGGAAGAAGTGGTGCCCGCAACCGAACAGGAAGCATTGGGCAATCGCGAAATTTGGCACAGCCCCGCACGTGGTGCAGACCGTCAGCCTGATGAGGTGATTCTGAAAGGCCTGATCGAACGCCATGCCCGTTACACCGGCAGCGAACGCGCCAAGGAAATTCTGGAAAACTGGGGCACCGAGCGCAAAAAGTTCGTGAAAGTATTCCCGACAGAATACCGCCGCGCCTTGAAAGAACTGTACGTGGCAGCGCAGGAAAAACCTGTCGTGGCTGCTTGAGAACCAACCTGTTAGTGAGGATTTGAAAAATGGGAAAGGTCACAGGATTTATGGAGTTTGAGCGTTTGAAGGAAGCCAGCGAGGCTCCAGAAAAGCGCGTCAAGCACTACAAAGAATTTGTTATTACATTGAACGACGACGAAGCCAAAATTCAGGGTGCGCGTTGTATGGATTGCGGCATTCCGTTTTGTAACAACGGCTGCCCGGTGAACAACATCATCCCCGACTTCAATGATCTGGTTTACAAGCAAGACTGGAAGGCGGCTTTGCACACCTTGCACAGCACCAACAACTTTCCGGAGTTCACGGGCCGCATTTGCCCTGCGCCCTGCGAGGCTGCGTGCACACTGGGTATTCACGAAGAACCCGTGGGTATCAAGAGCATTGAGCACGCCATCATCGACAAGGGCTGGGAAAACAACTGGGTGGTACCGCAAGTGCCCGCCCAGAAAACCGGCAAGAAAGTGGCTGTGGTGGGTTCAGGCCCCGCAGGTATGGCCGCTGCGCAGCAACTTGCACGCGTTGGCCATGCCGTGACTGTATTCGAAAAGAACGACCGCATTGGTGGTTTGCTGCGTTACGGCATTCCTGACTTCAAGATGGAAAAATTCCACATTGATCGCCGTGTAGAGCAAATGCAGGCCGAAGGCGTCACCTTCAAGACCGGCGTGTTCGTGGGCGAAAAGCTGGCCGAGGGTGGCATTACCAACCTGGCCAAGGAAACCGTTACACCGAAAGAATTGATGGCACAGTTTGACGCCGTTATTTTGACAGGTGGTTCAGAAGTACCGCGCGACTTGCCAATTCCTGGTCGTCAGTTGAAGGGTGTTCACTTTGCAATGGAATTCTTGCCGTTGCAAAACCGCGTGAACGCCGGTGACAAGTTGAAAGACCAAATCATGGCCACGAAAAAAAGTGTGCTGGTGATTGGTGGTGGCGATACGGGTTCCGATTGCGTGGGTACCTCCAACCGCCACGGTGCCAAACAGGTGACGCAAATTGAATTGATGCCCCAGCCACCCGAAGAGGAAAACAAGCCCCTGGTGTGGCCATACTGGCCTATGAAAATGCGTACTTCTTCTTCACACGAAGAAGGCGTGGCACGCGACTGGGCAGTGACTACCAAAGAATTCATCGACGATGGCAAAGGCAATGTGAAAGCAGCCAAGTGCGCCAAAGTTGAATGGGTAAAAGACGAAGCCACCGGCCAGATGAAGATGCAGGAAATTGCGGGTTCAGAGTTTATGGTTGATGCTGACCTGGTGTTGTTTGCCATGGGCTTTACCAACCCTGCGAAAAGTATTCTGGATGCCTTCGGTGTTGACAAAGACAACCGCGGAAACGCCAAAGCCACCACCGATGGTGATGGCTGCTACCGCACCAATGTAGACAAGGTATTTGCTGCGGGCGACATGCGCCGTGGTCAATCTTTGGTGGTGTGGGCAATTCGTGAAGGTCGCCAGGCGGCACGTGAAGTGGACGAGTTCCTGATGGGCGCTACTGTACTGCCGCGTTAATTTGCTGCAGGTTGTGTGCCAATGAAAAGCCGCTGGTTTCGATCAGCGGCTTTTTTGTTGACGGTGCTCGGTTGTCGAACTGTTGCCGTGTTGAATCTCGTTTATGGCATTTGCGAAGTTCGCTTTGCCGTCTCTCCGCCTTCAAGAAAGCCTGCCCGTTTGTTGCATTCCCGGTCCGTTCGGCAAGGCCGAAAGCGCAGCCCGCCCGCTTTCTAGCGGGTGCGCTTAGGTCAGGGAATTCAACAAAGAGGGAGTATTCAGGCTTTCTGGCGGAGGAGGGCATGCGACTTTGCAGATGCCGATACGAAACTCATTCATGCGGCCTCGCAATCTCGCCCATGCTCTGAAACTCAGCTCGACGAAATCTGCGCTGGCAGCTCCACGGCACTTCCACCACTTGGACACATGGTCACGTGAGGGAATGGAATTTCAATGCCAACATTGTCAAACGCCGCCTTAATGCGCTTGTTGTACTCACGGCGCACGCCCCATTGCTCGCCTGGCAGCGTTTTAAATCGCACGCGAACAATCACGGCTGAATCGGCAAGTTCTTGCACACCAAAGGTCGACATGGGTTCGGTAATTTTCGGTCCCCACTCTTTGTCTTCCGCCAATTCGGTGCCCACTTTTTGCATCACCTGAATGGCTACGTCGACTTCCTCTTTGTAGGCGATGCCCACATCAACAACTGCATAGGCAAAGTCCATGGTGGAGTTGGTCACCGAATCAATCTGACCATTTGGAACAAAATGCACATTGCCGTGTGCGTCACGCAAACGCACATACCGCAGGGTTACATTTTCGACCGTGCCGCTTTTGCCACCCACTTCAATGAAGTCGCCTGCGCGAATCTGGTTTTCGATCAGCAGCACAATACCGGTGAAGTAATCTTTCACCAAACTTTGTGCACCAAAACCAACGGCCAAACCCACCACACCGGCAGCGGCCAGCACAGGGGCAATGGATATACCAATGGTGCCCAAGGCAATCAAAGCGCCGAGCAGCAAAATGACCACATTGGCCACGTATTTCAGCACGCGCATCAGGGTTTCGATTCGTTTTTGATCATCCAGCGTTTTGCTGCGTGCCTGCATGCGCGTACCCACGCGATCGATTGCTGCTTTTACCAAGCGCAACACAATCAGGGCAACTACGATGACCAGAAAAAATTTTGCGGCTTGCAAACCAAGGTCCAGCAGCTTGGCTGGTTCGATGTATTTGAATAGGGTTTCGAGTTGTTCGTTCATGGTGCTCCCACTGCTAAAAAGAGCCACCTATTGTACATGACTGAAAAAATGACCCGGTTTCAGGCCGGAACTCTCGCCATGGTTTGCCCGTCGACCCACAAGTCTTGAACAAACAGCCGCCAGCCATTAGCGCTGCCTTGGCTGAAATTTTGAATACGCCTGATGCAGGCAAATTACTGTTGGGTTTGAATGAACTGTTTGGCAGTGCCAGCGAGTATGCAATCGGAGGAAGTGTCGCCCTGGCGCTTCATCATCGTTCGATTACAGACTCAACCGCACGTAGACCCAATGATCTGGATGTGGTGGTGAGCCCCTCTGCCATGGATCGTCTGTCCGATCTTGATCACCAGGGCTTGAGTCAACTCGGGTTTAAATCCGAGCCTGGCAACACCGAAAGCCTGAGCTGGGCAGGGCAGGGGCATGAATCACTGGTAGTGGATGTAGTGCCCGCCAGGAACAGCGTAGCTGGTCGGGGTTTTGAACACCGGCAGATGCACGGAGGAGTCAATGTCATTCCGCTTCAAGCGCTGGTCGACAACTTAACCTACAGGGTACAAAGCGAACCGCTCAACGACCAGGCCCGAGGTGATCTCGCCCGTGGAATTGATTTGTTGAATGCAAACAAAGCGCGCGTTTAACTACAAGCCGTTGGCGCGTTGTGCTTTGTCAGACTCGTCGTTGTAAAAGCGGGCCAAAAATTTTCCGGTGTGGCTGTTTGCATTTTTTGCAATGTCCATAGGTGTGCCTTCAGCTATCAGCATGCCACCGTTGTCGCCACCTTCTGGGCCCATGTCCAGCACCCAGTCTGCGCATTTAATCACGTCAAGGTTGTGCTCAATCACCAGCACGGTATTGCCTTGTTCAACCAGCGGGTTCAATACTTTCAGCAACATGGCAATGTCATGAAAGTGCAGGCCAGTGGTGGGCTCATCCAGTATGTACAAGGTTTTGCCGGTGTCGCGTTTTGAAAGCTCAAGCGACAACTTCACACGCTGTGCTTCGCCGCCCGACAGCGTGGTGGCCGATTGCCCAAGGCGAATATAACCAAGGCCCACATCAATCAGGGTTTGTAGTTTGCGCGCAATATTCGGTACAGCCGCGAACACTTCCAACGCCTGTTCAACGGTTAATTCCAGTACCTCGGCAATGCTTTTTCCCCGGTACAAAATTTCAAGTGTTTCACGGTTGTAGCGTTTGCCGTGGCACACGTCGCAAGGCACATACAAGTCGGGCAAAAAGTGCATTTCCACTTTCACCACGCCATCGCCCTGGCAGGCCTCGCAACGCCCACCTTTCACGTTGAATGAAAAGCGGCCCACATCGTAACCGCGCTCACGCGAGGCGGGCACGCCTGCGAACAATTCACGAATAGGCGTGAACAAACCCGTGTAGGTTGCCGGGTTGCTTCGGGGGGTGCGGCCAATCGGGCTTTGGTCGACTGCAATGACTTTGTCGAAATGTTCAAGCCCGCTGATGTGGCTGTGTGGTGCGCCTTCCTTGTGCGCACGGTTCAACTGGTGTGCGGCTTCGGCCAGCAAAGTGTCGTTGATCAGGGTTGATTTGCCTGAACCTGAAACACCCGTAACGCATACAAACAAGCCCACGGGAACGCTGGCGGTAACGTCTTTCAAATTGTTGCCAGTGGCATTGTGAATGGTCAGCATGCGCGCCGGGTCGGGCAAGCGCAGTGGGCTTAGGCGTTCAATTTTTCGCTTGCCATTCAGGTACTGGCCAGTCAGCGATTCCGGGCTGGCCAGAATTTCCGCAGGTGTGCCTTGTGCAACCACCTGGCCACCGTGTTCGCCAGCGCCAGGACCCATGTCCACCACATAATCGGCGCAGCGAATGGCGTCTTCATCGTGTTCAACCACCAGCACGGTGTTGCCCAAATTTTTAAGACGCAACAGGGTTTGTATCAGGCGATCGTTGTCGCGCTGGTGCAAACCAATCGAGGGCTCGTCCAGCACATACATCACGCCGGTAAGCCCGGAACCAATTTGGCTGGCCAACCGTATGCGCTGGCTTTCGCCGCCGCTTAGCGTATCGGCACTTCTGTTCAGCGTTAAATAGTTCAAGCCCACATCGTTCAAAAATTGCAAACGCGCCTTGATCTCCACCACAATTTTTTCCGCAATCTGACCCTTCGCGCCGTGCATTTGCATGGACTCGAAATAAGTCAGCGCCTTGTGAATGGGCAGCTCAGTGACTTGGTGCAAGGCCTTGCGGTGTTCGTGTTCGCCAATGAACACATGACGAGCGCCGGTTTTCAGGCGCGAGCCTTGGCAGGCTTGGCAACTTCGCACCGCCATCAACTTGCCCAGTTCATCGCGTACCGCTGAAGAGTCGGTGTCGCGGTGGCGGCGCGTGAGGTTGGGCAAAATGCCTTCAAAGGCATGGGTTTTGGCCACCGGTTTGCTGCGTTCACTCAAATAGGTGAACGTAATTTGCTCGCTGCCAGAACCATAGAGCACCACCTGCTGTACATCTTCCGGCAACTCATTCCAAGGCGATTCCGGGTCGAAGCCATAATGCGCAGCCAGGCTTTGAATCATTTGGTAGTACAAGGCATTGCGGCGATCCCAGCCGCTGATTGCGCCCGCAGCCAGCGAAATATCGGGATGGGCCACCACGCGCAAAGGGTCGAAAAAGTTTTCATGACCCAAGCCATCGCACACCGGGCAGGCGCCCGCCGGGTTGTTAAACGAGAACAAGCGGGGCTCAAGCTCGGTCAGGCTGTAGTCGCACACCGGGCAGGCAAATTTGCTGGAAAACACGGTTTCAGTGTTCGTGTCCAGGTTCACGGCAATGGCTTTGCCATCGCTTAGCCGCAGTGCAGTCTCGAAACTTTCCGCCAGGCGCTGGCGGGCGTCCACGCGCACCTTCAAACGGTCAACCACCACGTCCAGGTTGTGCTTGTGGTGTTTGTCCAGCGGCGGGAGTTTGTCCAGTTCCAGAATTTCGGGTGCCTCTTGTGGGCCCTTTTTCAGGCGAATGCGCACGAAGCCCTGCGCGCGCAGGTCGTTGAGCAAATCCACATGTTCGCCTTTTCGCTGGTTCAACACCGGCGCAAGAATCATGATGCGCGCTTCCTCGGGCCAGCTCAGTACGGTGTCCACCATCTCTGAAACTGTCTGCACACTCAGTTCAAGGTCATGTTCAGGGCAACGGGGTGTGCCGGCACGTGCAAACAGCAAGCGCAGGTAGTCGTGAATTTCAGTCACCGTGCCCACGGTAGAGCGTGGATTGTGGCTGGTGGCTTTTTGTTCAATGGAAATGGCGGGGGACAGGCCCTCGATCAAATCCACATCGGGTTTCTCCATCAATTGCAAGAACTGGCGGGCGTATGCCGACAAACTTTCCACATAACGGCGTTGCCCTTCGGCATACAAGGTGTCGAAGGCCAGGCTGGATTTGCCCGAGCCAGACAGCCCGGTCAGCACCACAAGCGAGTCGCGGGGCAGGTCGAGCGAAATGTTTTTCAGGTTGTGGGTTCTAGCGCCACGAATGCGTATGGAGTTCATGCGGTACAACAAATGGAATCAGCGGCCAACCTGATACTATAGACGGTTTCCCGGAACAAGACATCTGCAAGGGTTGTTCAAGCCCTTGAATTTCAATCACACATGAGCCGCAAGACCGTGAGCCATACTGCAGCCGCCGATGCTTTCAAAATGCTGCCCGCCGAGCGTAAAGCGGCTGGGTGGCTGGCCAGCATTTACGCGCTGCGCATGTTTGGCATGTTCATGATTCTGCCCGTGTTTTCCTTGCACGCTGCAGGCATGCCCGGTGGGGACAATTTAAGCCTGGTGGGCCTGGCCATGGGTATTTATGGCCTTGCGCAGGCTTGTATGCAAATTCCCTTGGGTTGGGCCTCAGACAAATTGGGCAGAAAGCCCATTATTATCGGTGGCCTGTTGCTGTTTGCTGCGGGTTGCTGGTTGGGCTACGTGGCCGAAACAGTAGAGCAGCTGGTGTGGGCGCGCGCCTTGCAGGGCGCTGGCGCCATTTCAGCAGCCCTGTCGGCCTTGCTGGCCGATGTAACCCGCGATGAAGTGCGCTCCAAAGGCATGGCCATGATTGGTGCCTCCATTGGCGTTACTTTTGCTTTGTCGCTCGTATTTTCGCCGGTGTTGTACAAGTTTTTTGGCTTAAGCGGGCTGTTTGCCATGACCGGTGTGCTGAGTATTCTGGGCATTGGTGTGGTGATTTGGCTGTTGCCCACCCCCAATTTGGCCGATCAGGAAGCCAAGCTCAAGGGCAGTTTTGCCGATGGCTGGGCCGTACTGACCCAGCCAGATTTGCTGCGCCTGAACCTGGGTATTTTTACCCTGCATTTAACGCAAATGTCCCTTTTTGTGGTGGTGCCCAGCCTGCTGCTCAGCGGTCTGGAACTGCCACTGGCTGAACACTGGAAGGTGTATTTGCCGGTGGTGTTGGGTTCGTTCGTGCTCATGGTCCCACTGATGGTGTGGGCCGAGAAAAAAGCCAAAACCAAGCAGGTGAAAATGGGTTCAATCGGCCTGATGGGTGGGGTACTTTTGGGCTTCGTGTTGTTTTCAAATCAAGGCTGGGCGCTGGTTGTGCTGTTACTTGCCTACTTTGTGTGCTTTAATTTGCTTGAGGCTACCCTTCCCTCGTGGGTGTCACGAGTGGCACCCCTCAGTCACCGGGGTTTGGCTTTGGGTGTATATAATACTTCTCAGGCATTGGGGCTTTTTGCAGGTGGCGCTTTGGGCGGGCTTGCGTTTCGCCACCTGGGCGCTCAGGGTGTGTTTGAGGGTGTGTTGTTGCTGGTGGTTGTGTGGTTTTTGTTGGCCATGGGCATCAAGGCTTTGCCACCACGCGCCGCAAGCGCCGCATCCGTCAGCGACCCAGCAGGCAGTTCGGTGGTCAGCTAGTTAGCCCCACTTCAATTCATTTCAAGACTCATTTCGAGAACTCAAGGAGCATTTCATTCCATGGCCTCAGTAAACAAAGTAATTCTGGTTGGTAATTTGGGCAAAGACCCCGACGTGCGCTACCTGCCTGATGGCGGTGCTGTGGTGAACCTGGCCTTGGCAACGTCGAGCAACTGGAAAGACAAAAACACGGGTGAAAAGCGCGAAGAAACTGAATGGCACCGTGTTGTAATTTATGGCCGCTTGGCGGAAATTGCCGGCGAGTACTGCAAGAAGGGTCGTTCGGTTTATATCGAGGGTCGTTTGAAAACGCGCAAGTGGCAAGACCAGTCGGGCGTGGACAAGTACACCACGGAAATTATTGCAGATCAAATGCAATTGCTGGGTGGCCGTGAAAGTGGCGGCGGTGGTTCATCCATGGGCGGCGGTGATGATTTTGACCAGTCACCCGCGCCTAGCCGCAGCTCTGGCGGCATGCGCTCCTCGGCACCTGCACCGCAGCGCTCTGCACCACAAAGTGTGGCTGATCTGGATGATGATATCCCGTTCTGAACGACATAAAAGTATTTTTGTAAATTATTTTTATTGGAATGTTGTTCTAAGTAACTGTTTTTAATGTATTTAAATTGATCATTGCGCCGTCAAATTCTGTAAAGAATTTGACGGCTTTTTTTTACTCTTTTGTATCTTCAATAAATGTCATTTTCAAAATCTATACATTTATTGTTTTGACACGATAAAAATTCATATGTAGATTTGTGTAAAGAAAAGGATACAACATGAAAGTTGTAGTGGTAGATCATCCTTCAGGTGACCAGTTACCGATCCTATTGGACGATGAGGGACTTCCGATTACGTTAGCTAATGAGTTCGTGTTGGCGCGGAGGGCCAATGGGCGGAACACGTTGGTAAGGAACCTTCGTGAATTGTCATTTTTATATCAGTGGTCGAATAGGGAACGTATCGATCTTTGGGAAAGGATTTCCTCCGGTAAAGGCTTCAATGAAGCTGAGCTTCGAGGTGGGCTTTTAGAGTCTCTACGGCGAGATCAATCTAAGGGTCGTAAGGTAAAAAAGCTGTCAATTACACCCAACACCTTTAATCAACGGTTGACGACTGTTTGTCAATTTTTCTCATTCTTTTACGATATCTTCCTCGGCTCTATGTCCCTTGATGACATGCGCTATGAACGTATTCGGGATCAAAAATCCCGATACATGACCTGGCTCAGTGGTGCTTTTATTAATGCGCCTCCTAGTAATCGCGGTAAGGCCAAAGGGTTGACACAAGATCAGGCTAAGTTTTTGGTGAAATGCCTAGATCCTGAAAGCGAGGCGATATTTGGACGGGATAAAGCTGTTAGGTTCAGGAATTACATTTCTGTGATCATTATGTTGAATTACGGGTTAAGGCCAGGGGAGTTGCTTAGCCTAAAAGTGGAAGATATTGAATTTGGGGCAATTTCTGCAATTCGTGTGACTAGGCGTGCTCCTGATATTTCGGATAAGCGTCGACCTAGACCACAAATAAAACGCAACGGTCGAGTGTTGCCGATCGATAATTCGAAGTTAGCGAAGCGTCTCGACGAGTACATCATGAAATGGCGAGACCAGTTAGAACTGAAATCCGTTGAACAATCTGATTACTTAATTTTAAGTGATGAGGGTCGTCCTCTTTCACAGGCAAGTCTAGTTCAGCTGTTTCAATTGCTCAGAACACGCTTCCCGGATGAACTCCCTGTTGGGCTTTCCGCGAAGTCGCTTCGTCATACATTCTCAAGCAATATGGAAAGAGAACTAAGAGCCATTGGGATGGAAGAAGGGCGCCGTGAAGAGGCTTTGGCTGAGCTCCGCGGCGATAGCAGCCTAAAAGCGCAAGCTGTTTACCTTGCTCAAGAGATTGAGGAGCAGGCCAATCTGGCGCTGCGCAATTATCATCGTAAAATTTTAGAATAAGGGGGTTTTATCAAGCCGTCTGATTTAAAGGATTTAATTGAACTTCATGGTTGGTGTGATGTGCCTAAGTCAATCATCACACGAGAAGGTGGCTCCTTGGATTCATCCAGTTTCGTATGGCATCTGCCTTACGCCTCTCAGGATCATTTCAGTATTGATTTTGGAAAAATCTCGGATATTAAGGTCAGATGGGTCACACAGCGCTATGTCCAAGATCGTGTTGCGTCCACCTCCACGCATGCTGGTTATGCCAGTTTTAACGATGTTTGGCGTGAATTATTGAGGTACCAGCATATATTTGGGATTTCAGGAAATGTTGAGCCTGATGAATTGAAATCTAAATTGATCAGTCTGTTTGAGAAGGCTCTGTCCGATGCACGCAAGAAACATCGTTTATGGGCCATGTATCGTCCGATCCAATGGTACGTGTGGTGTGCGGAAAACTATCCAGAAATCGGATTTTGTCCTGTTTATGCGCTCGAGTTAGATTCGATATCCGTTCCTGGTAATCCGAAAGGTGAAGCTGTCAGGATGGAGGATCCCGATAAAGGACCATTACATAAATCTTTGGAACTCCCTTTGCTTATCAAGGCATTGGACTATGATAAAAGTAAAGAATTCGAGCATATTCAAGAGAAGGTAGCAGTTGCGCTGTCCATCGCGCTCGGTCGGAATCCTGCAAATTTAACTTATTTAAAGGAAGATGATTTAGTTAACCTGACGCCAGACTCGGAGAAAGCGACTTGGGTAATCCGTGTACCGAGGATAAAAAAAAGGCAGCTTAATCCGAGAGATGACTTGTTGGACGAATATCTCGATTCGAAGTTTGCTGGCTATATTTTAGAATTAATAAAAGCTAATCAAAGCGTGGCAAAAACGTTAAAGATAAATAATGAACGCTACCAATTTCAGCGTCCACTTTTTATCAATTTAAGGGGCAATAGGTCTGCTAAAAAAAGTGGCTTGCTCGATGCCTATTTTAATTGTTCCAGTGAAAACATAAGTCGCTTGATTCAGCAATTTGTAAATCGCCTTAATATCATTTCCCCGTTGACTAAAGGGGTTCTCCATGTCAATGCTAGACGTTTACGCTACACACTTGGAACATCCTTGGCCGCGGAGGGAACAAGCAGAAAAGAGCTAGCGAGGATTCTGGATCATACTGATACTCAACACGTGCAGGTATATTTTGAGTTGGCGGCGAATATAGTTGAGCACCTTGACAAGGCCACCGCGAAAAGTTTCGCCAAGTATCTCGATCTTTTCAAAGGTAAGATCATCAGCGATGATTCAGAGGCTGTTAACGGAGATCGCGATGATAAACGCGTTGAATTCATCGATGATACAAATCCCAAAGAGTCCAGTGAAATAGGTGTTTGCGGCGAAAAAGCGATCTGTCACCTAGATCCACCGTTTTCATGTTATCTGTGTGAAAAATTTCAACCTTACCGACATGCTGATCACGAGCACGTCCTTGAGTGCCTCATAAAGGGCAGAGATGAACGTATCGAGAAGTATTCGAACGCTAGGTTGGGCATTCAACTGGATGATGTGATTTTCGCGGTTGCTCAAGTCGCTGAGGCGTGCTCTTCTGGGGCAAGTGATGGCAGATAAACGATCTGAGCGGAAAGCTACAGTCATTCAATTTCTATCAAAATTGGATAGAAATCGCGAAATGAATTTGTTGGCACTTGTTGATTTAGCCAAACAATTGGAAATGGAAGGGTTTGACCAAAAGGCATGGGACGAAGAGGTCTGGGTAGTAACAGCCGGTCGTTTGGTCAAACAAGGCGCAAAGAACACAAGAAAAGTAACGCTTAACTTTTCATATCCACCAAAACTCGGCGGAGCCAAGTTACTCAATGAATGGGCGGATATTGCCAAAGCGCTAGTGTTGCTGCGTTTTCATCGACATCACCAGGCCATCGAAAACCAACGTAACTTTGTTTCTGCGGTTGGCTATGTCGCGTTCGAAATGGCTAGTCATAATTTCAAGTTGTTTCAACTAACGCCAGAGTTTCTGGATAGAGCATGCCGGAAAATTTCCGCAGACTATCGGGAAGGCACTGCTTACAACATGCACAAGGCCGTTGCAGAGTTTGCAGCTCATTGTGATGCAAATTCTTTGTGTAACGTGCTGCTGCGATACAAGTATGCGCGTATGAGGCGCCCTGAGACTACTGGTGGAATTAACCATAAGCGTCTCGATGACCCAGAAACGACGCTAACCACCAATGACAAAATAGTTGACCCCCATGTGTTCAAAATAATTGGCGAGCTTTATAGAAATGTGCCACTCGACCACAAATATCGTTTTTACGTATTGGTTCTGACTTTGGTGGCAATGACGGGGCGACGATTCAGTGAGATATCGCTTCTGCCATGCCAAGATTTGATCAAAGATGATGAAGGTCGAGCGTATCTTTTGTATTTTCCCCGCAAGGCATCTGTTGGCGATTCTCACACTCCTAGCCGTAAGCTTTACCTCCCAACAAAGCTTGTGGATCTTGTTGAGAGTGTGGTTTCTGAGCTAAAAGAAAATTGCTCAATTGCCCGGCAGACCGCTGCCGAAATGGAAATTGCGAAAGGACCCGATTTGGGTTTTCTGATGGATTTTTCTGATGATCATAAGTTCTATAAAGATGACTTGATCAAGTTGGGAGTTTCGAAAACGACTTTAGATGTGACTGGATGGTTGCGGCTAAATGGATTTGCTTCTGAACAAACTGGGGGGTCTCATAGGCACAACAGTTGGTACACGACAAAGGTCGGTATCGCCGCGTACTGTAAAAAGGACTTTGAACCTAGTGCGATTGAGCCAATTCATACTGATCAACAAGGTAAGAACTACTTCTTAAAAGATTTGCTGCTGGTAAAGCATTTGGGCTTGTCTTCTGGCGCTTATTCACACTGGATTGCAACGAAATGTACCCATTCCATGATGACTACATTTCTGCGTTATTTCCCCGATCTTGCCAATCAGTATGCATCCTCAAGTATTGAGGTGGATTTCACCAGTCATCATTTTAGACACACGCTAAACACCCTGTTAGACGAGGGCGGGCTCACAGATCTCTTGCAAACTGCGTGGTTTGGGCGCACTAATCCCGTCGATACTAAAGCATATCAACACACCAGTCGAGAAAAGCGTGCTCTGTTGTTGCGTGAAGATATCAAGGCCGGTAAGGCTGGCGGTCGTCTGGCTGAGGAAATCAAGTTTGTTCCGATACACCTAAAAGACGCCGTTCTGGCTGCACGTGTCAATGCTGTTCATGATGTAGGCGCTGGGATTTGTGTGCATAACTTTATTCAAACACCCTGTGAGCGTCATTTGCAATGCTCAGCCGATTGCGACGATTATGTGTGGGTGAAAGGTGATCATGGTCGTAAAGAAGAACTCAAGCGTTTGTTCGCAATCACATCAATTGCTCGAGAGACTGCTCAAAAGAAGTCTACTGAAAAAAAGCCCAAAAAAAGTATCGATTGGCTTGCGCATAATGATAAAAAGTTAAAAACGCTTTTAAAGCAAATGGCGGATTACGGTATTGAGCCATTCGATCCTCATGAATATTTAGACGGACTCTCTGATGAAGACAAGATTTCGACGAATGTCTGAAAGTGATATCAAGGCCATTGTCGTTGATTTGGACCGTTGGGCCATGGGGGCGCTAGGGTCCAAACTCACTTGGGCCGTTTTGGAGGAACGCTTTGGCTTCAGTCGGCAGTCTCTTCAAGCAAAATCGGAAATCAAAGCCGCTTACGATATTGCTAAAAAAGCATTGTCCGGGGGGCTGGTCAAAACTAAGGAGCAAGCTACAGAGGAAGTGAAAGAGCTTCGCGTGGAGATCGATCGTCTTAGGGCTGAGCTACAGGCATATCGACTAAAGGAAGAGAAGTGGTTGCGTCGCTGGCAGCAGATAGCCTTTCATATTCGTCAGAAAGGTATACAAATGTCCAGCGTTGATAAGACGGTACCTAATGGAGTGAATTTGCCTTCAAACACCGAGACAGCTCAAATACTCAGACCCTTTGATCAAGAGATACCCACGTCAGGACGGGTGTAAGAATTCGTTAGGAGTATGTGAGCTAATCCCTGAACGGCGGACCATCTTTTGCTGTGCTCTCCATGTGAGTACTCGGTAAGTACGTTTTTCGCAAAAAATTACGTTTGAGATGAATCGCCTACAGATTGTCGACGAGACAGCAAACAATCAGACAGGAGGATGGCTGCTGAAGTTCAGGTCGGAGCTAAGTTACGCCCATATTGAGGTTGAGCGTTTGGTTTTAAAAATTCGCGTTGATTCAGATAAGCTTCGAGTCTATCAATCAGTTTATTGGTGAAACTTTGGATGTCATTCAAACGTTTTCTTAGTTCATCGCATCTAAATTTCTCACCCACCACTCTCGCGCTCTCTCTGCCATGAGCGACTGCATTTCGCTTGTCCACAAGCTCGTCAATCGATGCCCGTTCCGTGGTAGTTAAGGTAAAGTCAGATATTCCCAAGGCTGCTAGAATTTCATCTATCGTTTTAGCCCAGATATTCATACATAAGCTTGCAAATAAAGTTTCATCAATTCCGTGGAATTGGTTTAGCTCTATATCTGAAAAGAAGGACTTCATCTGTAAAAAAGCACCCTTATGTGACTTATCTTTGATTGATTTCCATTGCCTTGACATCGAAACGACATTGAAGGGCAGAACAACGTCAGAATTCTTAGGTTCGAGCGTTTTGATGTCAAGCAGCAAATATTGAAATGCATCCGTCGTGGATTTCTCTAAGGCACCGTAGAGGTGGACAAAAAATAATCCCTTCATTATTTTCAGATCAAGACTTACTTCTTTTGCTGGTTCCGGTTCAAGAGAGGTGATGTGATTCAAATAAATTAATACTTCATTAAATCTTTCAGTCGTAACTGTTCGGGTAATTGAAAAACTCATTCTCAGCATCCATCTTTTACATAGTTGATGCGATCTAAAAGCATTTTTCTACTGTTGGTTGCACCAGTTGTCAGTCGTTTAAGTTTGTCGTCGTCTAATAATAATTGGAGGTTTGTAGTGTTTATCACCTTACCTTCGACGATTGCCTTCGCTACACCGACGCTAATTGCCTCATAGAGAACTAGTGGAGTTGTATTTTTTCGATTGCCTCGAACTATTCCATTTGGTAGAGAATTTGCAAGTTCATGGAATGTCTTTTCAAACACTTCTCTTAGTTTCTTTTTGTCTTTAAATACGGAGGTTTTATCTTTCATATATTCATTGAGAAATTCTTTGACGCTGTGTACAAAAAGGTCAGATCTTTCATAGTAAGCAAAAAATTTGAGGGCTAGTTCCTCGAGGTTTCCGCTTCGCTCTGCATCGCCTGGTATTTTCAGTACAGATCGAAAGCTTAAATTTTGAGCACATTCCTTGAGGAAGTCATTAAACTCTCCAACAAAGACACAATTTCTGATCTCTTGTGGATGTAGAGTTATTCCACCAGTATTTAATCTTTCAAACAAGTCATAGCGAACCCCAAAATCACTTCTATCGTTTAGGACTGTCACCTTAATTGGTCGTGTCAAAAACATAATTTGTACGGACTTTGGAAGATCTTCAAAGGTCATTCCATTGATCGAAGTTAGCTTCTGAAGACCTGTCAATCTCAGTTTTTTTGAATTTGCATTGATGTTTGAAATCTGATCTTCTGGGCAGGCGAAATTTATTAAGGTAGTCAATCTTTGAAGTCCGTCGACAACCTCCCATGTGGAGTCTTTGTTAGTGGCCATAAATAAACTTGGAACTGGGATTCCAAGCAATAATGATTCGATAAGTTGTGACTGTCGTTCAGCATTCCACTTAAAGTGTCTCTGATATTCTGGTGCGATATCGATCATGTTTTCGATCAACATTTCTATCAGCTGTCGTGCTGCCAGATCATAACTATCAAAAGAGACGCTACGTCTGTTGCTGTCTAACTGTTCTTGGATTGTTCTCGTTTCCATTTTTTTCCAATTCGTACGGGGTCAAAAGTGAAGGTACTAGCTTTATATGTTCTCAGTAAATTCTTGCAAGTAGAACCTGCGCCCTAATTTCTCTGCATGCTATTCTTTTATTTAAAAACTATGGAATGAATGAACACTCTCACGATGTAAAAAAGCGTAGGTCAGATTTCAAAGTGCATGAATTACGCCTTTTCAAGATCGATACTCCAGATGGTTCGTAGGTATGCCTTAACCGGGCTTCTATCTGGAACGATTAGGATTAATGGTCGCGAGATCACTGGAAGGAACCTTATCGCAAAAGTTAAGCCGGGTGTCTTTCCGGGCTCTCTTTTTTGTGATGCTAAGAGTTTTTTGGGGAGTACGGTGAATAATTTTCCTAGTTCGCTGAACTATTTGAACAATTGAATCCAGTTTGAAACACTCGAGTTACACCAACTAGAAGATGGGGAAGACATATCAAGATGTCAGAAGAACAAAAACGCCGGCTGCAGGCGCAATTGTGGGCAATTTGTAATTACCTACGTGGAAAAATGAGTGGTGATGAGTTCAGGGATTACATCCTGGGGTTCATCTTTTTTAAATTCCTCTCTGAGCGCCTATATGCCATCGCTCAAAACGCATTGGAGGCCGATGGTATCCAGTACGAGGATCTGGACGAAAACGACCCAGACCACAAGGAAATCATTGAGGCTGTGCGCCAAGAAGCGGTGGACGCACTTGGCTACGAGGAACTTGAGAATAGCTTCACGCCTCAAATAGAAACTTACACAAAGATTTTTTTTGGCACTGTCGTTGGGATTTTTATCATTTCATTTGTTTTAACTGTTGATACAGTCATAGTGTGGCCATTCGAGTTAACTTTCTCTAAATTCGGTAGCCTACCTGAGGTACTCAAATATTTTGCATTTCGGCTTCCCATCCTATTTCCTCTCGTCTGGCTTGCAATATTTGCATCGCGTAGACGAGGTCAATATGAAAGGCTACAGCAGGAATATGCACATAAAAAGGCATTGGCAAGATCATATTACAGTTACAAGAACCAAATTGACGATCTCGGTGAAGGTCATAGTGAGTTGAGCGGGGATTTGATCAAAGTGATGGTAGATGCCATTTCTTTTAATGCTTCGCAAACCCTGAGCGGTCAAGCTGAGGCGAAGGTAAGCAGATCGACTCTCGATCTTGTGAGGGATCTTGTGGATCCGAAGAACAGACCCCAGTGAAGATCGTACGAAGAATATGGGTCTAGATCGGTTCATATTTAACTGTTATCGGAAGTTTTTTATCAGCTTTAATCTTTTCGGCTAAAGAGTAGGAAGATGTGCGGAATTTGGTTCTGCATGCCTTGGGAAAGGGGTGTTGTAGAGATTTACTATGAGAGAGTATCTTATTAGTGTGAGAGGGACGGTGTGTGCTCACAATTAGCATGAGGAGTGGTCAAGATGCCCAAAGAGTCGCATAAAAGGTTTATCGCAGATGAAGTGGATATAGTCGCTTTAGCTTTATCTCATCAGACGCAAAAGTGTTTCGATGAAGCTGCGTTTCAAATCAGAAGGGAAGCTGGAGGTCCGTTGTATGAGTCAGTGGACGGTCAGCCTGGTCTCATCCGACAAATAGGACACGATGGCGAAGTCGTCATTGGTACATTCAAAAATCAAACGTTTATAAAGGCAGGAAACGTCTAATTCAAAAGGTGGCGAGTCGTTGGATCAGTTGGTGGCTCCACCTTGAGATTAGTCTAAAAAAAAACAGCATTTTGCGACTGGTTCGTTTCGTTTTTTCTGAGTTGGCTAGATTCGCTTGTCATTACTTTAGTCAATCAAAACACGGAGACAGTCGATCTCCGTTATGGCCCGATTTTTTGCTATGTGAACGAGTCTATCAATTCTTCTTTTCAAGTGCCGCAATGATCGTGGCTCAGCGCTTAGGATCGCAAAAGCCGCTGATGAGTAATTTAGACCTGTTTTTGCAAGCATGGATTTCACGATCGCCTGAAACTGGGAATGGGTGGGGCGCTTTACTTCAATCACCCTAAAGCGGTCTAGCAGTTGATTACTTAGACCTGAACGATCATTTGCTATGGCAACCTTTATCCAGTTTTGGGTACTGAACTCATGGCGCAAATTATTGCATCTGAATCGATTTTTCGAATCAAAGAAATCCAACAACACTGGTCCCCATGGATGATTTCGGTGCAAGTCGGAAAGATTTGCATTGATCTCGTCAAGGAACACATACATAAAGTCCGTGTTCTCTGTTGCTAGCTTGTAAAATAGCTCGGATACATCAGCATCTCTCCAGCCACGGTTTGAGCCACAAAAAGAGAACGGGCTGTCTTCACTGGCGACATTCACCCGATAAAGTGGAAATCGAAGTGCTGACGCTAGTGCAGCTTGAATATGAGTTTTCCCAACTCCGGATGGTCCAAGCAGCAACACGGGGGAAAAGTTTCCCGACTCGACTTGATATCTGATTTCATCGATGAATTCAGAGAAGTGAGGAAACTCCTCCCGAACGCATGCCAAGTTAGTTTGATGAGGGCTGAAGCGTCTCGCATACTTAGCTTGAAGCTTCATTTCATTTATTTTTAATCGATTCTGGTTGGTCTCACTGATCTGCGAAATCTCTACAAAATCAATTTGCTTTACACCATTGTCGGTGTCTTCGGTGGGTTTGCCTTCCTTGCCCAGCACCTTTTCCCTAAGAATGCTCCCCATTACGGATCTAACTCGAACAATTTCGGTGCGACAGTCTTTCAGGAGGGCCTTTATATGACCTTTTTCCCGCTTGTCTTGGCAATCCTCTAGTGCCCGAAGAAAATCAGTTAGTCTGCTGGTTCCACCCTCCGCGATTACCTCTGCCATGGCTTTTAAAGTGGTCTGTGAGTCGCTAGACTTACCAAAACAAATTCTCAAAGATCGTGTGGCTAGTAAGTGGACGATGAACGCTGAGTCAACGTCATCCAGACGCATGCTTCGCAGCTCTCGAACAATCCCTTCAACAGCATCGTTGCCAGATTTCTTTTGTAGATCGACCGGTAAAAACAACCCTGAGTCTTTTTTTTCAAATTGCTCCATAGATAACCTGTCAAATCAGTGTCATGCAAAGGACCTCTCGATGAGCAACGCTAGTCGGTCCAACAACGCTGTTGTCATCTTTTCATCGCCAAACACTCGGCTCCATTCCGAGAAGCTCAA